>WNGC01001595.1_pt1 | contig 19705 bp, 18 predicted proteins | sample 5400051 | NCBI WGS metagenome assembly WNGC01 (sample SAMN13153368, study PRJNA577476) | soil metagenome | isolation source: 20 cm soil or saprolite under grassland replicate 2 | place: USA:California | collected 2016-06-15
TCGGCGACAATCCGGCGATGGCAGCGCCACCACACCGCCTCGGCGCACATGATCGCGCAGACACGGTCTTCGGCGTGGCCGCGCAATTCCGCGAGCCCCTCGCGAAACGGCTCGGTCATCGAGTAGTCGGCGTAATTGCGGAACGGATCGCTCCGCCACAGCGTGTTCGGCGATGGCGGCGCGTCCTTCAGCTTATGGCGCAGCCCGCCCAGCGCGCGGATGTGGCGGTACCCGATTCCGGCCTCGGCGAGATCCTGTGGCAGCGTGTCGGTGTTGAATTGCGGGTTTGTGCGCGAGCGCGGCACGGAGCGCACATCGACCAGGAGATCGACTCCGGCCTGACGCAACAGCACGACCAGCTCGGCGACGGATCTCGTTGAGTGCCCGATGGTGTAAATCGTATTCGCCGTCACGACTTCCTGACCGCGGCTCAGTACATGTGCTGGCCGCCATTGACCGACAATGTCGAGCCGGTGATGAAACCGGCTTCGTCGGCGACGAGGAACAGCACGGTCCGCGCGATGTCCTCGGCCTTGCCGAGCCGGCCGACCGGGATGCGCGCCACGATCTTCTCCAAGACGTCCTTCGGCACGGCGCGCACCATCTCGGTATCGACATAGCCGGGCGCGACGGCGTTGACCGTGATGCCGCGCGCGGCGCCTTCTTGCGCCAGCGCCTTTGTAAAGCCGTGAATGCCGGATTTGGCGGCGGCGTAATTGACCTGGCCGTATTGCCCGGCCTGGCCGTTGATCGAGCCGATATTGACGATTCGACCAAAGCTGCGGTCGCGCATGCCCTCGATGACCGCCCTCGACATGTTGAAGCATGAGGCGAGGTTGGTCTGAATGACGGCGTTCCACTGCTCGAAGCTCATCCGGTGCATCGTCGCGTCCCGCGTGATGCCCGCGTTATTGATGAGTACCTCTACCGGGCCGAGCTGCGCCTCGATCGCCTTCAACCCCTCGACGCAAGCGTTGAAATCGGCGACATCGAATTTGTAGACCGGGATGCCGGTCTCCTCGCTGAACTGCCGCCCCGTTGCGTCATCATGTCCGTAATTGGCCGCGACCTTGTACCCGGCATTCTTCAGCGCGATCGCGATGGCGCGGCCGATGCCGCGGATTCCGCCGGTGACGACTGCCACCCTGGCCATGCTTTCCTCCCTAACAAAACTTTTTCACCACAGAGTTTTTCACCACAGAGACAGTGAGGCAGTGAGATTTCAGCGGCGCGGCTATCTCGTTGCCTCATTGCCTCACTGCCTCGCTGGTGAACTGAACAATTGATGATGGGCTTCGCTGCGCTCAGCCCATCCTACATGTTCGTTCGATCAGCCGCGTTCGACGCACATCGCAATTCCCATGCCGCCGCCGATGCACAACGTCGCGAGGCCTTTCTTTGCATCGCGCTTCTGCATTTCGTGGAGCAGGGTCACGAGGATGCGCGTGCCGGACGCGCCGATCGGATGCCCGAGCGCAATCGCGCCGCCATTGACGTTGACCCGGTCGGGATCCCAGCCGAGCTCGCGGTTGACGGCGCAAGCCTGCGCCGCGAAAGCTTCGTTGGCTTCGACGAGGTCGAGATCCTTGGCCGACCAGCCGGCCTTCTTCAACGCGAGCCGTGAGGCCGGGATCGGGCCGGTCCCCATTATCGCCGGGTCGACGCCGGCGGTCGCCCAGGCGACGATGCGGGCGAGCGGCTTCACACCGCGCTTCTCGGCTTCGGCGGCGGTCATCAGTACGACCGCGGCGGCGCCGTCATTGATACCCGATGCGTTGCCAGCCGTCACCGTGCCGTTCTTGTCGAAGGCCGGACGGAGCTTCGACAGGACATCGACCGTCGTGCCGTGCTTCGGGTGCTCGTCGGTGTCGACAATGGCCTCGCCGCGCCGCGTCGTGACCTTGACCGGCACGATCTCGTCGTTGAAACGGCCGGCCTTCTGCGCCGCTTCGGCCTTGGTCTGCGAGCGGGCGGCGAACTCGTCCTGCTGCTCGCGGGTGATCTGCCAGCGCTGCGCGACGTTCTCGGCGGTGTTGCCCATGTGATAGCCGTTGAAGACGTCCCAGAGGCCGTCCTTGATCATCGTATCGACCATCTGCGCGTCGCCCATCCGGACGCCGTTGCGCAGATGGATGCAGTGCGGCGCGAGGCTCATGCTCTCCTGGCCGCCGGCGACGACGATCTCGGAGTCCCCATTGCGGATCGCCTGAAAGCCGAGCGCGACGGTGCGCAATCCCGAGCCGCACACCTGATTGACTGAATAAGCGGTCGTCTCGACCGGGATCCCCGCTCCGATCGAGGCCTGGCGCGCCGGGTTCATGCCCTCGCCGGCCGCAAGGATCTGGCCGAGGATCACCTCCGTTACGTCCTTCGGCTCGACATTGGCGCGCCGCAACACCTCGGCGATCGCGACCTCGCCCAGCTTGTGAGCCGGGAGGCTCGCCAAGCCGCCGTTGAAGGCCCCGACCGGAGTACGGGCGGCGCTGGCGATGACGATGTCGGTGTCTGGCATCGGGGGGATCTCCTGAGGCGGGTTGCGGCGGGGCCGAATTTATGTGGGCAGCGGGTGCGGCATCTAAAAGCCGCGACCGGGCGAAGTCCACCCGGGCGCTCGCTCACGCGAGCCGGGCGTGGAGCCAGTCGGCGATCGGCTGCCACACCGTCGCGGGCGCATCAGTCGAGACCATCATGCCGATATGTCCAAAGGACGGGCGCAGGACTTCGGCCTGCGGGATCGCGGCCGCGAGCGGCATGGCCGAATGCGGCGGCACGATGCGGTCGCGCCGCGGCAGAACCACCAGCGCGGGAGCGCGAAGATTTTCCGGGCGCACCGCCTGCCCGCCGACCCGCCACTCGCCGCGCGCCGGGGCGTTATCGCCGTACCAGGATTGCAGGCATTCGACGGCCACATTATGCGCGAGCGGCACGCCGTCATTGATCCAATCCTCGAGCGCGACAAAGCCGCGCGCTGCCGGCCCTTTCGGGTCGAGTGCCGCGAAGCGGACGAATTTGCGCTCGGCGAGAAAGGGGTCGAGCATCAGAAACAGGAACTGAATTACCGAAAGCGGGAACGGCTCTCCCGCGGCGAGAAATCGCGGCAACAACGCGCCCAGTTCGCCGAGCAACCGCGCCTGCTCCGGGCGCTCGGCATGAAAATCCCAGGGCGTAGCGAGCAAGGCGAGCGCGGCGGTGTCGGAGGGGCGGCGCAAGGCCAGCGCCAATGCAAGGAGCCCGCCCATGCAATAGCCGATGATCGTCACCGGGCCGCGCGTCAAGTCGCGGGCTTTGGTCAACACGCGATCGAGCGGGCCCGCGATGTAGTCGCTCAGGGTAAAATCGCGCTCGGCCGCGCCGGGTTCGCCCCAATCGACGACAAAGGGGCGCAGCCCGGAAGCGGCGAGATGGCGCAGAAAACTCTGCTCCGGCAATAGGTCGAGAACGTAATAGCGGTTGATCAGCGACGGGACGACGAGCACGGCCGGCGCTTTGCGCGCCGACCCGTAATCGAGCAGCCGTACATTACCTTCCTGCCAGGCCACCGGAGTGCGCGGAGCGGCGCGACGGAAGGGGTGGCGGCGATAAGCTTCCAACCCCGCGGCAAAGTCTTGCGCGCGCCGCAGCAGCTCGCGATCGAGCGCCGCGGCGACCCGGTCAACGCCGAGTTTTTCGAATTCCTTTGCGAGCGCTTGCAGCGGGTTTTCGGCGGGGGCGTTCGAGAGCGGCGATCCGCCCCTCCAGCTCATCAAGGCGGCGCGCGAGCTCAGCCATAGCACGATCGCGCTCAGGAGATGTGCCGGCAGCGGCCGCGGCGCGAGACGGCGATCGGGAACGGCCGGTTGTATCTGGCTCACGCGCTGGCGGGTCCGGGATCGCCGCTGCGATGAGCCCAAGCCAACGGCGGACCGGTTCGGCGGTCTTTGGATCGGCGGCGAGCGCGGTCAGGTAGTCGCCCCACAGCGCGACGAAGCGGCGCGCCACGTCCTCGGTGTCGCTCATGGGCGCGAGTATAGGGCCGGGCGGAAACCCCGCCAGCCCCGCTCAGGCCGGGCCCGCGTCTTTGAGGAGGCAGGCGGCGCGAAAGGGGGTATTGTTGCACAGCAGCATCTTTGCTTCCGCGGGATACCGGGCGCATGAGCAGTTCCAGCAGCGGCCAACCGGGCGATAAGCCGCCGGTCATCGTCAAGAAATACGCCAACCGGCGGCTCTACAATACCGCGACCAGCAGCTATGTGACGCTCGAGGACCTCGCGACGATGATCAAGGAGGGCGGCGATTTTGTCGTGCAGGACGCCAAGACCGGCGAGGATCTGACCCGCTCTGTCATGACTCAGATCATCGTCGAACAGGAGCAGAAGGGGCAGAATTTGTTGCCGATCAGCTTCCTGCGCCAGCTGATCAGCTTTTATGGCGACAGCATGCAGTTCCTCGTGCCGGGCTATCTCGAGCAGACGATGGTCGCCTTTGCGCGTAACCAGGAGCAGATGCGCAAGAATCTACGCGCGACCTTCGGCATGTTCCCGTTCGGCCAGTTCGAAGAGATGAGCAAGCAGAACATGGTGCTGTTCGAGCAGGCGCTGAAGATGCTGTCGCCTTATGGTCGCGACGCGAGGCGCGCGGGCGCCGAGACGCCGCCCCCGGCATCGGAGACTCGCGGCGAGCCGGAAGGCGAAGACCCGCGCCTCAGGCGGCTCGAAGCGCAGATCGAGGCGTTGCGCGAGCAACTCGACGCGCTCGGCCGGGACCGCAAGGAGGGCTGACTTCGGGCGCGCTGCGCGGAGCGGCAAATACCGCCTTTAGTCGCCGGCGGCGGCGCGCTTGACGGCGTGGCCGTTCAGCTTCGCTGGAGCTGCGACGGGCGGCTGCAGCCACAGGCGCTCAAGCGACGGGCGCCCGTAATAGTAGCCCTGCATGTAGCCGATGCCTTCGCGGCGCAGGATCGCGGCCTCGGTGGCGGTCTCGACACCTTCGGCGACAGTATGGAATCCGAAGCTTTTGGCGAGCCCCAGCAAATGCCGGAGGAAGACCTGGTTGTCGGGGCTGCCGCCGAGATTGCGGACAAAGGAGCCGTCGATCTTGACCGTGTCGACCGCCAGCGTCTGCAGATGCCGCAGCGAGGTATGCCCGGCGCCGAAATCGTCGAGCGCGACACGGCAACCGGTCTCGCGCAGCGCGCAGACAAAACGGGCGGATTCTTCGATGTCGTAGAGCGCCGCGGTTTCGGTGATCTCGACGACGACGCGGCTCGCGATCTCGGGGCGGTTGCGCAATTGCGAGGTCAGGGCGCGCAGCCACGGCCGGTCGGCAGCGGTCAAGCCCGAGATGTTGAAGCCGAGCCGGACATCGGAATGCAGGGCAAGCTCGGCCAATGCCTTGTCCAGCACGTAACGGTCGATCAGACGGATAAAGCCGAGCTGCTCCAGGACCGGGACGAAATCGCCGGCGGCGACGATCTGACCGTCCCGGCCGCGCATCCGCAGCAGGCATTCGTAGTAATCGACGTCACCCGTTTCGGCCGCGACGACCGGCTGGAATGCAAACAGGATGCGCTCCTCGCGCAAGGCCTTCTGCACCTCCTCGCCGATCGAGAGGCTGCGCCGCTGGAGTTCGCGCTGTTCCTGGGTCATCCGGTAATGCGTATAGCAGTCGCGTCCGGCACGCTTGGCTTCGGCGAGCGCCGTCTCCGCGCGCGTGATCACATCATAGGATGTCAGGCCCTCGTCGGGGAAGGAAACACCGCCGATCGACACCGTGGCATAAATGGGACCGCGACTCGTCATGACCGATGCCGAGTTGACAACGGCCAGGATCTTTTCGGCCACGGCCTGGATGTCATCCGGCGGGCACAGTGACAGCACGATGCCGAAGCGGTCGCCGCCGAGCCGCCCGATCAAGTCGCTGACCCTGAGGCAGGAATCGAGGCGGCGGCCAATCTCGATCAACACCGTGTCGGCGGCCTGATAGCCGAACAGGTCGTTGATCATCGTCATGTTGTCGACCCCGACCGACAGAAAAGCGGCCGGGCTGTCGGTGCGCTGATTGGCGGCGATGATCTGATCGACCGCCTCGCGCAGCCGGCTCTTGTTGAAGTGCCCCGTCAGCTCGTCGTAATTCGCGAGCTGTTCGAGCCGGCTCTGCCGCGCCTTGCGCTCGCCGATCGCGCGGATGATGCCGAGCATCTTCTGCGGGCGGCCGGCGTCGTCGCGCTCAGCTCGGCCGCGCTCATGAACCCAGATAAAAATGCCGCCCGAACCGCGCACCCGGTATTCGCAGTCGAACGCCGCTTGGCGATCGAAATGATTGGCCAGCATCAGCTGGCGGTGCACGAGATCATCGGGATGAATGCGGCCGGCAAAGCGCCGCCCGCTCGTCAGCTCCTCGGCGAAATCATTCCAGGTTTCGGGAAACCGCCCGGACCAGTCGAGGCGATCACCGTCGAGGTCCCAGGAATAGGCGACATCGCCGGCAGCCTCGAGGGCAGCGATCAGACGGCTGGACGGCTCTTGGTCGCTTAGGGACATCCGACCCAACTCTGCTTTGGCCAACGCGACCGGCTCGCCGTGCCCCCCAAGCCACCGCGACAAGATCGTGCCCAACATAAGCCGGATACGTTGAAGAACTCTTAAATGCCGCCCTATTTCGCGAATGTTAACGCGTTCGGCGCCACGGCTTCGCCGAGCCCCGGAATGACCGCTTAACTATTCCGGCGTGTGCGAGGCGATGAAGGGCAGGACGGCCTGGTTGAACTCCCGTGCCCGCACCTGGGTCAGCGCGTGCCCGCCGCGCGGAAAGATCTTGATCTCCGCCCCTGGGATCAGGCGGGCCAATTCCTCGGAGAAATAAGCCGGCGTGATGATGTCGTCCTCGGCGCCGACAACAAGGGTCGGCGTCTTGATCCGGCTGAGCTGCTCGGTGCGATCGAAGGCGAGGATCGCGTCGATCCGGCTGGCGGCGATCTCGGTCGGCGGAAACACCGCAAGATGCTGGGCTTCGAGCTGGCGCAGCCGCTCATTGTTCCGCGCCACAAACCAGCTCGGATAGAGATACATCGTATTCGCCTGGACATAGGCGCTGGGGCCGAGCCGCAGCAGGATGTCCTTGCGGAAATTGAACAGCCGCCGGAAATACGCGTCGGGCTTGGTCCAGCTCGCCGAGAGCACCACGCTGGCAAGGCGCTTCGGGTGCTCGATCGCGAGGATCTGCGCAATGGCGCCGCCCGTCGAATGACCGACGATATGGGCGCGCTCTATCTCCAGCGCATCCATCAGCCCGATGACGTCGGCAGCCATGCGGTCGACCGTGAAGCCGCTGAGCGTCGGATCGCTCTGCCCGATCCCGCGGTGATCGTGCGTTATGACGTCGAATTTTCGTGAGAAAGCCGCGACCTGCTCGTGCCAAAAGGAGGCAAAACCGCTCAGCCCGGTGACGAACAGCACGGGGAATCCCACCCCTTGCCGCTCGTAATAAAGCGCGCCCTCGCCGGTAACGATTCGCGGCATCGACCTGCCAATCCGACCCGAATGGGCGTCGGTATCACCGCCATTGGGGGCTGTCAAACGGCAACCCTGCAAGCCACCCCTGCGGCTTTATGTCGGCCGCAACCACCTCCGCGCTTGCCTCAAATTCGACACACAACCTCGGTTGAATTTGGGGCAAGCAGCGGTTGATCGGCGATGCCGCTGCTATACTTTTGCGCCCGGAGCGCCGATATATCGTCCTCAGGAAACCCGATCGAGTGGACCGACATGAAACAGCAGCAAACGACCCGGCCCGGCCCGACGGAGCGCAGCAGCACCGCCCTTTCGGCTCGCGGCCCCGCCCCGGTGCGCCGTTCGACCGGGCGGACTCAGGATATCGACCGCCATGTCGGGGCGAGAGTCCGGGAGCGGCGGATCATGTTGGGGCTGACCCAGCAGCAGCTGGCCGATTTGATCGGGGTCACCTACCAGCAGGCGCACAAATACGAGCGCGGCATTAACCGGGTCTCGGCCGGCCGCCTCTACGAGATCGCGCAGGTCCTGAGCGTTCCAGTCGGCTATTTCTTCGATGGGCTGCAGGAGGAAAACACCCGGGCGGTCAGCCCGCGCGAGCGCATGTGCCTCGAACTGGCGCGGAATTTCGCGCAGATCCCGAACGAGCGCCATCAGGAAGCGCTGAGCCAACTCGCCCGGGTACTGGCGGCGGATTAAGCCGCGAGGTCGCCCCAAAAAGATCGGGAGCCCGCGCTAGGCTCGGGCTCCCGGAACTACGTCAGAAAATTGCGTCAGAGGCTAGCGTCAGACCGGCGGTCCCGACCGGCGCGCCACCAGGCCCATGACGAGCGCGACGACGAACACGATCAGGAAAATGAAGAACAGAACCTGCGCGATGCCGGCGGCGGTCGACGCCACGCCGCCAAAACCGAGAAGCCCGGCGATGACGGCGATTACGAGAAATACCAGAGCCCAATAAAGCATAACCCTCTCCGTGCCTTCTCCGTAAGCGGTCGCCCGCGCAACCGCACCAGTTTTCACACGGGCGTCTTAGTCGCGAACGGGTTGGAAAGCCGGCGAGTTCCGGGGGCTAAGGCTTAGAAGCGGAAGCCGAGGCGGGCCCCGACATCATTGATGCTCTGGTTCTGCTTGGCGAAGCCGGCGTTCGAGACGTGATCGAAAAACGCCGATATCTGGACGATCGGATTGATCCAGTATCCCAGCTCCAGCTCTTCGCGGAACAGGATATGGGAGCCGAGGCTTTTCCGGTCGGCCTTGGAGGTGACAATCGCGCCGTCATTGGCGGCGCCGCCGAAGAAGATCCCGGCGCTGAACCCGTCACCGGGCTGGAAGATGTTGTTCGCCAACATCCAGCTCCATTTTGCGCCGAAATAGAACTGGTCGGTGTAATGGCCGCTGTTGATCTCGGCGCCGAAGGTCGGCCGCGGCTGTACGAGCCAGCGCAGATAGGCCGGGAGGCTCGCGGCCCAGGCGTCGGCCACTGGCGACGGCATGATCAGCTCGGGATTGAAATCAACGCCATGTTCCTTGCCGCCGAGGAAGCTGACGTCGTGCGCCGCCGCCCCGAATTTGATCTCGCCGAAAGTCAGGTTCACAACATTCTGCGCGCGCAACGCCGCAGGCGATAACGCGAGCGCGGCGGCAATGCCCGCGAGCCCCAAGCGGCCCCAAAGCCACCGCCTCCTTCCGCGCCATGAATGCCGCAAGGATGCGCGCATACCGGTACCTGAGCAAGGAATTGCCGGCGCAAGGTACAAGCCGCGGCCTCAGAACCAAAGAGCTGACGCCGACCGGCGATGCGCTGCGGCGGTACTGTTGCAAAAATCCAACAGTATCGGCTCAACCTGCCGGCCGGATGAGCAAAAGCGGCCGGTCCGCGACCGCCAGCGTGATCGGAAGCTCACCGACGATCTCACCATCGGCCTGGACCGGCAGCGCGCGATTCCCGGCGACACTCGCCTGTCGCGCGCGCACGATTGCGATATCGCCGAGGCGCGGAACGCGGCCGAGGAACAACGCGGTCGCATAACGCAGCATTGCCCACCTGCCGCGTCGGTCGAGCAGTACCAGCTCGAGCACCGGCTCCGCCAGATCGGCGCCCGGCGCGACGACAAACGGGCCGGCGTAATGCCGGCCCTTTGCGGCGACCACCGCGGCAGCGCGATACTCGACGCCATCCGCCCGGACGGTCAGCTCGCAGGCGGGGCAATGCCATAGGCGGACCAGAAACCCCCAGGCGAAGGCGAGCCGGCCAACGCGCCGCTTCAGTTCCGGGCTGAGGGCCGCCACGATCTCGGAATCGAAACCGGCGCTCGCCATCATCACAAATGCCCGGTTGCCAACCCGGCCAGGCCAGATCGGCGAGGCGGGGCCGGTCACAACCAGCGAGGCAAGCGCCTCGGGAGCGTGTGGCAACCGAATCTCGCGCGCGAGGACATTGGCACTGCCGAGCGGCAGCACGCCAAACGGGACCGCACGGCCTCCGAGGCCGTTCACGACGGCGCTGATGGTGCCGTCGCCGCCCGCCGCGACGATCGCGTCGAAACCGGGCTCCGCTTGACCCGCCAAGCGTTCGACCTGGCCAGGTGACGGACCGGCCCGGCGCAGCACGACGGTGCAGCCTTGCCGTTCAAGGGCGGCGACAAAACGGCCGAGGCGGCGCTCGGAGGATCGCGCCCGTCCAGCCGCGGGATTGACAATGATCAGGATATGCCGCCGCACCACCCCGCCTTTGCGCGCGGCAGGCGGGGGCGGCTATGCTGAGCCTCCGCCCGGCGCATCCGGCGACAAGAGGCGGATCCGCTTCGGATGGCAAGAATGTTGTGCTTGGTTACTGGCTGCGCCGGGTTTATCGGGTTTCATGTCACGCAGTACCTGCTCGACCGCGGCGAGCGGGTCATCGGCGTCGACGATCTGAACGCGTATTACGATGTCGCGCTGAAGCAGGCCCGGCTGGCGCAATTGCAGGGCCGGGCACGGTTCGAGTTCCACCAGATCGACGTCGCCGATCCGACGGCGATGACCGGTCTCGCCGGCCGCCATTCCGATATCGACGCGATCATTCATCTCGCGGCGCAGGCCGGTGTGCGCTACTCGCTGACGCAGCCGCTCGCCTATGTCGAGGCGAATGTCAAAGGCCAGGTCGTGCTGCTCGAGACGGCGCGCAAACTCGCGAAGCTGACGAGCCTCGTCTACGCCAGCTCATCCTCGGTCTACGGCGCCAGCACGAAGCAGCCGTTCAGCGTCGAGGAGCCGGCTGACCATCCGGTATCGCTTTATGCCGCCACGAAGCGTGCCGGCGAGCTGATCACCGAGAGCTATTGCCGGCTCTACAAGCTGCCGTGCACCGGGCTGCGCTTTTTCACCGTGTACGGCCCCTGGGGCCGCCCGGACATGGCCGCCTTCCTGTTTACCGACGCGATCCTCGCCGGACGGCCGATCCAGGTGTTCAACCAGGGCCAGATGGCCCGCGATTTCACCTATGTCGACGACATCGTGCCGGCAATCGTCACGGCTGCGGAAACGGCGCCCGCCGCGCCCGGAGAGCATCGGCTCTACAACCTGGGCAACAACCATCCGGAAGCGCTGCTCGACTTTATCGCGGTGCTCGAAGGGGCGCTCGGCCGGAAGGCCATCAAAGAGATGCTGCCGATGCAGCTCGGCGACGTTGCGACGACCTATGCCGATATCGGACCGGCGCGGCGCGATCTCGGCTTCGAGCCGCGCACGCCGATCGCGGTCGGCCTGCCGCGCTTTGTCGCGTGGTACCGGGAATATCACGGCCTCAAGAAGGCGAACGCCACGGCAACGCCGTGACGGCGGGACCCGGCTCAAGCGCCGCGGCGTCTCGGGCGGGCGCCGCCATGCTTCTCCGCTACCCGTTTCACCGTGTCGAACAGTTGCTGCCGCATTCCGGAATCGGCGATTTGGTAATAGAGGCGGACCAGCTCGATGCCTTCCGGATCTTGCGGGTAGTTACTGGCCTGGTCCTCGCCGTTTTTTGCCGGGAAAAAATAGGCGAGCGGCGTCCTCAGGATTGCGGCGATTTCCCACAGCCGCGAGGCGCTGACCCGGTTGGCGCCGCTCTCGTATTTCTGCACCTGCTGAAAGGTCAGGCCGAGCTTTCGGCCGAGCTCCTCCTGACGCATGTCGAGATAGATGCGCCGGGTGCGGATTCGGCTGCCGACATGGATATCGATCGGGTCCGGCACGCCGGTACCGCGGCCGAATGCCGGCGTGGACGGCCGTTTGGCTGATTTGCGCACGGTGGTTCCTGCAGCGCTTTGCATCGCTCATCATCGGTGAGCAAACGACACGGCGCAATCTTTGCCAGGGTTAATTTCCCGGCGCGCTACTCGGCGGCGCCAACCGCCTCGGGTTGGCGCAGGGCCAGAAGGTCGGCTTCGTCAAGGGTCTCCTTCTGCAACAGCAGGCGGGCGCCGCGTTCGAGCACCTCGCGCTGTGCCCGCAGCAAATTGACGGTGCGCCGGAACGCCGCCTCGACGATCGATTTGACCGCGGAGTCGATCTCGCGCGCCGTCGCCTCGCTGTAGCCGCGCTCGGCCGGCGCCATCGGCCCCTGCTCCGGCCCGCCGAGAAAGCTGTGCGACGCCTTCTCGTAGACGACCTGGCCGAGCTCCGCGCTCATGCCGTAGCGCGTGACGATGCTGCGCGCGATATCGGTGACCTTGACGAGATCGTCGGCGGCGCCGGTCGAGTTCTCGTTGAAGATGATGTGCTCGGCGGCGCGACCGCCGAGCAAGACGGCCATCTTGTTCTCCAGCTCCTGGCGGGTCATCAGGAAGCGGTCTTCGGTCGGGCGCTGGATCGTATAGCCGAGCGAGCCGATGCCGCGCGGAATGATCGAAACCTTGTGCACCTTGTCGGTGCCGGGCAAGGACAGCGCGACGAGCGCGTGTCCCATCTCGTGGTGCGCCACGACCTCCCGCTCATGCGGGTTGAGCAGCCGGTTCCTTTTTTCGAGACCGGCGACGATCCGCTCCATCGCCGCGGTGAAATCAGCAAGCGTCACCTCCTCGGCGCCGCGCCGGGTCGCGAGCAGAGCCGCCTCGTTGACGAGGTTGGCGAGATCGGCGCCGGTAAAGCCGGGGGTCAGCGAGGCGACTGTTTCGAGATCGACATCGGGCGACATACGGATCTTGCGGACATGCACCTGCAGGATCTGCACACGCCCGATTTTGTCCGGGCGATCGACAAGCACTTGGCGGTCGAAGCGGCCGGCGCGCAGCAGGGCCGGATCGAGGATCTCGGGACGGTTGGTCGCGGCCAAGAGGATCATGCCGATGCGCGAATCGAAGCCGTCGAGCTCGGAGAGCAGCTGGTTTAGCGTCTGCTCCTTTTCGTCGTGACCGCCGCCCCAGGGATAGGAACCGCGGGCGCGACCCAGCGCATCGAGTTCGTCGATAAAGATAATGCAGGGCGCCTTCTGCCGCGCCTGTTCGAAGAGATCGCGGACGCGCGCGGCACCGACGCCGACAAACATCTCGACAAACTCGGAACCGTTGATCGAGAAGAACGGCACGTTCGCCTCGCCGGCGACAGCGCGCGCCAAGAGCGTCTTGCCAGTGCCGGGCGGGCCGACGAGCAGCACACCTTTCGGGACGCGGCCGCCAAGCCTGCCATAGCGCACGGGATCCTTCAGAAAGGCGACAATCTCCTGCAATTCGGCCTTCGCCTCGTCGACCCCGGCAACATCGGCGAAGGTCGTCTTGGTGTCGGTCTCGACATAGACCTTGGCCTTGCTGCGGCCGACCGACATCAGCCCGCCGCCAAACCCCTGCTGGTTGGCGAAGCGGCGGTACATGAACCACCAGACGCCGAAGAACAGCGCCACAGGGACGATCCACGACAACAGATCGCGCAGGAACGTGCTCTCGATCGCGCCGGCGAACTTGACGTTGTATTTCGAAAGCTCCTCGGCCGTCGGGGCATCGACGCGGGTTGTGATGAAGTCGGTATAGCCCTTCGGGTCGGGCTCCTTGAACTTGCCCTGGATGTAATTGCCGCTGACCCGCACCTCGGCAATCTTGCCGGCCTTCAGATCGTCCTGGAATTCGCTGTAGGGGATCGTCTGGATCTGGGTGTAGGAGGCGAAGATCGCCTGAATGATCATCACCGCTGCGATCGCGGCGATCCAATACCAGGCGTGGTATTGCGTCTCTTTCTTGGTCGGCATCGGGTCACCCCCGGAGCGGCGGCGCGCCCGGTATTGGGGCGGCGGGCGCGCCTTCTCGCCTAAGTGGTGCAGGGCCGGGCGATCATCAACGCCCGCCCATCAACGCCCGCATGCCGAGCGCGAGCGTCACGACGACGCCGAGCACCAGAGCCGCCCAGCCGCCCGCGCTCATGCCGGTATCGCCGAGCCCGCTCCACGCGCTCGCGATCACCGCGATGACGATGGCGAGAACCGCAATGGCGAGGGCGACGGCGATCCAGGTCGATCTGCGTGCCATGCTATCCGGATAACGGTTTATGGCCAGGACGTTGACCAAAGTCGTCATCCCGGCGAAGGCCGGGATCCATGGGTGGGCGTACTAATCCCGCAAATTACCTGCCCTTCAGAAGCGCGGCGGCTTTTCTCAGATCCTCGGTGAAATGGGCGATCTCGCGGTGCCGAGTCTCCTCGTCGGGGGCGCGCAGCAGCGAGGACGGATGCACAGTTGCCATCGCATAGGGCGCGAAGCGCGACGCGACCAGCCTGCCACGCTCGCGGGTCACGCGAAAGGCCTTGCCGAACAGGGCCTGCGCCGCGGTCGCGCCGAGCGCGACGACGATCTTCGGCTTGACAGCCGCGATCTCGGCTTCGAGCCACGGGAAGCAGGCGCCGATCTCCATTGAGTTCGGCTTGCTGTGGATGCGCCGGCTGCCGCGCGGCACCCATTTGAAATGCTTGACGGCGTTGGTCACATAGGCGCGACGGCGGTCTATACCGGCCTCCTTGATGCAGCGGTCGAGCATTTTTCCGGCAGGGCCGACAAACGGGTGACCGGCAAGGTCTTCGTAGTCGCCGGGCTGCTCGCCGACGAACATTATGACGGCGCGGTCCGGCCCCTCGCCGAACACGGTCTGTGTCGCGTTGCGGTAGAGCGGACAGGCGGTGCATTCCGCCGCCGCCTCGCGCAGCCCTTCCAGATCCGGCTCGTTTGGAATAAGCCCGGTGGCCCTCGGCTGCTCGATATCGTCGATGTCGGCCATCGTCCTTGTCCTCAATATGACGGACGCCGGGCGGCCGCGGTGCGTTCCCTGGGTAGGGTGCCGGGTGAGGCGTCCCGAAAGGCGGGTTACGCAACGGCGGCACCCGTGGCAAAGTGCCCCCAACCACACCGCCCGGGGAGATCTTTAATGCCGACCGAGAGCAAACATCCCGAAACGATCGTGCTGCATGCCGGCTATCGCAGCGATCCGACGACGAACGCCGTCGCGGTGCCGATCTATCAGACGACGAGCTACCAGTTCCGCGACACCGAACACGCCTCGAACTTGTTCGGGCTCAAGGAGCTCGGCAACATCTACACCCGGATCATGAGCCCGACCGGCGACGTCCTGGAGCAGCGCGTCGCGCAGCTCGAAGGCGGGGTCGCGGCATTGGCATTGGGTTCGGGACAGGCGGCCTCGCTGTTCTGCGTCAACAACATCGCCCAGGCCGGCGACAATTTCGTCAGCTCGACCGATCTTTACGGCGGCACCTGGAATTTGTTCCTGCACACGATGCAGCGGACGATGGGGATCGAAGTGCGGTTTGTCGATCCCTCCGACCCGGAGAATTTCCGGCGCGCCACCGACGCCAAGACGCGCTGCTATTACGCCGAGACCCTGCCCAACCCGAAGCTCGAAGTGTTCCCGATCGGCGAAGTCGCCAAGATCGGCCGCGAGATGGGCGTGCCGCTGATCATGGACAACACGGCGGCGCCGATCCTCTGCCGGCCGCTCGACCACGGCGCCGCTGTCGTCATGCATTCGACGACCAAATACATCGGCGGCCACGGCACCTCGATCGGCGGCATCGTCGTCGATGGCGGCAATTTCGACTGGGAAAAGCACGCCGAGCGCTTCCCGCTGTTGAACCAGCCCGACCCGGCCTATCACGGCGCGGTGTGGACCGAGGCGGTGAAGCCGATGGGCCCCATCGCCTACATCATCAAGATGCGGGTCACCTTGCTGCGCGACCTCGGCGCCGCGGCGAGCCCGTTCAACTCGTTCCTGCACATCCAGGGTCTCGAAACCCTGCCATTGCGGATGCGCGTCCATTGCGCCAACGCGACGGCGGTGGCGCGGGCGCTGCGCAGCCACCCGAAGGTCAGCAAGGTCATTTATCCCGGCGTCATGGAAGGCGAGCCGCGCCGCCGAGCCGACGCCTATCTGAAGGGCGGCTATGGCGGGCTCCTGGGCTTCGAATTGAAGGGCGGCAGGGATGCCGGGCGGCGCTTTATCGATGCGCTGCAGATGTTCTATCACGTCGCCAATATCGGCGATGCGCGCAGCCTCGCGATCCATCCGGCATCGACGACCCATTCGCAATTGACCCCGGAAGAGCAATTGCAGACCGGCGTCACGGACGGGTATGTGCGGCTGTCGCTCGGCATCGAGCACGAGGACGACATCGTCGCCGACCTCAAGCAGGCGCTCGAAAAGGCTTAGCCAGTCCGAGGTGGACGTCCGAACCAGCCCCTCACCCCAACCCTCTCCCCGCCAGCGGGGAGAGGGAGCGCGCCGCCGCACTACCTCTCGCGCGTCAGCGGATGCGGAGTTGTCGCTGTCATGGCCGATCGATCTCGGGCTGACCGTCGCCAGTCATGGCTGGGTGCATCTGGAGCCGTGGCGGTGGGAGCCGGAGACCGGCACCTTGTCGCATGCCGAGCGCATCGGCGGTCGCGCCGGCATGATCGCGGTGCGGCAGCGCGATCTGACGAAGCTGGTCGTGTCGTGGAGCGGATTTCCGCGCCGCACCGAGGCCGAGATCCTGCGCCGGGCGGGCCGCTGGGTATCGGCCGAATGGAGCCCCGAGGCGGCGGTCGCGGCTCTAGCGCCGAGCTTTCCGGAGGAGGCGGCGCTTGTCGCGCGCGGCGGTGGGCGGCTCTTGCGCTGCTCGACCTTTTACGAGGACTTCATCAAGACGCTGCTGACCGTCAATACAAGCTGGTCGGGCACCTGCCGCATGGTGTCAGCGCTTGTTGCCGAGCCGGGCGGCGGGGCCTTTCCACTGCCGGAGATGCTGATCGAGTACGGCGAGGAGCGTTTGCGCCAGATCGCCAAGCTCGGCTTCCGCGCGCCGACCGCGGTCGCCGCGACGCGCCGCATGCTCGAAGATGGCGTCCTCGACTCCGCGGGGCATGGCGATCCCGCGCGGCTCGACCATGACTATCTCCTCGGTCTCAAGGGCATCGGCCCCTATGCGGCGGCGCATTGCCGGATGCTGCTGCACGATTTCAGCCGCATCCCGGTGGATTCGGTCGTCGTCGCGCATCTGCGCGAGCGGCACGCGACGACCCCGGCGGAATTCATCGCCGCGCGCGCCGCATGCGGCCTTTATCTCGGGCTCGGCTATCGGCTGATGCGGCTCAAGGAGAAGTTTCAGGTCGCGCAGGTCGAGCTGCCACCAGCGTCACAGAGGCCCGAATCGGCCTACTGACGCCGGGACTCAGTGGGCTCCGCGGGCGAAAACCTCGAGCGCGCCGTCCACTATCTGCTGCACCGAAAAGGCGGCGAGCACGAGCCCCATGATCTGGGTGATGACCATGATGCCGGCGGCGCCGAGATAGCGCTGGATGCGGGCGGCGAGCAGCAGGATGATCAACACGAGAACCAGCACCGCGACGGTCAGACCGGCCGTTAGCGTCTCCTCCCTCAAAGAGAACCGGTCGTTGTCGGTCAAGAGCACGACCGCGAGCAGCGCCCCCGGGCTGGCGATGCCGGGCATCGCCACCGGGAAAATCGCGACCTCGGTCGGCGTCCGCCGCGCCTGTGCGCTGCCGCTCGAGTGATGACCGCCGAAGATCATCTGCAAGGCAAAGACGAACAGCACCGCGGCGCCGGCAATACGGAAAGCCGGAATCGAAATGTGCATCGCCTCAAGCGCGTACTGCCCGCAATAGAGGAACAGCATCAGCACCAGCAGCGCCACGAACACGGCGACCAGCGCCACCCGCGGGCGGTCGCGCGAACCGAGCTCCTCCGTCGCATTCAGGAAGATCGGGATCGAGCCGATCGGATCGAGCACGACAAACAAAGTAATCAGATCCTCGAGGATCGAACCGGGCATATCGCGAACCGCTGTTGCCGACAACGAGCGCCGCGACGATTGCCGACCGGCGGGCGAGACGCAAGCACCTCAAGCGCCGCGCGATCAGGACTCCGCGTGCACCTGCCGTGCCGCACGCTCCAGCATCGAGCGGGCGATCTCGCGCTCGCCCATGATGACGATGTCGGCGCCGTGCTGCAGCAGATGCTCGACCTCGGCGTCGAAATGTGCGCGCGCGACGATTTCGAGGCGCGGATTGGCGGCGCGCGCCTGCTCGACGATCTGCCCCGCCTCAAACGCGTTCGGGATCGCCACCAGGAGCATTCGGGCATCCCCGAGATTGGCCGCGGCGAGGACCCGATCATCCGCGGCATTGCCCTGGATTGCCTCGCCCGGTGCCGTCTTCGCGCGCTCGAACGCGTCCTCGGCATCCTCGATGATGAGAATCGGCCAGCCCCGCTCGGCAAGCCCCTCGGCGACAAGGCGCCCGACCCGGCCATAGCCGATCAGGACGGCATGGTCCGTGAGGCGCGTCGGCACGAGGGGCCTCTCCTCGCGGGTTTCGACGGTGACGGCCGGTGCGGGCCGGCGCAGGCGCGGCAATAGCCAGGTCGGCAAAGCGAAGATGAGCGGGTTGACGAGGATCGACAGGATCGAGCCGGCGAGGATCAGATGCCGCGCCTCGTCGGACAGCACCCCAAGCCCGATGCCGAGATCGGCGAGGATGAAAGAGAACTCGCCGATCTGGGCCGTCCCCGCTGCGAGCAACAGCGCCGCGTCGAAACGGGCGCCGAACAGGCGAGACGCGAGGAATGCCAGGGCTGGATTGCCGACCACAACGAGCAGCAGGACGCCGCCGATCTCCAACGGGTCACTTACCAGGATCGTCGGGTCGAACAGCATGCCGACCGAGACGAAGAACAAGACGGCGAAGGCGTCGCGCAACGGCAGCGACTCTTCGGCGGCGACCTGGCTCAGCTCCGACTCGCTGAGCGTCATGCCGGCGATGAAGGCGCCCAATGCGAAGGACACGTCGAACAATTCCGCCGCGGCGAACGCGACACCGAGCGCGACCGACAGCACCGCCAGCCGGAACAGCTCGCGCGAGCCGGTATGCGCGATGTAATGCAGCAGCATCGGGATAGCGCGGCGGCCGACGAGCAGCATCAGCCCGATGAAGCCCGCCACCTTGGCGAAGGTGAGCCCGAGGCTCGCGGCGAGCGAGCCGTAGTCGATCGCGCCGGCCCCTGCCCCGCCCTGCTGGCCGAATGCCGCCGCGATCGGCGGCAGCAGGACCAGCACGATGACCATCAGCAGGTCCTGCATGACAAGCCAGCCGACGACGATGTGGCCGCGGTCGGTGTCGACGAGGTGGCGCTCCCCCAGCGCGCGCATCAGCACCACCGTGCTGGTAATCGACAGCGTGGCGCCAAAGACGATGGCGCCGATGCCTGACCACCCCAGCATGCAGGCAAGCGCGTATCCGAGCGCGGCCGAGGCCGCCACCTGCACGATCGCGCCCGGCACGACGATGGCGCGGATCGCGAACAGGTCCTTCAGCGAAAAATGCAGGCCGACGCCGAACATCAGCAGGATGACGCCGATTTCGGCTAATTGCGGCGCCAGGACCTGGTCGGCGGTGTAGCCCGGCGTGAACGGCCCGACCGCAACACCGGCGAGCAGATAGCCGACGAGCGGCGAGATGCGCAGGCGGTTTGCGATCGTGCCGAGGATGAACGCCAGGCCGATGCCGACAACGATCGTCGCAATCAGGGTCGATGCATGCGGCATGGCGCAGGCCGGCTGGTTGTCGCAGCAACCAAACTCGCTGTTCGGGCGCGCCGCGGCAACCCGCCCGAAAGACATGCTAGATTGCGACAGCAGAGGTCCGATAAGTATAGGCGAACGATGCCCGTCCCGCCCTTTGCCCCGATCCTCGATGCGGCGCGCACGCGGC
>WNGC01002806.1_pt1 | contig 19700 bp, 12 predicted proteins | sample 5400051 | NCBI WGS metagenome assembly WNGC01 (sample SAMN13153368, study PRJNA577476) | soil metagenome | isolation source: 20 cm soil or saprolite under grassland replicate 2 | place: USA:California | collected 2016-06-15
TGTAAATGTACCCGTTGAGGCTCTGAGGGTCGGACAGTCGGCCCGCTTTCTGGTCTTGGGACACAAACCGCCCGGTCGACGCGTCGTACCAGCGATGGTATTCGTAGTACAAACCTGTCGTTTGGCTAACAGGTTTGCCAGTGAATTTGTAGGCCTCGCTGCCGGTGGGTGTTCCATTGTCCTGTCCGTAGGGCTGGTAGCTGTCGGCGAAGAGAACGCTTCCAGAAGAACTGGTCAACAGCCGGGTGCTACCCAGACTGTCAGCATGATAATAGCTGACAGTACTTCCTGTGACTTTCGATATCCTGATTCCACCAGCGAAAATGTAGTCTGTGGAGGAAGAGCCGACAATGCTCTGATACAATGTCTCAGTCGCCAGGTAGGCGTAGAAGGTCGTTGTGGTTCCTTCCTTGGACCCTACCAGACGACTGTTCGCATCATAGGCGTAGGCGCCCTGGACCCCGATGTCATTGGATGCTTTTGCCAGATGACCTGTAGGGTCCCATGCGTAGACCCAGTGAATCGTACTACCCGTTGTGACGTTCCTGGTAAACAGGTTGCCGTTCGCGTCGTAGGAGTAGACGGTTGACGTTGTGCTGCTTGAGGACGATCTGAGTTCGTTATTGTTTGAGTTGTAGGAGTAGGTTGTGAGAGTTCCGTTTACTTTCTGCCAGAGCCTGTTACCCAGACTGTCGTACTGGTATGACAGAGTCGTCTGGGCCGTGCCCTTTGTCAGGGTAGCATTGGTGAGTCTCTGGAGATTATCGTACTTGTACTGCTCATTCGATGTAACCCCGTTCACCTGTCCACTCACCGAGACGACTGTTCCTGTTTTGTTGTAATTGTAGTTTAGCGATAGTAGAGTCGTGTTGGTACCATGGTTCCCTGGTTTTGTAACAGTTATTTTCGACGGTCTGGACAGGCTGTCGTAGGTGTAGTTGGCGTACAGGTTATTCCCGTACGTGATGCTCTTGATCCGGTCTGTGGGATAATAATAGAACAAGGCATAGTTCGACGAGCTACCAGACTTGAACACGCTGGTCACTCTGTCCAGAGCATCATAGGAGTAGCTTATCTTCAAACCGTCCGGGTAGGAGACCTGTGAAAGGGTCTCACCACGATAGGTGAAGTTGACATTGTAGGTGCTGGTGTTTGGAGAGACTATGGTGGAGTACTTTTCTTGTACGATCCTGTTTCTGGAGTCATAGGAGTAGTAGATGGAAGCATTCGAGCTTGTTATTGAGAGGAGGTTCCCGTTGTTATCGTAGGAGTAGCTGAAACCATCAACTGGGCCTGGGTAGAATACCTCGTTTGGCCGGTTGAGGGAGTCGTATGAGAGAACTGCCTGAACGCCCTTCCGATCAGTCTTCTCGATAACATTGCCATTGTTATCGTACATGTACAGTTCGGTTGTGTTATCCGGATACCGAGCCTCTGCCAGCCTGTTCATGTTGTCGTAGGTGTACAATGTCGGCTGGCTGCCAGTCTGTCCACAGCTGAACTGGGAGCTGACGAAGCAGGTCCTTCGCAGGTTCCCCACCTCGTCGTAATAGTAGAGGGCCGAGTTGACACCAGAGGTGGGCGTGGGAGGATCGTCAGTCTCTATCAGCCGGCCCATTCGGTCGTAAGTATAGAGGGTCCAGGATGCAGGACCCAGATTGTTCTCGTCTATATGCCTGACCCATCCCCGTACGTCATTGTAGAGGATCTGTGTGAAGTTGCCGTTGGGTTCTGTGGTATGGGTCAGTCGTCCCAGCGGATCATACTGGTAAGTGTCGTTCCATCCTCGTTCGTAACGTCAACATAGTCTAGCCTGTCGTTGTAGCTGTAAGCGACATAGTCGCCTGTCGGATACACGATCCTCGTGGTCCGGCCGAGAATATCGTAGCTGTATGTTGTATTGAAATTCCCAGTGCCATAGCCGTCGGGCTCCTGAGACCATGTCATCACTCCCGTCGTGAAGTTGTATCCGTAGGAGCTGACGATTAAGCGGCCCGACGGGATGTCAGTCCGAGTCCGGCTTGTGAGATAGGCGCTCTGATACTTTGTAGAGTAGGAGTATGAGGTAGAGTTGCTCGTTGCATCTACGAGCGCCACAAGATTACCATAGGAGTCGTAGCTCCTAGAGGTTGAAAGCCACGACTGCGTAATTACGGAGAAGGTCAAGGTCGCTCGTTGCGTGTATAGACCGCTCCAGCCTGAGTTGGTCGGGCGGAGGTAGATGTTTCCCCTGGTTCCTTGGGAGGTGTCAACTTGGACGCCTACTGAGCCCGACGATGGGGAGAGACCGGCACCGTCGATGACTATGTAATAGGCGGTCCCGCCAGCGAGAATGCTGAGAGGCTCGGGGAACGCGAACGTGTAGCTTAACGGAGTCGCCGTTAGCGTGGACGAGTCTATAGGATTCGACTTTGCCAGCATTGTACTGGGCCCGTTCGCGTTCGACCATAGCTCAGCGTACAGCGGTCCCGACGGGTTGCCAGAGGTCGCGTAGAGGATGAAGCTGGCCTGATGGGGGTAGGCTAGTGCCAGACCGTTCGAGAAAGGCTGAGCATACGCGTCGTACTGGGAAGACCCGCCGAGACTCCAGTACGTCCAAGACAATGGCGTGTAAGAGTCGTCGACCATGGCCGGGAACCCGTGACCTGACCTGGTCTGATTGAGACCTCCCCACGGATAGTAGCTGTAATACGATTCGATCGGTACCGTCCCGGTGCCATTCTGCAGCTGGGCGGTGCCTGCCATGGCTGAATGGGTGTTGCTGTTCGGAGCCCCGTTCCCGATAAAAGAGTTGGTGAAGCTTGTCCCGGTGATGAAGCTGGAGACGGTTGTTACGGTGACATTGTCGAAGAGGGCCGAGTATCCTCCAGCGTAAAGTCCGAAGCCAGTGGCAGTGGCGACACTGTCAGACGGGAATGCGCCTGATACGGTGCAAGTACCGACCCCTGGAGCGGAGGCCCAGCCGGTCGCGGTCTTCCCGTGGGTTGTGAAGTTGAAGGTGTACCACGTATTGTAGACTAGGGTGCAGGGATTCTCAACGACCCATGTAACACTCTCATCGAGCAGGGAGAGTCTCATTCCGCTTGTGCTGTTATGCAGGACAAGAGCCCACTTGTATATACCACTGCCAGAGTAATGGGTGATGAGACCTATTCTCTGGTCTGAGGCGTTGACCTTTCTGCTAACGTAGACCCTGGCTTGAATCGATATGTCAGCCCGTCCAATATTGAACCATGAGAAAATGCTTTCTTGAGGGCCGCTGGTCTCCGTCCCGTTGTAGATTCCGCTGTTAGCTATCCAGTAGCCGTTTGTGACGTTCCAGGAATTGTCAGGCGAACTTCCTTGATTTGTGCTGAAGCTATCCTGGAAAGCGTTGAAGGCCGGTGGAAGTCCGTCGTTGTAGTAGCTACTGAAGCTCTCGTGATACCAAGGTCCGGGATCATAAGAGTAGATAGGCTGCGGGAATATTGTGTTCCGACTATATATCAGGTTACCCCAGAGATCGTAGCTGTAATAGTTCGTGTAGCTGCCAGGAGGCCAGCCCGTATTGGATCTATCGGTAACAATGATTGTATCGCTCGGTATCTGGCCGTGGACGTTGAAGCGCTGCAGCTCCCCGCGAACGAGACTATGGTTCGAGTCTGTGATGTTCCAGGCTACGCCCGCGAATGAAAAAGCGTATGAGGTGTAGCTTAGAGCCTGTGAGCTGCTGCGATCATATGTGGCGACCGTGGAATTGTTTACCTGGTCGCCAGCGCCTAGAGTGTAGGTGTAATGGAAGGAGCGGACGGGGGTCCACTGGGTGGCGTTTACTCGTTGCCAGTTGACCCTGTAAATGTAGGCTTGCGTCCCCGAGAGAAAGCTTGTGTACGAGTAGGTGTCGTACCATGTGGTCGGATAGGTTATCCTTGTTAAGAGCCAGTGGCTTGAGTCGTAGCTGTACGAGGTGACCCTCCCGGCCGGGTCCGTGACATTCATCAGGTCGTTGTAGCTGTTGTAGCCGAAGACGAGCCCCCTTACCGAGCCGCTGCTCGTACACGTGCCCGTTGTCTGATTGATGCTGTGAAGCAGCCCGTTGCCATAGCAGAATTGGAAGACTCTCCCGACGGTGTCGGTTATCTTTGAGATCTGGCTGTTCGTCCCATAGCTGAAAGTTACATTGTTGCCTAACGAGTCAACGATCTTCGTCAATCTGTTCAGATTAGAATGATCGAAGAGGATTGCTTTGCCTGACTCGTCGTAGAGAAAAATCCCTGTACTATTCCTTGTCATCCAGAAAGTCTCTCCTTGGTGGTTCTCGAAGGATGACCCTGTGCCGGTCCAGAAGCCGGACGGTATCCGGTAGCCTTCACCATCCCAGAGATGGATATAAGATGCATTCCCCCCGTTCTCCATCCATGGGAAGTTGAGCTGCCAGCCATTACCGATAGCAGCCCACGGATAGTATTCGTAGCCGTAGGGCGATCCGTTCAGGAATCTGTAGGGCTCGGTGTAGACCCTGGTGAAGGCGAGATCGAGGCCCCTTCCCGGGATGCTGAGATCCGTCTGCCGAACGGTCAGCATCCCCGAACTGGGCGAAACATACTCGCCCATGTTTGAGAAGTACTGCGCGTACGGCGCGAGACCATTCCCATCCCACGGATCCGATGGGGAAGAGTAGGGGGACCAGACGTTCGGAATAGGAATCGAGGCAAACCCGACCCGGAATACATTCCCCATCAGCTGGGTCCAGACCAAGGCGATCGAGGTCGAGTTGGTGGCGCTAGCAGAGACAAGATTTGATCCAAGATATGCCAGAGCGTTACTAGGCAGGCCCGCGACGGGGTATGAGAACAAGCTATCCTGCCATGATCCCGATGGAGTCTTTATGATCATTATTACTCGTCCGTTTGGCGTGTCTGCGCCAAACAGGTATAGGTCGTTCGTCGAGTAGTCCAGAGTAAGCGTGGGCCAAGTGTCCAATCCTGCGTAGAGGATGTTCTTCGAATAGGTCCAGCCTGAGCCCGTCGTAGAACGGTAGGCGTAGGTAATGTTGTTGTCGGCGGCGTTACGATAGACAAGGTTCGTCCCATAGTTCGCGTCGGCGACAGCGGAAAGGTCGTCGGTATCCTTCACAGACGACGCTTCCACAATCTCAAGTGGGCCGTGAGAACCGTTCGGATCCATCCACTGCGAGAGCAGCTCGACTTTGGCGCCAAAGTGGGCCTGAGACACTACTCTCACGCGCCCGTTCGCATTATAGGGCGCGATAACAGTTCGGTACTGTAGAGCATCGTACCCGGCTCCGCCTACAAGGTCCCAATTGCACTGAAGTGTCAGTAAAGTTTGGCCGTAGCTGAGAACACTTCCGCTCTCAGAGTAGACCGCGTTGGATGAGTCACACCATCCCACCTGATAACCACTGGCGTACCAGTTGTAGGAGAAGGCGATCAGACCGTTCGAGCTAGCTGCCAGGTTGACTAGACGGATACCGATAGTGATTGTTTTCCCGTAGGGGGCGGTTCTGGTGATATTAACTCCTACCTTTGTCGGGCTCCAGGAGATTGTATGTCCTGATATCGTCCCGTTCGCATATCTAAGTCCCACAGAACCAGAGGTGGAAGTAAAAGTGGCTTTGTCACCTGTAGCAATGATGACACTTTGTCCCAAACCCAGGACCGCGAGGGACGAAGTCGAATTGTCGATGTAGGCCGGCCACCCAGAAGGCATCGGCTGATCAAGAGACCAATTCACACCATCATGCGAGTAACGGTATGACACAGTCGAGCCGTTATAGTAGAAGACGAAGTAGTAGCCCCCTTTGGGCTCGAAGAATACCTTTCTCTGAAACGACCAGGCCGTCGCGTACAGGCTCGTACTCTGCGAGACAATGCTGGGATCCACCAAGACATTGGATCCCCCGGTGAGGCTTCCCAAGTTTATTGAGAGCAAGAACCGTCCTGAGGTCACGTTTGCCTGAGAGTAGTACGAGGTAGGAACATCATCCCACAAAAGAGTATAATTCGCACCCGACAGGCTGGCTCGGAACTGTTCCGAAGCGGACAGCATCTGGTAACTAGTGATGTTCTCCCAGATATGGAGCAGTCTGTACTGGCCTGCTAGGTTGGGAGTAAACGCTAGGTCCCATTTCAACGGACCCGCAGAAGTCGCTTTGTAGACGACGCTCAACACGCCGGAGTGCCCTGTATTGCTTACCTGCATCGTCCTGACGACGAAGGTGCCAGTCTTGTTTGTGCCGAGCAATGTGAAGTTATTCGAGGAGGGCACGAGGGACTCCCATGACCCGTTGAGCCATACTTGGACGCTCCAGAAGGAGTAGGAACTGACAACCCTGCTTCCTCTATCCAACAGCACATCATGAGGATTCGGCGTACCCAAGAGCCTCATCCGGATCGCCGAGTTGTACAGTGTGAGGTTCTGGGAGGAACTGGAGATCACTCCGCCGGCTCCGACCAAATCATTCACGCCGGACACGATGGTCTTTGGTAGAGAAAGATTGGGAACAGGATCTGCACCAAGTTGGCGAATAGGGACTGTTCCGTTATAGCCAGTGTTTGAGCCCTTATTGGTCGGGCCGGTCTGATCATTCGCCGGACCCGCAGTGACGTGGACTAGCGGAAGGCCAGACACAAATCCAATCATGGTCAGTAGAATGAGAAAGAGACCTTTCAACAAACGGTCGACTACTCTAGCTCGATGGCCCGGATGGACCATTCCAACATAGCCATTGTCGCCGTTACTCAACCTCTCATCTCGCCAGCAGGGAACAGGAAATGTCACCCGTCACCCGTTAGGGAGTCGGCGCGGCGTAGAATATTTAACGCTAACCTGACCGAAATTGAGAAAAAACAGCAAGCCTGAGGCTCCCAACAGATTCGACGGGTCGTTGTGGAATCGATATACGAGGAGCCCATGCAGCTCAAGGACCTCCGAACCGAAGAGCCATCCTAAGAAAGTCTGGACGGACTGGAGGCACTCTTGAAGCAATGAGGGGTTTGAACTTGCGTTTGATCCTACGCCCGAGGCTCCACACTGCAAGTTTGGACTACCGGGTCATTGGTCGAGAGCCATCGTGTCTCATAACTTCGGAATCTAAGAAAATGTGGGGGGGTTTTCGGACTATTGCGCTGCGAGCTCGATGGGCGGGGGCGGGCCTTGTTTTCGGGCCGCGCCACACTCCTGCCAGGCAGGTTCCTGTCGGGTCAGTGAGCACCGTTGGAGTATTCCCAACAAACACGTAACGATTCGGGCTCTGAGCAATAGAGAGCACTCCGCCCCACTGGTCCTGACTGATAGACCGACCAGTGGACGGGTCATACCAGCGTTGGTACTCGTAGTAGAACCTGTCGTCCGGCTAACAGGTTTGCCCGTAAACTTGTAAACTTCTGACCTGGTAGGTGTCCCGATGTCTTGTCCAAAGGGCTTGTAGTCGTCAGCGAATGTGACACTGCCGGAAGAGCTAGTCACGAGCCGAGTGCTGCCCAGGGCATGAGTCTGATAATAGCTCGTAGTGGTCCCGGTGACCTTTCCAATGCGCATCCCTCCCGGAAAATGTAGTCTGTCGAAGAGGAGCCGACAGTGGTCTGATACAACATCTCGGTTCCTAGGTAAGCGTAGAAGCTGGTGCCCTTCTTTATTGTCCGGTCTTCACGTCTCTGAGATGGACTTGGTCTTCTTTGACTTCTCTTGGTCCAACTATCACAACGACTCCTGCCACACCGTTTCTTATTGCGTTCAAGCGGTTCGGTTGGGGAGAAATCATGCCCCCCGAACCTCCAAAGTTGCTTAGCTAAGATTCGTTAGGTTGAATCGCATCGGAGCTCTTGGTGAGGTTTTTTATCAGATATGTCTGACTGAGCGAGAGATTTGGCTCTCTCGACAACCGTCACCGTTCTTGTGGTCGGTGTCTTCTTTGGGATCTATGGTCTCATACTCTCGGACAAGTTCCACAAGCCATCGGCTGCCGTCCTAGGCGCCACCTTGATGGTTGGCACGGGGGTCCTTAGCGAGACCGAACTTTTCTCGGCGATCAACTGGACCGCCATCGGCGTACTGCTAGGCATGTTCATAATCGCATCATCTCTCCGAGAAGCGGGCTTCTTCGAGTGGATGGGGCTCCATCTTGCCCGATCAGTTGACTCTCACCCTGTCCGCATGTATGTCCTGCTCCCGTTACTCACAGCCGGCATGGCTTCGCTCCTCGACATTGTCACCGTCGCCCTCTTCATCGTCCCATTGACCGTCGAGGTCTTTGACGGACTCGGAATTGATCCTATCCCCTTCGTAATCGCCGAGGTTCTTGCCGCCAATGTGGGAGGAATCTCGACGATGGTTGGGGACCCGACGAACATAATTATTGGCACTGGGCTGATTCCCCCGCTCTCTTTCGACCAATTCTTGGCGAATACCGCGCCGATCGCTCTAGCTATTCTCGCAGTAAACAGTTCTATTCTCTATCTCAGAAATCACGGTTTTCTCCACCGAGATGCGCTGCAGAGACATAGGGAGCGACGACCGTTACAACTGCCTAGTCCGTCGAACGCTGTCAAGGACCGGGGACTCCTCCGGGTCAGTCTAGTCAGCCTCGGGCTTGCTGTAAGCTTCCTCATCGTCCATACGTTCCTCGGAGTCTCGGCCGCCCTCGCGACTCTCTTGCCTTCCTTCATCATTCTAGTCTACGAATCATCTCGTCAGAGCGAGGTCCGTGACGTTCTCGGACGAGTCGATTGGCAGGTATTCTTCTTCTTCGGGGGACTCTTCATCCTCGTGGCAGGATTCGCCAAGACAGGTCTCCTCGTAAGCCTCGGCAACTGGCTAGTCCAACAGTCCGGGGGGAACCTCGCCCTTGCCGTCACACTAGTCCTCTGGACAACGGCCCTGATCAGTCAGATCGTCGACAACGTTCCACTAGTAACCGTCTTCATTCCGGTAATCGCGACAATGGCCGCCACCACAGGGATCGCAATCGCACCACTCGCCTGGGCACTCGCGGTCGGGACCGGCATCGGTGGCATGGCCACGCCGATAGGAACAGCCTCGAATATTGTAGCACTGAACATTCTCAACAAAGAGAAGAAGCGGCTCAGCTTCAGCAGATTCGCGAAGAGGTCTGTCCCACTGACAATTATCGATCTGCTGATCGCGAATATTATCCTGCTAGTCAGACTCTAGAGAGCCCGTATCTGGGGGACTGGCGTTAATCTCCCAACGGTTGACCTGGAGAGTTTTACCCATCAAACTGGGCTCATGTAACTAACGGGTAGGCCGAATTCTGCCCGAGTAATTCTGTTCTCCCACAATCCCCCTACCACCAAGACCAACCCCGACAAGAAAGCTCCAGTCTCAGCCTCAAAGACCGGGGCGAACAGCAGAGGCGAGAGGGTGCTAGGGTTCCATCCTGTCAGTGGAAGAATCTCAAAAAGGTAGAAGAGGAGGATCAGGCGTAGATCGGCTGACCAGACGCGTCCCGTTCTTCACCTCTGAAGATCTTGGGAATAGTCAATCGGCTGAAGAGCAGAGTGCCATCTTCCGGCTTGTACTTTCTTCAAGGCTCGTCACGGACACTGAACTCTATAGCATTCGCCTTGGTCAGATCGGCCTGAGCCTGCATCGCTACTTCCTTTCTTCCCCGCTAGATCTCAATAGTTTCGCGCTATGTCAGGCTTCTCGACGTCGCGCAACGTGCTCCTCAACCATACTTGACCGCAGTGTCCACACTTGTACACGTACTGGGATTCGGGACAACGTGTCGTTATGGAAGTCTAGTCTGCGGCTCCCGATTCTCTGTTTCGCTCCTCCGCTTCTTCTCTATCAGCCTCCCTGTTCATATACTGCCGACCGCTTCCGCTTGGACGGATGCTCTCTCCACTGAAAGAGGGCCTGTACGGTTCGCCGCTGATAGTATCGATTGCAGACACAAGAAGGAACATACCAGGTACGATTAGCCCAAATCCCCAGAAACCTATGAAGTACAGTCCGAACACGCCCGAGACTATCAGTCCTATTCCGGTCAAAAGTCCAGCGATTGCGCCCTTGCCAACATGTCTCCTCAGGTGGAGAGGCTGATTCTGATCCTGATCCTGTCCGACTTCTTCGAGGCTGATGGAAGGTGCCTCGGTGAGGCTGGATCCACAGACGCCACAAATACTATCTTCGTCAAAACCGACGCTTCTACAACGAGCGCACTTTCTCAACTAGAACTTAATTCTCAATATTAGTACGGAGATCGAGACTCTTATCAGTCTATCTTGCAAAGAAATGTTCACGATACATGCACGAGGTCAATTAGCAAACGTTTCCGCAGTAGAATATTTGATCGATATCTTTCGGATCTTCGAAACATGATCAGCTGGGCCATTCGCGCCTAACCATCAGGTTTCCAACATCTTCAGAGGCTTCTTATGAGCTGAGCCGGACTTGGCGAGAGATTTGGTACTCTCTACGAGTCTCACGGTTCTAGTGGTTGGTGTCTTCTTTGGAATCTATGGTCTCATACTCTCGGACAAGTTCCACAAGCCCTTCGCTGCTGTTCTGGGTGCTACCTGATGGTTGGAACGGGGGTGCTAAGCGAAACAGTCTTGTCTTGGCGATCAACTGGACAGCGCTCGGTGTCTTCCGGGGAATGTTCATTATTGCTCTAGCCTCCGGGAGGCCATTCTTCCAGTGGATGGGTCTTCGGCTAGGTCGATCGATTGACGCTCACCCGGTCTTGATGTATGTTCTACCGCCACTACTTACGGCGGTATGCCTTCGCTATTTGACTCGTCACCGTGGCCCTCTTCATCGTCCCTTTGACTGGCAGATTTTCTTCTTCTTCTTGGGAGGCCTCTCATTCCTCGTCGCAGGCTTCGCCAAGACTGGACTGCTAGTCCAGCTGGGGGGCTGGCTGGTTCGGGAATCTAGCGGAAACCTCGCTCTCGCAGTCACTTTGGTCCTGTGGACTACAGCCCTCATCAGCCAGATCGTCGACAACGTACCATTGGTCACAGTCTTCATCCCCGTGATTGGAGCAATGTCCAGCTTCTCAGGGGTCTCAATCGCACCTTTGGCCTGGGCCTTGGCTGTGGGCACCGGGATCGGCGGGATGGCCACTCCAATAGGTACAGCGTCGAACATGGTTGCCCTGAATATTCTCAACAAAGAGAAGAAGCGGCTCAGCTTCAGCAGATTCGCGAAGAGGTCTGTCCCACTGACAATTATCGATCTGCTGATCGCGAATATTATCCTGCTAGTCCGGCTCCAAAAGTATCTACTTGCGGAATTTTCGTCTCGACTCTTCGAGAGGTTCCTCTCCAGAAGTGTCTCTCTGGTCCTGAGCGGCACCTATGCACCTGTTCCGTCGGTAATCTCTCCGCCAGACAAGTTTCTTCCCCATGAATGGGACAGACATGGAGCCAAGTCTCTTCCGTCATCTGCGCCTAGCTTCCAATACCTGCCTAAAACAGAAAGAGGGCTAACCGTACAATCCCTTGAGGTCTCGTTCCTTTGTCGGTACTTGTGGCTGTCTCTTGATCAGGGTCTGTGGGACTTTTATTCGCGGGATCATCTGCGCGTTAACAACATAGAGCGGTTCGCCGTCGGGACCGTATTTGTCGGTCCTTAGAATCCCTGTTATCTCCAGCTTTGCTCGTAAGACGCTACCGTCGGAGAGTTCGTACACGTTCCATCTCTCAACACCTACCCGTTCGAAGTCGACGTGTGTTGTGTTGACGGTATTGGGGTCGAGTGTTGTTGGGGGAGGGTTAGTCGGCGTGCTCTTGAGTGTTTTTGGAGCGATGGTTGTGAAGAGGTTCTGCGAAGACCAGGCGTAGACAGGCTGACCAGTCGGATCGTAGTCGGTTCCCCTGAAGATCTTTGTGATGATCAGTCGGCCGAAGAGCGAGGTTCCGTCCTCAAGCTTGTACTTCACCCAGGGCTCGTCCTTCATCGAGAACTCTACTGCGTCAGCTTTGGTCAGGTCAACCTGGGCTTGCGACATGAATCTTCAATAACAGGAATGATGTGTGAGAGGTATATACTTTGACGGACTGACTGTCCGACCCTCTGCCTCGCCGAGGCACAGTACTCTTTTCTATTGGATCCTGAACACTTGGAGTCTCCCTATCAGCTTCTAGCGGAATTGGACAAAGTTTGAGCGATCTGTTTCGCCGAGTCAGAGGCTTCTTCGTCCCAGGAGAGAAAGACGCGTTTCTACGGATCCAAGAGCTTGCTGGTCTCGGAATCAATATTCTGGAGAAGATGGGGGACAAGATCACGCAGTCTTTTGAGGAGATGCTGGGACGCGGGTCGATCACGGCCTCTATCGAATACGACTTCGGCCGATTGGCGGACAATGTAGATAGTATCCTGGATAGGGCCCACGGTTTGTCGCGTCAATTACGACGGGTTACGCGCCGGCCTTTGCGTGAGGCGAAAGAGTTTGATGCAGCGAACCGGAAGGAGATGATTCACCTCATCGAGATTGGTCTGACTCAGCTCAGAGCTTTCAGGAAGTTGCTGGCTGTCGCGGGGACAAACCGCAACGAGGCGATCGAACTTGCTCGGCAGATCGAACAACTGGAAGAGGAAGGGGATGATGTGAAGGATGCAATGCTTGACGAGCTCTATGGATCCTGGGAGAAGCTTGACTATGCCTCCTTCCACAACTATCTAGAGACGACGATCGAAGCGGATGATATTCTGGATCTATGCGAGGATGCGTCGGACCTAGTCATCGCGGTTATGAAAGCCCTAGGCGCCTAACAAGGCGATGATCGCTACTCTAGATATCGTTTCACTATTACTGGCAGGGCTGCTAGGCATGGCGGTCGGGGGAAACAACCTCTCGGCCTGCTGCGGACCCCTCATAGGAAGCGGAATGGTCAACCGAAGGACAGGCATACTTCTAGCAATTACAGGCTACATCCTCGGTCTCGTGCTGGAGGGACCGAAACTCTTCCGGGTCAGAGAAATATTCCTACCCGTAGACACTGCGACAGGAACATTCTCAATCCTCCTAGCCTCACTCCTCGTTTTTCTCGGCGGCGAACTCTCTGAGGTACCATTGTCCCTTTCTAAGGCGTTGACAGGAGCTATCCTCGGAGTAAGCATAGCCCTCGGCACGTTCAATAGCTCAGGATATCTCGGCTTGATACTAGCCTTCTGGTTTCTCGTTCCTCTCGCCGCCACCGCGCTGGGGGTCCTGTTGGTAGGATTGGATGATCGGCTAAGCCCACGAAACCTCTGGCTCAAACTTTCACTATTGAAGACGGGACTCCTAGTGGTCTCCTTCCTCTCAGCCTACGTCTTGGGCAGCAACACTCTCGGACTCATCGCAGGTGTCGTTTACAACGAGACACTCTACGCAATAGTCGCCGTGGGCTTGGGGGCTGTCCTCGGCACATTCGTCCTAGGACGGGGTGCACTCCGAAGACTGACAGAAGGGATCTTTAGTCTCCGCTATCCCAACGCGTTCTTCTCTCAGTTGATAGGATCCGCAACTGTGGAACTGGCGAACCAGCTCGGAGTGCCCTTGTCGATCACTGAGACTGTGTCCTCTGGAATAATCGGATCCGGGCTCGCGCGGCGAATGCGAATCATGAATGCAAGAAACGTCTTCGTCATCATAACAAGCTGGATAATCTCCCCAATAGCAGGATTCCTCCTCGCCTTCACACTCACAAAGCTCCTATGACGGAAACGTGCTTCCCTGCTAGAACCCCGGTCTAATGGAAGCCGCTGCCCTCCATCCCCCTCTTGACATCGAGCAAACCTGTCGTTTGACTAACAGGTTTGCGTGTGAACTTGTAAGTCTCCGAATATGAGGGTGTTCCATCGACTCGGCCGAAAGGATGGCAGCTGTCAGAGAGCGACTCCTCCATAGGAATCCGACATGAGCATTGAGGATCTGCGGCTTGGAAACCTGACCTGATAAGGGATCCACGCTGATGAATCGTCCTAAACTCGGGTCGTACCACCGCTGGTAATAATAGAACAGACCAGTAACAGCATCGAATGGCTTTCCCGTGAACTTGTAAATCTCGGACCCAGTGGGTGTTCCATTGTCCTGTCCGAAAGGCTGATAGTTGTCAGCAAGAATGACACTTCCAGAATAACTGGTCACGAGGCGAGTACTACCCAGACTATCACTGTGATAGTAGCTCACTGTACCCCCACTTACTCTTCCAATCCTGGTCCCATCCGCGAAAACATAGTCTGTCGAAGAAGAGCCCACGATGCTCTGATACAATGTCTCAGTCCCCAAGTAGGCATAGAAGGTCGTTGTGGTTCCTTCCTTGGACCCGACCAAGCGACCATTCGCATCATAGGCGTAGGCACCCTGGACACCGTTGTCATTGGACGCTTTGACCAGATTACCGGCAACATCCCACGTGTAGACCCAGTGAACCGTACCACCCGTTGTGACGTTCTTGGTCAACAGGTTGCCGTTCGCGTCGTAGGAGTAGACAGCTGAGGCTGTGCTGCTTGAGGACGATCTGAGTGCGTTGTTGTTTGAGTTGTAGGAGTAGGTTGTGAGAGTTCCGTTCACTTTCTGCCAGAGCCTGTTACCTAGACTGTCGTACTGATACGACAGGGTCGTCTGCGCTGTGCCTTTTGTCAAGGTGGCATTGGTGAGCCTCTGGAGATTATCGTACTTGTACTGCTCATTCACTGTAACACCGTTCACCTGTCCATTCACCGAGACGACTGTTCCTGTTTTGTTGTAATTGTAACTAAGGGATAGGAGAGTCGTAGTAGTTCCGTGGCTCCCGGGTCTTGTCACCATTATTGCTGACGGTCTGGATAGACCGTCGTATGTGTAGTTCGCGTAAAGGTGGTTCCCGTATGTTATGCTCTTGACTTGGTCCGTGGGATAGTAGTGGAGCGATTGAAGTCTTGAGAAACGTGTTCCCTACTAAGGGGGTGTACTATCGTTAGAGCCAAATCTACAAGACCTTGATCGAAAATGTCATCGATAGGAAGGCAAGAAATGTGGGTGGATGAGAGACCGTCTTTTGGGAGTCAATCCCTACTGGTTTCACGAGTAAGCGCGCGTTTTGGATCTGGTGGTGAGATATAGTGATAGGTGGAGTGAGATTTCGCGGGCAGTCTCCTCAACCTGTTCCCGCGTCACTTCGCTACTTGCGATAAATATACCATGCTCGAATTCATTTTGCATGATGCAATGACTTTGAGCGACTAGCCCTGCAGGAATAGATTCTCCTTCCGAAACTACATCAATTATCTGCTTCCATCCCTGAGGTTCCTCTCTTGCTACGAAAAAAACGAAGGGCCAGCCTTCCCCGTACCAGGTCAATTTGTAGGAGTCGAAGATTGCAGCAATGACATCTTTGTCGCTAGTCGACCCGAAAATGAAATGTCTCCTCTTCTCGACCTTGTGCCGTCGGAATATGCCTACGGTCACCTCCGCAATTGAGTCAATCCTCTCTTCGAAGATCATCCCGAATGACTTCAATCGTTCCTTCATGTTCTCATGTTCAAAGGAATAAGCGCTTGCTGTCACAAAATATACTGTATGCCCCCGAGGAGTGTTTGCAATTATGAAATCGGTCATCATCGAAGCTACCTTTTGATTAGTCCCAAGAAATGCTCGCATTCGAGGTCTCCCCGACGGCCAATCGATTCGCATGTGAGGATATTCAACACCCTCCTCATAGAAAATAAGGCTCAACTCGGACACGATATCACCCGGAAGCTGTCTGAGGAGCAGTAGGATTTGGACGCCTGCAAGTTTCGAGCTCTACCGGCTCTATAGCCTATTTGTATCATATGACCTAGGTCGGATTCGCCCGATCCTTGCCGTAGGCTGGAGTCGCATAATAGATGTACCCTGGAAATGGACCGTCGAAAAGCTGGTTTCCGACCCAGTCACCGAAGTTTCCTCCGTAATAGGCTCCCACACCTCCGCCGATGAGACCTCCGATTACGGTCCCAACTCCGGGGAATATCATGGTTCCAATTGCAGCACCGATTTCGGCACCACCAATTGCTCCTCCCCAACTGAAGGCTTCTCGAGTCAGAGCTATGTCACCTTGACGCTCTCCTTGTTGATAGGCAGACACAACATTGTAGACGCTATTGAGAAAAAACAGCAAGCCTGAGGCTCCCAGCAGATTCGACGGGCCGTCGTTGGGAGTCGAAATGGGAGGGGCCCTGCAGCTCAAGGACCTCCGAGAGAACTGAAGAGTCATCCTAGGAAAGTCTGGACGGACTGGAGGCGCTCTTTGAAGCAATGAGGGGTTTGAACTTGCATTTTGATCCCCCGCCCGAAGTGCCTTACCGTGAAAACCTAGGTCATGAAATAGCTTTCTTTTGTTTTGTCTCACGTCGCCAGAAGTGAACACCACGGGCCATTCCATCCGATAGGATTAGGTAGTATCGATTCAACCTCCAACGAAAGACTGCGAAGGCATTTGTGAAGGGAGATTCGCAAGCGTCTCATTGCAAGCAGATCTGTCCCACGGCCTTCCAACTAACAGCTTAAAGCGAATCCCGTGCCAATACCTGAGCCACCAGTCGTAGCTCAACGCTTTCCGCGATAGCCCTCTGAAGGCTTAGGCCTTCAGCGAGACACTGATATGTCAGAAGGAATCTTTTGCGAGTGAAGCTTAGCGTCTATGCGAGGAGGTCGGCGGCTCTTCATCCACCTCCACCTTAACCAAAGAAGACATACCGCTACAGCGGTTATGAGTGCACCCAGCACGCCGAACGACACGGGAGGATTCAATCCAAAGAATATCAGAGAGCTTGACTTGCCAAGAACGGTTACGAAAGCATCACCACTGTTGGCATTGTAATTGGGCAAGTCGCCTGCAACATACAGTACCGAGTCGTTAAGGGCGATCACATCACTAGGGGCATAACCGAGTCCAGTCGCCCACGGTAGCTTCATAGACCAGATCAGGTTGCCGTTGAGATCGTAGTTCATGACAATCCCAGCGGGTTCACTTGTAGTCTCTGCAAGGTAGACTCCTGAAGAGTCCGCAGCGATTTTCACCTCAGTAACGCTGTTTAATCCTGGAGCACTGAAATCTCTCGTCCAGAGCATGTTGCCGCTCGAGCTATACCTGGCAAGATGTCCGCGAAAAAGGCCTGACCCAGTTGGAATAGTTCCGGCAATGTATACCGACGACGAATCGCCTGTGATTCCTGTTACGCGGCACGAGCATGTACCAGTCCATTGTGACGTGCCATTCAGTTCATACTTCTGAACTGTTCCAGCTCCAGCCACATAGACGCCTTCAGGGCTTGAGTATACATAGACATTGTACAGACTGACGTTGAAAGGGAGACGAGTCCAAACCAGGCTTCCGCTGGGGTCATACTTCTTGACTATGGCCGTGGTTCCGTTCCCACCTGACACGTAGAGACCAGTCGAGGAAACCGAGACGCTTCTGGCCGACCAGTTTCCAAGCATGTCGTTCCAGATCAAGGAACCGCTGAGATCATACTCTCTGATATACGAACTCAGATTCGAAATGCCGACAACATAGATTCCAATGGTTCCAACGGCGATGTCCGAGACTTGAGACAGGGAGGAGTTATCAAAATGCTGAGTCCAAATTTCATGACCGTTCACATCGTATTTATTCAGGAACAGGTAGGTGGGGATGGCATTGTGAGATCCGACAAAGCCAGCAGCGTAGATTCCAGTGTGGTCGGACCCGATCGCAGTTATTCCATTGCCTGAGTTGGGGGTCCCAAACTCTACCGTTTCTAGGATGGGTGGTCGCCACGCAACAAGACTGAACGCTGTACCGAGTATTATCAGTGTGAGGACTGCGAAGGGCACGAGACCAGCAACGACCACAGGGACGAGGCTGCGAAACAACTTTGAGAAAGAACAGAATTCGCGTTCGGAGAAGATAATAGTTTCGACCCGAACATTCGTCCTCCGAATCAAAGAGTCAGGTTCGAACTATCAAATCTTCGAGAAAAGGTGGCCCCTTCAGATCCCCGTCGAGGGCATTTGGACTTTAAGGAGTTCAACGCTGGCATCGGCCGTGGAGGGGTTGAACTTGCATTTGATCCTACGCCCGAGGCTCCACACCGCAAGTTTGGAATACCGGTCATTGGTCGAGAGCCATCGTGTCTCATGACTTCGGATTCTAAGAAAATGGGGGGTTTTCGGACTATTGTGCTGCGAGCTCGATGGGCGGGCCATGTTTTCGGGGCGCACCACACTCCTGCCAGGCAGGCTCCTGTCGGGTCAGTGAGCACCATTGGAGTATTCCCAACAAACACGTAAAGATTCAGGCTCTGAGCAATAGATAGCGCTCCGCCCAACGGGGTCCGGGCTGATAAACCGACCAGTGGACGGGTCATACCAGCGTTGGTACTCGTAGTACAAACCTGTCGTTCGGCTAACAGGTTTGCGTGTAAGCCTGCAAATTCTCAGAGAATTGGGTGTTTCGCTAAGCTGATTAAGAATTCGAGAGATTGAATCTCACTCACAGCAGACGATGCTGGACTGATGGTGGTCCCTCAAATGAGCGTACCGCGTTCTTCGCTGAGATTTGGCATCCTCCCTTGGCCTTGGGGCTATGCCTTCAGATTCTTCTTCAGCCCTGCCCAATTCATAACTAGTCTGTCATCAAGGAATTCTCGGGCAACACGATCCTCAGTTACCAGAGGGACCCCTTGCACCCTTGCTGTTGCGAAGATGAAACAGTCGAAGGGGTCATTGTGCTTCTGCCGGATCTTGAAGGCTTCTTCTATTATTTCGTGGTCCTTGTGGTCGACCTTCGTCAGCCAGTCTCCTCTCACTACAAAGAGTAGGCCTAGCTTGGCCTCTTCCTTGCCTTTGTCATCCTTCAACTTCTCAGCTATCCGATAGGCTTTGATGAACGCTTCGAAAGGGGAGAGGTCCGAGATGCAGAGTGTCGTTCCCTTCTGGGCCAACCGGCTCAGGGTTCCCTGAATCGAAGAGGAGGAGTCCACGCCAATGTCTATGCCGAAGACGGGCAGCATGTAGGTCGTGTCGAGAAGGATACTTCTGGTGGATGACAATTCGTCGTGCAAGACTTATATTTTCGGATGAATAAACATTATTCCGGTGAGAGAGACGGCCGCGAAGGCATCAGGGCGCGTGGGGCAGAAGGGAGAGTTGTTCCCTCCAAAGGCGGTGCGGGAGGAGGCAGGGCTCAAGCCAGGTGACCAGGTGCTTTACAAGGCAGACCACGGCCGCATCGAGGTTGTCAAGATACCAGGGCTCCGCGAAGCATTCTCGCGGAGAAAGACCGCTAAGATTACGTTCGAAGAATTCGAAAGCATGACAGGCGAAGTGCTGGGCAAACAAGATTGAGCCGCTCTAAAACGATCGATTATTGTCCCCCGCCGACAGCGTAATTCGCCTATCGTCCTCCATTAGCGAGCACGAAACAAACCTCTAGCCAAACCCCCAAGGTTTTCCCGTAAACCTGTCACTTGACCTGTCCGAGCTAAATACAACATTGAACGATTGTACGATCTCAGGAAAGGGTTTTGCTTGAGAATCGTTCTGAACTAGGGTACCGGACGCGTGCCACTCAAAATGTAGCTGTAGACAGAAGTTACTTTCAGAGACCTCCATGCGAGACGATTTTCGGAGCTAGCCGGACTCTAAGAATCGAACAATGTACCCTGGGTCCACTCAGAACCCTGTCAACATTAAGAGCGACCTCAGATGCATACGACAAGAATGAGCTATAGCCAGGACCCTG
>WNGC01001748.1_pt1 | contig 19687 bp, 17 predicted proteins | sample 5400051 | NCBI WGS metagenome assembly WNGC01 (sample SAMN13153368, study PRJNA577476) | soil metagenome | isolation source: 20 cm soil or saprolite under grassland replicate 2 | place: USA:California | collected 2016-06-15
AGACGGTTACAATTGCCACCACTACGTGTCGTTGAATCTTCATCGCTCGATCTGCTTGACATGCCCGGAGGAATCGAATCCCCTCCGTGGAACAACTCATTAATTACAGGGATTCGCGCCCGTCTCACCGCAGTCAATGTGCCGGCGGTTCCGGCCGTCGTACGGAGTCGGGAGATATGGAAACACTTTGTAAATGCCGTTTGCAGTCAGATTGGACCCTTGCGCGCCTTGCAGGAAGTTCACGCCGTCGCCGGCTCGCGCTGCGATATAGTTATCGCCGCCGACAACGCGAATCGCGATGTCGGTAACGTCGTCGTTGGGGCGTCGGCCATTGGGAAACCCTGCCGCATCACCGGCGAGACCGCCGAGACGTTTTTGGTTTTCAGGCTGCGTCGGGGTGACCTGCACATCGAGGCGCAGAAGCTCCGAGCACGGACTGCCGCAATTATTGCCGGCTAACGCTTGCCCCGGATACTTGAGCAGCAGACTCATGAGATCGGTGCGCGGCGTCGGCGTTACAGGAACGTTGAAGATAAGCGCCAACGCCTGGGCAATGGACGGATTCTTGTAGAATTCCTGGAACTGCGCCTCGTCTTCAGGCTCCTGCGAGTTCCAAAGATCCTTCGACGGCGTGTCGATAATCAGCTCGTTGACCAGCGGATTGGCCAAACGCGATACTTGAACCCATGGGCCGGCCAACTGCGATGTGCTGTCGCCTTTTAACTGTTTGACCTTCTGTCTGGCGGTCGACGCATACATCCCGATCACCGGCGTGCTCGTCTGCTCGGCGGTCTTGCCGTCTTGAGTAATCCGGCTGATCGGAACCTCGATGGCGATACTGGTAATGTTGAAGCCACTGAAGCGGTTGACGCCGAACGGATTAACCGAATCATTGGCATCTTCTGCCGCGGTCAGCAGCGGCAGAAAGCGACGGAGATTCGCCGTATCGAAGACCGCGCCCAAATCGATATAGAAGGTTTCGGCGCGCTGACCGGCGAAAACTTTGATGCCGGTCGCCGAATCCGTGTATATTCCCTGCGACGCGAGAGTCTCGTAATCTGGCATCGTCGCCGGTCCGACATTGGACGGCACGGCGATCAGCTTCTGACCCGTGAACAGTTCAGTCCGCTTATTTCCCCTGACCTCGGTCACTGTGTAGGTCTGACGGCGGCTAAGTCCTTCTGATCCAGGACCGTCGAGCTTGGTAATTCCCTGGATCTCCGGAACAGGGATATGGGGATTGCCGATATAGGGAAGCGGGAAGAGCAGCGAGCCCAAGATGGGGCGGGTTTCGGTTTTGAAGCGAAACTCGTAGACGATGTCCTCGGCGGCGCCGTCCTGGTTATTATCGATGTTGATGGCGTAAAGGACTTCTTCGTCGAAATTGAAATAGTTCGGTCCGTCCCCAGGCTCCTGTCCAGGGATAACGTTGGCAATGAACACTACTTTGCTTGGGTCTTGCCAACTGCGAAACGCGTATGTGTCCGTATTATCCGCCGCCGGATCCAGGGCGATCAGCGGCGCCTCTCTGTGGCTCGCCGCGCGGACCGGTGCGGTTGTCCCTGTCATCATGAGCGCCGCGACGAAAATCGCGACAGCTTGGCACGTTAGATTCTTTCTAAAGGCTTGCATTTTTGGTTCTCCTTTCAGTTTCCTGACGACGGTCGCTCGATCCATGTCGTCGCTGCCGCTGCGTCCTGGGAGGGCTCGGACCGGCTTCCAACGCGGATCTCGTGCCATCTCTGTTGGTAACTCGAACTGACCGTGATCCTTTGTAGTGAGATACGCCGCGTATCGGAGATTCGGATTTACACGGCGAAAAGATTTCTCAAAGCACGAAATCCAAACCACCGCGGCAATCGTAGTCAGTACAGGATGAGTTTGCCCGAGAGATACAGCCCGGCTAGAATGTGTCGGCGTTACTGAGTGGTCAGAGGCAAACACAGGTGAGCGCCGAGTCGGCAAGCGTCATATACCTTATTCAGCAAGTCGCGAGGCAAGATCGTGAGGCTTTCAGCCAGCTTTACGATCGCTGCTCGTCTCTTGTCTTTACCCTTGCCATGCGCATGTTGAAGATCCGTTCCGATGCCGAGGACTTGCTCCAGGAAGTCTTCGTGCAGGTTTGGCGCCAAGCGGACAATTACAGTGAAGACCGGGGCAGCCCGGAAGCCTGGATTATGAATATTGCGCGCAGCCGGGCAATCGACAAAATCCGTTCTATACGTAGAATGGAAAAGAGCTTCGCGCTCACCGATGATCCAGCGCGCGCCGAATCGAGTTCGACTGTTGAATCATCGGCAGCGCAGAGCGAAGTTCGGATAACGATGAACAGCGCGCTAGCAAATCTTCCAGAATCACAGCGCAAGGTGCTGGAACTCGCCTATTTTGGTGGCTTGACGCAAACCGAGATAGCGGAACGATTGGCGGAGCCTTTAGGGACAGTAAAGACCCGAATGCGCTCAGGTATTCAGCGTCTTCGCGAGATATTAGGAACCCGAGGAGCGTAATGGCCACGGAACATGAAAACTGGCTGGCGCAAGGCGAGATCTACGCTCTCGGTGCGCTCGACGGGCAAGAGCTGAGAGAATTCCAAGCCCATCTAGCGTCCGGCTGTGCGATTTGTGATGCGCATATTCGCCAAACCCGCGACTCGTTGACTCTCCTTCATCACTCGCTCTCGGTCATGACGCCGCCAGTAGCGGTTAAGACGAGAGTTTTCGATCAGATTACACCGAAGATACAAACCCCGGTGCAAGATCAGAGCCGCGGGTGGCCTGCTTGGCGCTGGTGGTTGATTGGAGCCGGCGCGTTCGCGACCGCGGCTGTCATTCTAGCGTTGGCCTGGTCGCTTACCGACACACGAGACCAACTGGCAAAACTGCAGGCTCAAATAGCCGCATTGCAGAACGAATCAGCGCAAAAGGATCAGTTGATTCAGTTTCTCTCGGCGCCTGAAGTTCGTTCAGTTGAGCTTGCCGGCCTAGGTCCAACGCCCGAAGCGAAAGGGAAACTATTCTGGAACCCGACGACCCGCCGCGGACTCCTGATAACGTTTGGATTGCCGAAAACGGCCACTGACAAAGCGTACGAACTTTGGGGAATCGCCGGAAACGAGCCGGTTCCTGCCGGCGTGTTTATAGTCGATGAACGGGGACAGGCGCGATTTCAAGTGCCACAGCTCGCTGACGGCCGGAACTTCGATAAATTCGCCGTTACGCTCGAACCGGCGGGCGGCGTCGTCAAGCCTTCCGGACCGATGGTGCTGCTCGGAAGCTTGTAGGCCGCGAAGTTGTTGCTCAGCAAACGACTCGCCCCTTTTACTACCCGGAATTTTTGGTTATTCCATACCCAATGGCGGAAAAATTCAGTGCTCGGCTGAGACGTCGCGGCGAGCGAATTTGGCGAGCGATTGACGGTCATCCGTTCCTCCAGCAGTTACACGCCGGGACGTTGCCGATGAATCGTTTCACCTATTTCATTCTGCAAGATTACGTGTATTTGCTTGACTTCGCTCAAGTCCTCTGTCACGCCGGATCCAAGTCGCCCAATCTTGAAACGCTCGAATTGTTTGCCCGTCACGCGCTCGGCGCGGTCGAGGTGGAGCGCAGTTTTCATGAAAGTTTCGGCAGGAGTCTCGGATTGTCGCCTAAACAGTTGGATGGAGTGGCAAAGGGTCCTATTACGCAGGCGTATATTGGCCATCTGCAGTCGGTAGCGCGAACCGGGACGCTCGGCGAAATCGTCGCGGCAGTTCTTCCCTGTTACTGGATCTATGGGGAGGTAGGACGGCGCCTGTACAGAAACCGCCCGAGCAAGCCGAAGATTTACCGGCAGTGGATCGAGACCTACGCTTCTGAAGCGTTTTGGAAGCCTGTGCGTGAGCAAATTCGCCTCACGGATAAACTAGGGGCCGCGGCGAGCAGCAGCGAGAAAAAGCTCATGACCGCGCATTTCATTCTGAGCAGCCGATATGAATTTATGTTCTGGGAGCAAGCCTACCGGTCAGAGAAGTGGCCGGTTTAGAATTCCGAACAGCGACCGGCTCCCTCTTCAATTCTTCCCCGAAGCAGGGCGAAGATGAGCACAAGCAACCCATTTTCTTCCCCCCTGCCTCGGGCGAGGGGAAGGATGGGGGCTATGAGAGTTACGATTGCCTTCCATGAAGTTAGTACGCAAAGCCCTTACCGTCGCTGGCTCGGACTCCGGAGCCGGCGCAGGGATTCAGGCCGATCTCAAGACTTTCGCTGCTCTCGGCGTGTATGGGACTTCGGTGATTACGGCGATCACGGCGCAGAACACCCAGGGTGTGATGAAGATCCTGGAGCTGAGTCGGAACATTGTGGCGGCCCAGATCGATGCGGTTATTGAGGACATCGGCGCTCACGCGCTAAAGACCGGAATGTTGGCCAACTCGAGGATCATCGAGATAGTGGCAGAGAAAGTCCGCGAGCACAAATTAAAGAATCTGGTGGTTGACCCCGTCATGGTCGCTAAAAGCGGCGACCGCCTCCTGCGGAAAGATGCCATCGACGCGCTGCGCTCAAAGCTGATCCCGCTCGCCACCGTGGTTACGCCCAACCTACCGGAGGCGGAGGAGCTTACCGGACTTAAACTAAACCGCGCCCAGGAAATCAGAGAAGCCGCCCGACGGACCCTCGCCATGGGCGCGCGCAGCGTGGTGATCAAGGGCGGGCACAGAAGAGGGCCAGCCATTGATCTCTTCTTCGACGGCAAAAAATTTCGCGAGCTACGTTCGCCGCGCATCCGCAGCCGCCATACCCATGCGGTTCTGCTCGCAAAAAAATACATCACCGAAGCGATCCGCAGCGGTTTCGCCGTCGGCGCCGGGCAAAGTCCGGTGCATCATTTTTACGATTGGTGGGACGGAAAAAAATAAGAGGGGAAGATCTATCTGCCGGCGCCTTGCATCTCGGCGATGATTTTACGCGCTGCTGCAACGGGATCCTTGGCCGCGAGGATCGGCCGCCCGACAACGATGTAGTCGACGCTGGCTTGGATCGCGTCGGCGGGAGTCATCACCCGCTGCTGATCATTCCGCCCGGCGTCCCGCGGTCGGATTCCAGGAGTTACAATAACAAAGCGACGTCCGCACGCCGAGCGGATGTCGGCCACTTCATGGGGCGAGGCAACGACGCCGTCCATGCCTGCCTCTTTCGTCAGGAGCGCCAAGCGCACGACCTGATCCGCGACTCGACCATCCACTCCGACCCGCTTGAGGTCATCTTGGTTCAAGCTGGTGAGCACGGTGACTGCCAGCATGATCGGCTTGCGCAAATTCTGTTGATGGCAAACCCGGCGCGCTTCCTTGGCCGTGGCGCGCATCATCTCCAAACTTCCGGAGGCGTGGACGTTGAACATCTTGACGCCCAGGCGGGTGGCTTCGACGGCGGCCTTGGCAACCGTGTTAGGAATGTCGTGGAACTTCAGATCGAGAAAGACCTCGCCGCCGAGCTCTTGAATGAGACGTACGGCCTGCGGGCCGGCGTGAGTGAACAGTTGCTTGCCAACCTTGAACATGCCGACCTCAGAGGCGAGGAGTTTGACCAATTCCTTGACCTCTCCCAGGTCGCCCACGTCGAGAGCGACGATGAGCCGCTCTCTCATGGAACCGTGTGGCCGCACCAGCTCAAGGTTGGATGCCATGCCTTAGGCTCCGATGGCGTTCGAAACAACGGCTTGAATTTTGTCCGCCGCTTCGGCGACGGAGATTTCTTCGGTTTTGCCATCCCGCCGCAAGCGCAACTCCACACAGCCCTTCTCCAAGCCCTTCGCCCCGATGGTCACGCGCAACGGAATACCGATGAGATCACCGTCCTTGAACTTCACCCCAGGCCGTTCGTCGCGATCATCCATTAGGACTTCCAGGCCGCGCTTTTGGAGCTCCTGATAAAGTCCAACGGAGACCTCGTGAATCGCCTTGTCTTGGTAGTTGATGGGCAGCAACAAGAGATGAAACGGGGCGATAGAAAATGGCCAGATGATGCCGTTGGCGTCATGGTTTTGCTCGATCGCCGCCGCAACCAGACGGGTGATACCGATCCCATAGCAACCCATTTCGATCGGTCGCTCCCGTCCCTCGGCATCGAGATAAGTCGCGCCCAGCAACTCGCTGTATTTTTTTCCCAGGTAGAAAACCTGTCCTACTTCGATGCCGCGATAAGCCTCCAAAGAGCCCGCATCGCAACGCAGGCAAGGATCACCGGCCACCGCCAGGCGAACATCGGCAAACGCGGATGGCGTGAAATCCCGCTCCTGGTCGACATTAATATAGTGCGTGTCCACTTCATTGGCCCCGGTAACCGCTCCCTGAATTCCTTGAACGGCCTGGTCCGCGACGATGCGGATTTTAAGGCCAATGGGTCCCAGAAATCCCGGGGGAGCGCCCGCGGCCGCTTGCACCTCAGCCTCACCGGCGAGCGCCAGCTCGCGACCGCCCAGCGCCCCTTGTAGTTTGACTTCGTTGATCTCGTGATCGCCGCGCAGCAATATGGCCACGAGTTCGTTCGTGTCCGTCTTGTAGACCAAAGTCTTGATAAACCGCTCGGGAGGTAGTCGAAGAAACGCCGCCACGTCGGCCACGCTTTTTTTTCCGGGCGTAGAAACTTTCTCGAGTTTCCGCGCCTCCTTCGTCACGTCGCGAGCCGCGGGGCGCCGCAGCTTGATCTCAGCTTTACGCACGTTCGCCGCGTACTCGCATCGGTTGCAACTCACAATCGCGTCTTCGCCGGACTCGGCAAGCACCTGGAATTCATGGGATCGGCTTCCACCAATGGCGCCCGTGTCCGCTTCCACGGGACGAAACTGAAGACCGCAACGGGTGAAGATCCGCTTGTAGGTCTGGAACATGTTTTCATATTCCCGCTGGCAATCTTGCACATCCGTGTGAAAGCTATAGGCATCTTTCATGATGAACTCCCGGCCGCGCATCAAACCGAAGCGCGGCCGCACTTCATCACGAAATTTCGTCTGAATCTGATAGAGATTGAAAGGCAGCTCGCGGTAGGAGCGCACCGTGCGCCGAACGAGATCGGTGATTACTTCCTCGTGGGTCGGGCCCAGGCAAAAATCGCGCTCGTGACGGTCTTTGAAGCGCACCAGTTCTTTACCGTAGATCTCCCAACGGCCACTCTGCTGCCACAACTCGGCAGGCGAGGCGATGGGCAATAACAATTCCTGGGCGCCGGCCCGATCCATCTCCTCGCGCACGATATTTTCAATCTTGCGGATAATTTTAAGCGCCAACGGCAAATAGTCGTAAATGCCGCGACTGACCTGTCGAATCATCCCGGCACGCACCAGCAGCTTATGACTGATGACTTCGGCGTCTGTGGGATCCTCCTTGAGCGTCGGGATGAAGGTTTGGCTCCAGCGCATGATTTTAGTGGGCTGTAGTAGTGAAGTGATGAGAGCGGGCTAGGCGTCCGCGGTGACCGTAGGACCCGCCTGTTTCTCGGCGGCAAGCTTCTTGACTTCGTCCATGAGCGCGTCAACGATCTCGGCTTCGGGGACTTTGCGAATGATTTCGCCTTTCTTGAAGATCAGGCCGATGCCTTTGCCGCCCGCCACTCCCAGGTCCGCCGCGCGCGCCTCTCCCGGACCGTTGACCTCGCACCCCATCACCGCGACGTGGATGTTCATGGTGCGGTAAGGCGCCATGCGTTCTTCGACCGCTTTGGCCAGCCCGACCAAATCCACGTCGGCTCGACCGCAAGAAGGGCAGGCGACAAAAGTCATGCCGTCTTTCTTGAGGCCGAGAGATCTGAGAATCTCGCGGCCAACGCGTACCTCTTCTACCGGGTCGGCGGCCAGCGAAACACGTATCGTATCTCCGACGCCTTCAGCAAGGAGGGTCCCGAGCCCCACGGCAGACTTGATCGTGCCCACGGTCGGCGTTCCCGCTTCCGTCACGCCCAAATGAAATGGATAATCGACTTTGTCGGCCAGCATCCGGTAGGCTTCGATCATCATCAGCGGGTCCGAGGCTTTAAGCGAAATTTTGATCTCTGGATAGTTCAAGTCTTCCAATATACGGATATGACGCAAACCACTTTCCACCATACCCTGGGCCGTCGGGCCGCCGTACTTTTCCAGTAAATCTTTTTCGAGTGAGCCGGCGTTCACGCCGATGCGGATCGGAATTTTACGCTCGGCAGCCAGTTTGACAACTTCCTCGATGCACCAGCGCGCGCCGATATTGCCTGGGTTGAGCCGCAAACCGTCCACCCCTTGCTCCAGCGCGATGAGCGCGAGCTTGTAATTGAAATGGATATCGGCGACGAGGGGGATGCGAATCTGCTTTTTGATATTGCCGAGTTGGTGCGCAGCCTCGCGCACCGGCACGGCCACGCGAACGATATCGCAGCCGGCCACCTCTAACGCCCAAATCTGATCCACCGTCGCTTCCACATCACGGGTATCGGTCTTGGTCATCGACTGCACCGTGATCGGCGCGTCGCCGCCTACTTTGACCTTGCCGAGCTGGATCTGTCTTGTTTTGCGTCTTTGAATCACAGTCTTACTATAGAAGACCGACGGGAAACGGTCAATCAAACCTTTTGCCTGATGGAGAGGGACTCACCTCGGTGGTTTGGCTCCTTCCCGCTCCGGCATGGGCGACTTGGTTTCTTCTTTCTTCTTGCGATCGCCTTCCGGAATGATCAGCAGACGGCGATAAGAGCCCTGGCCCAAGCTTTTCGTGGTCACCCAAGGATCATCTTGCAATGCCGCATGAATGATACGGCGGTCGGCGGCGCTCAGGGCGTCCACGGTCACGGTCTTGCGCTGACGCTTCGCTTTTTCCCCCAGCCGCAACGCCATGTCTTCGAGGGATTTCCGCCGGCGCTCGCGGTAGCTTTCGATATCGACGAGGATATGGGGGCCTTCGCTCCCCGGCCGTTCGCCGGCAATGCGGGTCACTAGATATTGCAATGCTTCCAACGTCTGCCCCTTGCGACCGATCAAGAGGCCGCTACTTTCCGCGTGGATTTCTAGAGTGATTTCGTCGCCCCTTTCCCCAACCCGTGTTTCAACGGACGCTTTGACCCCCATTAAACTCAGGATCTCCGACAAAACCGCCTTTGCCTTTTCCGTAATCGCCGCCGCCTCTTGCTCCGTGATGGGTCTATCAATTAAAGAAGGTTTTGCCTCGGCGCTATCTAAGTTTAAATCACCGCTGGAGTTTCTCAATTCAGCACGAATACGCGCCTTTTGCGCGCCGAAACCCAAGATCCCTTTCCGGCCTTCGGATAATACATCAACGGTGATTTTGTCGCGCTTTGCCCCGAGCTTTTTGAGAGCGTTCTCAATCGCTTCATCGATGGTGTCGCCTTCGGTTTCCACATAATCCATAAGCTCAGACCTCGATTGAACGGTTCGACTATCGATCGCTACGGCTAATCCAGTACTGCTGGCCGATGGTGAGAACATTATTGACAAGCCAATAAACAGTCAAACCTGCCGGGAACGATACGAACATGAACGTAAACATCAACGGCATCATCATCATCATTTTTCTTTGATTCGGATCCCCCGCGGTGGGAGTCATCCACTGCTGGAGAAACATGCTCGCCCCCATGAGAATTGTCAGCACTGGAATACCCGAAGGCAAAGCAGAAGGCCACCAACTGGGGACTGCAAAAGGCAACGACTGCCAATCGGGCCGTGAAAGATCCTTGATCCACAAAAACGGCGCATGGCGTAATTCGATAGGCGTGCTCAAGGCATTATAAAGACCGATAAAAACGGGAAACTGGAGAACCATGGGTAAACACCCCCCCAACGGATTGACGCCGTTACGGCGGTAGAGTTCCATGATCTCCTTGTTGAGTTTCTCCTTGTCGTTAGTGAACTTTTCTTTGAGCTTTTCCATCTGCGGCTGCAGCTTTTGCATCTTTTTCATCGACACGTAGCTCTTATGCGTCAATGGCGCCATGAGGATTTTGATCAAAAATGTGAGCAGGATAATATCGATGCCATAGCTTTGCGTGAAACCGTGAGAGAAATGAAGCACGTATAGAAGCGGAATCGAGATGAACCCGAAGTAGCCAATATTGATGCAGTCCTCAAGCCCCTTTCCCAATGATTTAAGAATATCGAGCTCTTTGGGGCCGATGAAAAGCGTGTAACGATTCGCTTCGCCGGCTTGGACCTGCGCGGCGCTGATCGCGGCAATGAGCGCCGGTCCGACATGGTGAATCGAGAGTTTGTGCGCTGCTCCATTTTCCGGCAACAAAGCGAAGAAAAAATAGGTGTGGCCAAACCCGGCCCACGATACATCGCCGCTAAGCTCGTCGCCTTTATCCACTTGCGCGGGCAGGTCTCTTTTGACTTTGTTGTCCACCCGAGCGATGAAGCCCTCGAATTTAGCATCGGGGTTGGGGACCGATTGGTCGCTTTTTTCCGTAAGAAGGATCTCTGGAACCGGGGAGGTTCCATCCGCTGCCTTGGCGGAAACCTCCAAATCAACGGGGTAAGTCGAACCCGAAAAGACCAGCTTCTTGGTGATCACCGACCCGTCGGGCGTCTTCGCTTGGAAAAGTAGAGTACCTTTAGAGTTTCCGGTGAGATTCAGATCGCCGCCTTGGATCGCATAAAGCAATCCGGCATCGTCATAAGGCGTTGGACTCTGCCAGCGGACTCCTAGGGGCAGCGGCACATTCGGCGGTAACGATACGATGTCGAAGGGCGGACTGTTTTCATCCACTGAGCTCCGATATTTTTTGAATTTAAAACTCTTCAAACGTGCGCCTTGCGTAGTGAAAATGGCAACATAGTTGTCGGTTTCGACCTTGATGTCTTTGGCCGCCTTTGCCGTTTGTACAGCGGGAGCACTCGGCGTCACAGGAGCCGGAGCAGTTGGCTGCGGCGGCGCAGGTTTTTCCGTTTCTTGCTTTACCGGATTAGGGGGAGGAGGTACTCCGTAGTATCGGGTGACCCATTCCTGGTAGATCACGAGCACCAAGATCGAAAGAGCAATAGCTAGGAACGCGCGTTTTTCCATGGATAGAACTCAATGAACCGGATCGTAACCGCCCGGATTCCAAGGATGACACCGGCTCAACCGCCGCAGGCCCAAAAATGCTCCTCTCAGGATGCCGTGCTTTTGAATCGCTGCGGAAGTATAAACTGCACAACTGGGATAGAACCGGCAAGCGCGCGGCAGAAAAGGCGAGAAAACTCTGTGATATTCAGCCAGGGCGAGAGCGATCGCTTTACGGGTTATGGGCTTCACGATTTTTGCGACTCCTTGGATCGGCCAAGACCTCTTCGAGTTCACTCACGACCTGGCTGAAAGAAAGATCGATTGCACGCTTTCTGGCGATAACGAGAACGTCTATTCCGCGCGCCAGATCTCGGCGGCCGCGGCGGAAAAACTCCCGCACAAGCCGTTTGATCCGATTTCGAACCACCGCGTTGCCCACCTTGCCACTGACCGTGATCCCCAACCGAGTCTCACCCACGTCATTGGTTTTGGTGATAACGACGAAATTGGCGGAGTGGGTTTTCCTGCCGCTTCGCGAGAGCCTCGAAAATTCGCGTCGTTTTCTCAGGCGGGCCGTTTTCGGAAAGCCTTCCTGACCGCTAGGCAACATCCCCGACTCTTAGGTGCGGGCTCGTTTCGGCGGTACGGTAACCGTCAGTTTCTTGCGTCCTTTAGCCCTACGCCGCTTGAGGACTTTACGCCCACCGGGGGTTTCCATACGGGCTAGAAAGCCGTGTGTTCTTTTTCTCCTGACGTTGCTCGGTTGATAGGTTCGTTTCATAGGAATATTACTCCCTGGGCCGGTCAGACGGCCAAGCTTTTATTTGAATCATAGAGTTCCGGCCTTGTCAATTTATGATATTTCCGGTTTGAAGGAGCGCTGCATTAAATCGCCGACCGCCTCAAAGGGGTTTTTGCTTTCGTAGAGAACCCGGTGCATCTGCTCAACGATGGGCATCTCCACGTCCAAGTGACGAGCCAGCAAGTAAACAGAGCGCGTATTGCGTATCCCTTCGGCCACCATTCGACTCTCTTGGGTAATTTCTTGAAGGCTCTTACCCTGAGCGATTTGCAGGCCCGCTTTTCGATTCCGACTCAGATCCCCTGCACAAGTTAGGACCAAGTCTCCCAGACCAGGCAAACCCGATAGTGTCATTGGATTCGCTCCCATTCGGACCGCTAGACGCGTCATCTCCGCAAGTCCTCGTGTGATCAAAGCGGCGCGCGCATTCTGGCCCAAGCCTAAGCCGTCACTGATCCCAGCGGCAATGGCGATGACGTTTTTGATCACTCCGCCCATCTGGACACCGATTACATCTTTGGAGGAGTAAACTCTCAAGCTTTGGGTGCCGAGGGTCTCCTGAACGGTTTCAACTACGTCATCGCGATAGGCCGCTACCGTAACGGCCGCCGGCAAACCACGGGCAATTTCGACCGCAAAGGTCGGGCCGGAAAGAAACGCATGGCGTTCACTGCGTCGAACGCCGAAGATGTCAGCCAGAACCTCACTCATAGTTTTGAGACTTTCCTCTTCTAGTCCCTTGGTCCCGCACAGAACGATCGTCTCTTGGTTGACGTGAGCAGCCGCGCTCGACATGACCTCGCGCGCCGCATGAGACGGAACGGCACAAATGATCAGAGATTTGCCAGCGACGGCTGTCTCTAGGGAACGAGTTACCTTGACTCCGGCGGGAAGCGCGATGTTCGGGAGATAGGTGCTGTGTGCTCTCTTTTCTTCCAGCTCGCGGTAAGTCTCCGCACTCCGACACCACAGCGTAGTCGGTTGGACTTTGTCGGACAACAACTTGGCTAGCGCGATGCCCCAACCGCCCGCGCCAACAATTCCAATTGGCTTAGCCATGATAATGAGGAACGAAAACAGATGGCAGACGGAAGTTTATCAAATTTTGGATTCGGCTCGATTTTTTGAAAAACACTTTTTCGTGGGCGGTCGAAACGCTAGCCAACGAGAAGCGCGGGCGCAACTGAGCAGTCCGCATTCACGGGCGCGCGCGCTTTCTCTTTCGCGGGTTTGGCAAACTATTCTTCCTCGTCGTCTTCTTCTTTCTCCGCGAGTCGCGCCAACGAAACTACCCGTTCACCCTCTTCCAGATCGATGAGACGCACGCCCTGGGTGTTGCGGCCGATGACGCGAATGTCTTTTATTCGAAGACGTATGATCTTTCCCTTGTTCGTGACGAGCATGAGTTGATCGTCCTCGGTCACCTGCTGTCCACCCACGACCCGGCCGGTTTTATCCGTGGCCTTCATCGTAATGATGCCCTTGCCGCCGCGAGATTGGAGCCGATACTCGTCCATCTCGGTACGCTTGCCGTAGCCGTTCTCGGATACGGTCAGAATATTGGCCCCGTGACTGAGCATTTCCATGCTGACCACCGCGTCCCCTTCATCGAGCCGCATCGCCACCACGCCATAGGTTCCGCGTCCAGTAGGCCGAACCTGCTCCTCCTTAAAGCGGATGGACTGGCCGTCCAGCGTTGAAAGGATAATTTCCTGCTGTCCGTCGGTAAGTTTCACGCCAATCAGTTCGTCGCCATCTTCGAGACCGATGGCCCGAATTCCAGAGGAACGCGGATTGGAGTAAGACATAAGATCGGTCTTTTTGATCAAACCCTTCTTCGTCGCGAAGATAACATAACGTCCATCGACAAACTCTCGAACCGAGAGAAACGCGGAGACTCTTTCTCCCGGTTCCAGATTCAGCAGATTGACGATCGGTTTCCCTTTCGCCGCGCGGCTGGCCTGAGGCAGCTCGTGGACCTTGATCCAATAGACCTTGCCGATGGTGGTAAAGAAGAGGATGTAGGAGTGCATGGAGGCGATAAAAAGGTCCTCAACGAAATCTTCTTCTTTCGTGGTCGTACCAATTTTTCCCTTACCGCCGCGCCGCTGGGCCCGGTAGAGCGTAACGGGGTTGCGTTTGATGTATCCCTCGTGAGAAATCGTCACGGCCATGTCTTCATCGACCATCAAGTCCTCGATGGAGATGTCCTCGGAACGGGCAACGATTTGAGTTCTTCGCTCGTCGCCGTATTGCTCTTTGATCTTGTTCAGTTCTTCGACGATGATTTTGTAGATCTCCTTTTCGTCCGCCAGGATGGCTCCAAGTTTCCCTATGAGTTCGCCGGTTTCCCGGTGTTCCTCCATAATTTTATCGCGCTCCAAGCCAGTCAATCGCTGAAGACGTAGGTCCAATATAGCCTGTGCCTGGATATCACTTAGCCCAAAGTTCGACATCAAGCCTTCTTTGGCGACTTTCGGATCCGCGGAATTTCGAATCAACTTGATCACGGCGTCGAGATTATCCAGCGCGATCCGATAGCCTTCCAAAATATGGAGCCGCTCCTCGGCCTTGCGCAGATCGTAGGCGGTCCGCCGCGTCACCACCTCCCGGCGGTGATCCAAAAAGGCCTTGAGCGCCTCTTTGAGATTGAGCAGCTTCGGTTTTCCTTCGACAATCGCAAGCATGTTGACGCCAAACGAGTCCTGTAACGCCGTGTGCTTGTATATCTGGTTAAGGATGATGTCCGGCACCGAGTCACGCTTGAGCTCAATAACGATGCGCATGCCCTCGCGATCCGACTCATCTCTGATATCGCCAATCCCCTCAATTTTTTTCTCGTTAACCAGTTCGGCAATCTGCTCGATAAGCCTTTTCTTGTTCACCATGAACGGGATTTCGCTAATGACAATCTGCTCTTTGGCCGTTCGTTTGATCGTCTCGGTAAAAGCCTTGCCGCGCATCTGAATAATGCCTTTGCCTTCGCTGTAGGCCTGGACGATCGGTTCCTTACCATGAATGAAACCGCCGGTGGGGAAATCCGGTCCGGGGATGTGTTTCATGAGTTGTTTGATCGTGATGTCTGGATTTTGCACCATCGCAATCAACCCATCGATCACCTCACCAAGATTGTGGGGCGGAATATTGGTCGCCATACCGACCGCAATACCCGCGGCACCATTCACCAACAAGTTAGGAATACGCGACGGAAGAACCGCTGGTTCTTTTAAAGTATCATCATAGTTGGGAATAAAATCGACGGTCTCCTTCTCAATATCGGCGAGTATTTCCTCGGCAAGACGAGCCATTCGGATTTCGGTGTAACGCATGGCGGCCGGAGAATCGCCATCAATGGAACCGAAGTTTCCCTGACCATCGATCGACGGATAGCGCATGTTAAAGTCCTGGGCCATGCGAACGATGGTGTCGTAGATCGCGGTGTCACCGTGGGGATGATATTTACCCATGATATCGCCGACCAGACGGGCAGATTTCTTGTAAGGCTTGTCCCAAGTGTTGCCCATATCGTACATGGCGTAGAGAACTCGCCGATGCACGGGCTTCAGTCCATCACGCACGTCCGGCAGCGCACGACTGATGATGACGCTCATGGCGTAGGCCATGAAGGACTGACGCATCTCATCTTCGATATAAACAGGAACTTTTTGCGACTTTAGAGTTGCTTCCACGGCAGTTAAGTGTCCAATCGTTCAAGCCGTTTTCAACGGCTTGACAGTGTGAAACTATTCGCTCGTCAAACGTCGAGGTTCTTGACGGTTAAGGCGTATTCTTCTATGAACTTGCGTCGAGGTTCGACTTCATCGCCCATCAGTATCGAGAAGATATCGTTGGCTTCCACCGCGTCCTCGATGCGCACCTGAAGAAGAACGCGGGTTTCCGGATTCATAGTGGTTTCCCAGAGCTGCCCCGGATTCATCTCGCCGAGACCCTTGTAGCGCTGAATGTACTGACCTTTCTTGCCGCCCTCCATAATGTAGTTGAGGACTTCTGTAAGAGATTTCAGGTGGGCCTTGTTTTCACCATTCTCCACTGAATAAGGCGGCATGCCAAGGCTCAAAAGATCCGTGAACAATTTTTTGATCTCTCTGTACTCAGGACTTGCGAGAAACTCGCGATCGACAACCGTCTGGAATCCGGTTCCATTGGCTCGAGTCGAAACGATGAGCTTGAAGCAGTTGTGTTCCGCATCCTCTTCCAAGCTGCAAGACAGCGGCGCCTGCTCCGGTGTTATCAAATGAGCGTACGATGCGAGGCGGCTTCCAATACTCTTTAGCGCCTTTTCATCTTTGAGCGTCTCCTCGTTAAACCCTTCTTCCAACAATAACCCTTCGATCACCGTTCGGTTCTTTTTCTTCCGCGCAATCAAGCCCATCAATTTTTCCCAACGCGCGACCTTTTTGATGAAGGACTGCAAAGGCTGGCCCACCAATCCGGTGCCATTATTGCTCGCCCGCACTCGAATATCCTCGGTTCCAAGTTCAATCAAGTAATCTTCGAGCGTCGTCTCGTCTTTTAGATAACGCTCTTGCTTACCACGCTTCACTTTGTACAAAGGGGGCTGAGCGATAAAAAGATGGCCCTTCTCCACCAAGTCCGGCATCTGGCGATAGAAAAAAGTAAGCAGCAAAGTGCGGATGTGCGAGCCGTCAACGTCCGCGTCGGTCATGATGATGATCGAATGATAGCGCAGCTTGGCCGGGTCATAATCTTCTTTGACCCCTGTGCCCAATGCCATAATCATCAAGCGGATTTCTTGAGACGAGAGCATTTTGTCGAAGCGCGCCTTCTCGACATTGAGGATTTTTCCCTTGAGCGGGAGAATCGCCTGGTTACGCCGGTCTCTTCCCTGCTTCGCGGAGCCTCCGGCCGAATCTCCCTCGACAAGATAGAGCTCACTCAAAGCCGGGTCTCTTTCTTGGCAATCCGCCAGCTTGCCGGGCAGCGAGCCGGAGTCCAACGCACCTTTGCGACGCGCCAGATCTTTCGCTTTGCGCGTCGCTTCGCGCACCCGCGCCGCTTCGACACCTTTTGCGACGATCTTCTTTGCGTCACTCGGGTGTTCGCTCAGGTAGCTCGTGAATTTCTCATTGACCAGCGCCTCGATGATGCCTTTGACCTCGCTGTTACCGAGCCTCGTTTTGGTCTGGCCTTCGAATTGAGGCTCAGGGACTTTTACACTGATAACCGCGGTCAATCCTTCACGGACGTCTTCACCCTGAAGGTTCTCCTCGTCTTTCTTTAGCTGTCCGCTGTCGATGGCGTAGCTGTTGATAGTTCTCGTCAGCGCCGATTTAAAGCCGATCAGGTGCGTGCCGCCTTCAGTGGTGTTGATATTATTGGCAAAGGAAAAAATATTTTCGGAGTAGCCGTCGTTCCACTGCATCGCGATTTCGGCTTCAACGCCGTCTTTTTCCCCTTCAAAATGTACGACTTTCGAATGAATAGTGGTCTTGGCGCGGTTCAAATGCTCGACAAAAGAGAGGAGCCCGCCCTTATAGAAAAATTCGTGTTTTTTCTGGCTTCTCTCGTCCTCGATGGTGATCTTGACACCGCGATTCAAAAAGGCCAGCTCGCGCAATCGCTGGGATAAGATGTCGAAGCTAAACTCAACGGTTTCAAAAATCTTGGTATCGGGCTTAAACGTGACCCGCGTCCCCCGTTCTTTCGATATGCCTACCTCTTTCAATTTTCCTTGGGGGTCTCCCCTTTTGTAGTTCTGCTGATAGACTTTGCCGTCGCGCTTAATCTCGACTTCCAAGTCTTCCGACAAAGCGTTGACAACCGAAACTCCCACGCCGTGAAGGCCGCCGGAGACTTTGTAGGAAGCTTTATCGAATTTCCCTCCGGCGTGCAGCTTCGTGAGCACAACTTCCGCAGCGGATACTTTCTCGGTAGGATGAATGTCGACGGGAATGCCACGACCGTTGTCAACCACCGTAACGCTATTATCGATGTGGATTGTCACGTCGATCTTGTCGCAGTGACCGGCCAAGGCCTCGTCGATCGAGTTGTCGACAACCTCGTAGACGAGGTGGTGTAAGCCCCGCTCGCTGGTATCGCCAATGTACATGCCGGGCCGTTTTCTGACGGCTTCAAGCCCTTCAAGTACCTTTATGTTTTCCGCTTTGTATTCGGTTTGCTGCGAGGGTTTTGATTCAGCCATTTTGACCAATCGTGATTTGAAATTTTTGCTGTAAAGTTATGGGGTGTTAACGTCCCAAATAATACCGTAAAAATGCTCAAATGTAAAGCGCAAAGTTCTTTCTAACTTACTGATATTTAAGGTCAATTTTTGCCATTTTAGCAGACATCTAAAATGTCTGTCTCAATATCGACATTTTTACCAAATTGGTTGACAGCTACGGGGGTCTGAGAGAAAAGAAAAAGCCATGAGAAGCGCACTGTCTGCCTTCAAATTTCTGACCATCTGCGGCCGTTTCGACGCCGATAAATTGAGCCCCAAGCAGATCGGCGCTGGCGCGCTTTTTTTTCCGCTTGTCGGTCTGATTTTGGGCCTAGTCTTGGCTCTGCTGAATCGTTTATTGGAACCCTACCTCGAATCCGAGATTCTTGGGGTGGCTCTCATAACGATGCTGATCGTTATGACCGGAGCAAGTCACTTGGAGGGCACACAACAAACGTTTGACGCGTTGCCGGGAAAGCCGCGCGGAGAAAATAAACCAAGCGGCATTTATGGCTTCCTTGTGGTGCTGCTGATTGTTCTCTTCAAAGTCCGAGCCGCCGAAGTCATTGGCGAGACGCGAACTTTAAGTCTCTTAGTCACTCCGGTGTTAGCCCGTTGGTCACTGGTGATGTTTCTTTACGGCTCCACGGCGGTGGCTGACCCATCAGCCCGAGTCGTTGCGGAAAACGTGCGAGGGTGGCACCTCCTCGTCGCAACGATCGCGACGCTAACCTTTGCCGTCTTCATGGTGGGGCGGACAGTATTGTGGATTGGACTGTGTCTTTCTCTCCTCGCGCTTTTCAGTCGCGCCTATCTTCATCATCGCCACGGCGGTATAACCTGCAATCAACTTGGAGCTGTCATCGAGTTGAGCGAGACCTTGAGCCTTACCCTTTTCGCATCCCTTTACTAACAGAGTTCGTCACCATAATAGCCAGAGATCCGTCAAGTTTGTCTGAAGCATTGCGCTAATATGCAGTTCATGGCCAACTCGCAAAATAGATCTTGACATGTTCTTTTTCTCATTATAGCTTCCGTATCGTTTGATGCTCTAAGGCGTCAGGGAAGTCCGGTGCAAATCCGGCGCGGTCCCGCCACTGTGATGGCCACGAAAGCCGCAAAGTAAGTCACTGTCCTGAGCTAAGCCGAAGGACGGGAAGGCGCGGCGAGTAGGATAAAGCCTAAGCCAGGAGACCTGCCTAGAGCTTCTCCACCGGCCTCTCCGAAAGAGAGAGAAAGGTTCTTCGATTTTTCCTTTTTCTTGTAGCCGGTCGAGGCCTCTACAGTGAGTTTACTATGAGGCTCATTTCGTTTCTGTTTATCTCTGTTGCTTTGCATGCCGCAGCGCTGACCTATCCGGCCGTCTCTTTCGAGCCCCGAGGTCAAGAGCCCATTGCGGTAGTCGTTCTGAATTTGGGCGATGGAGATGGCGGGGGAATCAAAGGCGACGGCCAGGCCGAAGGAAAAAAAGGCCAGCCGGGCGGACCAAAACGTCGCCCTCCGGCGCCGCAAGCCAGGGTCACAGACAGCAAAGAAAAAACGCAACCAATTGAATCACGAGATCTCATGAAACTCTCTGTCAGCCCGCTTGATGTGCTGGCGGGGATTGCCGTCGTATCAGCAGAACCGGCTCCAACAGAGCTGGTTGGAGCCTCGTCGGCACAACCGGCGAACGGGA
>WNGC01000942.1_pt1 | contig 19681 bp, 20 predicted proteins | sample 5400051 | NCBI WGS metagenome assembly WNGC01 (sample SAMN13153368, study PRJNA577476) | soil metagenome | isolation source: 20 cm soil or saprolite under grassland replicate 2 | place: USA:California | collected 2016-06-15
CGCGCATCCATGACTCGCGTCGTCGCTGGGTTGTGGTCGACCCAGTACAGGATCTGCGAGAAGAACCAGAACTCGTAGACGGCGAGGCCGATGACCGCCGTCCCGGCGGTATAGGAGAACATCTTCCACAATGAAACGAGCAGCCTCATTCTGCAGGCGCCTCGCGCTACCCGTGCCGCTCAGCTCGCGCTGCAAGACAAGACCATTCCTTCCTACTCACTGAAAACCCTATCACCGCGCGCGAAATGCCAGGTGCGCGTGATCACCAGGATGTCGGTTTCCCGGCGAATGTCGGTGGGGAATTTGGCGTAGGGCGCCGCCAGCTGCACGATGCGTTGTGCGGCGGCATCGAGGATTTTGTATCCGGAGGATCGTTCGAGATCCATCGCCGCCAACGTGCCGTCCGAGTTTATCGACACGGTGAGCCTGAGGCTGCCGTAGATTCTGCCGCGCGCACTCTCGGGATAGTTGAGATTCCCGATGCGCTCGATCTTCTGGCGCCAGTCCTCGACATAAAGTGCGTAGCGAACTTCCGCGGCACGCGCGCCCACGAAGGTCTTGCGCGGACGCTTGTTGTACTCCTCGATCTGGCGCGCAATTTGCGCTTCCATCCGGGCGACGATCAAGGCGCTCTCGGCGAGATCCGCTCCGGAGACCTGCGACTTCGTCTCGGCCTGCGGTTCGGGCTCGGCCGATGTGATCTTCTTCCGAGATTGCATCTGTGCGAGCAATTGTCTTTGTCGCGCCTCTAGCTCCTGCACGCGGCGGGTTGCCTGCTTCAAGTCCGCGCCGGGCTCCGTCGGCTGCGTTACCGGGAGGGGGGATTTCGCGCGCCGATCGAGATCGGTATCGCCGCCTCCGTCAAGGTTGGACTGGGCGTGGACTTCGGGGCGGGCCGGCCTCGAGCGGGTTTTCGAGTTCACCAACACTACTTCGAGCTGTGATGGACTGAGCTTGCGTAGGGCGTCGGGCAACCTGAAATGGATCGAGAGCACGATCGCGTGGAGAACTATCGAGATAGACAGCGCCATCGCCAGCACGCGCGAATCGGGATCCAGCCTGGCGAGCGGCTGCGGCCAAGCGAGGGTGTTAGAAACGCTCAACTTTCTGACCCCTAAAAGCTTTTCGAATCATGGAATTCTAGGCTCCTTTTCGAGTTTTGTCTCACATATGCAGCCCGCCGAGCTACTCGATATCCTTGCAGCGGCGAAATACGCACTTGAGATCGGCTTCAATGAGGTCGATTTCGGTCACTGCGATTTCGACGCCGGTACCCGGAGCGAGTTCGGGCAGCGACGGCACCCTGGAGTAAAGGGGTAAGCCGTCGAACTTGACCAGATTTTCGCGTACGACTTCCGCCCCCGCAATATCGATCGCCTCCTGAAGCAGCCACCTGAGGCACCAGTAATGCTCCATGCGCCGCTGGAATTCGTCGTAGGAAGCGTATGTCGTTTCAAAATCATGCACCGCAGCCAGCATGATGTCTGCATTCCGCGAAAACGGCGGCGCCTGCCCGTCGAGGAGCGCGAGGAGCTGCCACTGGTTCACCAGATCCACGTATCGGCGCAGGGGCGAGCTCGCCCAGGCATAGTGGCTGATTCCCAGGCCCGCGTGCGCCATGGCCGAAGTGGTCATCCTGACCTTGCCAGCCGACTGCACCCGGTAGATCGCCGCGACTTCGTGATCGTCGAGCATCCTCCCCCACGTGCTGTTTACCGCGATCATCAGCTCAGCTACCAACTTATCGAGCGGCGTGCCGCGACGACGCTCGATGATGTTGATGCGCACGTTTTGCCCGTCGCCGTCGATGCGAAAGGTGTAGTCAGAACGTTCAGGCCCCGAAGAGGATTTGCCGCGCCCCCGCTCGAGCACTCCCGCAAACTTCCACAGCGTGTTCAGTTCGCGTGAATAGGGGATGTCCTCCCGCGACGCTCCGGTAAGAAAGGCCGAATCGAGCTCCTCGACCTCCTGATGGCGCAGGTTCGCGGCAATGCGCACCCGCTCGACGCGCGTGTGGTTAGATTCGACAGCGAAATCGTCTGGGCGTAGATCGAAATAGAGGGAACACGCCGGGCGCTCGGCGCCTTCGCTAAGGGAGAAGCGCTCGATCGCTTCAGGCGGCAGCATGGTTATCTTGCGGCCCGGCATGTACACGGTCGAGAGCCGCTCGCGCGCCACGGCGTCGAGCCCCGATCCGGGTGCGAACCCGAGAGCCGGAGCGGCAATGTGAATCCCGACGCGAATGCGGCCGCCCGCGAGAGGGGCCAGCGAGAACGCATCGTCGATCTCCGTCGTAGCCATGTCGTCCAGGCTGAATGCCTCCGCTTCGGCGACGGGCAAGGCCCGGAGTTCGGCAATCTCGAACTTCAAGGGGAAATCCGTACCCTTGGGAAAGTATTCGTAGAGAAATCGGTTGAGGTGGTAGGCAGCGCGCCGCAGCGCTCCATCAGCTTCGCCGGCGACATGCCGGTTCTTGTGCAGGCTTCCTCCAGCGCTTTGGTTTCCGCGCGATTACGATCGGGCTTGTACAGGAGCTGTTCCCGGAACGGCAGAAACTCTTCCGGGAATGCGCCGCGCTCGAGCCGCTCGGCCCACGCTGAAATCTGTGCTTGTTGCTGCTTCTTCCTCTCGATGCCGACAAGCGCGGCGCGCAACGTCTCGGGCGGCGCAGCCCGATACCGCCCCCTGCCCTTACGGTAGAAGTACATCGGCGCCGAGTGCAGTTTCACCAGAATACCGGCTGCCTCCACCGACGAAGGCGCGCGGCCGCAATATTCGCGCGCGAGCTCGGTGAATCCGAATTCCTCGGCGCCGCAGCACTGCCACAGGAAATCCGCGTCGATGCCGACCGCCAACGCCTCGGCTTGCACGAGGAGCTCGCCTGCGCCAGGCTCAGGAAATCGCAGCAGCACGTCCTTGGATTTGATCTTGGCTCGCTTGCCATGCGGCGCCTCGACCTGGAGGGTGTTGTCGCTGTCGACGAGCACCGTCGCGACTTTGAACGCACCGCTGTCTTCGTAGAGAACGTTCACGATGGAGCCAAACGGGAAAGAGCCGCGTCGCGCCGGCCCAATGAGTGCGATAATTATAGCGCAGCAGTGCTCCCGTTTACGCCGACGAAAGCGCCAAACCGCCCGCCAATGGCAAAGATCGAGTCGATTGCCGTAGCCACCGTCCGGGTCCCGCTGGACAAGGTCACGAGCTTCGCCACGCGCACGGTTTCGGCGCGCGATTACGGGCTAGTCAAGGTTAGCGCGGAGGGCCTCGAAGGCGTCGGATTCTGCTACGCAGGCTCCTCCGGGGGAACGCTCGTCGCGCAAGCCGTGGAGCAGTTGCTTGCGCCGGGCCTGCTCGGCCGCGAGAGCCTGCTCGTCGAAGGCCTTTGGCAGCGCATGTTCGAGGAGACCTTGCTGCACGGACGCGCCGGCAGCGTCATGCGCGCGATCTCGATCCTGGACTGTGCCCTTTGGGATCTGAATTCGCGCGCGTCGAAACTTCCGCTTTACAAGTATCTCGGTGCTGCAGTGGACGAGGCGGTGCCGGCGTATGCAAGCGGCGGCTACTACCTCCCCGGCAAGACGCCGAAAAAGCTCGGCGAGGAAATGGCGGGCTACGCAGAAGCCGGTTTTCGTGCCGTGAAGATGAAAGTGGGACGGCTCTCTCCCAAGGAGGAGGAAGCGCGCGTCAAGGCCGCGCGCGACGCGATCGGGCCCGACATCGAGCTGATGCTGGATGCAAACAACGCCTGGCACGATTTGCCCACAGCGATGCGTTATATGGAGCGCTTCGAACTCTACGACCCGTATTGGATCGAGGAGCCGTTTTTCCCCGATGACATCGACAACCACGCGCGCCTGGCGAAACTCACTCGTGTCACGGTTGCCACGGGCGAGATCGGCACCGGGCGCTGGCATTTCAAGGAAATCCTCGATAAGGGCGCGGCGCAGATCCTTCAGACTGACGCTCTGGTATGCGGCGGGATTACAGAGTGGAGAAGAATTGCCGCTACCGCGTCGAGCTACGGTGTCACCGTCTGCCCGCACTGGTTTCACGACCTGCACGCGCAGTTGGTAGCGGCAACACCCAACGCGCGCTACGTGGAGTTCTTCCCCGATGACCAAGTGCTCAATTTTCGGCGTCTCATCGATACTCAGCTCGCGATACGAGACGGCATGCTGATTCTGCCGAAGACCCCGGGGCTCGGGTTTGGATTCGACGAAAAGGCCGTAGGGCGCTACGGAATCGAAGAAGGAAAGGCGGTCTGGAAGGTGCTGAAGGCGAAACAGTAGTCAATTCAGGCCGGCGAACTCCAGTATCAGAGGGATTTGCTCGGGAAAGCTCGCAAGGCTGTGGTCTCCACCTTGCACCACGAGCTGCTTCGCGCCTCTGTATTTTCTCACCGCCGCTCGGTAGTCGAGCACTTCGTCTCCGGTTTCGACGAGCAGCAGGTAGCGCTCGGGGTGCACGTTCATCACGACGAGTTCCTTCCATTGGCGAAGGTGCTCTTCGGTGAGTTCGTAGCCCTCGCCCCCATGAAAGGCGTGTTGCGGACCGAGGTAGGCACGCAATCCCACGTGCGGATCGATCGCCGGATTGATCAGCACTGCCCGCACGTTGTGCTTCTCCGCAAGCCAGGTCGCATAGAATCCGCCGAGAGAACTCCCGACTAGCGTGATTTTTTTTTTGGGCTGTTGCGCTATTTCGGCCTCGATGACCGCCAACGCGAGATCCGGTCGGTGAGGCAACTGCGGGCAGACGAACTCCGCTCCCTGGCCCCGTTCATCGAGGTATCGCTTCAAATACTGCGCTTTGCCCGACTGCGGCGAACTGTTGAAGCCGTGGAGGTAAACGATCATGCGCCGGTGGCCGAGGCCGCCCGTATTGAGAGCGAAGCGAGCAGGCGCTCATGGATACTCCCGAATTCCCCGTTCGACATGACAAGCACCTGATCGCCGGGCTGCGCCTCGGCAACGATCGCCCCGACAAGCCGCTCCAGATCGCTCTCGACGCGCACGCGATCGCCGAGCGGCGCGAGCGCAGCTGCGACATCCCAGCCGAGGTTCGCGCTAAAGCAAAAAATCCTGTCCGCCTGCTCGAGACTGACGGGCAGGCGGTCTTTCATCAGACCGGCCTTCATGGTGCTGGATCGCGGCTCGAGAACAGCCAAAATGCGCGCACTCCCCACCTGGTTTCGCAGGCCCGAAACCGTCGTCGCGATCGCAGTCGGGTGATGGGCGAAATCATCCCAAACGGCAACGCCCGCGACCGTACCCCGCAGTTCCATGCGGCGCCGGACACCCTTGAACCCTGAGAGGGATTCGATGGCCCGTGCCGGATCGACGCCGGCAGCCTGCGCCGCGGCGATCGCGGCGATCGCGTTCTGCAGGTTGTGCTCGCCCTGAAGATCCAGTTGCAGGGGCCCAACGAGCCTGCCTCGATTGAAGACTTCAAAACGCCCCGGCCCGACCACGCTTGCACTCCAGCCAACATCACGCACGCCAAACCGTTCCACTGCGCTCCAGCAGCCGCGCGCCAGGACCCGGTCGATCACCGGGTCGGTGCCGTTGATTATCAATTTTCCGGATCCAGGTATCGTTCTGACGAAATGGTGAAATTGGGTTTCAATCGCCGCAAGGTCGTGAAAGATGTCGGCATGATCGAACTCTATGTTGGTCAACACCGCGAGTCTTGGCTGGTAATGGATCATTTTGGAACGCTTGTCAAAGAAGGCCGTATCGTATTCATCGGCTTCGATCACGAAATCGGCTCGTGTTCCCAACCTAGCGGATACGCCGAAGTTGATCGGAACACCCCCAATGAGGAACCCCGGAACTAGCCCTGCATCCTCCAAAATCCAGGCAAGCATGGAGGACGTCGTTGTTTTTCCATGTGTCCCCGCTACTGCAAGCACGCGCCTGCCGAGCAGCGTATTTTCAGCGAGCCATTGCGGGCCGGAAGCGTAGCGGTCGCCCCGATTCAGTATGGACTCCATGAGGGGGTTGCCCCGGCTCACGACATTCCCGACCACCCATACATCAGGATTCAAGCCCACTTGATCGGCACCGTACCCTACGGTCAATTCGATGCCCTGCGCTTCAAGCTGCGTGCTCATCGGCGGATAGACATTGGCGTCGCATCCGGTGACGCGGTGGCCCGCAGCCTTGGCAATCACGGCGATACCGCCCATGAAAGTGCCGCAGATACCAAGTATGTGGATATGCACGGGCAGACGGGCACGCCAGGAAAGATTGAAGGGCGCGCGGCCGAAAAAAGGGAACAATTCTAGCCTACTTCGCTGCGTTTTCCGGCTGCGGTATCATGCCTCGACTCCCGCCTGTTTCCCCATGCCGAAAGAAAGCAAGTTCAAGCAGCAGCAGATGCGCACCCGCATTGCCGCGGCCGCTGCACGCATGATGGCCGAGGATGGTCTCGAGGATTTTGCCCTCGCCAAACGCAAAGCCGCCCGCCAGCTGGGGGCAGAGGACACTCAAGCACTGCCGAAAAACGAGGAGATCGAGGTGGAGCTGCGGGCATACCAGTCGCTTTATCAAGGCGAGGAACAGCGTGAGCGCATCCACTACCTGCGCGAGCGGGCGCTCGAGGCAATGCGCTTGCTCGAGCAGTTCCGCCCTTACCTCGCCGGTGCTGTGCTGAAGGGCACTGCCGGACGATATAGCGATATCGACTTGCAGTTGTTCACTGATGACGGCAAGGCCGTGGAGTTTTTCCTCTTGAGCCGCAATATCGCCTACGATATCTCCGACCAGCGCCACTTCGCAGGCGACCAAGCCCGGGCCGTGTCGGTGTTGAAGCTCGATTGGCAGGGCGTGCCAGTCAATCTGGCCATCTACACCTTGAAGGAAGAGCGCGGGACTCTAAAGACCACCCTCGCTGGGCGCCCAATCGAGCGCGCCGGCATTCAAGCCGTCACACAGTTGCTCTCCCACGGCGGCAACTAAAGGGTTCGTCCACGTTCCCCGGGGCCTGGTCGCAAGAAAAACCGGGAGATTGCGCTGCTCCTGGCGAAATGCGAGCTCTTTGTAAGCTAAAACATGTCTCGTACAGCATCCAAATATGCATATTCTGCTATTATCTTACCGTAACTACCTTGATTGTTCCCGGCGGGCTGTGGGCCGGCCTGTTGGCCTGGCCCCCGCAATCTCTCGCCCATGATCCATTGGCCTTCAGGTACGTGGACCCCTCTCATTTGTAGTCGAACTGCGCCGAACACTGGACAATTTCTGACATCGGCCCCAAACTTCCTTTATGTCCAAGCCGAGACGCGCATTGGGCACACGTTCACCTTGCACCCAAACTGAGACCTTGTTTCGGAGTCGTTTCCGAGAGCTCCGAAACCTCGCGGAAACGGGCGTTCGTGTCCGGACCGGAAGGAGGCAGCATGGATTTGCGCAAATTAAAAAAGCTGATCGACCTCGTCGAAGAGTCGGGAATCGCAGAACTGGAGATCACCGAGGGTGAGGAGAAGGTAAAGATCGTGAAGGGCGGCTCGGGAAAGGAGGCCGTTGTCCTTTCCCCTTCCGCCCCGGCGGCGAGCCCGTCCGCAGCTCAAGCCGTGTCCGTTTTGGCAGCTGCGGCGGCTTCCGCCCCTGCCTCCACTCTGGGGGAGGCACCGACATCACTCGAAGGGCATATCGTCAAGTCGCCGATGGTTGGCACTTTCTACCGGTCGGGTTCCCCCGGCGCAAAGCCTTTCGTCGAGGTCGGAGATACGGTCAAGGCGGGACAGGCCATCTGCATCATCGAGGCGATGAAGCTGATGAACGAAATCGAGGCCGACAAGGACGGCGTGATCAAGGCGATCATGGTCGAGAACGGTCAGCCGGTCGAATACGGCGAATCCTTGATGATGATCGGCTAGCACTGTGGGTATCAAAAAGGGGAGATACCCGGGCGCGCCTACTGTTCCCCATATCAGAGGTTGAAAGGCCGCCCATCAAATCATGTTCGAGAAAATTCTGATTGCCAATCGCGGAGAGATCGCCCTGCGCATCCAGCGCGCGTGCCGTGACATGGGCATCAAGACCGTGGTCGTTCATTCCGAGGCCGACAGCGAGGCCAAGTACGTGAAGCTCGCCGACGAATCGGTGTGCATCGGACCTGCGGCATCCAGTGCGAGCTATCTCAACATACCGGCCATCATCAGTGCCGCGGAGGTGACCGACGCCGAGGCAATTCATCCCGGCTACGGATTTCTCGCTGAAAACCCGGACTTTGCCGAACGCGTGGACAAGAGTGGCTTCGTTTTCATCGGTCCTCAAGCGGAGACCATCCGGCTGATGGGCGACAAAGTAAACGCAAAGCAAGTCATGGAGAAAGCCGGAGTGCCGTGCGTCCCCGGCTCGGACGGTCCGCTGCCCGATGCCCCTGAGGAAGCGCTCAAGATCGCGAGAAAGATCGGTTATCCGGTCATCGTAAAGGCAGCGGGTGGGGGCGGAGGCCGCGGCATGCGTGTCGTGCACACCGAAGCCGCGCTCAAGAGTGCAATAAGCGTCACGCGGGCTGAAGCCGGGGCGGCCTTCGGCAACGCCACCGTCTATCTCGAAAAGTACCTCGAGAACCCGCGACACATCGAGGTGCAGGTGCTCGCCGACGAGCACAAGAACGTGGTCTATCTCGGCGAGCGCGATTGCTCCATGCAGCGACGTCACCAGAAGATCATGGAGGAGGCCCCGGCACCCGAGCTTACGTCGAAGCAGCGTGCGCGCATCGGCGAGCGCTGCATCGAGGCCTGCCGCAAGATCGGCTATCGAGGGGCTGGCACTTTCGAGTATCTGTACGAGGAAGGTGAGTTCTACTTCATCGAAATGAACACACGCATCCAAGTCGAGCACCCGGTGACCGAAATGATCACTGGGGTCGACATCGTCCAGGAGCAAATCCGCGTCGCGGCGGGCGAGCGCCTCTCCGTGCGACAGAAGGACATCGAGCTTCGCGGCCACGCGATAGAGTGCCGCATCAATGCCGAGGACCCATTCCGTTTCACGCCATCGCCCGGGCGCATTACGTCTTATCACCCTCCAGGGGGACCCGGTATCCGGGTCGATACGCATATTTACCAAGGCTACACGGTGCCGCCCAACTACGACTCGTTGATCGGCAAAGTCATCGCGTACGGGGAGAACCGCGACCAGGCGATCCGGCGGATGCGCATCGCGCTCTCCGAAATGGCAATCGAGGGCATCCAGACCAATATCCCGCTGCATCAGGAACTCCTGCTCGATAACCGCGTGATAAAAGGAGGGGTGAACATCCACTATCTCGAGCAGAAGCTCGCCCAGCAAAAGAAGCGCGATGCGGCAAGGTAGAGGGTCGAACGCGTGACGTTTGCCGCGGTCGTCCTGGTAGTGAAAGCGGAGGAGGTCCACGCTCTCTCCGACGCGCTGCTAGCTGCAGGCGCGCTGTCAGTCAGCTGCGAGGACGCCAACGTGGAGCCTGCAGCGGAAACGCCACATTTTGATGAATCGGGCGAGTCCGTATGGGCCCGGGTGAAACTCACCGCGTTGTGCAAAGTCCAACCCGAGCCCGGACAATTGCTCCTGCGCGCGTGCGATCTAGCCGGTATCGCGGTACCGATTCATGAGCTGCGTAGCGTTCCCGACGAGGATTGGGTCGCGAAATCGAGGGACCAGTTTGCGCCGATCCGGGTTTCGGAGCACTTGTGGATCGTGCCGACTTGGCGCGCGCCGCCGGAGCCCGATGCGGTCAACCTTGTGCTCGATCCTGGACTCGCGTTCGGTACCGGCGCCCACCCGAGCACGCGCCTGTGCCTGCAGTGGCTCGAGCGCAACATTGGCGGCGGGGAGACGGTTCTCGACTACGGCTGCGGTTCCGGTATATTGACGATCGCTGCCCTAAAGCTCGGCGCACGCCGCGCAGTCGGCGTGGACATCGATCCGGACGCTGTACGGACGGCCCGGGCCAACGCTCGGCGCAACGATGTTGCTGGCGAATTCCTCGAAGGTTGCGCGCCGCTTACATTTACCGCAGACGTCGTGATCGCCAATATCCTCGCCAATCCCTTGAAGGTGCTCGCTCCGATGCTCGCATCACGATGCAGGCATGGCGGACAGATTGCGCTCTCGGGAATACTGTCGGATCAGGCAAGCGAAGTCGAGAGCTGTTACTCGCCCTGGATCGTGTTCGCACCGCCTGCCGAGGCAGAGGGCTGGGTGTGCCTCTCGGGGGTAAAGCTGTGAGTATGATCACGCGCTGCCCGGCTTGCGCTACCGCGTTTCGCGTGACCGAGCCACAGCTTCGTGCGCGTGCGGGTCGAGTCCGCTGTGGGCGTTGCGGGGCTCTTTTCGATGCGCTTTCTGCGCTGAGTCCGGATCCTGCTAGCCGCCCCGGCCGGGAGGACGCGCAAGGTCCCCCGATCTCGGCCAGCATGGCGGTTCTGCTCGACACCGAGAGGGATGTGTCATTCGACTTCGGGCCGCACTCGAGGCCCCGTCCAAGCCGACTGTGGTGGCTGGCGAGCGCGTTTCTACTGCTCGCTCTTGCGCTGCAAGGGGCTTTTCAGTACCGGGGCGAGATCGCAGTGCTCTTTCCCGAGGCGAAGCCTCTCGTCCAGCGCATCTGCGCCGAGTTCGGGTGCGACGTGCCGCTACCGCGCCGAGCGGAGTTGCTGAGTATTGAGTCTTCCGACCTGCAGGCAGACTCCGCCCATCCCAGCGTAATGGTGCTGACGGCAACGCTTCGGAACCGTGCGGGCTTCATCCAGGCGTTCCCCGCTTTGGAGCTAAGCCTCACCAGCACCCAGGGCGAGACCGTCGCCCGGCGCGTACTGACACCCAAGGACTACGCATCCCAGAGCACGCGATCGGAGCCCGGCTTCGCTGCCGGGAGCGAGCTGCAGATTCGGGTCTACATCGAAGCCGCGGCACTCAAGCCTATAGGCTATCGGCTCTACTTGTTTTACTCGTAGGAAATCCCATGCGCACTCTGATCTGCGGCTCGATCGCGTACGACAACATCATGGTATTCCGCGGCCGTTTCCGGGAGCACATCCTTCCCGAACAGATCCACATATTGAACGTTGCGTTCCTCGTCCCCGAGCTGCGCCGCGAGTTCGGAGGTTGCGCCGGCAACATCGCCTATAACCTGAAGCTCCTGGGTTCTGACCCGCTGGTCATGGGTACGGTAGGAGACGATTCCTTGCTGTATTTTGAGCGGCTCGAGCGGCTCGGCATCAAGCTGGATTTCGTGCGCCAAGTGCCCAATACCCTCACCGCACAGGCATTTATTACGACCGACCTCGACGCCAATCAGATCACCGCCTTTCATCCCGGGGCGATGAATCACTCGCATCTGAACAACATTACGGGGGAGTTGAACGTGGACCTCGCGATCATCGCGCCCGATGGACGCGAAGGCATGCTGCAGCACGCGCGCGAGCTTGCCGGGCTCGGCGTTCCGTTCATGTTCGACCCCGGCCAGGGACTGCCGATGTTTTCCGGTGAGGAGCTGCTCGCGTTCGTGGAACAAGCGAGCTACGTGGCCGTCAACGATTACGAAGGCCGGATGCTCGAGGAGCGGACCGGCCGCAAGCTCGGGGATATGGCGCAAAAGCTCAAGGCGCTCATTCTCACCCGGGGCGCCGAAGGGTCTATCATCTACGCCAACGGCCAACGGATCGAGATCCCTTGCGTCAAGGCAGCCGAAGTGGTGGATCCCACGGGTTGTGGCGATGCGTATCGCGCCGGTCTTCTTTACGGTCTTGCCGCGGGCTTCGACTGGCCGAAGACCGGCAGGATCGCAGCCTTGATGGGCTCAATCAAGATCGCAGCGCGCGGTGGCCAGAATCATTCCATGAGCCTCGATGAAATCAAGAACCTGTTCCGCCGAAATTTCGGGTCCGACATTTGACGACCGGCGCCGGTCCCGCCCCGGCAGCCAGTAGAATGCCGCCTGGTTTCACTGGAGGATCACTCGACCGATGGCGGCCAACCGCACTCCGGTTCCGCTGCGCCTGTTCCGACTGGCAAGGCTCGCGCTTCATCTGGTGCGCGGCCTCGCCATTGCGTGGCTGCGCTACCCGAAACTCTCCGAAGCGCAACGGCAAGCGCAAAAGCGCCGTTGGTCGAGAACGCTGCTCTCCATCCTCTCCGTGTCCGTGCGCGAAAAGAACGCACCGAAAGAACTCCCCGGTTGCTGCATGCTGGTGCTCAACCACATCTCCTGGCTCGACATCTTCGTCATCGACGCGAGATTCCCTGCGACTTTCATTGCAAAATCGGAGGTCCGCAGCTGGCCCGTGCTAGGTTGGTTGTGCACGCGGGTCGGCACGCTGTACATCGAGCGCGGCAAGCGCTCCGGGGTGCGACGCGCACGCCAGATAATCGCTGCTGAACTCAGGCACGGCACACTGGTTGCAGTCTGTCCCGAAGGAGTCACGACCTCCGGGCGAAGCCTCGAGCGCTTTCACTCTGCGCTATTCCAGCCGGCGCTGGACGCCTCGGCCACGCTGCAGCCGGTAGCGCTGCGCTATCTCGATGCGGCCGGCCGGCACACCGACGCCGCCGGCTATGTCGACGATATCTCGCTCATCGGATCAGTTTGGTCCATCGTCTCGACGCGCCACATGGTCGCAGAGTTCAATCTTCTCGCGCCGATTTCCGTACACTCGCAGACGCGGCGCTCGCTTGCAGAGAAAGCGGAGACCGCTATCGCCCGGGCCCTGGGCGTGCCCGGACCGCAGGGGATTTCAAGCGCGCGGCATCTGTCGCGCAAGGGACCTGGTACAAGCGCCGATCCTCCAGGCGAACCGCACTGAGCTTTCCGCCCCAGACGCAGCCCGAGTCGAGGGCGAGGAGGTTGGGCGCCATGCGCAAGCCGAGCGCCGACCAGTGCCCGCACACCAAGGTGTGATCAACGCTTTTCCTGCCCGGCACCTCGAACCACGGAAGGTAGCCTGCGGGAGCTTCGGCCGTCTCGCCTTTCGCGTGGAACTCCATGACGCCTTCAGGAGTGCAAAAACGCAGACGGGTCATTGCGTTGACGATGACGCGCAGCCGGTCGATCCCGCGTAGCTTGTCGTTCCAGCGATCCGGGCGCGAACCGTAGAGTTGCGCGAGAAATTCCTTGTGACGGGGTCCGCGCAGTTCCGTCTCGACTTCTCCGGCAAGTGCCATCGCCGTGGCGACGTCCCATTGCGGCAGGAGCCCCGCGTGGACCAGAGCGTGGTTTGCGGCGACGTGCGCCATCGGCCGGTGCCGCAACCAGTCGAGCAAGCCGTCGCGGTCGGGCGCGGCGATCACGTCCCCAAGCGTGTCGTCTTCGCGTGCCTTGACGGAACCCTGGGCGAGCGCCAGGAGATGCAGATCGTGGTTGCCAAGCACGCTCACCGCGCAATGACCGAGATCACGCACGAAGCGCAGTGTGGCGAGCGATGCCGGGCCGCGGTTGACGAGGTCGCCCACGAACCACAAGCGATCTTTCGCGCGATCGAACCTGAATGCGCCAAGCAGCGCCTGCAGTTCTTCGAAACTGCCCTGAACGTCGCCGATCGCGTAGGTAGCCATAGCGGCCGTCAAGACCGCGCCTCGAACCGATGTAATAGAATGGCGCCGCTCAACCTTTTACTGAGACAGTCATGGCTGAGAAGTTCTCCAAATCGATCCTAAGCAACCTAAAAAAGATGTTGCATCGCGCTCCCGAAAAGCCCTCCGGGCAGGCTTCGAGGAAGCCCTCCGCATCGAAGGAGGGTGCCCGGAAGCGCGCGTCTCCGCCGCTTTCCGTGGAGCCAGCCCCCGACGAAGCCGCGGAAGCGAAGCCGGACAAGAAGAAACCCAAGAATCAACCGTGGTACCGGCACCGCCAGCGCTGGTAGCGGGCGCGGGCCTGCCGTGGACCACGCGGCCGGTGCGTCTCAAACGGCCTCGAAGGCCTTGTCCTTGAGCGAAGCGGCGAATCCGTGGAAGACCTCGTGCACCTTGCCCCAGCTCTTCAGCGCTTTCATTCGACCCAGCCAGCGGCTGACGTTCGGATACGCCGAGTAGTTGCAACGCAGGATCTCGCCGAGAGCGACGAACGGACCGCCGAAATAGTCCGCAATGGTGACCTGCTCGCCGCACAGGTATTTCTTCTTCGTCCCGAGCAGGCTTTCATCGAGAACCTTCAGCCACCCTCGAGCCTTTTCCTTGCCCCAGGCGATCGTGCCCGCGTGCGCCTCGTCGCTGCGCCGCTTGTGGTTCGGGAAGATCTGCGGGTAGACCAGTCCATAGGCGAACTCGCGGCAGACCTGCGTATTGATCCAGTCCATCATTTCGTTCACCTTCGCCCGCGCTCGCAGTTCTTTCGGGTACGCTGAAGACCCGGTCTTCTCGGCGAGGTACTTGAGAATCGCCGAACTCTCGGTCAGGCGGAAATCGCCGTCCTCCAGCACGGGCACCAGGCGGTTCGGGTTGATCGCCACATACTCCGGCTGGGTGTGCTCGCCCTTCAAGAGGTCCACGACGCGCAGCTCGCAATCGATGCCGTTCTCGGCGATGAACAGCCACACCGGGCGGCTGGTCGTGGATACGGGGTGATAGTAGAGTTTCATGCCGGTTTCTCCTTGCAAACGGTGGGCGTTACGCAGGAGCTCGTAATCATACCGCGAGCCGGCGAATGGCTGCGTCGGTCTCTCGCGCGAGCCGCGAGATGAACTGGGCGGCCGGCTGACGGCGCGCCATCCGGACGCCTTGACCCGCCCACAGCGAAAGAAATTCCGCGCGGCCCCGCCTGGCTGCGGCGCTGCGCAGCGGCCGCGTCAGCGCATTCTGGAACGGGAACTGAAGAACGGCGTCGGGGCCGGCGTTGCGCTCGACCTCGGTCATGAACCGGTTGACGATGCCCCGCGCCGGACGCCCGGAGAAGACGCGCGTGAGTCGCGTTTCGTGGTCGCGCGCCCTGAGGATCGCTTCCTTGTAGGCGTCCGGAACGCCGGATTCGTCGCAAACGAGGAAAGCCGTTCCCATCTGCACGGCCTGCGCACCCAAGGCGAGCGCCGCAGCGATGCCGCGACCGTCCATGATGCCGCCCGAGGCGATCACGGGTATGCGCACGGCGTCGACCACCTGAGGCACGAGGGAGATCGTTCCCACCATCGCCGCCTCGAATTCGGCGGCGAAACTCCCCCGATGACCGCCCGCCTCGGCGCCCTGTGCGACCACTGCATCAACGCCGGCTTTTTCGAGCTCTGCCGCTTCATCGACGGTCGTCGCAGTACCGACCAGAAACATGCCGCGAGCCTTGACGGCTTCGATTGCGCTTGCGGGCAGAATGCCGAAGGTGAAGCTGAAAACCGACGCGCCGCCATCCAGCGCCGCAGCGAGCTGCTCGCTGAACGAGTCGGCGGCGAGAGCGGGCGCCTGCGGCGGCGGCAGCTCGAGCTCCGCGTAGAAGGGCGCGACGCATTCCAGAGCCCGGCGCGGATCTTTCGGCGCGTCGGGCACGGGTTGCGGCGCGAAGAGGCTGATTCCGAACGGCCGGGCGGTGCGCGTGCGCACCGCCCGTGCCGCCTCGAGAATCTGTTGCGGCGTCAGATAGGCCCCGCCGATAAACCCCAAACCGCCGGCTTCACCGACGGCGGCGACCAGCTCCGGCGTGTCCCCGCCGCCCGCGAGCGGCGCCTGGATGACCGGATGGATCATTTTCAAACGCCGCATCAACTCGTTCAATGGCACGGGCACCTCCGGACAAACCTCGTCGCAAGCGGCTACGTTAGGTTGACTCTATCATCCTGGCAACTGAATAATAGTGAGCAGATGCCGGCGAAAGCATCGCAACCGCACTCTGTCGGGGCCATCGACTGGCCTGCCGCGATTCATAGCGCGCTCAAATCGCAGCGCGTGCGGCAGGTCTCTTACGTACCCGATGCGGGCCACAAGCGCTTGATCGAGCTCTGCCACGCAGACAAGGGAATGACGGCCGTGCCGCTCACGACCGAGGAGGAGGGCGTCGCTCTCGCGGCGGGCGCCTGGCTCGGAGGAGAGCGCGCCGCGCTTCTCATGCAGTCGAGCGGGGTAGGCAATTGCGCGAACGCGCTTACCCTCGCTGCAACCTGCGCCTTTCCCCTGCTGATGCTGGTCACCATGCGCGGCGAGACGGGCGAGCGCAATCCCTGGCAGGTTCCCATGGGTCAGGCGACGCCGGAAGCGCTGCGCCTCGCCGGCGTGCGCACGCTGCGCCTGGAGCGCGCCGAAGAGGCGAGCGCTGTTACAAACACCGCGGCGAAGGTCGCTTTCGAAGAACAAGGCGCAGTGGCACTCCTTATCTCGCAGCAGCTCATTGGCGTGAAGTCCTTCGAGGAAAAGCGGTGAAGGCGCTCAATCGCCGCGAGGTCGTGGCTTCGCTTCTGGAGCGGCGCGACGGGCTGCTGGTCGTCGCCGGACTCGGTGCCCCGGCTTGGGATTGTGCCGCTGCGGGCGATCATCCGCTGACTTTTCCTCTGTGGGGCGCCATGGGGTCGGCGTGCCCGATCGGTCTGGGCCTCGCGCTCGCGCAGCCCAAACGCCGCGTACTCGTCGTCACCGGAGATGGCGAGATGCTGATGGGTTTGGGGAGCCTCGCCACCATCGGCGTGCAGCGCCCGGGCAACCTCGCGGTCGTGGTGCTCGACAACGAGCGCTACGGGGAAACCGGCATGCAAAAAACGCATACGGCATACGGAACCGATCTCGCTGCGGTCGCCCGCGCGTGCGGGTTTGCCACCGCCCGAATCATCCGAAGAAACGCCGAAGTTTCGGACGTACGCTCGGGAATCTTCCGGGGCAAGGGTCCGCTTTTCTTTCAGGTAAAGGTCAAGGCCGACGCACTGCCGCTCGTCCTGCCGCCGCGGGACGGTGCCGATCTGAAGCATCGATTCCGCGAAGCGCTGCTCGGAGCGCAGTAGCGGTTTTTCACTGTTCCATCGCGCTCGCGGCAAACGCCTCTTCGAGCGCGATCGGCCGCGAAGTCAGCCCCTGCTCGTGCGAATAGCTCGCGGCGGTTTCGAGCACCTTGCGGTTGGCTTTGATGCCGTGCTGCACGAGCTGCACGGCCAGCGCGTCCTTCGCTTCGCCCGATAACAGTCCTGCGGCGCGGTGATACTCGGCGTGCTCCAGGCGCTCGCGGTTCGCGATTTCATTCGCGCGCTCGAACGCCTTGTAGAGATTCAGGACGATCCAGGGGTGCTTTTCCAGGATTTCCCTACGGATCACCATTCCGTGGTTGATCGGAAAGATGCCGGTCTTGCGGTAGTAGCGGACACCTTCGGCCAGCGGATCGGGAAAGAGCGGCTTGATCGCCGGGTGATTCCACAGGTCCGCGGTGCTCCGGTCGACGAGGTTCGGATTCACGATGTAGTGGATCGCCGCCTCGAGTTCTCCCGAGAGCATCATCGATCCGATGTTTTTCTCCGGCGGGATCTGGTTGATCGTCACCCCGGGCGGCGGCGAGAAGCCGATCGCGCCGCGGTGGCTGTGCGAAGGAGTGCGCTCCATCCAGAACTGCATGTCCTTCGGTGCAACGCCGAACTCATGCTCGAGCACGCCCCGCGTCCACAGCGCAGCGGTCTGCTGGTATTCAGGAACGCCGACACGCCGCCCCTTCAGGTCGCCGGGCCGATCGATCCCGGAATCCCTTCTCACCAGGATCTCCGCATGGAAAAACTTTCTCGTCGTGAAAATCGGGAGACCGACCCAGCGGTCATCGCCCTTCGATCTCGCCATGATCAGCGAGGAAAACGACATCTCGGAGACGTCGAAATCGGCAAAGCGCAGCTGTCGCCAGAAGAGTTCCGACGGGTGCACGGCGCTCGGTATGAGCGTGATCCCGTCCGGCTTCACCCTGCCGTCGAAAATCGGCCAGGTCCTTGGATTGGAAGCCATCGCGATGCTGATGGGAATGTTCATGGCCGTCCTTGACGAGGAGAGTGTACCGGGAAATTATCGCGCGGGAGCTGACACGAAGCCGGGCTCTGCCATAGAATGAAGGCGAGATTTCGCGGGAAATCCCTATGGCTGACCTGAGCAACTGGGCGTTTCCGCCCGAGATGCAGCCCAATGCCGAGGAGTTGCGCTTCGACCTGGAGGCAGCGCTCGACTCGATGGTGCTTTTGCGCTCCGAGGTTCCGGAGGACGCCTTTACCGCCGGGATCCTGGGTACCGAGCGGATCGGCAACGGTGTCGTCATTCGCGACGATGGACTCGTGCTGACGATCGGCTATCTGATCACCGAAGCGACGACCATCTGGTTGAACACGAACAAGGGTGCGGCGGTCGCGGGTCATCCGCTTGCCTACGATCAGGCGACCGGCTTCGGATTGGTGCAGCCCCTTGGCAAGCTGGCCGTGCCGGCGCTCTCACGGGGCACTGCAGCTTCCTGCCGCGTCGGCGACGACGTCGTCCTCGCGGGTCACGGCGGCCGCAAGCATGCGCTCAAGGCCAAGCTCATCGCGAGGCGGGAGTTCGCCGGCTACTGGGAGTATGTGCTGGATGAAGCGCTCTTCACCACCCCCGCGCATCCCCACTGGAGCGGCGCAGGGTTGATCGGCGCGGGCGGGCGGCTCCTCGGGATAGGCTCGCTGATGGTTCAGGAAGAATTGGGCGGCCGCACCGTGCAGGGCAACATGATCGTGCCGATCGACTTGCTAGAGCCGATCCTCGAGGACCTGGTGAAGCTCGGCCGGGCACGGCGGCCCGCCCGCCCCTGGCTCGGCGTATATGCGACGGAAGTCAAAGGGCATGTCGTGGTTTCGGGGCTCGCGGGTGGCGGGCCCGCAGAACGCGCGGGCGTGCAGGTTGGCGACATCGTGATCGAGGTCGCGAGCGGACGGGTCAGCGGGCTCGCCGACTTGTTCCGGAAAATCTGGAGCACCGGCTCCGCGGGGGTCGAGGTTCCGATGACTCTGGTGCGCGAGGGCTCGGTATCCCGGGTTCGCGTGCCCTCGGCCGACCGTCAGGATCTTCTGAAGAAGCCCTCCTTGCACTGACTAGGCAACCTCGATCCTTCGAATCGGTCCAAGGATCGATGCGAGGTCCGTCCGGCCAAGCCCGTGCGCAGGCAAAGGAGCACCGTGCGATGGAGAACCAACAGCATGATCTGATGCGCCGACAGATGATCGCTGAGATCGTTGCCGATGCTGTATTCCTCACACCGCAGCTCGGCAAGTCCGCGTTCGCTTCCGGGGTGATCGAGGTGATGGGCAGGATCCCGCGCCACGAATTCGTGCCCTTGGAGCTACAGCCTTACGCGTATATCAATTCGCCGCTGCCGGTCGGCTACGGCAAGACCATCTCGCAGCCCTTCATCGTCGCGCTGATGACCGATCTGCTCGAGCTGAAGCCGGACGACGTGACGCTCGAGGTCGGCGCGGGGGTAGGCTATCAGGCGGCAATCCTCTCGCAACTGGTGGATCAGGTCTACAGCATTGAGCTCATCGAGGAGCTCGCTCTTGATACCCGGCGCAGGTTGCAGCGCCTCGGTTACGGCAACATCGAGATCGGCGTCGGCAACGGCTACTATGGCTGGACCCAACACGCGCCATTCGACAAGATCGTGGTCACCGCCGCGCCCGACCTGATTCCGCCGCCTCTGCTTGCACAGCTCAAGCCCGGCGGCAAGATGGTGATCCCGACCGGAATTCCCGACAAGCAGCAATTGATGCTCGTGGAGAAATCCGCGGACGGAAAGCTCGCCA
>WNGC01001384.1_pt1 | contig 19664 bp, 14 predicted proteins | sample 5400051 | NCBI WGS metagenome assembly WNGC01 (sample SAMN13153368, study PRJNA577476) | soil metagenome | isolation source: 20 cm soil or saprolite under grassland replicate 2 | place: USA:California | collected 2016-06-15
GGTACCTCGATCTGCGCCGCTACGGAACTGTGCCACACTCCGGCTTCGGCTTGGGCTTTGAACGCATGCTGATGTTCATCACAGGCATCTCGAACATTCGCGATGTGATTCCCTTCGCGCGCACTCCCGGCAGCGCCGAATTTTGAAGTAGCACAGCCATCTTGATTGTGGGGCTGGCCAGGCGTCCCGCCTGCCAAGGAAAATGCTTTAACCAGGCGAGACGCCCGATTGCCCCACAGGCAAGATGCCTGTGCTACGGATTACCGCGGCGTCTATCGTACCCTTGTGAACTCGAGCCTGGAACCGCCCATTTCCTGGAGCACGAGCTGGTCATTCGAAAGCGTGACCAGGTAAACTGTCGTCGCGAATGGCGTCTCGATTTTAATTCGGTTCTCACCGCCAAATTTATATCTGCCACGAACTTCTCCAACAAGCACGGAGCCGTTACCAGAAAATTCCCAAACTGTTTGATTTTCAGCTCCTGACATCCGCCATCTGCCGACTATGCTGGAATTCCCGCAGCCAGCCATAACAAAAAGCAGAACGGCTAAAGCGGGTGCCACTAGCAGACGCGGGCAGCGACGTAAGCCAAATCTCATCAGTCCCAGTTATAACCGCGTCCGATTATCAGGTCGAGCCAAAGCGAAACGTTATTTCTGGGGCGCCTGTGCTTCAGGTGGCGTGAGCACGTATGTATAGAACAAGTGCTTGCCGCGCTGCCTTGTTACTTCGCCGTGATTGCCGCCGGTAAAAAGCTCAAGTGTCCTCTTTTGATATTGCTCGTTTTCCAGGGAAAAGAGGAATGCCACTCCTCTGTTGTCCCGAGTTATGGACGCCAATTCCGTCGCAGGATTGGTCAGCGGCGTCCACTTCTGCTCTCTCATGAGGTATTGCGTAGTTACAGGATCATACGGCCACGAACTTTGGCCTACTGTAAAACCTTATAGTTGGGGCCGAGCGATGCTGAGTATCGGCTGTGAGCAGTTTGCACCTCGTAATTCCGTTGTGCCGCCCTGTACGCTTTGCTTTTCAGGCTCTCAGGGTCCGCGTAGTAGCGATGGAAATAAAAATTCAGATTACACCAGCCAAGCACGAGTAACGCAATCGCAACCGTTACAGGCAAAATCCACCGCAAACGGGATTCCAACTCCGATTGTCCCGCCGTTGTCCATGCGCCGACAGGTACTGCCAGCGCAACATAGAAGGCCGAGAAGGCAGGGAGTCCAATGATTGATCAGGGGTGGTACGCTGTTCGGATACGCTAGGAGCGCTCCACCCACGAGCAAGACACCTAGCCCCGAGGCGAGTATGAGAAACGCGGCAGGATGACGCCAGTGCCACAAAAGCAGGGCAACGCCCAGAACCAGGACCGCGCTTTCGGCAGGTAACAACAGGGGGGCGATAGAATATGATGGCTTGTGAAGTGTGAATGCTAATTCCAAGCAAGTTCTCAGACAACACTGGCCAAATCATTGTCCAAGCGCGGTGGAAATCAACGAAACTGATCGGAATGTGCGGTGACCAAATCAGGAGGCTTGCACCTCGCCCCAGGTAGAGGTTTGGGTTCCGACTGAAGTGAAGCAACAGCGGCCCAAAGCCCACGAAATAACTTCCCGCCAGCAGGAGAAAACCGCCCACGTACTGGCGCGCGTGTTTCCTATGAACAGTAAGGAGAAACACCATGAACATTGCCGGGATGAAGGGCAGAAGCCGTGTTCCATAATAAAAGTACTCGCTTAATCCAGCCGACAGACCTGCCAAAGCCCAATCAGATGGGCGACGCGACCACAACGCGCGCAACAAGAAAAGGAAACAAGTGGCCCAGAAGAACTGTGTAACGATGTTGTTAAGCGCCAGGCGGCTGTAATGAACATTCGAAACGCTGAAAGCCATGATCGTGCTTCCAGCGATCGCCGCATATCTGCCCCATGTTCCGCGTAACAATGCGTAAAGCGAGATAACCGTAGCCGCTCCGAATAAAGCGGGAGGCAGCCTTAACATTGCAAGCGAGGTTCCACCCAGCTTCAGAAATACGGCTACGAACCAGAACCAAAGAGCAGGCAAATCAATCCCGCTCCACAACGTGCTAAAGACCGACGATGGCGGAGTTGTTGGATTTAGATAACTCTGAGTGGCGACGGTGCCCGGTCATGATTTCATCCGGATGGATATTGTCTGGGAAATTCGTCAGGTTCCAAACTCGACTGCGCAACGCAAGGACGAACAGCACGGCCAGAAGCGCTATTTCCCACGTCGGCCAACGCGGAAGGCGTGGCGCACTGGAAACACCCCATAATGAATGTGAGCCGAAGAAGGCAGAGCAAAGCAGCAAGGCTATGCCTGCGATCCATAAGATACCTGCGAGCCCGAACGTCTCAGTTGGCGCTGCCGCATAGCGAACGTCCGCTGCAAGAACAAGCAGCATCGCGATCGTAACTCCAAGCAAATAGAATAAGCGTCTGCGGTGTACGCCTGTCGAAGCAGTAGCGTCCGATGGAAACGCCGATACCCAATTTTGTCGGCCCCACAAGACGACCGCCAGCAGTGCGGAAACAACGAGTAGCAAAACGGCCCAAGGCCGGGCGCTCTCGTTTGGTAACAGCAAAGTACCAAGCAACGCGATTAAATAGACGATCAGGCCGGCCCAAACCCTGGCGCCGTATGAGGCACGCATTTGTTGCCCGACTACCGCTGAACAGCTACGAAAAAGCCGGAACTATTTCTTGCTCGGTTCCTTCTTCGATTCGCCGTTCGAGTCGCTCGACTCCTTTGTGGCACGCTTGGATTCCCCGGGGCGATATTCTTCCTGTTCGGCTGCGGCGAAAGCTTTTTCCAACCCAACCATATCTTCACCGGGACGCAGCGTATCAAAGGACTCGACTTCCTTGCGCAATTGTTCTTCGGAATAATTCGCGGCTTTGATCGAGAGGCCGATGCGCCGCTCGATTTTGTCCACCTTAATCACGCGCGCTTCCACTTCCTGGCCAACTTTAAGGACGTCCTTAACCTTGGCGACGTGATCCTCGCTCAACTGTGAAATGTGAACCAGCCCATCAATGTCGTCCTGCAATTGCACGAACGCGCCAAAGCTGGCGAGCTTGGTCACTTTACCTTTCACCAAGTCACCGATCTTGTATTTCTCATCAATCGTTTTCCACGGATCTTCGGCCAGCTGTTTAATCCCGAGACTGATGCGTTGGTTGACTTTGTCGATGTCGATCACGACAGCTTCCACTTCGTCGCCTTTCTTAAACATCTCGCTGGGGTGATTAATTTTACGAGTCCAGCTTAAGTCGGACACGTGGATCATGCCGTCGATACCTTCCTCCAGTTCCACGAACGCACCGTAAGCGGTCATGTTCCGAATGGTGCCTTTGACTTGCCTGCCGATGGTGAATTTCTTCTCGATCTCATCCCACGGGTTTGGCTCGAGCTGGCGCAGCCCGAGCGAAATTTTTTGTTCCTCTTTGTTCACGCCCAGAACAGCGGCTTCGACTTCCTGGCCGACACTGAGAATATCAGAAGGACGCATGATGCGTTTCGTCCACGAGAGTTCTGACACGTGAATCAGACCCTCTACGCCTTCCTCGATCTCAACAAAAGCGCCGTAGGGAACAAGATTCGTGATCTTACCTTTGATTCGCTGTCCGGCAGGGAAACGCTCCTCGATTTGGTCCCAAGGGTTCTTCTGTGTTTGCTTGAGTCCGAGCGAAACGCGCTCCTTTTCCTTGTTGATGTCGAGCACAACGACTTCCAACTGCTGCCCGACTTTCAATAATTCGCTGGGATGTCCCAGTCGACCCCAGGTCATGTCCGTCACGTGCAGCAAACCATCCATGCCGTCGAGATCAATAAACGCGCCGAAGTCCGTGATGTTTTTCACGGTGCCGACTACGCGATCGCCGAGGTTCACGTTTTCCAGGAATTTTTGGCGCTTTTCGCTGCGCTCCTGTTCGATCACCTCCCGCCGGCTGAGCACGACGTTCTTTCGGTCGTCATTGAGCTTAACGATTTTGAAGTCATAGGTGTTGCCGACGAACTGCTGTAAATCCTTTGGCGGAACGACATCGATTTGCGATGCCGGCAAAAATGCCTCCACCCCGATGTTCACCATCAATCCGCCTTTAACCACCGATCTGACCTTGCCTTTGATCAGGCCGTCGCCTTGGAAAACGTGAACGATCTTATTCCAATTTTGGCGGTAAGCTGCTTTCTCCTTCGAAAGCACTACCATGCCTTCTTCGTTCTCAAGTCGCTCCAGGAGAACATCCACCTCGTCGCCAACTTGCAGCGACCCGGGATCTTCAAATTCGCTCAACGGGATGACACCCTCGGACTTGTAGCCCACATCGACGAGCACTTCGCGTGGACGAACTTCCAAAATCTGCCCTTTGATGATGCTTCCTTCTCGGAAGTCCGGCATCGGCTTCGACATCACGTCCTGCATTTGAATCATAAAGTAAGTAGGCCTCCTCTTCAGTACAGCGGCGCTCAAATTGAACACCGATGTCCGCGCATTCGGCTGCTGCCGGAAGCGGAATAGGGACGGAATACTAGGCGTTTTTGTGCATCTGGTCAACTGACCTGCGCAACGCTACCGCCGCATGTCATCCTGAGTGCAGCGAAGCGGAGTGGAAGGATCCCGCGAAGTTGTCAATCGATTAATCAGGGTTGAACGCCTGCGCTCGCGGACTTCGTCCGATGCGTTGCAGCTTCTACGTCGCTTCGGAATGACTGCATTGAACATTCGGCGTTCAGCGTTGAGCCTTGGATGTTTCGCCTCTATTCTAGAGCAGAAGATGTTGCTTGTCCGATTACTGATACTGATCGTCCTCGTCCCAGTTGCTTCACTCTGGGCTGAATCCCCGGCAGAACAAGCCGTTCTCGCCGCAATCAAATCGCCACAAACCACCGTCGTTCACTTCTGGGCGCCGTGGTGCTCTAACTGCCAGGCTGAGCTAAAAACGGGCGGGTGGACCAAAATGATCAATGAAAATCCACAGGTGAAGTTTTGTTTCGTCTCAGTCTGGAATGATGGGCAGGACGGGCACGCGATGCTGAACAAATTCGGGATCGCCGACCAGCCGAACGTGACAATTCTCGCTGATCCACGTCCGCGTCGCGGCGAAAACAAGATCAAACAGTTTGCCAGTTTGCCGCTGAGTTGGATTCCGACGACTTGGATTTACAAAGGCGGCGATCTCCGCTACGCATTGAACTACGGCGAGATTCGCTTTCCTGTGCTCCAACAATTTTTGACAGACAGTCAGTCGGAATGGTCGCACAAGGGCGAGCCGTCGATCGACGAAAATCAAAATCCGGGTGGTTCAATCAAAGACCGGATCGCACTCTCGATGATCGAAGCAGCTGAGGCCGACGGGAAATTGCAGCCCGGCGGCACAGTTATTGAAGCCACAGCAGGCAATACCGGCCTTGGGCTGGCGCTGGTCGCGGGCGCAAAGGGCTATCACGTCTTACTGATAATTCCCGACAAGATGTCGCAAGAAAAGATATCGCACGTAAGAGCGCTCGGCGCCGAAGTGCGGATCACGCGGTCTGATGTGACGCGCGGGCATCCCGAGTATTACCAGGATGTCGCGGCCCGGCTGGCCGAACAAATTCCGGGTAGCTTTTACGTGAACCAATTTGGTAATCCGGCGAACCCGCTCGCACACGAGCGCACGACCGGTCCGGAGATTTGGGAGCAAATGCGGCATGACGTGGATGCGGTTGTCGTGGGAGTCGGCTCAGGTGGAACGCTGACAGGGCTCGGTAGATTTTTTAATCGCGTAAAACCGCGGCGCGGCATCGAAATGGTCTTGGCCGACCCGACCGGCTCGGTTTTGTACGAGTACGTCAAGACTGGTCAGCTGGTTGAATCGGGCAGCTGGGCAGTAGAAGGCATCGGTGAAGATTTCATCCCAGACATCGCGGATATGTCGTTAGTGACAGAAGCATTTGAGATCGATGACGAGGAAAGTTTTGCCGCAGCGCGCGAGCTTTTGCGTAAGGAAGGAATCTTTGGCGGGTCGTCCACTGGCACGCTTCTCGCAGGCGCGCTGCGTTACTGTCGGGAGCAAACAAAACCGAAACGCGTCGTCACATTCGTCCCTGATACCGGCAACAAATATCTCTCCAAAATGTATAACAATTTTTGGATGGCCGAGCAGGGATTCATTCATCGGCCGCCGCACGGCGATCTGAGCGATTTGATCTCGCATCGATATGAAGCGGGCGAAGTGATCACGATAGGGCCCGATGATTCATTGCTCACAGCGTTCAAACGAATGTGCGACTCTGACGTGTCACAGCTTCCGGTGGTCGATAAAAGCGGACGCGCCATCGGGATCATCGACGAATCCGATCTCCTGGTAAAAGTGCACCGCGAGCCGTCGCACTTTAACGATCCCGTGAGCAAGGCGATGACGGACCGGTTAGAAACGTTGCCGCCGGACGCCAAAATCGCAGACTTACTGGGCGTATTCGATCGTGGCCGAGTCGCTATCGTGATGGACGGCAACAAATTTCTGGGGCTGATTACGCGCACCGACTTGCTTTCCTATCTCCGGCTTCACATGCCGAAATCGTCCGCACCGCCAGAACGCGAGTTTGTCTAGCACACTCATATCGACAATGAAAAAAGAACAAGGCTTCGCGACGCGCGCCATTCACGCCGGGCAGCAGCCGGATCCCACGACCGGCGCCGTGATGACACCGATTTACGCCACGTCAACGTATGTGCAGGAAAGCCCCGGGACACACAAAGGCTACGATTACGCGCGTTCAATCAATCCCACTCGGCTTGCATACGAAAAGTGCATCGCCGATTTGGAAAGCGGATCGCGCGGGTTCGCATTCGCATCCGGTCTGTCTGCGATGGCAACGGTGCTGGAGGTGCTCGACAGCGGCTCGCACATAATAGCCAGCGACGACCTGTACGGCGGGACCTTTCGGTTATTCGACCGGGTGCGCGCGCGCTCCGCGAATCTAGATTTTACCTACGTCGATTTGACCGATGCCAAAGATCTCGAGCGCGCGATCAAACCAAACACGCGCATGGTTTGGATCGAGACGCCGAGTAATCCGCTGCTCAAACTGATGGATCTTGACGCAATCGCGAAGATCGCGCGCAAACGGAAATTGATTTCGGTTAGCGATAATACGTTCGCTACTCCATGGATCCAGCGACCGATTGAATCAGGGTTCGATATCGTTTTGCATTCCGCAACGAAATATTTGAACGGGCATTCCGATCTGGTCGGTGGTGTTGTCGTTGTTGGGAAAAACAAGGAACTCGCTGATCAAATTGCGTTTTTGCAAAATTCGGTGGGCGCCATTGCCGGTGCGTTCGATAGCTTTCTTGTTCTGCGCAGCTTGAAAACGCTGGCGCTTCGGTTGGAGCGGCATTGCTCAAACGCGCTGGAGATTGCGCGCTGGCTCGAGGATCAGCGCGAGATCAAATCGGTCCACTATCCCGGACTGAAATCGCATCCACAACACGATTTGGCCCGGCAACAGATGCGCGGGTTCGGCGGAATGGTCACCATTGTTTTGAAAACTGACCTCGCCGGAACGCGCCGTTTTCTGGAGAACACGCACTTGTTTGCCTTGGCGGAAAGCCTCGGCGGCGTGGAAAGCCTGATCAATCATCCCGCGCTGATGACGCATGCCTCCGTGCCGATAGAAAAACGGGAAAAACTCGGCATCACCGATTCGCTTGTCCGGCTGTCTGTCGGCGTCGAGGACGTCCGCGATTTGATCGACGATTTAAAGAACGCGCTCGAAGCGATCTGAACATTGTTAGGGACGGCTCGCCGAATTGTCCGTCAACTCGCGGCGCGCCCGGCGGTCGCGCCCTACCGAAGCGTTCGGAAACGTCTTATCATTTTCCGCCATTAGTTTACCATCTTCGCATTATGGGTAACACATTTGGTCAATTATTCCGTGTCACCACATTTGGCGAGTCCCATGGTGGCGGCATCGGCGTCGTAATCGATGGTTGCCCGCCGCGCATCGAAATTTCTGAAGCCGAAATTCAACGAGAGTTGGATCGTCGTCGCCCGGGCCAAAGCAAACTGACGACCCAGCGCAAAGAAAAAGACCGATGCGAACTTCTGTCCGGCGTTTTTGAAGGTAAAACGCTCGGGACGCCGATCGCAATTCTTGTTCGGAACAAAGACGCTCGACCCGAAGATTACAGCGAAATTGCGCGCAAATTTCGACCGTCGCACGCCGATTACACCTATGAGGCCAAATACGGGATCCGAAACTGGCACGGCGGCGGTCGCGCGTCTGCGCGCGAGACGATTGGTCGCGTCGCGGCCGGTGCGATTGCAAAAAAAACATTGTCGGCATTGTATGCGGACTTCGAACTCGTCGCTTACGTGACTCAAATCCACGAAGTGACTGCGAAAATTGACCGTTCCACCGTGACGATGAATGACGTTGAGAAAAATGTTGTCCGCTGCCCGAATGCCGCCGCTGCGAAAAAGATGATGTCGCTGGTCGAGCAGATTCGGGATGCAGGCGACTCTGTCGGCGGCGTAATCGAGTGTGTGGCGCGCGGCATCCCAGCCGGACTTGGCGAGCCTGTGTTCGACAAGCTTGAAGCAGACTTGGCGAAAGCGGTGCTGAGCATTCCGGCGGCAAAAGGTTTTGAGATCGGCTCTGGATTTGCGGCGACACAGATGCGGGGCTCGCAGCACAACGATGCATTCGAAACCCGCGCTGGAAGAATTCGGACGACCACGAACAACTCCGGAGGCGTGCAAGGTGGCATCAGCAATGGCGAAGACATTTACTTTCACGTTGCGTTTAAACCGCCTGCAACGATCGCGCTCGAACAGAAAACGGTAACCACTTCAAACGAAGAGACTGAGCTAGTCGCCCGCGGACGGCATGATCCGTGTGTTCTTCCACGAGCCGTGCCGATTGTCGAAGCAATGGCCGCGCTCGTTCTTTGCGATCACGCATTGCGGCAACGAGCGATTGCTTGGTCCGTTGAAGCATTGAATCGTTGAAGCCTTGAAGCCTTGGAATGGCCGTCATTCCGAGCGAAGTCGAGGAATCCCGTGGCGTAACCACGCGTAACCGCTGCGGGATTCTTCGACTCCGCTTCGCTTCGCTCAGAATGACCGCCGTTTAACTCTTTAACCATTCAACGCTTCAACGAATATTGAACGGCGCATGAACTACATCGCGACGATCGGCTTGGAAGTGCACGTGCAGCTCAAGACGCGATCCAAAATGTTTTGCGCTTCGCCGGTTGAATTTGGCGCCGAACCGAACACGCACACTTGTCCGGTTTGCCTCGGGCTACCCGGCGCGTTGCCGGTGATGAATCAGGAAGCGTTACGCATGACCGTGCTGACGGGACTGATGCTCGGATGTGATATCGCAGCGGTCAGCAAATTCGATCGCAAAAACTATTTCTACCCGGACATGCCGAAAAATTATCAGATTTCGCAGTACGACATGCCGCTGTGTACGAATGGCAGCGTGCCGTTGCATGATCTCGCTTATCCCAAGGACGCACAGAAAAATATCGTCACGCACGACAAGGAAGTGCATCTGGTGCGGATCCATCTCGAGGAAGACGTAGCAAAGAGTTTCCATTTCGAGAACAGCACTGGCATTGATTTCAATCGCGCCGGCACGCCATTGATGGAGATCGTGACCCAGCCGGAAATCAATTCGCCCGAGGAAGCGTTCGCGTTCTTAAGTGGGTTGAGACAAATCCTGATCTACGGCGCCGTGAGCGATGCTGATATGGAGAAGGGACAACTCCGTTGCGATTGCAACGTTTCCGTACGCCCTGAACATCAAACCGAACTCGGAGCAAAAATCGAACTCAAGAATTTGAACTCGATCAGCGGTGTCCGGCGCGCTCTCGCTTACGAGATTCGTCGTCAGATGAGCATCGTGCAGCGTGGTGAACGGATGGAGCAGGAGACCCGCGGCTGGAACGATGCTGCGGGTGAAACATTTCCCATGCGGACCAAGGAATTCGCGCACGATTACCGGTATTTTCCTGATCCAGATCTCATCCCGGTGAAAACGGATGCGCTGGTGACCGAGGTGCGGGAGCGCGTGCCGGAGTTACCAAAGGCGAAGCGCACACGGTTCGTCGAACAATATCAGGTCAGCCCGTACGATGCCGCCGTGCTGGCGAACGATCTCGAGTTAGCGAGATATTTCGAGACCGCTGCCAAAGGCGCGAAAAAGCCGAAGAACATAGCTAATTGGATCTTAAACGATTTGCAGAACGCGCTCGGCGCCGCTGGCAAAGGGATTAACGAATGCCCAATTCCGCCGGAGGCGCTTGATGAATTCGTGAACTTGATCGACAGCGGAAAAATCAGCGGCAAACAGGGCAAGGATGTTTTTGCGGAGATGTTCGCGACTGGAAAAACCGGAACCGCGATCGTGAAAGAACAAGGCATCGAGCAACTGAGCGACATTAGCGCGATCGAAGCACTGTGTGACGAAGTCATCGCGGCGAACTCCGAACCAGTAGCAGATTTCAAAGCAGGCAACGTTGCATCTCTAAATTTTCTAAAGGGCCAGGTGCTGAAGTTGTCGAAGGGCAAAGCAAACCTCCAGATTGTCGGAGAAATTTTGGAGAAGAAACTGAAGTAGCGCATGCCTGCGGCTTGCACTCCGGACTCGCAAGCGAGACGCTCGCGCTACCATGAAAATCCTCATCGCTCCCGATAAATTCAAAGGCACGCTGAACGCCCGAGAGGTCGCGCAAAATATTGCGAAAGCGTTGCTCGATGTGCTGCCGGAGGCGCAGATCGAATTGGTACCGATGGCAGACGGCGGGGAGGGGAGCGTGGAAGCAATTTGTGATGCGCGAGGCTGTTCCTCGATCGAATGCAAGGCTCACGATCCGCTCGGCCGCGAGATCGACGCGCGCTACGGATGGATTGACCAGGAAAAACTTGCAGTAATGGAGATGAGCGAAGCCGCTGGCATGCGGCGACTTGCCGAAAGTGAACGCAATCCAATTCGTGCGACTACGTTCGGCGTGGGCGAAATGATTTTGGATGCGAGCAAGCGCGATGCGAAAGAAATCATTATTGGTCTGGGTGGCAGCGCGACAAACGATGGCGGTTTCGGCATGGCGCGGGCTTTGGGATTTCGATTTTTTTCCGATGCAAAGGAGCTGACGGGAGCTGTCAGCGACCTGCAAAGCCTGACGAAAATTGAGCCTCCTGTAGTGGCAAGCGTGCCGCCTGCGAATTCGACAATGCAGCCGACACCGCTGCCTCTACAGTTGAACACCATCGCGGCGGTCGACGTGAAGAATCCGTTGCTCGGCGATAAGGGCGCGACAGGAGTGTTTGGTTCGCAGAAAGGGGCGAGCAAAAGCGACCTCGACAATTTAGAACGCGCGCTGACGAAGCTGGCGGACGTCGTGACCAAAGAGTTCGGATTCGATTATCGGAACTTCGCGGGTGCCGGCGCCGCAGGCGGTCTCGGCTTTGGTCTGCTGAGTTTTTGCGGCGCGACAATCCAGCCGGGATTCGAAGTTGTCGCTGAAGCGGTCGGGCTTGAACCGAAAATGAAAGATGCGGACTTGGTGATTACAGGCGAGGGGAGTCTGGATCGCCAGACGCTCGAAGGAAAAACGCCAGCCGGTGTGGCGCGGCTGGCACGAAAGCTCGGAAAACCAGTGTTCGCGATCGTTGGCCGCGCGTCTGAGGATCGGGAAGTCTGCGAACTATTTGACGGTATTTACCAGAATGTGCGTCCAGGAATGAGCCAGCAAGAAAACATGAAACGGGCGGCCGAACTTTTGCGCGAGAACGCGCGCGGATTGGCAGAGACATTTGGAGTTGGGCAATGACGCACCCCGGTGCCGTGACCCGGTCGAGAAGCGCCTCTCAGCCATTATTTCTTCGCGTTCCTCGGGTCGTCTGCCGGATTGACGTAGTTGATTTGCCATGGGCCAATCCCATGGAGTTGGATGACGGTCTCTCCTTCAGACCAGGCGGCGTGTTTCATCCCAGCAGGCCAGTAACCGAAGGACCCGGCGGGGAGTTTTTTCGCGCTGTTGCGATCGAGCGTTTCTCCGGTCGCGAGATAAAGGTTACCCGAAATCACTGTGACCCGTTCCGTCTTTGGATGGGTATGTGGCGCAATGTGATAGCCGTCAGGAAACTGGAAACGCACTACGAACGGGTCTTCCTTTGTTGGGTCGCCTTCGAGCACGGCCATTTTGGCGCCAGCAGGTATAGCCGCTGGTCCCGGTTTCCATTCAATGGATCTCGAAGGATAAAAACGCATCTCGGAGGATTGCGTCTCTTCGGCGGCTAACCGTGTGTGATCGAAAAAAACGGCGAAAAGAATAACTGCTACGGAACCGAGAATAGTTTTCATGGACTGAATATTGATTCAGTTTTGTGGAGACAAGTCGTTCAATAAAATTCGCGATATTGCTTAGCTGTTTCGACATAGCCCCGTGCCCAGCGCGCGATATCTTTTTGCTCATCCAGCGTCAGTTGCCGCCGAATTTTTGCGGGCGAGCCGAGCACGAGTGAGCCCGGCGGGATCTTCATTCCCATCGTCACGAGCGCATTTGCGCCGATGATGGAACGGGCGCCAACTTCGACGTCGTCGAGAATGATGGATCCCATCCCGACGAGCACTTCATTATCGATCTTGCACGCGTGAACAATCGCGGTGTGGCCGATCGTGACCAATTCGCCTACGGTTGTTGGGTAACCGGTGTCAACGTGGACGGCAGCGTTGTCCTGAACGTTCGAGCGGCGCCCGATGACAATGCGATTGATATCGCCCCGCAGGACCGCGCCGTACCAGACGCTTGATTCTTCTTCGAGAATTACGTCGCCCAGCACAGTCGCGCCAGGCACAACCCATGCGCTGGAGTGGATAGTGGGGCCTTTCTGCAGTCGCCGGACAATGCCGTCATGTCCGGTCAGCAGTGAGTCTGGTTCGATATGCATGGGATGTTTGATGTTCGATGTTTGACCTTTGATTTGCAACCGGCGGACGGTGCGGTCGGGTTATGACACAATCCGATTTTCTTATTTGCGCGTCTGAGCGAATATACGCGTCACATGCCCGAGCTTCCTCCCGAACAGGTTACACCGTTCGTTTTCTCCGATCCCAGCGGTAAACGCTGGCCGCGGCTACGCCTCATTCTGCTAATCGGCGGTGTACTGTTTTTCGTTGCGCTGGTGCTTTTCGTTCAGACGCTTTTTGTCATACCAAAGATGAACGTGCCTTTTTCGCTGCGGCAGTTGAAAGGCCAGTTGCGAGCGTTGCAACGAGAGAATCCCGCAGGCCAGGTTTCTCCAGCTTCATTGCTGTGGCAGAAATTTAGCGCGACTCGCCAGGCCGCAAAAAAGCTCGCCAGCACCGCGCCAACTCCTTCGGCGCGCCCGCGCAAGAAAGCGCTCGATAACGAAGTACGCCTCGCATTCTATGTAAATGGCGATGCGTACAGCTACGCGTCGCTCCAGCAACATGCCGCGCAGATTACGCATGTGTGCCCGGAATGGATGACGGTCGTTGATGGCATGGGCAATTTACAAATCGATTCCGACAGCCGTGTGTCAAAACTGGCGGCAAGCAAGGGCATCGCTCTGATGCCGCTGTTAACGAATCTGATCGGCGACACCTGGCAGCCTGAAGCGATTGAGAACCTCGCGCACGGACCGGCGAAACGGCAGGACGGCTTTATCCAGGATGTGCTTGGTGTGCTGCGCAACGCCAAGGCTGCCGGCGTCGTTGTCGATTGGCAACAAATTGATCCTGCTTACAAGAAGGATTTAACCGGTTTCATCGACAAGTTTGCAGACGCGTTGCACGACGATAATAAAGAGCTGTGGATGTGCGTTCAGCCGGGGCAGGAGCTCGATTACATCGATATCGATGCGCTCAGTGATAACATCGATCGGTTCGTCGCGATGTTGTTCGATGAAACGTCGGAGACGGATCCGCCGGGACCGCTGGCGTCCCGCTCGTGGTTTGAAGGTTGGCTGCATGTCCTACTGGACGGTTCGGACAGCAGGCAATGGATCATTGCCATTGGCAGCTACGGATATGACTGGCCCATCGGAGGTAAGAAGGGCGAGTTGATCAGTTTTTCCGAAGCGATGAGCCGCGCCAACGACGCGGAGATCGAGAGCGTCCAAGTCCAAGGGCCGAGTTATAGTCCGTATTTTTATTTCCAGGATGAGGAAACGGAACATGGGGTCTGGTTCCTAGACGCCGTCACATTTCTCAACCAAGTGCGTGAGGTGCGCGATGAGAAGGCGGGCGGATTCGCACTTTACCGGCTTGGCAGCGAAGACCCGGCAATCTGGGACGCGCTAAACGCGCCACGCGATTTCAAGTTCGATGATCAAACGCGACAAGCGCTGGAACTCATAAAATCGACCGACACGATAACGGACGTTGGCGACGGCGAAATCGTGACTGTGGACGAAGATCGCACTGACGGGACGCGCAAGCTGGCTGTAGATGCAGATGGTTATCTGACGGCGAAATATGTGAAGTTTGCGGAATTCCCAACGCTCTATCATCAGGGCGCAGGCGGCGAGCATCAGGTCGCAATCACTTTTGATGACGGCCCCGATCCGCGATGGACGCCGAAAATTTTGGACATTCTCAAGGCAGCAAACATAAAGGCCACGTTTTTCGTCGTCGGAGTAAATGCAGAGCGTTACCCGGCGCTTGTTCGGCGCATCGTCAATGAAGGACACGAGATCGGGAACCATACCTATTACCACCCGAACCTGGCGCTCTGCTGGCCGGAGCATATCCGCCTGGAGCTAAACGCGACACAGTTGCTGCTCGAAACCCTTACAGGCCGCGCGACTACGTTGTTTCGCCCGCCTTATGCCGCCGACACTGGCCCGACGGAACTCAGCGAACTGGCTCCCCTAAAAATCGCGGAAGATCTTAATTATCTCGTTGTGCTTGAGAACATTGACCCGCAAGATTGGGCGAAGCCCGGCGCAGACATTATCCTCCGGCGGATTAAACAACAAAGACATGATGGGAGCGTAATTCTGCTCCACGATGCAGGCGGCGACCGCTCGCAAACAGTGGAAGCGCTTCCGCGCGTTTTGGATTGGCTGCATACGCGCGGCGATACCATTGTGCCACTGAGCACATTGCTCGGAACGACGCGCGACGCAGTAATGCCGCCGGTGCAGGGCAATGGTCAGTCGCTCACCCGTATTGTCAGCAGCACCGGGTTCCGCGTTTACCACAACATTGAAGAATTCCTCTGGGCCTTTATGATCGTGGCGACAGCGCTTGTCGTCATTCGAACGTTGATCGTCATCTGGCTCGCGGCGCGTTTTCGTCGCCTAGCTCGAACAAACTTCGCAAAACCGATTAGCGTCGTTATCGCCGCTTACAATGAAGAGAAATTAATTGCGGAAACTCTGCGCACTCTTTTTGCCACAGATTACAAGGGCGAAATCGACGTGGTCGTCGTTAACGATGGTTCGACTGACCAAACTGCTTCAGAAATTGAGCGCATTGCGCGGAACGAATCGCGCATTCGATTGTTCCAACAAGAAAACCGCGGCAAAGCGCGCGCCCTCCAGCGTGGGCTTGCCGCCGCGCACAACGGGATCGTCGTTTTCATTGACGCCGACACGCAATGTCAAGGCGACACGTTGCAGCGTTTGCTCGAGCCATTTGCGGATGAGCGCATCGGCGCAGTGTCAGGTCATGCGAAGGTTGGGAATTTGCGCACGTTCATCGCGCGTTGTCAGGCGCTGGAATATACCTGCGGCTTCAATCTGGATCGGCGCGCTTACAATCGCTGGAACTGTATCACTGTTGTCCCCGGCGCGATCAGCGCCATTCGGAAGGATGCGATTGACGAAGCCGGTGGGCTCAGCTTGGAAACGCTCGCGGAAGACACCGATCTCACGCTCTCGTTACACAGACGACGTCAACGCATCGTGTATGTGCCCGACGCGATCGCGTGGACCGAAGCGCCCGAGACGGTGGCCACGCTCGCCCGACAACGTTCGCGGTGGGCCTACGGTACGCTGCAATGTCTGTGGAAACATCGCGACATGGTGTTCAACTGGAACTATCGCGCGCTCGGCTGGTTCAGCTTACCGAGCATCTGGTTCTTTCAGATCGTTCTGATCGCCATTACGCCGATCGTAGATCTATTTCTGCTGGCCTCTCTGCCATTCGGCGCGTGGAATGCGGTCCTGCCGTTCGTCATCACATTCCTTGCCATGGACGTGCTACTTGCGACGCTCGCCTGCATTTTGGAATGCGAACCAATCCTGCGCGCCTGGCGCATCTTACCGATGCGCCTGATCTATCGCCCGATGCTTAGTTACTGCGTCTGGAAAGCAATCCTGCGCGCCATCAAAGGCGCATGGGTCAGCTGGGGCAAACTCGAACGCACCGCCAGTGTACCTGTCCGGGCATAATCGTAAATCCGCAGTGCTTTCGATGCGCACGCGCAAAGCTGATCGAGCAACTTGGGTCTCTTTGATACCTCAGGAGTGGACAGCGATCTTATCTCAGTGTTTCTAAACTCGCCCAATGCGGACGAGGTCGTTGATCGTCACAGCCGGTTGATCGGCCGTGGCTTATCTCTTTCTCGTTAGGCGCAGGGGAACTGGTTCACGAGTCCCCGCGTCCTTTGATTGCGATGATCGGCGCCTATCCGCCCGTCACTGCGCCTGCGCTGACAATCGTCGGCGCGATGACGATACAAAACACGGCGAAGATTGAATGGAAGGACCACACCGAATCGATCCCGGCATTCCTGATAATCGTTGGCATTCCATTCGCGTATTCAATTGCCGATGGCCTGGCGCTTGGATTTATCAGCTACGCGGTCGTGAAGGGATTCAGCGGTCGCGCTCGCGAGATCAGCTGGCTTACTTATCTGCTCGCGATTGTGCTCGTGCTGTATTTCGTCTTTCTGCGCAGCAGAATAGGCTGGCGCAGTTTCAGGCTTCCTCCGGCTCGGGTCCGAGCGACAGCGAAGGTGCCGTGGCTGTCTTAACGGCGCCACGTCGAAACGCCGGAATCCGCCAACCAAGCGCATCCCAGAAATAGAGAGCCACACAAACGAGCACCAAGACCGATGCGTACGGCCGAATGCCGCGCAACACGTCAATTGCGCGCAGTGTCGCATCGAGCTTCTTATCGACCAACATCACGTGCACAATCATCGCCGTGCTCGCGGCCGAGATGATGAAATGAATGATGCTCAAACGGATGTTAACGCCCAGCGCGAGAGCGCTGACCACCGCCCCCCAGACGAGATAGCGCTCGTGCATTTGACCAAGCAGCGCGAACATCAGCAACCACGGGGCAGTTATCGCAATCAGCACACGTGGATCGCGATTTCGCAGATGTCGCGCCGCGCCGCGGACACACAACGCTACTGCGCCCAGATAAAACAGACGCAATGCCCATTGCAGCGTCAGATGAAAGTGAACCGATCCCAGATGAGCTGAAAGCAAATGATCTTTTAAGGACCAACCAGTCGCCGCGAGCAGAGATGCAAGATTGTAACACGAACTGATGAAAAGATACGGGTAATGCTTGGTACCGTAAAGAAAACCGATTTCGAACCACGCGAAGCTGCCGCCGGTCAGTGCGCCGATTATGAACACGGCGCACCCGAGAATTCCGGCGAGCCAGGCGGCTTTATTCGGCAACTTGTATCGCAGCGCGATCAAAAAACTGGCACCAGCAACAGCAACGAATACGATGCAAGCCCCGGGAGTTCGCAGGAGCCATGGTGAAACTATGAGTGCCGCGGTCGATGTGAAACCGGCAAGCACCCGCAGCGCGCTCGGCCACCTCTTTTGCCATAGTGGCCAAAGAACAAAAAACGGCGCCACGAATAAGAGCTGTCCTTTGAGCATTGCGCCGAACGCCAGCAAACATCCGCACCAGAACCAGCGGTTTTTCAAAGCGGCCAGCGCGGCGAAGAGATAGAACGGCAGGATCCAGACGTCCCACTGCGGCCAGCCGTGTGCATCGAGGATCATGGACGGTTCGAGCCACGCGACACTCGCCGCGGCCAGACCGCAGATGGAGGCGCGATGTTCCCGCGATAACCATGCCGGCCAGGTTGAGTGCGCGTGCACTGACCGCCGTACACATAACTGAACGAGGAAAAAAATCGCTGCGGCGGAAACCAGTTCGCACACCAGGTTAATTTTGAGCAGAGGGTTAACAAGTTTCGGATGTTCGTTATCGATCCACGGATATCCATCGCGCACTTGTTTGCTCCAGATGGCCATGGTCAGGAGTCGCAGCGGCGGATAATCGAGGCCGTAATCGCTCTCGTAAGCGTCATCTTTAACCCGATCGTAGAGCGCCAAATATCCACGGAACAATCCGGTCCAGGAATTGGCAGACGAGTTGTCAGGGGATACCGAGCGGCCTTCTTTCAGGGTTTCTTGGCCCCAGTAGAAGGCGTTGATAATGTCGTGCTGATAACGGACATGTCGCGTGTTTTCGCCGATCCAACGGCGAAGCTGAACGCCACCAACAAACAACGTGAGAATAAAAAGAATCGCAAGAATGCGGAGACCAATCTCACGAACCCGCGGCGAAACCGTTGTACGGCCCAAAAGCGATTGTGCGATCATTCCCCCAAAATGAAAAGCCGAAACCCGATTCGACAGTTTCCAACAGTTTGTGTTCGAAACTGTGCTTCGTCTAATCGCACTTCACCTCATCGAAAGTCGTATTGGCACTTGCAAAAGCAGTGTCGGAGTCTTAAGCAGCGCTTCGACTACGGCGTGAACGTGTTGACCACCGTGTGCACAGCTCTCCTTGTGCCCTTCACCGCACTATGCGCAACGTTCTTAGCGGTAATCGCCGTATTTTTCACTGCGTTCTTCGCCGTGCGCACAGGCCCAGCTTGAAGGCTGCCAACGCAAAGCCCGAACGCGAGAAATATTGAAAACAACGCTTTCATGTACCTAAAGTATCGTAGCCGATGCGACGAATGCGTTTATCCCGACTGTCACCTCCCGACTTGATCGCGGACGCCAAGCGACACAGTAGCTACGCAATCATCGAGTGCGATCAAAAACCCGACGCTCAGTTAGCGACAGGCTCTTTATCGAAGATTGCGCAGAATCCTTCCTTGTAATAGCGCAGACGCCAGCCACACGTTTTCGCGAAGTAGGCGATTTCGGCTTCACGTGACGTACCGTTGGGCGGCCACACGCGCGACAACTCAGGTTCGTAGATACCGCAATGATTCGCTTTCTTTAATTCCTGGGCAATTCGGCTCGCGAGTATTCTCATAGACGCGGGTCAAAAAACTTTTGGTGTTAAAGTAGAGTTTTCGTTGTGGAGATGGTTCCTTTTGCTAAGTAATTAACGCGCGAAACTGAAAAAGTTTAAGGAAAAGCGCGCGAAAATTTCGAGAAAAATTTTGGCTCCAGCGGTAGGATTCGGCGGGTTCCTTCCCCGGTATTCGATGCGATTCAAACGCAGTTTAGCTGGGTCACCAAGCAAATTCTTCAATTACTTGCGCGAACTCTTTCAGCGCAGTTTGCTGGCAATTTTGCTGGCAAGTTCAGAATGAGAATTATCGGCTTGCTATGCTATCACTTCCCTTGGCCGAATCGGACCCATCTTCAGCTTCTCTGACACTCCATCACTGTGTTACA
>WNGC01002236.1_pt1 | contig 19639 bp, 20 predicted proteins | sample 5400051 | NCBI WGS metagenome assembly WNGC01 (sample SAMN13153368, study PRJNA577476) | soil metagenome | isolation source: 20 cm soil or saprolite under grassland replicate 2 | place: USA:California | collected 2016-06-15
CCACTGTGTGGGCGGGCCGGAGAGGAAGCTCCGAGGACGACCTCCCCCTCCGCAATTGTCGCGCTCCGGACCTTGGCGACGGACGGGGTCTGAATCCATCACCGGACGAGCGCGAACCCGCCTCTAGGAAGTATTAACGAATGTGGAGGGCTCGTTTCAACTGGCCCCAAAGGTATACGACGACGCCTTGCGGACTAGGTTTCTGCGAGCTCGATCAGCTTCTGCAGTCGTCCGTGGACTGCGGCCTTCGAAACCGCGGGTCGGCATTTGAGCCCGAGCTCGCGCAGCGGCAGCGACGGATGTCGAAGACGAAGCTCCGCGGTCTCTCGCAGCCGCGGCGGGAGCTCATCCAGACGGTGCTCGCGCTCGAGCCGGCGCAGCGCCTCCAGCTGCGTGTGGGCGGCGCGGCTCGTGCGGACGAGATTCGCATGGTCCGCGTTCGTGAGCCGGTTCGCCCCGGCCTTCGTCTCCCCCACCACCGCCCGCTCGTCGAGCCCGAGCGCGGCGTCGCTCGCGCCCGCGAGCGCGAGCGCCTCGGCGATCCGGTCGAGTCCTTTCGCATAGGCGACCGCGTGATCCCGTCGTTCGAGCACCTGGAGGGCGACGTCTTCCTGGGCAACGGCCTGGGCGACGAACTCCGCCGCCTCTCTGGTCTCGGTCCTTACCTCGAGATGCGGCGACGGCGGCGGCGAGACCGACCCCGCCGCGAGCAGCGACCCGCGCAGGTAGGCGCCACGGCAGCACGCGCGGCCGACGACTCGCTTCGGCGGGCGCGCGAGCGGCTGCAGTCGGGCGCCGAGGACGCCGCACTCCTTGAGGACCGCGACCGCGCGCGGCGTTCCATCGACGTGGAGCTGGTACCGGGTCGCGCGGTCGAAGGCGCGCCGCCGGTAGGTCCGGATCTCGGAGTCGACGCTGAACGACCGCAGCAGGCTGAACGCCCGCCGCGCGACCGCGGAGCTCGACACGTCGAGGTGCAGCGAGACCCCTCCAGCTCGCATGTGCCACCTCCCGGCGGAGTGAAAGAGAGCCGACAGCTCGGCCTGACGGTCGCACTCGCGCTCCGGCGCGATCGCCGCGAGCTCGTTGCGGACGTCCTCAGAGAAAGACACCCTCGAGCTCCAGTAGGCGGCGCTTGTACTCGACGCCGCTCGTGCCGTAGCGCCCGATCCCGCCCGCGGCGACAACGCGGTGGCAAGGGACGACGAGCGGAAAGCGGTTGTGCGCGCAGACCGACCCCGCGGCCCGCTGCGCGTTCGGGTGCCCGGCAAGCGCCGCCAGCTCGCCGTAGGTGACGACCTCACCCCACGGAACGCGTTGGAGCGTCTCGACGACCGCGCGCTGAAAGGCCGTGTAGCCGTCTAGGTCGAGCTCGACGTCGCTAAATGAGTCTCGCTCGCCGGCGAAATGCGCCGCGATTCGCTCGGCGAGCGAGTGATGTAGGTGTACCCCTACATCACTACCTCGCGGACGAGGCAATTCATGCCAGAGCAGCATCGCTCCGTCGAGCCAGAGCTCGCCGACGCCCCAACCGTCCACCTCGTACCGGACGCTCTCGGCCATGTCACGAGCGTATCCCTAGACTTACGCCCGATGAGCCGCCCCGCGATCTCGCTGCCGCCGGAGCCCCGAAACGAGCCCGTCAAGGACTACGCGCCGGGCTCTCCGGAGCGCGCAGAGCTGCAGAAGCGCCTGCGCGAGCTCGAGCGTGACCGGATCGAGATCCCCCTGGTGATCGGCGGCCAGGACGTCAAGACGGCGGAGACCTTCGAGGCCGTGATGCCTCACCGCAAGAGCCACGTCCTCGCCGACGTGCACTCGGGCGGACCCGCCGAAGTCGAGCAGGCGATCGCCGCCGCCCGCGAGGCGCGCCACGACTGGGCCCACATGCCGTGGGAGGACCGTGCCGCGATCTTCCTGCGCGCCGCCGAGCTGCTCGCAGGCCCTTGGCGCTCGACGCTGAACGCCGCGACGATGCTCGGCCAGTCGAAGACTGCGCACCAGGCCGAGATCGACGCCGCCTGCGAGCTAACCGACTTCTGGCGCTTCAACGTCGACTTCATGACGCGCATCTACAAGGAGCAGCCGAGCTCGGCGCCCGGCACCTGGAATCGCTTGGAGTACCGCCCGCTCGAGGGCTTCGTCTTCGCGGTGACGCCTTTCAATTTCACCGCGATCGCGGGGAACCTCCCCGCGGCACCGGCGCTGATGGGGAACACGGTCGTCTGGAAGCCGGCCTCGACGGCCGCCTTCTCCGCCTACTTCGTCATGCGCGTGCTGCAGGAGGCCGGCCTGCCGGACGGGGTCATCAACCTCGTCTACGGCTCGGGCGCGAAGATCGGCGACGCCGCACTGGCGAGCCCCGAGCTGGCCGGGATCCACTTCACCGGTTCGACCGCCGTCTTCAACTCGATGTGGAAGACGATCGGCTCCAACGTCGGCGAGTACCGAAACTACCCGCGGATCGTCGGCGAGACCGGCGGCAAGGATTTCATCGTCGCGCATCCGTCCGCAGACGTGCAGGCCGTCGCGACGGCGATCGTCCGCGGCTCCTTCGAGTACCAGGGGCAGAAGTGCTCCGCCGCCTCGCGCGTCTACGCACCGTCGAACCTGTGGCCCGAGCTGCGCGAGCGGCTGGCGGACGAGATCAAGGAACTGAAGGTCGGCGACGTCAGCGACTTCTCCAACTTCATGGGCGCCGTCATCGATTCGAAGGCCCTCGCGACCCAGCGCGAAGCGATCGAGGAGGCAAAGTCGGCGGCCAAGACAACGGTGCTCGTCGGCGGCGGCATCGAAGACAAGGAAGGCTTCTTTGTCGAGCCGACCGTGATCGAGACCGAGGACCCGAACTTCCGCACGATGCGCGACGAGCTCTTCGGCCCGGTCGTCACGGCCTACGTCTATCCGGAGAAGCAGTGGGACGACACGCTCGAGCTCGTCGATCGCACCGCGCCCTACGGGCTGACCGGCGCCGTCTTCGCACGCGACCGAGCGGCGATCGAGGATGCGAACGAGAAGCTCGAGTATGCGGCCGGCAATTTCTATGTCAACGACAAGCCGACCGGCGCGGTGGTCGGCCAACAGCCGTTCGGCGGCGCGCGCGCCTCGGGCACGAACGACAAGGCCGGCTCGATGTGGAACCTGATCCGCTGGGTCTCGCCGCGGACGATCAAGGAGACCTTCGTGCCGCCGAAGGACTACCGCTACCCGTACATGGCGGAAGACGGCGCCAGCCATGACGGCTCCGGCTCGCCCGACCGGCCCTAGACCGGCCTGACCCCAGCGGTGGGCGCGGTCCTTCACGACATCCGCGTCTTCTTCAACCATCTGGCCGATGTCGGCTGGCCGTATCTCGGCGCCGCGCTCCTCTGCCAGTTCGTCAAGGTCGGCTGTGTCAGCCGCGCGTGGCGGAACATCATCGCCGCGGCCTATCCGGACTCGGTCGTCCGCTGGCGCTCTGTCTGGGGCGCGATGCTCGCGCGCGTGGGCGTCAACGCGATCGTTCCCGCCCGCGGCGGCGACGCGGTCGGGCTCTTCATCGTCAAGCGCCGGGTCGAGGGCTCGACGTATCCGACCCTCGCCTCGACGCTGATCGCGCTGACGCTGTTCGACTCGGTCGTCGCTCTCGGCTTTATCGTCTACGCCCTCGCCAGCGGAGCGCTCCCCGGCAGCTCGGTGCTCGCGCGCCTGAGCGCGTTCGACTTCCACTGGTTCTTCGGGCACATCCGGGGAACCCTGATCGTGATCGGCCTGATTCTGCTGATCGTGCTCTTGCTGCTCCTCTGGTTCGCGGAGCAGCTGGTCGGCTTCTGGCACCGCGTCGGGCTCGGCTTTCGGATCTTCTCCGACAAGACGGCTTACCTCCGCCGCGTCGCGGTCTGGCAGGCGGCCGACTGGTGCCTGCGGCTGACGATGATCTTCTTCTTCCTGCGGGCCTTCCACGTGCCCGCGACGCTGCACAACGCGATCCTCGTCCAGGTAACCCAGAGCCTCGCTGTGCTGTTTCCGATCAGCCCGTCGGGCATCGGCACGGAGCAGGCGCTCCTGCTCTACACGTTCGCCGGCAAGGCGGCCAGGACGACGCTGCTGAGCTTCAGCGTCGGCATGCGCGTGACGCTGATCGTCTTCAACGCCCTTCTGGGGTTCGGAGCGATCCTGACGATGCTGCGGACGCTCCATTGGCGACAGCGGGTCGAAGCGGATCGCGACGCTGTCGCAGAGCACTCACCATGACGGCGCCTGCCGCCGCGAGCGCCGGGGTCGCGAGCACGACGCCCGCGGCGCGGACGCTCCACGCGCTGGCGATCGCGCCGTCCAACAGGCTCGCGAATGGGCGCAGGCCGAGAAAGGCGATGCTCCAAAGCGCCATGATCCGGCCGCGCTGCTGCTCGGCGACCCCGAGCTGGAGCCGGGTCGTCGCCGCCGTGTTCGAAGCCAGGTAGCCGAAGCCGCCCACGAACAGCAGTGCGAACCCGAGCGGCAGCCAGGGACAGACCGAGAAAGCGGCGACGCCCGCGCCGAGCAGGAACAGGGTCGCGGCCATTCGCCAGCGCGAGCCGGCCACCCGGCCCGCGACGATCAGCGCGGCGGTCACAGCGCCGGCGCCGAAGGCGCCCACGATGAAGCCGGCCCACGTATCCGGCTTACCGTAGGCGTGCGCGAAGGCCGGCGAGAGCGTGTTCACCGGATCGGAGGCGAACCCGACGATCGCGACGATCAGCAGAAACGCGGCCAGCTCCGGCCGCTGTCGCAGGAGGCGAAAACTGTCCCGCACGCGCGACTGCTCGCGGGTCGCCCGTTGCTGCCTGCGCGGCCGAACGACAAGGAGCGCCGCGATGAAGATCCCGTACGAGGCCGCGTTGAGCGCGAAGGAGGCCGGGATCCCGAGGTAGTGCACCGACAGCGCTGCACCCGCAGGCCCGAGCGCGCGGGCCAAGTTGAAGGTCATCGAGTTCAGCGCCACGGCCGTCGGCACCTCGTCCCGCCGCACGAGCGAGACGATCAGCGCCTGCTGCGCCGGCGCCGAGAAGGCGCTGACGACGCCGAGGCAGAGCGTGTCGGCGATCACGACCCACGTTGTCGCGAGGCCTCCCCACGCCAACGCCGCGAGCCCGGCCGCCAGCACGACGGCGAAGCTCTGGGAGACCAACAGCAGCTTGCGGCGGTCGAGCCGGTCGGCGAGGCTCCCGGCCCACGGCGTCAGCACCAGGATCGGGATGAACTGGGAGAAGCTGAGGACGCCGAGCAGCAGCGCCGAGTGCGTCAGCCGGTAGATCAGCAGCGCCGCGGCGAGGTTCTGGAACCACGTCCCGCTCGCCGAGAGCGCGTTGCCGACGAAGTACGGTCCGAAATCGCGCCGCCGGACGATCCGCCAGACCGCCCGCGGACCGGCTACCCCCTCGTCTCGATTTTCCACCGCCGTCCCGGCCACGGCGCGATTACTACCCGCGCCGGCCGAGACGACGCGTGAGTAGGCGGTGACCCGTTACGCGGTCTGGTGCTGGATCACCTCGTAGCCCTTGGCATTGGGCGGCGGCATGCCTGCGTCCTGGATCGCCTGCCGGATCTCGGGATCGTCGCCCATCCGGTGGCGGCCATCCTCGCTGTCCCAGAAGTTGATGATCATGACGCCGTCATCCGTCTTGACAACCGTCGACGAGATGCCCCCGTACTCGCTCGCCTTGCGGCTTGCGAGTTCCTCGACGCCTTTCATCTTCCCGAGGACCTCGTCGGGGTTGCCGGAAAACTCCATGATCGACACGACCACGGGCTCAGCCATTACATCCTCCTTGTAGCGGTCGCGCCGAACCTACCCGCCGCGCGCCGGGGAGGGAAGAGCCACCCGCGCAGAAGGGGAGCCACGCGGGCAGCTCGTCCTCTTCGAGTTAAGAGCGCCAGCCCGTGAGCGAGATGTAGCGCGCCGTGCCGCCGTTGGGGTGCACGGCGGTTTCCTCCTCCGTTGGGTTCGCCCATGCTTACGGGGGGTGCGAAGGCGGTTTTGGGCTAGGCGCGGCCTGCTTTGTGCAGCTGCGCATAGATAGACCTGGCCGTTTTCGCCGGCACGCCGGGTACGCCTTCGAGCTCCTCCTGCGAGGCGGCAAGCACCTGCTCGGCCGAGCCGAAGTGCCGCAGCAGTGCACGGCGGCGCGCCGGGCCTACACCCTCGAGGGTGTCGAAGATCGATTCCCGTGCAGCCGCCGCGCGGCGCTGGCGGTGAAAGCCGACCGCGAAGCGGTGCGCCTCGTCGCGGATCCTCTGCAGGAGCTGGAGCCCGGGCGAGTGCGGGTCGAGCCGAACGGGATCGGGGCGGCCGGGCAGGAAAACCTCCTCGGCGCGCTTCGCGAGCGCGATCACGGCCACCCGCGGCAGATCGAAGCGTTGCATCGCCGCCAGCGCCGCAGAGAGCTGGCCCTTGCCGCCGTCGATCACGACGAGGTTCGGCACCGCCGCGAAACCCTCGTCGTACTCCTCGTCGGCAGGGTTGCTCATCCGCGCGAAGCGGCGCTCGATCACCTGCGCCATCGCCGCGAAGTCATCCTGGCCGTCGAGCCCGCGCACCGCGAACTTGCGGTAGTGCCCCTTCTTCGGGGTCGCATCCTGGAAGACAACCATCGAGCCGACCGGCTCAGAAGCCTGGATGTTCGAGATGTCGAAACACTCGATCCGCAACGGCAGGCTCTCCAGGTTGAGCCCCTCGCGCAGCTCCTCGAGCGCCTCGACCCGCCGCAGCCGCTTCTGCTCTGTCTGGTAGCTCTCCGAGTCCAGGGCGAGCCGTGCGTTCTGCGTCGCCAGCTCCTGCAGCCGCCGCTTCTCGCCGCGCTCGGCCGCCCGCACCTCGACGCGCGAGCCGCGGCGCTCGCTCAGGAACTCCTCGAGCGCCGAGACGTCGTTCGCGTCCCGCGGGACGACGATCTGCGGCGGCACGGACGGCGCAGAGCCGTAGTACTCGACGCAGAAGGCCTCGAGCAGCGCCGAGTTCTCCTGGCCCTCCACGTTCTCCAGGTGGAAGCCGTAGCGGTCGATCATCTTGCCGCCGCGGAGCGGGAAGATCTGCACCGCCGCTTTGTCGCCGTCGACGGCGAGCCCGAGCACGTCGACGTCGCCGACGCTCCGCTTCTCGACCGCCTGACGCTCGCTCAGCCGGCGGACGGCGAACAGGCGGTTGCGGTAGCGGGCGGCCTCCTCGAAACGCTCGCCTTCCGCGGCGTCGTGCATCTGCCGCTCCAGCTCACGCTCGATCGTCCGCGTGTCGCCGGAGAGGAAGTTGATCACGCCGTCGATGATCTCGGCGTAGTCCTCCTTCGAGATGTAGTCGACGCAGGGCGCGTGGCAGCGCTCGATGTGGTAGTCGAGGCAGGGAATCCCGGAGTGCCGGCCCGGCTTCGGGCCCTCGCACGGGCGGTACTGGAAGACGCGATTGAGGACATCGAGCGTCTCCCGAACCTTCTTCGCGTTCGCGTAGGGGCCGAAGTACGTGACGCCGCGCCGGTGCCGCTCGCGCGTGAACATGACGCGCGGGAAGTCGTCCTCGACGGTGACGGCGATGTACGGAAAGGACTTGTCGTCGCGCAGCCGGACGTTGAACGGCGGCCGGTACCGCTTGACGAGGTTCTGCTCCAGGTGCAGCGCCTCGACCTCGCTGCTGGTGACGATCACCTCGATGTCGGCGACCCGCTCGGGCAGCTGCGCGATCGCGTGCCTGACATCGGCTGAAGCCTGGAAGTAACTGCGCACGCGGGGCCGCAGAGACTTGGCCTTGCCAACGTAGAGGACGTGCCTCCGCGAGTCCCGGAAGATGTAGACACCGGGCTTCGCCGGCAGCCGTTTTAGCTGCTCTTCGAGTCGTTGCTCCACCGCCAGCAAGCGTAGATGCCCTGAGTGGCCTGGCCAGCAACATGGGCCACATCAGCGGCCAGACCACTAAGGTGCCCGCCCGTGAGATGGAAGGGCACTGCGCTCGCCCTGCTCGGCGCGGCAGCTGTCGTGGGGATCGCGATCGGCTTCACGCTTGGCGGCGGCGACGGCACGACGATTACGAACGGCTCGGGAACGACCAACGCCGGCAGCGGCTCGCAGACCGCGAGCACGACCACCGGCACAGGCACGAGCACGACGCTGGTCCAGCTCCCGAAGCCGGGAGAAATCCGGCCCGGTCACCGCCTCATCGTCGCGACGGTCGACGACGCGGTCAGGCAGTCCGATCCGAAGGTCGCCGCCCAGCTGATGAAGATCTCGCACGACGCCGGCTTCGACGCGATCCTGGTCTCGAGCATGTGGAAGCCGGGCGCCAAGGCGCCTTCGGCCCAGGAACGGCTCACGCTCGGCAACGTCGTCAAGGCCGCTGACACCGAGGGGATGCGGGTCTTCGTCTTCGTCTGGCACGGGCTCAGCGGCACCACCCCGCGGACGGTGCGCGCCCGCGGGCAGTTCGCGGCCTACGCCGCATCGCTTGCGCGGGCGTTCCCGCAGATCCGCGACTTCGTCGTCGGCAACGAGCCGAACCTGAACACCTTCTGGATGCCCCAGTTCGGCCCGGGCGGCCGAGACGCCGCGGCCTCGAGCTATCTCGACCTGCTCGCGCGAACCTACGGCGCGCTGAAGGCGGTCTCGCCGGAGATCCAGGTGATCGGCGGCGCGCTCGCGCCCCGCGGCTCAGACCGGCCCGGGACGAGGCGCGATACGCACTCGCCGACGAAGTTCATCGAGGACCTCGGGGCGGCGTACAGAGCCAGCCACCGCTCCACGCCGATCATGGACGCCTTCGCCATCCATCCGTACATGCGAACGTCGAAGCTTCCGCCCACGGACACGCACGCCGCGTCGACGACGATCACGGTCGGCGACTACCCCAAGCTGGTGACGCTGCTGGCCCGAGCCTTCACCGGAACGCCGCAACGCGGCCCCGGTCTGCCCGTCTACTACACGGAGTTCGGCGTGCAGACTCGCGTTCCGGCCGCGCACCGCCACGCCTACACGGATCTCCAGTCGCCCTCGGCCATCGACGCGGTCGACCCGCTGACTCAGGCGCGTTACTACCGCGAGGCGCTCGCACTCGCGGCATGCCAGCCGACGGTCAAGGGGCTGTTCGTCTTCCACACCTTCGACGAGCCGGACCTTGCCGGGTGGCAGTCCGGCCTCTACTACGCCGACCAGCAGCCGAAGCCGAGCCTGCCGGCCTTCCGCAAGGCCGCCGCGGAGGCGCGGGCCGCGAGTCTGACGCACTGCTCCGGCGTCACCTTCGTCCCCAAGAAGTAGCTCCGCCGAGGGGTCAAGCCGTCGCGGGCGACGACCGATGCCCCGTACAGGATGCCGCCCATCCGCAAGCTCGCTTTTCTCGCCGCGCTGCTGGCGCTTGCGGCGGCCGCCCCCTCGCAGGCCGCACCGCGGACGCTCACCGTCGGCGCGTCCGAGTCGGCGAGCCTCGTTCCGGATTCCGTCGTCGCCAAGGCGCGGATGGATCTCGCCGTCCTCGCCGGCTTCACCGAGATCGAGGTTCGGGCCGACTGGACGCCGGGCAAGACGGAGCCCACGGCGGAGGAGCTCGCCTCCTTCCAGGCTAGCGCGCTCGCCGCGCAGCTCGACGCGGTTCGGCTGGTGATTGCCGTCGATACGGGCGGCAGCCTCCAGACGCCGTCGAGCCTGTTCGACCGGAAGCAGTTTGCCCAGTACACGGCTGCGCTCGCACGATCGCTGCCCTACGTGCGCGACTTCATCGTCGGCAACGAGCCGAACCTGAACAGGTTCTGGATGCCCCAGTTCGACGGGCGCGGGCGTGATGCTGCGGCGCCTGCCTACGAGGCGCTGCTGGCCAGGACCTACGATTCGCTGAAGGCCGTCTCGCCGTCGATCAACGTGATCGGTGGTGCTCTCGCGCCGCGCGGCGCCGACCAGTCGCGCTCCGGCCGGCAGACCCACTCGCCGACGACGTTCCTGCGCGACCTCGGCGCCGCCTATCGGAAGAGCCGGCGCAGGACCCCGATCATGGACGCGCTCGTCATCCATCCGTACGGCGAGACCTCGAAGACGCCGCCCACGGCGCTGCACCCGAAGTCGACCAGCATCTCGATCGCCGACTACCCGAAGCTCGTCAAGCTCCTACGCGACGCGTTTCGCGGCACGGCGCAGCGCGGCGCCTCGCTGCCGATCCTCTACGGCGAGTACGGCGTCCAGACCCGGATCCCCGCCGGCAAGCTCGGCGCCTACACGAACCTCAGCGTCCCGAGCGCGACCGACGCGGTGTCGCAGACGATGCAGGCCGCCTACTACAAGCAGGCGATCCAGCTCGCGTATTGCCAACCGACCGTCTCCGGCTTGCTGTTCTTCCACGTCAGCGACGAGCCCGACCTCGACCGCTGGCAGTCAGGGCTCTTCTACGCCGACGACACGCCGAAGTCGAGCCTGGCCGCGGTCCGGACCGCCGCCCAGGCCGCGCAGGCCGGGACGCTGACCTGCCCGAAGGCGAAGCCAAAGCAACGGCAGCGGCGGCGCTAGCATTGGCCGCATGAGCGGTCAGTACGTCGCGTACACCTTCTACAAGATCGACCCCGCGTGGCGGCGGCTACCGATCGACGAGCGCGCGGCCGGCAAAGACGCGTTCGCCGAGGTGGTCGAGGACTGGGCCGGGCGCATGGACGCGCTGCGCGCCTATTCGGTCGCGGGCGTCCGCCCGGACTGCGACTTCTTCCTCTGGAAGATCACCGAGCGATACGAGGATCTCGGCGAGCTCGGCGCGGCGCTGAACGGCACCCCCCTTGCCGCCTGGCTCCAGACACCGTACTCGTATCTGGCGACGACGAAGGCCTCCGAGTACACCTCGGCCCGGAAGGCGCGCAAGATCGTCCCCAAGGACTCGCCCTACCTGGTCGTCTACCCGTTCGTGAAGGTGCGGCCCTGGTACGCGCTCTCCGAGGAGGATCGTAGCCGCGCGATGGACGAGCACATGCGGATCGGCCGCGAGGAGTTTCCGACGATCCACAACCACACCACCTACTCCTTCGGGATCGACGACCAGGAGTTCATGACCGCGTTCGAATGCGACGAGCCCGCCGACTTCATGCACCTGATGCTGCGGCTACGCGACAGCGAGGCCTCGCGCTACACCGAGCGTGATACCCCCATCTTCGTCGGGAAGCACGTTCCGGTCCGCGAGGCGCTGGCCGCGCTGGACGGGGCCGAGGCTAGGGAGAGGGGTCTGGCGGAGGCTTAGTGTCCGCGAGGTCGTCCTCGGCCGCCTGGGCTGCCTCCCCGATCGACTGTCCGCCGCCGATTCCGGAGCCGGCGGCGTATCCCGACTCGGACAAGAACCTTTCCTCGGCCTCGCCCGGGTCCTCTCCGCCGAACTCCTCGCGCAGGTCGGCCTCATCCTCGGGTTTCCCACCGATCCCACGTACCCAGCTCCAGAGTCCCATGCGGAGAGTCTAGTACCCGTAGGAACGCTCGGCCCGCCAGACACGCCACATCGCATAGCCGGCCAGGATCAGGACGACGATGAAGGCGAACGCGTCGAGCCCGACCGTCCTCCGTCCGGGCCAGAAGTAGGCGGCGAAGTCAACGAGGATCAGCAGGGCGCTGCCGTAGAAGACGCGGTTCGAGCGTTGCGACCAGGTCTCGATCTCGTGCCGCATCCGGTCGCGCCAGAACATGTAGAGAACGACCGCGATCGCGAGGAAGAAGACGATCTGCAGGATCAGTGAGAGTGAGACGAGCGTCCCCTCGAGGTTGAGCACGAAGATCACAGCCGCGATCGCGAGGATCACGATGAAACCGCGGACGGTTCCGTTCATGTCGCTCCACCAGCGTCCCATGGCCTCCCGGTAGGATCGCTGCGATGGTCGACGAGGGCAAGCCGCAAGCCCGCACCCGATTTCGAGCTGACAAGCGACACCGGCGAGCATGTCAAGCTCTCCAACTTCCGCGGCAAGCCGGTCGTTCTCTACTTCTATCCCAAGGACGACACGCCCGGATGTACGGCTCAGGCCTGCGGGATCCGCGACGTCTACGCCGACTTTCGCGAGCGCGGCGCGGTCGTGCTCGGCGTCAGTCCCGACGACGAGGCTTCACACGTCAAGTTCAAAGAGAAGTACTCGCTCCCGTTCACGCTCCTGGCCGATCCGGGGCACGAGATCGCCGAGCAGTACGGCGTCTGGAAGGAGCGAAACATGTACGGCAAGAAGTCGATGGGCATCGAACGCTCGACCTTCGTGATCGACGCGGACGGCAACGTCGCGAAGGCAATGCGCCGCGTGAAGCCGGAGACCCACGCGGCGGACGTGTTGGCCGCTCTGCCCTAGAGAGTTTTACGGGCGGCTTACCCGACCCGAATCGTCGCCTGACGCAGCGCCCGGACGATCTGCGCGTCTTCCCTCTTCGTCAAACCAGGAGGTCTCGAGATGAGAAGGCGCCTCATGTACGTCGTCCTGGCCGCATTCGTGTTGCTCGCGGCCGGCGCATCGAGCACATTCGCCGCCCGGGGAAGCGGCGTGCAAACGTTCATCTTCAACGGTCGACTGCTCACCGACGCCGGCAGTTCGTCGTCGCTGTACGTCGACGTGAACGGCGGTAACAGACTCGCACTCAAGAAGCTGGTCGGGCAGAGCGACAACCAGTACTTCGCGGTCGACTCGAGCACCCAGTTCCTACGCTGGTCGCACGGGGTGCCGACCGTCGTCGCCGAGTCGAACCTCGTCGCCGGCGATGCGGTCAGCGTCCACGTCCGGGCGGCGCGCGACGCCTCGCTCGCCCAAATCGGGGCGACGGCCGCGGCACGGGTGGCCGATCGCGGCCCAACGCCGGGCCATGCTGGCAGGCCGCTCTGGCTCTTCGTCGGCAGCCTCAACGCTCCGGCTGCGAACGGCAAGCTCACGATTCACGTCCAGAGCGGTAACTGGCTCGCGCTGCGCAAGATGCTCGGCCAGCCGCAGGACCAGTCGTTCAGCTATGGGGCCCGCACGATCTTCATCCTCTGGCGCAGCGGCGTCCCGACCGTCGTCTCGCCGAGCCAACTGAGGGTCGGCGACCGGATCTCGATCCGGATCCGTGCTCCGCGGGCGGACTCGCTGCAACAGGCCGAGCAGGTACCGGCCTCGCACATCGGCGACCACGAGCCGCGGACTCCCGCGTAGAGAACGCGCATTGATCGGTGGGGAAGCCGGCGCGATCCCGGCTTCCCCACCTACATGCGTCAGGCCGCGCGCCGCGCGAGGAACAGCGCGGATCTCTGTTAACTCTCCCGTATGGCGCTGCTCGTCGCGATCGTTCTCGCGTTGTTTTTCGCACCCTGGCCCTGGAATCTGATCGTGGTCCTCGCGGGCCTCGGGATCGAGGTAGTCGAGCTCACCTGGGGCCTCCGGCTGGCTCGACGGTGGCGACCGCAGACCGGGGCCGAAGCAATGATCGGGCAGGTCGCGCGGGTCGTGGTTCCATGTCATCCCAGCGGACAGGTTCGCGTTAGCGGCGAACTCTGGGCGGCTCGTTGCGAGGAGGGAGCAGAGACGGGAGAGAGCGTCCGCATCGAGAGGCTCGAAGGCTTGACCCTCGTTGTCGTCCCCACGCGGTGAAGCCGAAAGCGGCTACGCGGATGAGAGGACTTGAACCTCCACGGGGTTGTTAGCGCCGTGGCGGTCGGTCCGGCGAAGTGGTCGGAGGTGGCTTTGCTGCGCGGTTTCGGCCGCGCGGGACCACGCCGCGCCGCTTCGCTCCGTGCCCGCTTCCGCGAGCGTTTGGGCCCGAAACGGGCCCGAAAGTGTCGCGATCCAGGCCGTCGTCCCGTTTCACCGGCGTGCGACGTTTCGCGACCTACCCGGTTCAGGCAGCTCGCGGGGGCTCGGTCGGTTCCGGCGCTGCTGCGGCGGACCGGCGCTCAAGCTCCTCGCGCAGGATGCGCCACCGGGCAGCGTGATACGAAGCGGGACGGATCGGCCGTCACGTCGTCGATTACCTCATCGAGGGTCCGTGCGGTGGGATCATCGACCGGCGGGGGTGTCTCCTCAGGTTGCAGGTGCTTGCTCGGAGGCAGCCTCCAGACGTCGACTACCGGCTTCATCCTCGACGGCGCCGTCAGTTCCTGCCGCGGCTTCCGTCGCCACCGGCGCCAGAACTCGTGCATCCAGCCTTCCCGGTCACGAATGGTCGCGGCCTCGCGACTCGCCCGCGTCTCCTGGTCGCGGTAGGCCTGCAGCGCCCGCTCCTTCGCGGTCCCGAGCTGGAATCCATACTCGCCGCTGTAAAACGCGTTGCGCTTGTTGAGGTCGTTGCGGAGGTCTCGGAGCTCGCGCCCCAGTCGAGCGGTGTCGTCGACAACCCAGCGCTCGAGATCCTCGTTCAGGTCGTAGCTAACGCTTCTAGGCCGGGAAGTCGTCTAATGGCCGTGCGACACTCGGGTCGTGTCTGAATTCGAAGAGCGTGAGCCGGTCGTTCACGAGAAGGCGCTGACCGCGATCGTGAGCTCGTCGGCGGTCGTTGCCGAGTTGAGCGTCAAGCGGGGCCTGAACGGCATTCGGCTCGCCGTCCTCGGCATTCTCGTCGGCATCGGCCTAACGGTCGGCTTTGGCGTCCGGGGACCGATCTGGGTCGGCGTGCTCGCGGGCGCTGGTAGCTTCGTGGCCGCCTGCTTTCTCATCCGATGGGAGCCGTCGCAGCGACGGCTGATGGATTTCGTGTACTGGCTGACGGGGTCGTAAAGGGGCCGGGCGGCGAGCCGAACGCCTAGGACGCTTCCCATCCTCGGCTAAGTGCTGACCCGGCGAAAGAGCCATCCGACGAGCGCACCGAGTATCAACCCGGCTTCGGGCGCGAGAGGAACGTCGGTGGTCACGCTTACAAGGACGCCGAGCACTACCCCGATCAACGCGCCGACGCCAACAAAGAACCACGTTCCCCGAGCGTCTTCCCTGATTCCCATACCGACTATCCTCGCCTTCCCAGAAACTCGCGGTCAAGGACACATAAAGGCCTATGGTGCGGCCTAGGCTGTCGTCGGGGCCGGGCGGCTACCGAACGCCGAGACGCTTCCGCAGTTCCGGGCCCGAGCTCAGGCTATGCCTCGAGCTCGCCGTCGCCTAGTCGCTCTTTCGGCCATGGCTCGAAGGATCCGTTGCGCCTCTCCTGAGCGGCGCGATCCTCTTCATCGACGAGGCCGATGCGCTCTTCGGGCGGCGCATCGAGGTCAAAGGAGGCCACGACCGCTACGCCAACATCGAGGCCAGCTACCTGCCGGATACAGACCGTCGGGTACGAGGCAGCCGCCACTTATTGGGGAGTGGAGGCGCTCGACGCGCTCGAGCGTTCGCGACTCAGCTCGCCGTGGTGTCGTCCTCGGCTTGACAGCCGGCGACTCAGCGAGGGATATTTGCCCGCGCCTAGTCGGGCGTTTCGACGGAGAGGGGACGAGCGATGCCGCGACCAGAGGTCAAGCCTCATGTCAAGAGACACCTGGAGAAGAACAATGTCGACCCTCAGGATCTTCCCGATGGTGTCATCGAGGCGCTCAATGTCTGTTCGCAGGACGAGCTTCAGGCTATGGACAAGGTCGGCGCGAGCATGGAGGACGCGAACGTGGACCTACAGGTGCGGGTCTTCGCCATCCACTGAGAGCGCCTAGCGCGACAAGCTGAAACGGCGAGTGCCCGGCCCAGCCGGAAGATTGAGTTCGTTATTCGCCAGTTCGCGAACGCGCTTTAGGTACGACGAAAGGCGAATCCCCGCATCACGGGCGGATGACCTTCCTCAGGATCGCGAGCGCCGACACGTGGTCCTTCGGCGTGGCAAGAGCTCGGAGGCTCGAGACGAGCAGCTCGACATCTTCGAGCGTCGCCTTCTCGTGTTCCTCGAGATAGAGGCAGAGCCAGCGGGCGGCGAAGGGGCCGTAGCGTTGCGGCTGTTTGCGGGCGACCAGTGCCGTGAGCTCGAGTACGCGGTCGCGATGGGCCTGCTCGAGCGGAACCCGACCGCCAGAGAAGGCGCGTGCGGTTGCGCCGGCGCGTCGTCGAGGCACTCCGAGGGCTGCCGCCGCGTCTGGATACACCGCTCCTCTTCCCTGCCGCGCGAGGCGGCCACGTCGACGGAGAGAAGTTCCGCTATCGCGAATGGACGCCCGCACTCCGGGCGGCTGGCATCGAGCATCGCCGGGTTTACGACTGTCGCCACACCTTCGCGTCATGGGCGATCGCGGGCGGCGTGCAGCTGTTCTACCTCGCCCGGATTATGGGCACCAGCATCGCGCAGATCGACGCCACGTATGGGCACCTACTGCCCGACTCCGAGGACTACTTGCGCGGCCTTCTCGATGAATACGACGGCGTTCGTGGACTGAGCGTGGACCTCGCGGCGCGCTAACTTCGCGAAACTCCTGCACGTCTAAGGGATGCGGATGAGAGGACTTGAACCTCCACGGGGTTTCCCCCACACGGACCTGAACCGTGCGCGTCTACCAATTCCGCCACATCCGCGCGGTCGCGAATTGTAGCCGCGGCTACCCTTTCATCCTTGAAGCGGGGTCTGTTCCTTCTTGCGGCGCTCGTTGTCGGCTGCGCGCTTGCCGGCGCGGAGGCGCGCGGACGCTCGACGACGCCCGGAAAACGGGTCGAAGTGGTCGTCGAGCTGAAACGTCTTCCGCTCGCAACGGCGATGGGATTACAAGCGCGACGTAGCCCCGGATACCTGCACGAACTCGAGGCCGGGCAGGCTCAACTGGAGCGCCGAATCGCCGGCGCGATTCCGTCGGCGAAGGTCCGCTGGCACTACCGCTACGTCCTCGACGCGCTCGCGGTCGTCGTCCCCCGCGGACAGATCGACCGCCTCGCGGCTCTCCCCGGCGTCGCTCGCGTCTACGAAAGCGCCGAGTACCACTCGTTGCTCGACCAGAGCGTGCCGCTGATCAAAGCGCCCACCCTCTGGGGCCCCACGCTGGCGACCGCGGGTCAGGGGATCAAGGTCGGGATCGTCGACGACGGCGTCGACCAGGCCCACCCGTTCTTCAGCCCCGCCGGTTTCGCGATGCCCAGCGGCTTTCCCAAGGGAAACACCGCCTACACGACGGCAAAGGTGATCGTCGCGCGCGCCTTCCCGCCGCCGGGCGCGACGTGGAAATACGCCTCGCGCCCGTTCGACTCGGTCAACTCCGAGCATGCGACGCACGTCGCCGGCATCGCAGCAGGTGACTACAACACGACGCAGCGCAACGGCCGACCGGTCTCCGGCGTCGCGCCGCGCGCCTTCATCGGCAACTACAAGGTCCTGACCGTGCCGACGCCCGGGGTCGGACTGAACGGCAACTCGCCCGAGATCGTCAAGGGGATCGACGCCGCCGTCGCCGACGGGATGAACGTGATCAACCTTTCGCTCGGCGAGCCGGAGGTCGACCCCAACCGCGACATCGTGGTGAAGGCGATCAATGCCGCGGCCCAGGCCGGCGTCGTGCCCGCGATCGCGGCCGGCAACGACTTCGACGCCTTCGGCAACGGCTCGATCTCGTCGCCGGGCGACGCGACGAATGCGATCACGGCCGCGGCCGTGACCAAGGATTCCGTGATCGCCGACTTCTCGTCCGCCGGCCCCAGCGGAATCGACCTCGGCCTGAAGCCGGACGTCAGCGCGCCGGGCGTCAACATTTACTCGTCGGTGCCGAGCGGCTGGGACACCTTCAGCGGGACGAGCATGGCCTCACCGCATGTCGCCGGCGGCGCTGCGCTGCTGCTGCAGCGGCACCCGAGCTGGACGCCGGCCCAGATCAAGTCGGCGCTCGTGCTGACGGGCCAGCCGGTCTGGGCCGACGGCACGCACAGGCATGAGGTCGCGCCGACCCGTGAAGGCGGCGGTCTGATCGACCTGGCGGCTGCAAACGATCCCCTGCTCTTCGCTTCCCCGAGCTCGGTCTCGTTCCGCTTCCTCCACCGCGGGCAGAGCGAAACGCTGCCGGTCACGCTGACCGACGCGGGCGGAGGCACCGGCGCCTGGACGGTCACGGTCCAGACGCAGGCCGCGGCCGGCGGGACGACGGTCTCCGCGCCGGCCACGACCTCGGTTCCGGGTCCGCTCTCACTCCAAGTTGTCGTGTCGAGCAGCGCCCGGCAGGGCGACACGACCGGCTTCATCGTCCTCTCGCGCGGAGCCGTGACACGGAGAATCCCGTTCTGGCTGCGCGTGACGGTGCCGGTCCTCGCAAAGGACCGTCATGGGACACTCGTCCGCCCGGGTCTCTACGGCGGCAACACCGCGGGGCGAGCGTCTCGTGTCAGCTGCTACCGGTATCCGAGCGACCCTTCGCCGCTGGGCATTCCTCCCTGCCTGCGCGGGCCCGAGCAGGTCTTTCGCTTCCGCCTCACCCGATTGGTGGCGAACTTCGGTGTCGTGGTGGTCTCCCAGGCCCGAGGCGTCCACGTCCAGGCGCGCGTCGTCCGGGCGGGTGACGAGAACCGCCTGACGGGCTACGCGGGGCTTCCGCTCAACCTCAACCCGTACCTGCCGACGTACGATCACCTCTCCCCGGCCGCCGGCGCGGTTCGGCCGGACGCCGCGTCCTACGACATCGTCTTCGACACACCCAGCCGCCGGGTAGCCGGGAAGTTCACCTTTCGCTTCTGGGTCAACGACACGAGCCCGCCGCGGCTGCGTCTGCTGACGCGCAGCGTCCGGGCGGGCGCCTCGCTGCGGGTCGGCGTGACCGACGCAGACTCCGGCGTCGATCCAGGGTCGCTCCACGCCACGCTAGGCGGCCGCGCCGTAGCTGTCCGATTCCGCAGCGGGCGCGCGAGCGTCTCGACCCGCGGGCTCGGCGACGGCCGCCACCGACTCGTCTTCCGCGCCTCGGACTACCAGGAGGCGAAGAACATGGAGAACTCGGGGCCGATCCTCCCGAACACGCGTCGACTGAGCACGACCTTCGTCGTACGCTAGCGGCGGTCGCGCTCGTCGATCGTCGGCAGCTGCGAGAGGTCGCGCTGCACGCTCGCCGCGAACTCGTCGCTCTCGTCGAGCTCCTCTTCGTCGGTCCGCAAAAGCTTCAGCTGGGCCTTGCGCCGGTCGCGCTCACGGCGTCGCCGTGCTTCGAAACCGAAGTTCCGTGCGAGACGCGGCCACTCGGCGCCGATGACGGCGAGGACCGCGCACGCGAGGAGCGCGATCGACAGCCAGCTCACGGGATAAACAGTCTACCGACGCCTTTCGCATCTAAAGAAGGTCTGCCGGCGACCCGATATGTGGACTCATGAAGGATCCCGCGCTCGCGATTCCCTACCTCGTCCTCTGGGTGGCGATGATGCGCGCGCTCCTCGTCCGCGCGCAGATCCTGCCGGCGACCTGCAACCGCTGCGGTCAGCTCTACGAGCGCCGCGAGCTCGGCGAGACCGTCTGCTCTTGCGGGCGAGCCTGAGCAGCGGGCGCAGTCAGCCTGGGCGAGAAGACGCTTTAGTACTCATCGCGGCGGCGGAGCGGGAAGTCCGCGTCGCGTCCGGCGGGGACCTGGTCGAGCAGCTGGGAGTAGTAGGCAGAGAGGAGAAAGCGGTCGGGCGCATAGCGCGAGTACGTGTGGTAGACGACGCCGTCCTCAAGTGCAAAGACGTTCCAGCCCGGTGACTCCGCCATGCCGTGAGCGAGGTCGGTGCCGACGTTGGCCGCCCAGTCCTTGAGCCAGTCGTCAGCTTCC
>WNGC01001086.1_pt1 | contig 19607 bp, 18 predicted proteins | sample 5400051 | NCBI WGS metagenome assembly WNGC01 (sample SAMN13153368, study PRJNA577476) | soil metagenome | isolation source: 20 cm soil or saprolite under grassland replicate 2 | place: USA:California | collected 2016-06-15
AGATCATCGCCGTCAGCATCGGCGGGATTTTCGGCAGCACGCGGTGCGAAAGCGCGCCGATCGCGAGCGTTGCCGTTGCCACGGCGATCACCCACGGTTGTGCGTCGCCGAGGCGCCTGAACGTCGCGAGCACCAGGCCGGCGAATCCCGCCGGAGCCGACGCGATGCCGAGAAAGTTGCCGAGCTGGCTCGCGAAAATGAACACGCCGAGCGCCGCGGTGAAGCCGACCACGACCGAGCTCGACATGAAATTCACCAGCGACCCGAATCGCAGAAGGCCCATCGCCAGCATGATGATTCCAGACATCAGCGCGAGCGTGAGCGCGAGCTCGATGTAATGCGGGGTCATCGGCGTGGCAAAAGGGCTGAGCACCGCGAACACCATGAGCGAGACCGGATTGGTGGGCCCGGCAACGGTATGCAAGGACGAGCCGAACAGCGCCGCGACGACGGTCGGCACCATCGCGCAGTACAGGCCGTACTCTGGAGGGAGCCCCGCGAGCGTCGCGAATGCCACGCCTTGTGGCAATACAACGACAGCGCCGATAAGGCCCGCGAGCGCGTCGGCTTTCAGCGTCGAGCGGTCGACCCGCGGCCACCATCTGAGCAACGGGAGCAAGCGCTGCGGGAGCGGGGTGATCGATGCGATCGGGGGCGTCACGTCGGGGTGAAGACCGGATTTCCAATGGTACCAAACGCCGTTGCGATGCTCCCTGCGTGATATCCTGTACCGCTTTTCCTCCGTCCGGAATCCTCATGCCCGATTTCCGCAGACCCAGCCCCACCGTCATGCTCGTCTGCGCGGGCATGATCCTCACTCTTGCGCTCGGCATCCGCCACAGCTTCGGCCTGTTTCTGCAGCCGATGAGCATGGACAACGGATGGGGGCGCGAGGTGTTCGGTTTCGCCGTGGCGTTGCAGAACCTGCTGTGGGGCGTTACGCAGCCCTTTACCGGAATGCTCGCCGACCGCTTCGGCGCCGGACGCGTGCTCTTCGCGGGAGGCCTGTTGTACGCGCTCGGCCTCGTCCTCATGGCGAACTCGACCACCGCGCTCGGCCTCACGCTCGCGATCGGCATCTTCGTCGGCATCGGCATGAGCTGCACCACCTTCAACATCGTGTTCGGCGCGCTGGGGCGCGCGTATTCCGCGGAGAGGAGGAGCGTCGTGCTCGGCGTCGCGAGCGCTGCGGGCTCGTTCGGCCAGTTCGCGGTGCTGCCGCTCGCGCTGGTACTGATCTCAGGACTCGGCTGGTACGCCGCGCTGATCGCTTTGTCTGCGCTCGTGGCCGTTGTGATGCCGGCCTCCTTCGGCGTGGCCGACAAGGGCTATCACGGAACGCTCGCCGCCGGCGCGGGCGTGTCGCTGAAGGAAGCGCTCGCCGAGGCGTTCCGCCACAAGGGCTTCTGGCTGCTCGGCGTGGGCTACTTCGCCTGCGGCTTCCAGGTCGTCTTCATCGGCACGCACTTCCCGGCGTTTCTCATGGACCAGGGACTCACCGTCCGCGACGGCACCATCTCGCTCGCGCTCATCGGCCTGTTCAACATTTTCGGCTCCTACCTCGCCGGGCAGCTCGGAGGCCGTTTCTCGAAGACCTACCTGCTCTCCGGCCTCTACGCCGCGCGCGGGGTCGCGATCGCGCTGCTGATCGCGTTTCCGCTCACGCCCATGTCGGCTTATCTGTTCGCCGCGGTCATGGGATTCCTCTGGCTCGGCACGGTGCCGCTCACCAACGGCGTGGTCGCCGGAATTTTCGGCGTGAAGCACCTCGCCATGCTGTCGGGTTTCGTGTTCTTCTTCCACCAGCTCGGCAGCTTCTTCGGCGGCTGGCTCGGCGGCTACCTCTTCGATCGCACCGGCTCCTACCAGCTCGTGTGGCTGATCGCGATCGGGCTGTCGGTGATTTCCGTGGTAGTGAATCTGCCGATCGACGAGCGGCCTGTCGTGCGCAAGCCCGTGCCCGCCTGAGATTTTCGCCGAGGCCCGGAACCATGCCGCGGTTTTGTGCCAACATCAGCATGCTGTTCAAGGAGCTCGAGTTTCCCGAGCGCTTCGAGGCGGCGGCTCAAGCCGGCTTCAAGGCGGTCGAGATCCAATTCCCGTATTCCTGGGACAAGGGGCGGCTCGCGCAGATCGCGCAGCACGCCGGCGTCGAGGTGGTGCTCATCAATATGCCGGCGGGCGATCCAGAGAAAGGCGACCGCGGCATCGGCTGTCTGCCCGGGCGTGATGCTGAATTCCGCGAAGGCGTTGCGAAGGCGATAGAGTTCTCTCAAGCGCTCGGTTGCAAGCAAATGAACTGCCTCGCCGGGGTCGCGCCACCGGGCGTTCGTGAAGCGAACCTGCACGAGACCTACGTATGGAACCTGCGCTACGCAGCGGTGGAGCTGGCGCGCCACGGTATGACGCTGCTCGTCGAGCCCATCAATACGCGGACGATTCCCGGGTTCTATCTGAACAAGTCGGCCCAGGCGCTCGCGCTCATGGACGAGGTCGGTGCCGCCAATCTCAAATTGCAGTACGACGTCTTCCACATGCACGTCATGGAAGACGATCTCGCCGGGACCCTGACGGCGAATGTCGCGAGGATCGGGCACATGCAGGTCGCCGACGTTCCCGATCGGCACGAGCCAGGAACCGGAGAGATCGATTTTCCTCCCCTGTTCGATCTCATCGACCGGCTCGGCTACAAGGGCTGGGTCGGCGCGGAATACGCGCCCGCGGGAAAAACGGAGGACGGCTTGGCGTGGGCGAGGAAATACTTGTAAGCTGGACGGGATGAACATCGCGGCGACCGGAATCAATTTCATCCGCCAGGCGGAGGTCGCAGGGCGCCTGCGCGGGCTGTTGCCCGCCGATGCCGTGCTTCACGCGGAGGAAGACACGCGCTCCTACGAATGCGACGGCCTCTCGGCCTACCGGCAGCTCCCGATGGTGGTGGCGCTGCCCTCGAGCGAGGAGGAGGTGCGGCAGGTGCTCGCCACCTGCCACGAGCTGAAAGTGCCGGTCGTCGCACGGGGCGCCGGCACCGGCCTCTCGGGCGGTGCGCTTCCCATGGGGGACGGCGTGCTGCTGTCGCTTGCGAAAATGCGGCGCATCCTCGCGCTCGACCCGGCGGCGCGAACCGCGCGTGTGCAGCCCGGGGTCACCAATCTCGCTATCTCGGATGCGGCGGCTCCCTGGGGGCTTTTCTATGCGCCCGATCCTTCCTCGCAGATCGCCTGCTCGATCGGCGGCAACGTCGCCGAGAACTCGGGCGGCGTGCACTGCCTGAAGTACGGCCTCACGCTGCACAACGTCCTGCGGGTGCGCGCGGTCACCGTCGAAGGCGAGGTCGTCGAGTTCGGCAGCGAGGCGCTCGACGCACCCGGGCTCGATACTCTCGCGCTCATGATCGGATCGGAGGGCATGCTCGCGGTCGCAACCGAGATCACGGTGAAGCTATTGCCCCGCCCCGAGACGGCGCGGGTCATCCTCGCTTCGTTCGACGACGTGGAGAAGGCCGGCAACGCCGTGGCCGACGTCATCGCGGCGGGCGTCGTGCCGTCGGGCCTGGAGATGATGGACCGGCCCGCCGCCCGTGCAGTGGAGGAATTCGTGCACGCCGGCTACGATTTGGAAGCCGTGGCGCTTCTCCTTTGCGAGGTGGACGGCACGCCCGAGGAAGTCGAGGAGGGCATCGCCGGCATGACCGAGGTGCTGCGGCGCGCAGGTGCGACCGCCATCCGCATATCGAGCTCCGAGGCGGAGCGCCAGAAGTTCTGGGCCGGGCGCAAGGCCGCATTTCCCGCGGTGGGCCGCATCTCGCCCGACTACTACTGCATGGACGGAACCATTCCGCGAAAGAAACTGGGCGAGATCCTGAAATTCATCGCGGCGATGGAGAAGAAATACGGCCTGCGCTGCCCCAACGTGTTCCACGCCGGCGACGGCAACCTGCACCCGCTGATTCTTTTCGATGCGAACGATCCCGACCAGCTCGAGCGCACCGAGCGCTTCGCGGGCGAAGTGCTGGAGAAGTGCGTCGAGGTCGGCGGCACCATCACCGGCGAGCACGGCGTGGGCGTGGAAAAGATCAACCAGATGTGCGTGCAGTTCGCGGCAGCGGAGATCGAGCGCTTCCAGGGCGTGAAGCGCGCCTTCGATCCCGAGGGCCTCCTCAATCCCGGCAAGAACATCCCGACCCTGCACCGCTGCGCCGAGTTCGGGCGCATGCGTGTGCGGGGCGGAAAGCTGCCGCATCCGGAGCTGCCGCGGTTTTGAGAACAAGCGGCATGGCCGAGCGCATCGTGCGCGCGCTGATTGTTGCAGTTGCTGGCGCCGCCGCCGCGCTCGGCAGCGGATCTGGATTTGCCATCGTCGACGAGATCCAGGTCTACACCGACGATCTCGACAAGCGCGGCGAGAGGGGCCTGGAGCTGCACGTCAACACCACGCCGCGCGGCCGCAAGACGCCCGACTACGACGGCGACCTGCCGCCGCATCACGGCGTGCGCGTCACTCCCGAGTTTTCCTGGGGGCTCGGCAACGATTTCGACGCGGGCCTTTATTTTCCGAGTACGACCGATTCCCACGGACATTTCTACCTCGCCGGGATCAAGCCGCGGCTGAAGTGGCTGCCGGTGCACGGGAGCGAAGAGGAGGGTGGCTGGTATTTCGGCGCGAATCTCGAGCTCGACCGGCTCACCAAGAAATTTTCCGACTCGCCCTGGAGCACGGAACTGCGGATCATCGGCGGCTACCGCGCGAAGGACTGGCTGATCGGCATGAACCCGATCCTCGACTGGGGGCTCTCCAGAGGCTATCGCGGCAGCCCGGACGTGATCCTCGCCTGGAAAGCCGTGCACGGCGTCGGGCGGGGCTTGTCGCTCGGCGCGGAGTACTACAACGGGATCGGAACGCTCGCGGACCGCTTGCCGCGAGCTGAGCAGGAGCGCACGCTGTACTTCATCGCGGAATACGAGGCAAAGTCGTGGTCGGTCAACTTCGGGATCGGCCACGGCCTCACGCCCGCGACGGACGACTGGACGGTCAAGGGGATACTCGGTTTGTCTTTCGACTGATCATGGAATCGGTCCTGAGCGACTGGTCGCAGAAGATCCGCGCCTCGGCGGCGTCGAAGCGACAGTTCAGATTGCGCGGCGGCGGCACCAAGGACTTCTACGGCCAGGTGCTCGAAGGCGAGGTTCACGATACGCGCGGCTACAGCGGCATCGTCGCCTACGAGCCCTCGGAGCTGGTGATCACCGCCCGCTGCGGCACAAGGCTCGCTGAGGTCGAGACGGCCATTCGCGAGCGCGGCCAGATGCTCGCTTTCGAGCCGCCGCATTTCGCTCAGTTTGGTTCAGGTGCGACGCTCGGCGGCGTGATCGCGGCGGGGCTTTCGGGGCCGCGCCGCCAGGCGGCGGGCGCGTTGCGCGACTTCGTGCTCGGCGTGAAGATCATGGACGGGCGCGGCGAAGTGCTCGCTTTCGGCGGGCAGGTCATGAAAAACGTCGCCGGTTACGATGTTTCGCGCCTGATGGCGGGGTCGCTCGGCACGCTCGGCATCATCCTGGAAGTCTCCCTCAAGGCGCAGCCTCTCCCCGCGGCCGAGGCGACGCTCAGGCTCGAGCTGCCCGAAGACAAGGCGATCGAAACGCTCAACAAATGGGGCGGCAAGCCCCTGTCGATCAGCGCGAGCGCCTGGACGGGAGGTGAGCTCGGCGTGCGCCTCTCGGGCGCTGCTGCCGCAGTGAAGTCCACGCGGGAAAAAATCGGCGGCGAGCTCGTCGATCCCGCTCAGGGCGAGCGCTTCTGGGCGGGGATTCGCGAGCAGACAGATCCGTTTTTCGGGAACGACGCGCCGCTGTGGCGCATTTCGGTTCCGTCGGCCATGCCGCCGCTCAAGCTTCCCGGGGAGCCGCTCATCGAGTGGGGCGGGGCGCTGCGCTGGCTTTGCTCGCGCGCGGACGCGCGCACCGTCCGCGATGCCGCGAAGCGGGCGCGCGGCCACGCCACGCTCTTTCGCGGAGGCGACAAGTCGGTCGGCGTTTTTCAGCCGCTCGGTCCGGCCCTGATGAGGATCCACAAGGAGCTCAAGCGCGAGTTCGATCCGCAGGGAATTTTCAACCGCGGCCGGATGTATCCGGAGCTATGACGGAAATTCGCTGATGCAGACCGCTCTGGCCGAGTTTATCCGCGACACGCCCGAAGGGCGCGAAGCCGACGCGATCCTCCGCAAGTGCGTGCACTGCGGCTTCTGCACCGCGACCTGTCCAACCTATCTGCTCCTCGGCGACGAGAACGACGGCCCGCGAGGCCGCATCTATCTCATGAAGCAGGCGCTCGAGGGGCAGGAGATCACCGACAGGACGCGGCTGCACCTCGACCGCTGCCTCACCTGCCGCGCTTGCGAGACGACCTGCCCGTCTGGAGTTCAGTACGGGCGCCTGCTCGACATCGGGCGCAAGCTGGTCGAGGAGAAAACGGCGCGGCCTGCCTGGGAACGCGTCAAGCGCCGCGCGCTCGCGGCGGTCCTGCCGCGTCGTTCCCTGTTCGCGCTCCTCTTGAAGCTCGGCCGGCTCGCGCGGCCGTTCCTTCCCGAGAGCCTCGCCGAGAAAGTGCCGGCCTCGACGCGTGGGGCGGGCGCCTGGCCGGCGCCGCGGCACGCCCGGAAAATGCTCGCGCTTGCCGGCTGCGTGCAGCCTGCGCTTTCCCCCGACATCAACGCGGCGGCGGCGCGCGTGCTCGACCGCATCGGCATCTCGCTCGTCGAGACGAAAGGCGCCGGCTGCTGCGGGGCGCTGCGCTACCACCTGAACTATCAGGAGGACGGGCTAGCCGACATGCGCGCGCTCATCGATTCCTGGTGGCCGCACGTCGAGAACGGCGTGGAAGCGATCGTCATGACCGCGAGCGGATGCGGCGTCACGATGAAGGAATATGGGCACCTGCTCGAGCGCGATCCCCGCTACGCCGCGCGAGCCGCGAAAATCAGCGCTTTGACGCGCGATATCGGCGAGGTAATCGATGCGGAGCACGCCCGCCTCGAGCCGCTGCTCGGAAAAAAAGGCGGTCGCATCGCTTTTCATCCGCCGTGCACGCTGCAGCACGGGCAGAACACGAGGAGCGTGACCGAGCGCGTGCTCGCGCGCGCGGGGTTCGAGCTGACGCCGGTGCCCGATTCGCACCTGTGCTGCGGTTCCGCCGGCACGTATTCGATCCTGCAGCCGGAGCTCTCCGCGCGGCTGAAACGGAACAAGCTTTCGGCGCTCGCCGCAGGCAGCCCCGAAGAGATCCTCACCGCCAACATCGGCTGTCTCGCGCACCTTCAGAGCGGCACCGGGCTGCCGGTGAGGCACTGGATCGCGGCGCTGGAAGAGCGCCTGAGCTGAGGAGCAGCCTTTGGCACGGCTGATAGACAACATCCCCGAGCGCCCGCCCAACCGCGACATCCGCCAGCTCGCGCGGGTGCTGCGCTTCCTGTGGCCGTACCGGGCGCGCATGGCGGTCGCCGGCATCGCGCTCGTGGTTGCGGCGGGCTGCGTGCTCGTTCTGGGCCAGGGCCTGAAGCGCGTCGTCGACGCCGGCTTCTCTGGCAGCGACGCCGCTTCACTGGACACGGCGCTCTTTGCACTGCTCGCCATCGTGTGCGTGCTCGCTCTGGCGACGTATACGCGTTTCTACTCCGTGTCCTGGATCGGCGAGCGCGTTTCGGCGGACATCCGCCGGGCGGTGTTCGGGCACCTGCTGGAACAGTCTCCCGGGTTCTTCGAGACCATGCGCACCGGCGAAGCGATCTCGCGCCTCACCAACGACACCGCGCTCCTGGAAGTGGTGATCGGATCCTCGGCTTCGTTTGCGTTGCGCAACACCCTGATCATGCTCGGGGCATTGGTGATGCTGGTGATCACCAGTCCCAAGCTCACCGCGCTGGTGGTGCTCGGCGTGCCGCTGGTGATCGCGCCGATTCTCCTCTTCGGCCGGCGCGTGCGAAAACTCTCGCGCGCGAGCCAAGACCGGGTCGCCGACGTGAGCGCCTATATCGACGAGGCCCTGCACGAGATCCGCACGGTACAGTCCTACGGCCACGAGGACAGGGACCGCGAGCGCTTCGGCGAGCGCGTCGAGCAGGCCTTCGCCACGGCGGTGAGGCGAATCGGCCAGCGTGCGCTCCTGGTCGCGCTGGTGATGCTGCTCGCCTTCGGCGCGGTGGGCGTCATCCTCTGGATCGGCGGACACGACGTGCTCGCCGGGCGCTTGAGCGCGGGCGAGCTCTCGGCCTTCGTGTTCTACGCCGTCCTCGTCGCCGGAGCGGTGGGCGCGGTGTCCGAAGTGATCGGCGATCTGCAGCGCGCGGCGGGCGCGACCGAGCGCCTGATGGAGTTGCTCGCGACCGAGCCGGCCATCCGCGCGCCCGCGAACCCGCAGACGCTGCCCGCGCCTCCGCGCGGAGAAGTGCGCTTCGAGCGCGTCACGTTTCACTATCCCTCGCGCCGGGACACCGCGGCCCTCTCGGATTTTTCTCTTTCCGTTTCGCGGGGCGAGAAGGTCGCGCTGGTGGGGCCTTCCGGCGCCGGCAAGTCCACGGTGTTCCAGCTGTTGCTGCGCTATTACGATCCCGGCGCCGGCGCGATCACGCTGGACGGCGTCGAGCTGAAGAAGGCCGACCCCAAGGCGGTGCGCAGGCGCATTGCGCTCGTGCCTCAGGACCCGGTGATCTTCGCCGCGAGCGTCGCCGAGAACGTGCGTTACGGCAGGCCGGAGGCGAGCGACGCCGAGGTCATCGCCGCCTGCAAGGCGGCCTACGCGAGCGAGTTTATCGAGCGCCTGCCCGAGGAGATGAATTCGTTCCTGGGCGAGCGCGGCGTGCGCCTTTCCGGCGGCCAGCGCCAGCGCCTGTCGATCGCCCGCGCGCTGCTCGCCGACCGCGCGGTGCTGCTCCTGGACGAGGCGACGAGCTCGCTCGACGCCGAAAGCGAAAGCTATGTGCAGAAGGCGCTCGAGCATCTGATGCGCGGCCGCACCACGCTCATCGTTGCGCACCGCCTCGCGACCGTGAAGAACGCCGACCGCATCGTCGTCATGGACCAGGGCCGCGTGATCGCCGCAGGCACGCATTCGGAGCTGGTGCGCGAGCAGGGCTTGTACGCGAGGCTCGCTGCGCTGCAGTTTCTCGGCGAAATCTCGCCCGCGGCGGTGCAATGAGGATCGTCCTCCCGCTCCTCGCGCTGCTCATCGCGCTGCCGGCGCAGGCCGACACGCTGCGCATCGGCTCCAAGCGCTTTACCGAGTCCTACATCCTCGGCGAGGTGCTGCGTCGCACGGTCGCAGGCAAAATCCCCGTCGAGCACCGGCCCGGCCTGGGCAACACGGGGATCGTGTTCGCCGCGCTCAAGGCCGGCTCGATCGACCTCTACCCCGAATACACGGGGACGATTGCGAGGGAGATCCTCAAGGTCGAGGGCAATCCGAGCATCGAGGATCTCAACGCCGCCCTCGCGCCGCAGGGCCTCGGCGTCGCGGTGCGGCTCGGGTTCAACAACAGCTACGCGCTCGCGATGCGCGAGGACCGCGCGCAGGCGCTGGCGATCCGCACGCTCTCTGACCTCGCGAAACATCCGGGCCTGAAGCTCGGCCTTTCGCAGGAATTCATCGGCCGCAGCGACGGCTGGCCGGGGCTGAAGGCGGCATACAAGATGCCGTACGCAACGCCTTCAGGGCTCGATCACGGCCTCGCCTACGAGGCGATCGCCGCAGGCAGGATAGACGTCATGGACATCTACTCGACCGACGCGAAGATCGAGCGCTACGCCTTGCGCGTGCTGGAGGACGACAGGAAATACTTTCCGGGTTACGAGGCCGTGCTCCTTTACCGGCTCGACGTCCCGAAGCGCTTTCCCGAAGCCTGGCGCGCGCTCGAGACGCTCGAAGGCCGGATCGACGAGCGGCGCATGATCCGCATGAACGCTGCCGCCGAGATCGAAGGCCGAAGCTTCGCGGAGGCGGCCGCGCTCATCGGCGCCGAAGGCGGACCGCAGCGCGCAGGCCGGCGGAACTTCTTTAGCGCGCTGTTCGGCCCGGATTTCTTGCGGCTGACGGGCGAGCACCTGCTGCTCGTGTTCGTTTCGCTTGGCGCGAGCATCGCGCTCGGGGTGCCGCTCGGCGTCGCGGCGGCGAAGCTGCCGAAAACGGAGCAGGCGATCCTCGGAACGGTGGGCGTGATCCAGACGATTCCGTCGCTCGCGCTCTTCGCTTTCCTCATCGCGCTCACGGGTACGATCGGCACGTGGCCCGCGCTCATAGCGCTCTTCCTCTACGCGCTGCTGCCGATCGTTCGCAATACCTGCACCGGGCTCACCGGCATCGTCCGCGGCATGCGGCAGGCGGCGATGGCTCTCGGCCTAGCACCGCGCGACCGGCTCTGGCTCGTCGAAGTGCCGCTCGCGCTGCCTTCGATTCTCGCCGGCATCAAGACTTCCGCGGTCATCAACGTCGGTACCGCCACCATCGCCGCGTTCATCGGCGCGGGCGGCTACGGCGAGCGCATCGCCTCGGGGCTCGCGCTGAACGACAACGTGACCCTGCTCGCGGGCGCCATACCCGCAGCGGCGCTCGCCCTGCTGATCCAGGCCGCGTTCGAGTTCAGCGAACGGCAATTCGGCTGGATGGCGCGGGCGCAGGGACATTCCCGGTAGCTTCGCGCGTCGTTGTCTCGCGTTCTACCGCTCGCTCGTGACTTCCTCTCGGATCAACAACCTATCTGAATGCGGGCAAGGAGCCGTCCATGTTTTCAGTGCTATTTGAAGTCCATCCGAAATCGGACCAGTGGGATACCTATCTTGGCTACGCCAAAATGCTCAGGCCCGAACTGGAGCAGATCGAGGGCTTTGTCGACAATATCCGCTATCGCAGCCTGACCCGCGAGGGATGGCTGCTGTCGGTTTCGGGTTGGCGCGATGAAAAGGCACTGGTCCGCTGGCGCACCCAGGCGAAGCATCACGACGTGCAGGAGAGGGGCCGCCTCGAGGTTTTCCGCGATTATCATCTGAGAGTCGGCCAAGTGACTCGGGACACCAGACTTCCCGACGGCTATGCCCTGCACGAACAGAGACTGGACGAGACGGAGAGGGGCGAGGGGACCACAGTGACCTTAATCGACGCCAACCGGCAGCCCAAATGGGTTAAGGAGACCAGTCCTGATGATGTTGCGAAGTGGTTGGGACTCGCGCCCAAAGCCTCAGGCCTCGTCGCCTGGGATGTTTTCGACGCGGTTCTGACGCCCGGCGACATCATCCTGCTCGCGTCCTGGCGTGACCAGGCCGCCGCTGAAGCCTTTGAGGGTACGTTCTCATTGCACGGTGGTGCGAGGCTTCGCCGCATTCGTGTGGTGCGCGACTACGGCATGTTCGACCGGCGCGAGGCGCCGCAATACTACCCCGACGTTGGAAGCTCCCACGCAGACCGCCCGTTAGGCGGCAGATAGCAAATCCGGGATCCCCGACTCAAGCGCGAGCAGCGCGCGCTTTCGATCGAGTCCGCCCGCATAACCCGTAAGGTTGCCGTTCGAACCGACGATACGGTGACAGGGAACGATGATACTGATCGGATTGCGCCCGGTTGCGGCGCCTGCGGCGCGCGCGCTGCCCGGACATCCCGCGCGGCGCGCAAGCTCGTCGTAGGTGATGGTCTTGCCGAAACCGACCGTGGAGATCGCCTTCCACACGGACCGCTGAAACGGCGTGCCTTCGGGCGCGAGCACAGTCTCGAAACGCTTGCGCTCACCGCCGAAGTATTCGGCCAGCTCGCGTTTCGCCTGACGCAGTGGCGCGTGGCGCGCATCCCGCCGCCAATCTGACTCGACCTGCGGAAGATATTTCTGGCCGTCGAAATAGACGCCGGAAACTCCTTCGCCGTCTGCGACGAGCAGCATCTGTCCGTGGGGACTTTCGTAGAGATCGTAGTAGTGCATGATCACTCCTTTGTCAGGGATTGCCATAGATGCATCACGGCGTACGCACGCCAGGGCCGCCAGGCTTCGCCCGCGGCCAGCACTCGCCGCGCGCCGGTCTCGCCGAGCGCCTTCATCACTCCCAGATCTGTGTGTGGAAACGCGTCCGGCCAGGAGAGCGCCCGCATCGCGATGTATTGCGCGGTCCATTCGCCGATACCCGGCAGCGCGCGCAGCGCGGCTAGTGTCGCCTCGATGTCGGCGTTCGGTACGAGCGCGAGGCGTCCGTCCGCCACCGCGCGCGCGAGCGCGACGACGGTGCGAGCGCGTGCGCCGGGCATGCCGAGGCGCGCGATTCGTCCCGGTGATAGAGCGGCAACACGCATCGCGGTTGGAAACAGGGTCGTGAGCGAATCGAACGGGGTCGCGATTGCGTCGCCGAACATCGCGGCGAAGCGCCCCGCGACGGTCCGCGCCGCAGCCACCGTCACCTGCTGGCCGAGGATCGCGCGCACCGCCATTTCGAAACCGTCGAATGCGCCGGGCACGCGCAAGCCGGGATGGCGCCTTGCCAGTGTGCCCAGCGCCTGCGCCACCTCGGCGGGATGGCATGCGAGGTCCATCAGCGCCTTGACGCGCGAGAGCACCGGCGGCAGCGCCTTGGCGAGCGACGCGGAAACCGCGACGCGCAGCGTGGGTTTCTTGGGCGACATCTCAACCGCAATCCAGCCAGCATGCTCCTTGCCATCGCTCAGGATGCGCACCGTGCGGCGATAGCAGCTGCCCTCCACCGCTTCGACGCCGGCGATCGAGCGCACGCCGAGGAACGCGCTCACCGCGGACCAATCGAACGGCGGCCGAAAGCTCAGTTCGAACTTGAGGACGTCGACTGCAGCGGCTGCCGGCGCACCGCCCCGCCGCTCGCCGCGCAGTTGACCGGGTCTGAGGCGATAGCGCTGCTTGAAGAGCGCGTTGAAACGCCGCACGCTGCCGAAGCCGCTCGCGAACGCCACCTCGGTGACGGGCAGCGCGGTGTCGGTCAGAAGGCGCTTCGCGAGCAGCAACTTTTGCGTCTGCGCGAATTCCACCGGCGAGACGCCGAACTCGGCGCCGAAAGCGCGGCGCAGGTGCCGGTCGGTGATGCCGAGGCGCCCGGCGAGGGTATCCAGTCCCTCCTGGTCCAGTGTCCGGTCCTCCATCATGCTCGCGGCGGCCTGGGCGAGGCGCGACGTCGCATCCACGCTCGCGTTGCCGGGGGCCAGCTCGGGCCGGCAGCGCAGGCACGGCCGGTAGCCGCTCGACTCCGCGGCCGCCGCGCTGGGAAAGAATCTGCAGTTCTCGCGCTTGGGCGGTTTCACGGTGCAGACCGGGCGGCAATAGATGCGCGTCGACGAGACCGCAACGAAAAAGCGGCCGTCGAACCTGGCGTCGCGCGCTTTGAGCGCCCGGTAGCAGATGCGGGAGTCGAGAATCATGAGTGCATTATGAGCGTAGCGGCCGGCCTTGTCTGGCCGTTTTCGGACATTGCGGCACGCCGCGTGTTGCAACTTCCTCACCTTACCCGAACGCGCTGAGCACCTTGCCCCCGGCCATGGCGGGTTTCGCGTCGACAAGCACGAAGGCCATCACGCAGGGGACCTTGCCTCGATTGATCCAGCAGTGGACGGTGCCGCGCTGCACGAGGACGTCGCCCGCCTTCAGATGGACCTCCGCGCCCTTCTCCAGCTCCATGTCGATCTCCCCCGAAATCACCACCGCGTAGTCGATCGAGTCGGTGCGGTGCACGCGCGGCGCCACCACGGGCGAGAACTCGATGATTCGGAAAACCGTTCCGCCGGGAAGCGTGGTGCCAACTTTTTTGGCGGAAGCGTCGGTATCGCCCGAATTGTCGGCCGGGATCGTGTCGGTGGTCCAGACGACGCACGCCGAGGCGCCGGGCCGGTTCGAGACGATGTTCTTCGAGACTTCGTCGATCTTCACGACGGCGCGTCCCTTGCCGTCGTGCCCGGTCACCACCCGCCGCACCTTGATGGTCATGACTCCTCCTTGCTGAGTTGAGCCGATTATACGAGGCCGTGTATCATCGGACTTCGTTTCGGCCGTCTGAGAAAAAAATCCATGAACATCGGTATCCCCGCGGAAACCCGCGCGGGCGAGACGCGCGTCGCCGCGACTCCCGAGACCGTCAAGAAGCTCGCCGCGGGCGGGCGCCACGCGATCCTGGTACAGTCGGGCGCGGGCGTTGCCGCGAGCGTTCCCGACAGGGATTTCGAGGCGGCGGGCGCGAAAATCGTCGCGGAGGCGAAAGACCTTTCTGCCGCCGACATCGTGCTCAAGGTGAGAGGTCCGCAGGACGGGGAGGTGGGCCTCTTCAAGCGCGGCGCGATTCTCATCGGGCTTCTCAATCCCTACGACCGCGCGACGATGGAATCCTATGCAGCCGCGGGGCTCACCTGCTTCGCCATGGAATGGCTGCCGCGCACGACGCGCGCGCAGTCCATGGACGTGCTCTCCTCGCAGGCGAACATCGGCGGCTACAAGGCGGTGATCCTCGCTGCGGCCGAATACGGACGCTTCATGCCGATGTTGATGACCGCTGCCGGCACGGTGAAGGCTGCGCGCGTGCTCGTCCTCGGCGCGGGCGTCGCAGGGCTGCAGGCGATCGCCACGGCGAAGCGCCTCGGGGCGGTGATCGAGGCTTCCGACGTGCGCCCCGCGGTGAAGGAGCAGATCGAGTCGCTGGGCGCGAAATTCCTCGACGTTCCCTACCTCACCGACGAGGAGCGCGAGATCGCGCAAGGCGTAGGCGGCTACGCGCGGCCCATGCCGGTCGACTGGATGCGAAGGCAGGCGGAGCTCGTCCACGAGCGCGCCAAGGCCGCGGACATCGTCATCACCACGGCGCTCATTCCCGGTCGCCCGGCGCCTGTCCTCCTGAAGGAGGAGACGGTCCGCGCAATGAAGCCGGGTTCGGTCGTCGTCGACATGGCGATCGAGCAGGGCGGCAACTGCCCGCTGACCGAAAAAGACAAGATCGTGGTCAAGCACGGCGTGAAGCTGATCGGCATCTCGAACCTGCCGGCGCTCGTCGCTTCGGACGCGAGCGCGCTCTACGCGAGGAACCTCCTCAATTTCCTGAACCTGCTCGTCGATCCCAAGACGGGGGAACTGAAGTTGAACCGTGAAGACGAGATCATCGCGGGAAGCCTGGTGTGCATCAACGGAGAAGTGGTGAAGAAATCATGACCGGAACCATCGACCCCACCATCGTCAACCTCGTCGTGTTCGTCTTGGCGGTCTTCGTCGGCTACCACGTGATCTGGAACGTGACGCCCGCGCTGCATACGCCGCTCATGAGCGTGACCAACGCGATCTCCAGCGTGATCATCGTCGGCGCCATCCTCGCGGCCGGACCGTCCGAGGCGGACTTCGGTTCGATCCTGGGTGCGGTCGCCGTGGGACTCGCGTCGATAAACGTGGCCGGGGGCTTCCTCGTGACGCAGCGCATGCTCGAGATGTTCAGGAAGAAGGCGCCCAGGGCAGAGAAGAAATGAGCGCCAACCTCGTCGCGGTCTTGTACCTGGCAGCCTCGGTCTGCTTCATCCTCGCGCTGAAAGGCCTCTCCTCGCCCGTGGCGGCGCGGCGCGGCAATCTCTTCGGCGTGATCGGCATGGCGATCGCGGTGCTGGTCACGCTCGCCATCACCAAGAAAATCGCCTTCATCCTCATCGCCGCCGCGATCGGCGGAACGATCGGCGCCTTGGTCGCAAGGCGCGTGCAGATGACGCAGATGCCGCAGCTGGTCGCGGCGATGCATTCGCTCGTCGGCATGGCGGCGGTGCTGATCGCAGTCGCCGTGGTGAACAACCCCGCCGCCTTCGGCGAGCACGATCCCTTGCCGCGCGGCAATCGCTTCGAGCTTTTCATCGGCAGCTTCGTCGGCGCGATCACGTTCTCGGGCAGCGTGATCGCTTTCGGCAAGCTCGCAGGCCTCCGAAAAATGTTCCGCCTTTTTTCCAGCGCGCCGGTCGTGTTTCGCGGGCAGCACGCGCTCAACCTCGCGCTCGCAAGCGTCATGGTCGGCTTCGGTGTCGCATTCTTTCTCGCCGCCGGAAAGGCCTGGGAGCCCTTCCTTACCATGCTCGCGATCGCCTTCGTGCTGGGCGTGCTGATCATCATCCCCATAGGCGGGGCCGACATGCCGGTGGTGATCTCGATGCTCAACAGCTACTCGGGCTGGGCCGCCGCCGGAATCGGCTTTTCGCTCAACAATTCGATGCTGATCATCGCCGGGTCGCTCGTCGGTTCCTCGGGCGCGATCCTCTCCTACATCATGTGCAAGGCGATGAACCGCTCCTTCATCTCGGTGATCATGGGCGGATTCGGCGCGGCCGAAGGCGCGGCCGCCGCCGGCACCGCCGACAAGACGGTGCGCTCCGGGTCGGCCGACGGGTGGCGGGCCGCATGCCCGGCCACATGAACGTGCTCCTCGCCGAAGCCGAGGTGCCGTACGATCAAGTGTTCGAGATGGATGACATCAACGGCGAGCTCGGAACGACCGACGTCGTGCTCGTTCTAGGCGCGAACGACGTGGTCAATCCGCTCGCCCACGAGAAGGGCAGTCCGATCTACGGAATGCCCATCATCGACGCGCACAAGGCGCACACGGTGCTCGTAAACAAGCGCAGCATGGCCGCCGGCTATGCGGGCCTCGACAACCCGCTCTTCTACATGGACAAGACCATGATGGTGTTCGGTGACGCCAAGAAAGTCGTCGAAGACGTCGTGAAAGCGCTAGCTTGAATGCAAGGGACAAGATTCTTGCGCGCATCCGCAAGGCGCAGGGCCGCGGCGGAAGCAGACCCTCGCAGGCCGAGCTGGAGGCGGTCGAGATCTATTTGCGCGCCCACCCGCGGGGGACGCTCCCGCCGGTCGATGCGGATCTGGTCGCCCGCTTCCGTGCGCGGGCGGAGTCGATGCAGAGCACGACCGAGGAAGTCGCTGCCGAAGCCGACGTTCCCGCAGCCGTTGCGCGATACCTGAAAGAGGGCGGCCTTCCCCTGGCCGGGTGCGCATGGCCTCAGCTCGCGCATCTCGACTGGATGAGCGCGGGACTCGCGCTCGAGCCGCGCGCCGCGAAGCGCGACGACGCCGTCGGCGTGACGGGCGCATTCGCCGCGATCGCCGAGACGGGGACGCTCATGCTCGCCTCGGGGCCGGACACCCCTGCCACGGTGAGCCTCCTGCCTGAGACGCACGTCGCGGTGGTTTCCGCGCGCCGGATCGTGGTGCACATGGAGGACGCGTGGTCGCTTGCGCGCGAGGAGCTCCGGCAAATGCCGCGCGCGATCAATTTCGTTTCGGGGCCGTCGCGCACCGCCGACATCGATCAGACCATCGTGCTCGGCGCGCACGGCCCATACCGCGTGCACATCGTCCTGGTGCGCGCCTGATCGAACCGGCGTCACCAAAGGCGCGCCGCGCCGCGCACCCCGCTCGCGTCGCCGTGCGCCGCCTTCACGAGCCGGGTCACGACGCTGTCCGAGTAGACGTGACGGGTCCAGCGCGCGGGCACGTTGCGGACCAGGCGCCCGATCCTGGACAGCCCGCCGCCGAGCACGATGACCTCGGGATCGAGCAGATTGATGACGCTCGCCAGCGCGCGCGCGAGCCGCTCCTCGTAGCGATCGAGCGTGAGCGCGCAGCCGCGATCACCCGATTCGGCGCGCGCGGCGATATCGGCCGGCGCGCGCGCCTCTCCCGTCGCGAGCAGGTGATCGCGGGCGAGTCCCGGACCCGACAGGAAAGCTTCGATGCAGCCGTCGCGACCGCACGCGCAGCGGGGACCCGGCAATTCACCCGGGGTCGGCCAGGGAAGCGCGTTATGCCCCCATTCGCCGGCGATCGAGTTCACGCCTTCGATCGCCCGGCCGTCCGCGACGACTCCGCCGCCCACGCCCGTGCCGAGAATCACTCCGAACACGAGCTGCGCGCCTTTGGCCGCGCCGTCGATCGCCTCCGAGAGAGCGAAGCAGTTAGCGTCGTTCGCGAAGCGCACCTCGCGGTCGAGCCGCCGCTCGAGATCGGGCTTGACCGGCTTCCCGTTCAGCGCGCTCGCGTAGGCGTTCTTGAGCACTCCCGATCCGCGCGACACCGCGCCCGGCGTGCCGATTCCCACGGTGCCGCGCGCACCGGCCTCGCGCTCGGCCTCGAGAACGAATTGCGCGATCGCTTCGATCGCCTCCGCGTAGCTCCCGCGGGGCGCGGGCGCGCGGCGCCGCAGCAGCTCCGCGCCCGATTCGTCGAGCGCGGCGATTTCCATCTTGGTGCCGCCGAGGTCCACGCCGATACGGATCATTTCGGCCGCGAGTCGACCGCGAGGGAATTCAATAGGCCTCGTCCCAGGGGATGCTGAGACGCATCGCGGAATTGATCATTCCGACCATGCTGTAGGTCTGCGGAAAATTTCCCCACAATTCGCCGCTGCGCGGGTCGATATGCTCCGAGAGCAGACCGTGGCGGTTGCAGCGGGCGAGTATGCTTTGGAAGAGGGCGCGGGCCTCGTCCTTGCGTCCCAGCGCCGACAGCGCGTCGATGTACCAGAAGGAACAGACGACGAAGGCGTTCTCCGGAACTCCGAAGTCATCCGGCACGCTGTAGCGGAAGACGAACTCGCCGCGCCGCAACTCCCCTTCGACCGCCTGGACCGTCGAGGCAAAGCGCGGGTCGTCGGCGCGCAGGAAATTCAGCTCGTGAAGGAGGAGCAGGCTCGCGTCCAGGTCCTCGCCGCCGAAAGTGGCTGCGAAGGTCCTGCGCTTCCCGTTCCAGGCCCGATCGCAGATCGCCGAATGCATCGCGTCGGCGCGCGCGCGCCACGCGCGCGCGCGGTCCGCGAGCCCGATGCGCGCGGCGATCTTCGCGAGGCGGTCGCACCCCGCCCAGCACATGACACTGGAAAAAGTGTGCACGCGCTGCGCCCCGCGCAACTCCCACAGGCCGGCGTCGGGCTGGTCGAAGAGCGCCGCGGCCCGTTCGCCGAGCTGCTCGAGCTGGCGGAGGAGCGACTCGTCGCTGCGCAGCGCGAGCCGCGCGTCGAAGAACACGTGGGCCGCAGCCAGGATCGCCGCGCCGTAGACGTCGTGCTGGACCTGGGAATACGCCTGATTGCCGATCCTCACCGGCCCCATCCCGCGGTAGCCGGGCAGCGATCCGATTTCGCGCTCCTCGATGCCCGCCTTGCCGCTGATCGCGTAGACCGGCTGCAAATCGCGACCGTTGGTGCTCGTGGCGATATTGATGATGTAGTCGAGGTAGCGCTCCATCGGCAGGGTCGCGTTCATCCGGTTCAGCGCATTCACCACGAAGTACGCGTCGCGCAGCCAGCAGTAGCGGTAATCCCAGTTGCGGCCGCTCGCGCGCGACTCCGGGATCGAGGTGCTCACCGCAGCGACGATCGCGCCGGTATCCTCGTAGGCGTTGAGCTTCAAGGTGATGGCCGCGCGGATGATGTTCTCCTGCCATTCGTAGGGGATGCCGAGATTGCGCACCCAGGCCCGCCAGAAGGCGGCGGTGTCGTCGAGGAACCTGCGAAACACTTCCCCGGCGGAGCCCTGCAGGGTCTCGTCCGGCCCGAGCACGACCGACACCGGTTCCCGCAGCACGATGGGCGTTTCCT
>WNGC01003372.1_pt1 | contig 19603 bp, 13 predicted proteins | sample 5400051 | NCBI WGS metagenome assembly WNGC01 (sample SAMN13153368, study PRJNA577476) | soil metagenome | isolation source: 20 cm soil or saprolite under grassland replicate 2 | place: USA:California | collected 2016-06-15
GAGCCGCGAGCCAGTGGTATAAAGGAGGCTTGGACGGAATTTCGTTTCCATTGCGCATGGGCAAGATCCAGTTTCCCGAATGATTGATTTCCCAGACCACCAAGGCTTCACGAGGTTCCTGCTTATCGAAGAACGGAGCATTTCCCAGCTCTAGAAAATAAAGAGCGCAACAAGCGCTCAAGATCAAAATCACGTCAAAAAGCCGATAGCCGATCTTGTCACGCGCCATGTAAAACCCCCCGCATCAGTCAGAAGCCGAGCAGATATTACCAGATAAGTCCGCGGTTCAAAATGCTCCAAGGCACGTGCATGAAACAACATTTGCCGGGATCGGCACGGTGAATAGCTGTCCCGTTTTTACTAAAGCTGGAGCAAGTCAAAAGACGTATGGACTCCCGGTTTGGAGCAGTATAGGATTTGTGCGCGAGCCAAAATCCAGAAGACATAAGACTTCAGGATTCTCGCTTTCGCGGGAAAGACGATGAGGTGCTTTTCGGACGAACGAAGTTCGCCTTCTCAAAAAAGCTCCGGACGTAAGCCCGGACGAATTTACAGCAGGTTTTTGAGGTCGAAAGATGAAAAGGGTTTTTTATTTCCCGCATTCTCCCGCGTTGGCCCTAGCGACCGCGGCGTTTCTTACAGTAACGGGACGCACCGGAACCGCTGCCGAAACGATGAAAGCCACACCTTTGCGGCTCGCCTACAGCGCGATCACGGTCAATCAGGCGATTCCTTGGATGGGCGCGATTCTCGATAAGCCGCTTTATAGTTTTATCGTCAGCTCGAAAATCAAAACGCCGCAGGACCTCAAGGGCAAAAGAGTCGGTGTCACGCGATTGGGCGCCACCCCGGATGCTCTTGCCAGGGCGATGCTCAAGATGTGGGGCTTAGATCCGGCCACGGACGTTACGATGGTTCAGCTCAACGAAATGGGTCTTTTGGTTCAGGGCCTGGTAAACGGTGTGATCGACGCGGCGCCGATCTCGATACCGAGTAACATCCGGGCAAAGAACCTGGGCTTCACCGAGCTATTCGATATGACCAAGCTCAACAAGACCTATATCACGGGAAGCGTAGTGACCAGAAAGCGCTTCCTCGAAGGCCAGCGAGATGTCGCCAAGCGCTTTATGAAAGGTTTTCTGGAGGGCATGAAGACTTATTTGGAAGATGAAAATTTCAGCATAAACGTAATCCAAAAGTGGACTCGCGCGAAAAACCGGGACGAAACTAAAGAAGCCTATGCGCTGCAGGCGCGTCACATGCTTAAAGTGCCGCGCACTTCGATCGAGGGCGTGAAGACGATTCTCGAAGGCTTGGACCGAATCCCCGCGGCCAAAACCGCTGACCCCCATCGATTTATCGACTTCACAATTCTCGACGAACTAGAAAAAGAGGGTTTCTTCAAATCGTTGTACAAAAATTAGAATGGCGCAGACGATCTCATTAGGCGACGAGACGCCGCGTAAAAGAGATTTATCCTGACGGATTGAAACGGTGAGTGATTTGGTTTAGCTACTTGCGCGGTTTTCTCTTTCACTCCGTTCGTCTCGGTCCGGGGTCTACGTTGCCGGGCAGACACGAATAAGTAATCGCTATGTTCTTATTCCTGAGATGGACCACATTCGTACCAATGTTTACGTTTTTTCGGCCGTGCCATGAATTCACCTTTTTCTTGAGGCTATTTTGACATTGAGATCTCAGCTCAAACCGGTTTATTGGCGTCCAATAACTGCCCGCCGTCGATGTGGTTTCCGCCCACAGCACCCATGCAATCAGAAGGCTTGAACAGCAAGATTTTTTCAATTTCCAATCCTGGTTAATTTGTGAAATCTCACCTCCGACATGCGGCCCGAGTCCGGCTTCGTATTTCACGGACACCGCGATGTTTACGTTGTTACGCTGCTCTGCGGGGAATCGGCTGTCGTCAAGGGAATCGTGAGGCGAAAAGCTGTTCCCTTGTTGGGCTCACTGGTGTAGGAAATTTCGCCGCCATGAGCGGCGACGATCTGGCGGGCGATGGCCAGACCCAATCCAAGTCCTTGAGATTTCGTCGTAGTGAAGAGCTCAAAGACATTCACTTTCTCGGGAATTCCGCGTCCCGAGTCCTTCACTTCCACCACTATTTCATTGCCGTTTTGGAACGCGCGGAGTTTCAGTTTCCCCCCTTCGGGCATCGCGTCAGCCGCGTTCTTACAAAGATTGAGGAGAACTTGCTTGAGTTTTTGTTTATCGGCCATCACGCGAGGTAGCGAAGCGGAAAAATCGAGATCGGCCTCAATGCCGCGTTCATTATGGTTGTGCCGTTCCATGGTCAAGATCTCAGCGGCAATTTCCCGGAGGGAAATGGATTTCAGATCAAGCTGGCCTGAGCGCACGAAAGATCGCAAGTCCTGAAGCAGCGCGCGCAGCCGGTCGATTTCGTCTCGCAAATTCTCCACGTCCCCGCGTAGCGCATCAGCGTTTATGCCATCTGGCTCGGAAAGTTGCCGTTCCAGGAATTGCACCGTGGCGTACATGCCGGTGAGGGGATTCGCGATCTCATGCGTAATGCTCGCCGCGGTTGCGCCGATCACGGCCAGACGCTCATTTTCCCGGGCCTTCGCTTCCGCTCGGATGGTTTCCTCCTGACGCGCTTCCAAAGAACCCGCCATCTCATCGAAGCTTCGAGCCAGCTGCCCTAGCTCTCCCGAGGTGTAGGACACTCCGGTTCTGGCCTTCAGATCGCCTCCGGCAATCCGCCGGGCAGTGGTCAAGAGGCTGTTGACCTGCCGGACGACAAAAAAATCTCCGCCAAACCATGCCGCGGCAAACACCGCGAACCCAACTAGCGCCAGCCATAAAAGATTGCGCCGCAGAATGCGATGCGCTTCCGCAAACACCTCGTCCTGAGGGGTGCTCAGTATGAGATGCACGGTCCCGGATTCGCCCCCGCCGCCCAAGGAACTGAACACGGCGAACCGCCGGATATGGTCCACTCCCTCGAGCGAATGAAGACCTTCCGGGCCGGTTCGAAGCGCCTGGTCTAACGAAGTTCCCGCTATAGACTTGCCGATCCACGGCTCGCCGCCGGGATGGTGCGCCAAGATCAAACCTCGGTCATCGGCGATGGTCACAGTGGAACCCTTAGGCAGCGCCGAGCCTGCCGCCATGACCTTAAGCCATTCCAAGTCCAGGACGGCAAACACCACCGCTCGGATTTTCCCCGCCTCATCGACCGATGGATAGGCGAGGGGAAGAACGGCTCTTCGGGTGAGTCGAGCGACTTGATAATTGCCAATGGTGAAATCCCTTGTTTGTAGCGTTTTGTGGAACCAATGCGATTCGGGAAAATTGATGCTATCCGCGAGAATCGAATCGCCTCCGCAAAACCGCACACCGTTCGGTTCCACCGCGCCTAAGTCGACGTATTGACGATACTCTTTGGCGATGCCTTCCATAAGCGCGTTGCAGGCGGTGACGTTTTGCTCTCGCACGGCCGGCAGATTTGCCAACACAGTCAAGAGTTGACGTGCTCCTTGAACCAAAAGCTTGTTCTCGTCGTTGATCACCTGGGAGAGCCGCACCAAGTGTTCTCGAGCATCCTCTTCGGCCATCCGCCGCTGATCGCGGTCCGTGTAGAGAATGAGAGCCAAGGCTGGAATCACGGCGACAAAGACAAGGAGAAGCAGGCGAGCGCGGAGACTGCACGGAAGAAAACGAGACACTAAATTCGTGACCATCGTGTTCATTGGTTAGGCTCAAACTCTTCGCACGTGGGCTGAGTATAAAGTTAGCAGAAGCGAAATCAAGGGGTTTGAAGCGGATAAGGTGAAGACTCTGTTAAGATTTGCACATTAATTAATTTTCTCGCTTTGGGGATAGATTTGCCGGCCGAACGGTCTATCGTTGTTTGGAAGCAGAAGATTTGCGTGAAAGATGAGGACAAGGACAGGCGATTTGAAATTGAGGCGCACAGGACCAATCCCGGAACGCCGATTTAAATGAACGGATGCTCTTCTATCGCTTCAACTCATGGCGGAGCAGGCGCAAGAGTTCGTTGAACTGGCGCTGCATGGCGATCATTTGCTCGCGCATATGGAGGACCACCTCGGCTCCCTCCAGATTCACCCCCATTTCTTCAATGAGCAGGCGGGCCACGCGAACACGATTGACCTGATCGAGGGAGTAGAGTTTCTGACGTTGTCGGACGGTGGGCCGGATCAAGCTCTCGCGCTCTAATTGATCGATGAACTCCTGATCGACGCCGCAGACTTTAACGACCTCGGTAATGCGCAAATACTTACGCGCCATCGCTCGCTCCTCGCTACAAACGCAGATTCTTCCGTACATCTTCCGTGTAGGCCCGGTCGATCTTATCGATGACTTCCTGCGCGATCTTTTCCTTTGGAACTCGAACCATGAGCTCCAGATACAAGTCTCCGGCCGGGCTTTGACCGTGAGCGGGAACCCCTTTGCCTCGAACGCGGAGCTGCTGCCCGCTTTGCGCGCCCGCGGAAATGTTTACCTTCACAGTTCCGACCGGCGTCGGCACTTCCACGGTGGCCCCGCGGATGGCCTCGCCGACGGTGATCGGCAGTTTCATGGATAAATCTCGCCCAGAGCGCGTAAGCAGGGCGTGCGGCCGGATTCGCGGCACGATGTAAAGATCTCCGGCAGGTCCACCGCGAACACCCGCTTCGCCTCTGCCGCGCAAGCGAATCCGCTTTCCCGGCTCGGCTCCGGGCGGAATATTGACCCGAATGGTTTCCCGCCGCAGCACCCGCCCCGCGCCGCCGCATGCAGCGCATGGGTCGCCGGGCAGTTGTCCGGTCCCCATGCAACGTGGGCAAGTCTGCTCGAACTGAAGCGGTCCCTGAACCACTGACTTGCGGCCGGTACCGCGGCACTCGGGACAGGTAGTCGGCGCGGTTCCTGGTTTGGTACCGCTACCATGACAGGTGTCGCAGGCAACGGGACGCTGGAGCGTGAGCGCTGTCTGAAAACCGCGCACCGCATCGAGAAAGTCGATTGCCATCTCGGCCTCGATGTCCCCGCCGCGCATCGAACTCGGCCGAGCCCTGTGGCCGCCGCCGAATATGCCGCCCGGACCGCCAAACAGGTCGCCGAGATCGTCCATGTCAAATTGATAGCCGCCGCCGGCGCGTGTCGATTGCTGCTGCCACTGCTGATAGCTTCGCGCTTTCGCGGCGTCAAAACCGGAGGCGAGCCCGGCCTCGCCGAATTCGTCGTAGAGCTTGCGCTTTTCCGGATCAGTCAAGGCATCATAGGCGACCGAGATCTCTTTGAACTTATTTTCCGCCTCTTTATTACCCGGGTTGATATCCGGATGATATTTTCGAGCGAGTTTGCGATACGCCTTGCGGATTTCTTCAGTGGAGGCATTTCGGCTCACGCCCAGGATGTCGTAAAAATTGCGCTCGGCCATTGCAAGCTAGAATAGCGCCGGCGCGCCGAGTTGCAAGAGGAAAGATCAGTGGTTTGATCCTGGGGAAACTAGTCAGCTATAGCAGTTGATTTGCTAGTGATATTCAGTTTGCACTTCGACGTGGGGAAAACGCCGTTTGTGGTATCGAAGCCACAATGGCTCTAGCGAGTTCAATGTTGCAGCTCAGAGCATCCACCGATGAGAGATCGTGCGGTAGTTACTACATTATCGTGGTCGGCCGCGAAACAGACGGGGCGAGACTCCCAAAACAAGTTGCAATCTCACAATTGGTTAACAGACTCTTGAGTTGTCGTTGTAGTTTAGTACTGTAAAAGTCAGGAGGTGAAAAGTTATGGCAGTAAACTTAAAAGCCGCCATTGTCGCCAACATGAACGAGCTGAAGAAGGCAATTTCCCAGAGAACGTCTGAGGTGGCCCAATTGGAAAGAGAACTAAAGCGTCACAAGACCGTGCTTGCGCTGCTCTCCGGACGTGACGGTGCGGGCAGGGTCACGACAAAACAGAGTCGCGGGCGAAACGGCACCGGCCTCAGAACCGTGCTGAGCCGAGTTCCCGAAACCTTCACGAGCAAAGAATTTGTCAAAGAGGCGAGCCGGACTAAGAAGCAGCCGATCTATATACGGCAAACTCTTTCGAGATGGGCGCGAGAAGGGAAAATTAAAAGATTGGGCCGAGGCAAATATCAGAAGCTAAAAAAGGCTAGCATACACCATCTGGCGGCTTAGGCTGTGATGGTAATCCGCTGCCTGTGGCATCACGCTACAACTGAACAACGCCTGTTCACAGGTCAGCAATCTTTCTCATCAGAGAATGCGCTTTGGTGAATTGCACACGCGACCGGCGGATATTCGTTGTAACGGAGGCTATTCTGTAGATACAACCGTTCCGGCCGACGAAGTCGCTGATTAAGACTTCTTCCGCTCTTCGTCAATCAGCTGCATGGCTTTTGCGCGAAGTTCAACATCGGCATTTATTTCCTTAACGATGTGGCTGTAAGATTCAGGTGTCAGGCCTTCTTTTTTGAGCGCTTCAGCGATTCGCGCTCTCGCTTCCTTCTCGATGTCATCAGTTTCCCGGGCGTTTTGAGCACTTTTGATGCGTGGCAGATAAGTGTCGCGAATCTTCTCGAATTGGACATAAACCCTTGCGAATGATTTTAGTTTGTCCGGATCGATGTTAGAGACCTGTTTTGGCGTTTCCTGAGAAAAGACTCGCTTTGTGATAGGGGACATAATCAAAACCGCGAGTATCATGATGATGATTTTTCCTGGAAGTTCTTTGTGCATACCTGGCCCCCTTCCTCGAATTTTTTGCCACGCCACTGCGTAGGCAAAAGGCAAGACCGATGCCAATGACCTGCTAGATTTTGCCTTTTATTCCGTCGGTGAGATTATTGTTGCTGGCAGATCTCATGTATGGATTCTCCTGCAAGGGTCTTCCATACGTCTCATTCCACATACTAACAGTTCCTCTCCGGACAATGTAGCCTTTCGAAAACCCAGCGCGCAGTCGTCCCTTAATAGCAATATAGCCGGTGCGACCTCAATGGCCGCTCTAAACTGGGCCGAGCGCGTGAGGGCGAGAAAGTGGATCGTATCGCGAGCTTAACTGAAGAATCGGCCTGATGCAGTCCGGGAGGACAATACGCCGTTTTTAACGGCTTACTTTACTGATTTTCCCTAAGGTAAAGGGGTGTCTCTGTTGGTCTCAGGACGACGGACGGAGAGGCTCCGGATTTGGCGGTCCTTGAAAAAAAAGTTTCTAAGACATTCTCGATTGAGAGAATTCCTGCCGTTTGATGATTTCCGTTGACAACCAATCCGACCAGATATCCTGAGGCGTCGACGACCGCTCCGCCACTCATATGGTTTTCGACTCGGATTCCCCACTTTGTGTCCAGTGAGATACCTTGGCTTTCCAGGTAGGCTGGCGTGTAGACCTTGTAGTCGGCAGCGAAATACCCCCGGCTATTTTTTTCCGTTAAGTTCAGAAAACCTTCGGAAATTACGAAATCGCGGTCCTTGGGATATCCCACGACGAAAACTCTCTTAGGAGGCAACAAGGGTGTCAATTCAAAATCAGCATCGGGATGCAACAGGTTGATTTTGTTTTCCTCGAAATCCCTCAAATCCCAGTGAGAAAAACGAATGGCGCCATCACTTTTGAGCTTTCCTACGACGAAGTCTCTATGCTTGATGATCTCGTCAGGGGTGTGGATGTCCTTCCCGTTTGTGGAGTCTACCTCTTTCAGGTGAGAGATGATCTGGACCTCAAACTCCCTGTCGCCGTTTTCGGCCTTGTAGCGTATGGCTGAAGGGCCAGCCGAACAATCCACGCTGGCGGAAAAGCGGCTTTTTTCCTTTTGACTTTCTAAACAGAACTTCATCACATGGTAAGCGGTTACAAAAAGTCCGTCAGATGAGATCAGAAATCCAGATCCCAAATTAGCCCGTTGCCAAGTACCATTTTCGTTTTGATACTCCAGCAAAATTTTAAGGCTTTTCGACCTGACCTCAGGCCAGTTAAACTTGACGCCGGTGTTCAAAAGATCCTTTGCGTCGCTGATAAGATTACTTAAAGCGGGGGAAGACCACGAGAACAAGAAAATAGTCAAATACAGGAGTATCTGCACTGTTGAATAGCGCTATAGATACCCGAAATGGAAAAAAAATACAAGGAAAATAAGCCGGCAGCCGAATATGGCCCAGCGTCCTGACCGCTTCGTTTGCGGATGGGCCAATTATCTGAAAGAGGGAATATGTCTGAAACTCAGTGAATCGGCTGGGTTAAGAGCTAAGACGCCAAACGCAAATCGGAGTTTGCGATATGTTGCGCCAGTGGGCGTTGCGGCAAAGCAACGACTCGCAAATCCTTTTGCCTGTATTGCAAGAGACCGCGTCTGATGTAGCCCGGATCAAGCCCAAAGAGTCCGCACACGTTCTCAAAGCTAAACAGCCAGTCATCATCGGAGCTGAAAAACCACTCCCTGATTTCTTCGAAATGCCGTCTCCCGCTCCGCGTATTGGCACCAAAATACTTTATGTAGCAGCGGATCGCGTCTTCTAAAACCGCCAACATCAACAACATCTCGGGTTCACGACCCGGCCTGCTTCGGTAGACCTGAAGATATTCGTATAACATTTCGATATCGAATGGGGAATTAAAGGTTTCTGAATGTTGTTCAGATGAAAAACCTGCTACAGCCTCGACATTCATAGTATCCCCCTAAATCTTTTTTGATGCCGTAATCCTTCCGGGCTAAGCTGCCCACCGGCATTTTCGTCCAGCGCGACTGGGCAATTTATGTGAGCAATGAACGCGCCAATGATGAACGGGGAGGAAGAAAACCTTGCATGAACCGAAAATGCGTTGCATTTAAAAGAGTTCACAAAACATATCTACGATCAAATGACTGAACCCTCATGGATTCGATTGAAGAGATATTCAGTAAGAGTAGGTAAATCACCTACAGTATTGTAGGGGAATAATCCACAACGGCTCAGCCGGAGTTATTTCTCCTGGGATGGCGCTGGTAGCGGCGCTCCCCGCGCGGCGAGCCGGAGCCCCGAGTCGGCGAGTCCATGATAGTGAACCTCTCCGGCCTCTCCGGCCATCAAGGCGTTGAGAACCCCGTGAAGCCGGACATAAAATATTCGGCCTCAATCCGCTGCGCTCACGGCTCCTGTCGCCATCAGGGCAGCTGACGAAACGACTTTCAAAATTTCGGACAGCTGATACGGTTTCATAATGACTGCGGTAAGTTCGCCCTTGGTTGCTGCCGATGCAATTTCAGGCGCGATGTAACCCGTGGCCAGAATAGCTTTCAGATTCGGGTTGGCTTGCTTCATTCTCTGAAAAGCCTCCCAACCGCTCAATCCTGGGAGTCCCAGGTCGAGGACCACGATCGAGATCTCATCTTTATGGCGAAGATGGATATCGACCGCCTCGAGACCGTTGATGGCGGTCAAAACCCGATAACCGTTCCTTTGCAGAAAGTTTTGCATCAACTGCACCTGCCGTACCTCGTCTTCGACAAAAAGGATTGTCTGTCCTTGGGCGCGAATCTCTTTATGTTCGCTTCGGAGTTCTCGCTTACTTTCAAGTTGTTGACCCTGAAGTTCGCCAATCGGCAAATAAATATTGAACGTAGAGCCTTCATGCGGCCGGCTCGTCACGTCAATAAAGCCGCCGTGATTGGCAACGATTCCGTAGGCCACTGAAAGACCCAACCCGGTGCCTTGATCCTGGTGCTTGGTCGAAAAAAACGGTTCGAAAATTCGACTTTTGACGGCCTCGTCCATCCCTAGACCCGTATCCGCCACGGAGATCAATGCGTACTGCTCAGCTTTGACTTCCTGAAAACGTGCGCGCAGTTCGGCTCCAGGCACCGTTCCGGTTGTCAAAACAAGTTTTCCGCCTTCAGGCATAGCATCACGCGCATTGAGCGATATGTTGAGAAGGACTTGATCTATCTGGCTAGGATCCGCCGTCAGCGAAGGAGAGCCCGGGTCTAAATGCAGGCCGACATCAATCGTTTTCGGAAACGTTTCGCTAAGCAGGCGCTCAAGGTTTTTAACTAGGTCATTGAGATTGAGCTGTTCCAGTCTCGCCTCGCTCCTTCGAGCAATGGCGAGGAGCTGCTGAACGATTGCCGTGCCGCGATCGACGGTTTCGTCTATGATTTTCAAAGCCCGTTGAAGCTCTTCATCCTTCGACCGATCCTCCCCAATGAAGGACGCGTGCCCCCTTATGATGTTGAGAATGTTGTTGAAGTCTGCCAATGCTTTCAAGCTTCTGAGATTGGCGCAGTTGCTCTTCAAGCCTTTTCTCCTCCTCCATTTCGCTCAACAGAGCGGTGTTGGCTCGCTCCAGCTCAGCGGTGCGCTCTTGTACTCGCCGTTCGAGCTCCGCATTCGATTGGGCCAGTGCGTCTTTGGCCTGGAGCAAGGCCGCCTCTGCCAACTTCCGCTCGCTAATGTCGACATTGACTCCCGATATGCGGAGCGGTCGTCCTCCGGCGCCCGTAAAAACTTTTGCCCGCGCGAAGAGCCAGTGCACGCTTCCATCCGGCCAGACCACACGAAAATCTTGAGAATACTCACCGGTCTCGAGCGCGTGATCCATTTCCGCCTCTACCCGCTCGCGATCTTCCGGGTGAAGCCGCCGGTGCCAGCCTTCGTAGGTCCCTTCGAATTCTCCCGGCGCAAGACCATAGAGCGCTTCGATTTCCGGCGACCAGTAGTTTCTTCCCGTGATGTAGTCGTAATCGAAAACTCCCCAACGCGCCGCTTGCTGCCCGATGCGCAAGCGTTCCTCGCTTTCGCGCAAGGCTTGTTCGGCCCGTTTGCGATCCGTGATGTCGCTGATCGCCGAAATCCAACCCGTCACCTTGCCGCGCCGGTCTTTTTCCGGCACATAGGCGATCCGCATGAATCGCCGGCCGATTCGCTCGTATGGCACTTCCACTTCATATTGGACGAGATCCCCTTGTAAGGCCCTTTGAACATGCGGGCGAATGACTTCGTAAGCGTCCTGGCCTAAAACTTCAGGGAGGGTCTTGCCGATGATCTGCTCCGGCGTCAATCCGAAACGTTCGGCATACTCGCGGTTTACGAACAGGTATCGACCGTCGCTATTGCATTGCACGAGCATGACCGGCGCAGAGTCTGTAATGAGCCGCAGCTGTGATTCTTTGGCACGCAGGGATTTTTCCGCGCGCTTGCGCTCGATGAACTGTCCAAACTGGAGGCCGATGTCACTGACCATTTCAAGAAAATCTTCGTCCGGCTCTCGGACCTCACGACTCATGCATTCAATAACACCGAGAACTTCGTCAGTGAGCTTAATGGGAAAACAAAAAGCGGAATGCAATCCTTCCTTCGTCGCCGCCGGCGCTCGCGGGAAGTTGCTGTCCTTGGTTACATCGAGAATCCAAGCCGGCTCGCCGCTGGCCCAGACTCGCCCTGGCAGGCCAATTCCGTGGCCAAACTTGCTCAGCCGGGTGACCGCCTCGAACTCGGGCACGTTAACGGACCGAAGAGACCAAAAGTCCATGCAGGTCAGTTGGTTTGGAGTTCGATCCACGTCCCATATCGCCCCCAGTCCCCATCCCCCTCTCTCACATAGAACCTGGATAATTCTAGGCGCGGCCTCCGCGAGTGCCGGAGACTCGGCCAAGATGCGGCTTACCGCATCCTTGATCAGCAGCCGTTGCTCTAAGCGTCTGCGCTCTGAAACGACCGAAGCCATCACCAGGGCCGTCGTGGCAATGGTCGCCATGAACACCTGCAACAACAGAAGGGAATGATTTGGATGCAAAGTCGCGAACGGGCCGAGATTACGCGACGTGCCCCATAAGGCGATACCCGACATTATCAAAGCCGAGGTCGCCGCTCCCCGTCGGCCAAATCGCAGCGCTCCCCAAAGTAGCGGTACCAGGGCAAAATACTCTAGACCGGAGGGAATCGTGTTCAGAAATAAAACCCAGCCGACTAGGGAAAGAGTCAGCAGCAGGCCCGTTGCCTCCAAGATCTGCGCGACTTTCAAAGGCAACAGCGGTTGCGTCATCCAAAGCACCAACGGCGAGGCCACAATCAAGTCGCCGACCATGTCACCGAGCCACCAGGTCAACCAAATGGCTAGGTAGTCGTCCCATCGGGCGTGGCCCGCTAAAGTCAGGCTGGTGACGCCGACGGTAGCGCCCACAGTCGTGCTCAGAGCCGCCGCCAACAGAATGAATAGGAGAATGTTTTTTGTTGCTTTAAAAGCCTTCGGCCCTTCGGCGAATCGGCAAACCAACCAGGCTCCGAAAAGCGCTTCAAGTGTGTTGCCGGCTGCGATGGCCAATGCCGTTGCCAGCGATCTTTGTACCGCGAAGTTCACCAGGGTGGCTCCCAAAAAAACTCCTGGCCAAAGCCGATAACCCCACAAAAGGATAGCCGTCAAGGCGATGCCACTTGGCGGCCAGACGGCAGATGCGCTGGGATTCACGGACGCCAGCGACAAACCGAAGATGCCGGCGCAGAAATAAACGGCGGCGAGCCCGAGAATAAATGCCGCGGTTCGTAGGTGCCGCGTCGTCGTGTCCGAAATGCGCGTTTCCTCGGGGTGGTACATGGCGAGTGTCATTTCGACACCGATGTTTACGAGATTTGGGACACTTTGGCAATCAAAAAAGTTACAGAACTGGGGCAAAGACTTGTAGGCAAGCCGGCATGAGGCGCAACAGCAAAAATCACGGACTGGTTGCGATCAGCGCATTAGCACCGAGATGTTTCCTCGTAGGACAGCAAAAATGACAACTCAGGGGTCGGGATGGACTTGAAATCCTGCTTGTTCGTTTTAAAATAATACATAGTCACCGTAGTGGACGTAGTCTGCCAGCTAACGCCGCCGCGACTTTCGAGTTTCAATCGGGCCATCTGGTTTATTCTTCTTCCTCGATTTCTCAATGTGTCAACGTATGTCAGATATCTGACAGACGCATAGAGTAAATTGATATATCCGTTGATTGTTTAGCGGATTGTTTGGGGACGCCAATCCTGGAGAAGATAAAATAATGGATTCCGTTAACGCAAAAAATTTGCAAGAATTGAAAAATCTTTCTTCATTTAGCCTTTCTCAACTGGAGAAGTTCGCCGACAATCTGTCGGTAAGAAACTACCGAAAAAATGAAATTGTCTTTGATCAAGACCAGGAAGCAAAACTCGTTTATTTAGTTATTTCAGGAGTAGCCAGGGTTTCATATCTTAACACCCATGAAAACCAGACCATTGTCAGCCTACTTCCGGCCGGTGAGTTTTTCGGCCTCGACTCGCTGGTTCCAAAAACTCACCATCCGTTCCGCTGCGAGGCATTCGAGAATTCAGTGGTAGGCTCCATAAGACCGCAGCCTTTCATCGAAATACTCCTGGGTACGACATACGAAAGTTTCCTGCGCTGGTATACTGCCACCTTGCATTCTAATAGAAAGTCTTACGTCCATTGTGTTCGAGGCATCGGACTTGATTTGCGCGGCCGAATCGCGCTCGAGCTATTGAACTTGGCTGATCTCTTTGGCATATCCGATGCGCGTGGAATGATCATAGACTTAAACATCAGCCACGAAGATCTTGCCGGTATCATAGGAGCTTCGCGCCAACAGGTGACTCAACACCTTAATGAATTTGACCGCGAGAAGATCATCGCCCGGGAAGGGCGGCGGATCATTGTTAATGCCCAGAAGCTCCGGAAAACTATCGAGCTGGAGTCATGAGAGCAGTCGGGTTCGCCCCGCTCCGTCGGCTCTAATCCTTCCCGCCTGTCCAAAACGTTAACGTGACCTAATTCAAAGTTGCGCAAACGCGTCGAAGCATTATCGTGCTCATCGGACTCTTTACCGCAGTCGCATGATCATGTTACTTTTTCGCTGGCATCACCTCAGAGAGAAAGGACCGGGAGCATGCAAATCATCGAACGTTCATTCAGCGCCAAGAATGATGGGATAGCCGGGTTTCTGGCCTACCCTGAAAGAAAAGAGCCGGGACCGGCTCTCCTGCTCATCCATCCGAAGGGCGGGCTCACAGACTATATCAAAATCGAAACGCGTAAATTCGCGAAGCTGGGCTACAATACTTTCGCAATCAATGTCTTCGAACAGCTTGGCTATCCTGCCGCGACCCACATCGAAACCGGATCACAGATTCAGGCGAAGACCCGGGATCCTGAGTTTACGCGTGTTCTCACCGAGGGTTGGCGTTATATGCTTGCACAACCGCAGGTGAACAAAGACAGAGTTGCGGTCTGCGGCTATTGCATGGGCGGGCGTATTGCCATTCACTTTGTCGCCGCCACGCCTGAGGTGCGCGCTTTCGTCGGCTACTATCCGACCGTACGCGACGAGCCCACGACGCCGCTGAGACCGGTTCACCCATCCGAGGCGGCAAAAAAGATTCGTTGTCCGGCCATTATCCTGTACGGCGCCGATGACGTGACAACGGTGGTCCCGGTTCAAGACATGATGTGGGATGCGTTCAAGACCAACGGCCAACGTCTGGAGTGGCACTTCTTTCCATTCGGCGGCCACGGCTACGTCGATCCGGGCGCGCCAGGCTACCATGCGCACGCTGCCGAGGTGTCATGGCCGTTGGTGGTAGATTTCATGGAGCGCGAGCTGCAATGGGATTCACCGGCTTAGTTTATCTGGCCTCATGAGATCTTGCCCGAAGCCGAAAGTCAGCTTAAACAGCCGGTAAACCGAGCGGATGGATGGCTCAAGCTTTTGCGGCAAATCACGCGGAAGTAATTCGTTCAACCTATTCAGCTACAGATGAAAACATGGAAATGAGACCGCGGCCCGTTTCAGCAATGCCGTTCCGCGGTCTCGGGATCTTCGATCACTCCGGATGATCACTGCGACCGTTCGTTCGCCGACGGTGATTTCGGTATGGATCTCGTAAGGTTTCACAAGATCGATTTCTCCAGGACCGACGAGCACATCGCAGCTCTCACGAATTTCGGCATATCCGAGCTTCGAGCGGTCATCGAGCCGATCGTAACGCACGACCCGCTCACGCCCGTCGAGCACGCCATAAAGCGTGTAGATATGCGCGTGATCGTGGATGCGTGCCCGCTGACCTTGGCGCGCATCTCCTTTGGTTAAGCCATTGATGGCGAAGCCGTAGTCAGGGTCTTCATAGAAAAGCAAATTTTCCGTCCGTCCATCGGCCGGAACACAGTCCGGCCAGTGTTTCGACGCCTCCACGACTTCGGGATCTGCGAGCAGCTCCGCCAGGATCGGCCGCAAGGCGTTCCAGCGTTTGTCGAGGTCCGGTTCTTTGGCGAAAAGATCTCGCGCTTTTCCGATGAAGCGCGCGAGCGCGTTTTCCGTTTGAGTCTCGTGGCGTGTTTGCGTTTGTAGTTCCATGAAAGACCTCCTTGTTATTATTGGACTTGCTGCGTAGTGGCGTCGTTGCGGGCGGATTTCGCCGTTTGCGCCGCTTCGGTCGTTCCATAGAAGCGAGCGCAGTTGTCCCAAAGAATTTTGTGTTTGTCCGCATCGGACAGAGAGAGCTTCAGAAAGCTTTCCACTGCATGGGGATATCTAGAGTCGCCGTGCGGATAGTCGGTCGAGAAAACCAGTTGGTCGCAGCCGAATTCCTCAATGGTGTGACGCGCGGGCGTTTCGTCCGGCTCTATGGAGATGAAGCACTGGCGCTTGAAATATTCGCTCGGCGCCATGGTGAGATCGGTCATGAAAATGTCGCCTTCTCGCTCGTAGCCCTCGTCGAGGCGCCACAGAAGCCACGGCAACCACGAGCAGTTCGCTTCGAGAAAGGCGACTTTAAGTTTGGGATGGCGCTGGAGAATGCCGCCGCCGAGAAAACTCCCAAGGCCCATCATTTGTTCGAATGGCTGTGCATAAACGCGCCGCAGTCCGAAATTGGGCTCGAACTGTTCTCCGGCTTGGCGTGAACGTGATCCGGAGGCTTCGTGGAATCCCAGGGGAAGATTGAGCTCTTCCAGCGTATTCCAGAGCGGCTCGTAGTAAGGGTCGGTCCAGTTCTTCCCATTGACAACATTCGAACGTAGAAAGACCGAGCGAAATCCGTACTCTTCCACCACGCGGCGCGTTTCTTCCACCGCATCATTGATGTCGTATATAGAAATCATCCCGGCGCCGAGAAGCCGGTTGGGATCGGCCTGACAAAAGTCGTGCAGCCAATCGTTATAGGCCCTGGCCAGGGCCGCGGCGAAGCGCGGGTCGCGGTCGGGGTGGGTCAGTAGGCTGAGCCCCCGCGTCGGAAAAAGCACGGCGATATCAATTCCCTCCACGTCCATCGCTTCGAGTTGCACCTCTCCGGTCCAACCGCGCTCCGAGTGATCGCGGTAGATGCGCTGATTCTTTTCAAAATTGTGACCGCGATGGGGAGTTGCAGCAGTCCGATTGACGTTGCCCTCGCCTCCGGGAAAGATCAATCCAAGATCGCGCACGTTATCGGATGTCCTGCCGCGAGGAGCCTCGGACTTGAACTCTCGGGCGATGTAGCGCTCCCAAAGATCGGGCGGCTCCATGATGTGCATATCGCTGTCGAAGACTTTGAATCCGTGCTTTGCCATAGGATCTTTCCTCCTGTGATTGCCGCTTAGGCTGCGGCGAATCATTGGCATTATTAAAAATTTTGGATGACTGGACGGAAAACTACGGCTTCAGTTGATTCAACTCCGGACTCCAAGTCGGAGCGTAATGCGCTCAAACGGCACTTGTCAAGTTCGTAGTTGGTTAAAATGCGAAGTCGCAATGAAACTCCCCGAAACGATTATCGCGCGTTGACAAGCTTATCCCTCCAGAACTAGAGTTGCTCCTACGCTGAAAATCTTCCGCATTCTTTACGATGCGGCCAAAGCTATCGCATCAATCGATCACAAACGTCACTGGCAACTCCTTACCCACTCATAACTGATTCGGTGAACTGAAGGCAGATCCTACAAAACCCACGAGAAAGTAACGATGCCAGTGGAGATTCTCTTCGGTATTGCCGTAGTTGGCGTGATTATTGGCGGGGCTGTCTGTGGAATTTTCGCGGTTCTTAGTCTGCAGGAATTGAAACAACGCCTTAGTCGCCTCGAACGTGAGCTCAATCTGTTACTGCACCGCCAAAGTGAAGCGCAAATGCGAGGGGCGTCCAGCCCTGCGGAAGTCAGGACACCGGCAGTCGAATCAAGTAAACCTCCCGTACCGGAGCCGCAAGCGTCTCCACCATCTACATCGTCGACACGGACGCAACAACCGGAGCCAGGTATTCAACATCCAGTCTTTCAATCGGCTCCAGCCGAAGCGCCTCCGACTCGACCAACGGTGACCTCTAGAGACCAATGGTCATCCTTTGAACTCGCCATCGGCTCCAAGTGGCTCAACTGGGTCGGCGTGGTCCTCGTAACCATCGGCGTCATGTTCTTCCTAAAATACGCCTATGACAACCAGTGGATCGGGCCGGGCGGCCGCATTGCAATAGGTGCGATGGCGGGAGTTGCGGCCCTAATCGTCGGTGAAAAGTCCCGTCGCCGTGGCTATCCCATCCTATTCCACGGCCTCACGGGATGTGGCTTGGCAGTCTTTTATGGCTGCATTTATTTTTCTTTTCAGGTGTATCAGTTGACCGGTCAAACTCTGTCGTTTGTCCTGGCGATTGTTGTTACAGCGCTCGCCGTGGCGATGTCGGTGATTCACAATGCGCCTATTATCTGCTTGCTCGGCCAGCTCGGCGGCTTTCTCAGTCCGATCCTGATTTCGACCGGCCAGAACCGTCCCGTCGAGCTATTTTCTTTCGTCGTGATTCTCAATTTCGCGACCATGGGTTGCGCCTACTATAAAAACTGGAGGAATGTGAACGCGCTTGCGTTCGTCGGCACGTGGCTGGTGTACGGCGGGTGGGCCGGCAGATTCTATGACGCATCTCAAGTTGGAACGGCACTTTTCTTTTCTTCTCTCTTCTATCTGATGTTCTTAATCGTGCCCACGCTGCGTGGCGCTATTCGGCGCGAAGCGTTGGCAGCCGAAAACCTTTCGCTCATCGCCCTCGATACGGTTGTAGAATTTGTCAATAATTACGGTCTGCTTTATTGGCACTACCGCTCGTGGCTCGGTTTGGCAGTCATCGTCCAAGCGCTCACGTTATCCGCCGTGTACGCTTATTGGGCCCGTCATTGCCCGGAAGATTCGAAAACTCGTGTGACTTTGCTTTTTGCTACCGTGGCGCTTGTCACACTGGCCATACCGATTCAGCTCCGCTTCTACGCCATACCCATAGGCTGGGCTCTGGAAGCCCTCTTGTTGGGTTTTATCGGACAGCAATACCGACAATGGGTATTTCAAGTCGCGGCGATGGGCGCGATTCTTTTGGCCTCTCTCGGACTATTGGCTAGGCTGCCGCTTCACACCCAACTCTTCACGCCGATTTTTAACCGTCCATTTGGTTCTTGGATGACCGTGGTTGCTATGGCGTTTGCGCTGTCCGTGCTTTTTCAGAGGAGCCGCGGGAGGCTCGAAGAATCGTTGAAGCGAGCGCCCGCTCTAGTCTTCGGATTAGCGGTCGTTCTGCTGTGCGCGCTGCTGCACATGGAGATCTCTGGTTTTTGGTCGGTGCGCCGGGAAATCTGGCCGGAAAAGCTCGCTCTGAGTTATCAGTACAGCTCACTCGTCTTCCTTTGGTCGACGATTCCGGTGATTTTTCTCTCGCTGGGGCGAAACGGCATCCTCAACTCTTCAGTTCCGGCGGCGCTGATCGGTTACGGTGTGGGGCTGCTGGTAATACTGCAAGGCGTCGCCAGCGACGCCTGGGTTAGTTTTAGAGTCCCGTTTCTTAATCCCCAGTGGCTGTCCCGTATGCTCTTCGTTTATTCCCTCTGGATCGGGGCAGGTTGGATGCGCTTTGTCCCCGATCGTCCGGAGCGGTGGGAAGGCTGGAAAGCGTTACTCCATACGGTCGAAGGTGTCGGTCATGTGATTCTCGTCTTGTTACTTTATGCGGAAGTGGATAGTTGGATTTCTGCCAGCAAGATTTTTTCCTCGTTCATGCGCTTTGGTTTCGTCTCGGCGCTCTGGAGCCTGCAGGCATTGATTTTAATCGGCATCGGCCTGCGCACGCGTAACCAGTTCCGCCGCATCCTTGGGTTCATTCTCTTTGGCGTCACGGTCGTGAAGCTGCTTGTGATCGATATGGCGATTTTGCAGCCGGTCTATCGAATTCTCTCCTTTGCTGCGACCGGATTGCTTTTGATCGTCGCCGCGTATCTCTACCAGAAATTTGCCAAAGTGCTGCTCGAGCCGATCGAGAATAGTTCGCCGCTCACCAAAGACGGGACGCCATGACACATCGCGTTTCGGCACTCGTTGTCCTGGTTGGGATTCTCGGTGTTCCTCAGATAACGCAAGCGCAGTTCCATCCTCAGGGGTGGAGATGGAGAACGGCTCTGACTTCGCCCCAGGGCAGCGGCGGCTTGGTGGCCTTATCTCTGGATGCAGCTATCTATGATCGTTTGCTAACTCCGCCGGACGATCTTCGTGTGGTAAACCCGAGCGGAGCTTTGGTGCCGCACGTCATTCAATGCGGTCGCACCGCGGCGAGTTCTACAGTGGCGACCCGCCCAGTTCAGATGATGAATCGGACCTACACGCCGC
>WNGC01000725.1_pt1 | contig 19587 bp, 20 predicted proteins | sample 5400051 | NCBI WGS metagenome assembly WNGC01 (sample SAMN13153368, study PRJNA577476) | soil metagenome | isolation source: 20 cm soil or saprolite under grassland replicate 2 | place: USA:California | collected 2016-06-15
GGGGCGCGGCTCGCTGATGACGTTGCGCATCGCTTCGATGATGACGAGGCGCGCTTCGCGCGCCTGCTGGAACGCCGCACGCATGATGTCGAGCGAGATCCCCTTGATCTTGATGTCCATCTGAAGCGCGGTCACGCCCTTCGCCGAGCCCGTGATCTTAAAGTCCATGTCGCCGTAGTGGTCCTCGAGGCCCTGGATGTCCGTGAGGACGGTCCACTTGTCGCCCGAGGTGACCAGACCCATTGCGATGCCGCCGATCATCTCTTTGATCGGGACGCCGGCGTCCATGAGCGCGAGGGTCGAGCCGCACGTCGACGCCATCGATGACGACCCGTTGGACTCGAGCGTTTCGCTGACGACACGGATCGTGTACGGGAACTCCTCCTTCGTTGGGAGGACCGGGAGGATGGCGCGCTCTGCGAGCGCGCCGTGACCGATCTCGCGCCGGCCGGCGCCACGCATCATGCGAACCTCGCCGACCGAGTACGGCGGGAAGTTGTAGTGGTGCATGTAGCGCTTGGTGTCGACGGGCGAGAGCGTGTCGATGATCTGCTCGTCCCCGCCGGGGCCGAGCGTTGCGACCGAGAGGACCTGCGTCTGCCCGCGAGTGAAGACGGCGGAACCGTGAGTGCGTGGCAGGACGCCGACTTCGATCGACAGCTGGCGGATGTCCTTGGTGCCGCGGCCGTCCGGACGGAGGTTCTCCTCGGTGACGGCCTTGCGGAACTCCTCCTCGAGGAGCTGCTCGTAGACCGCAGTGACCTCCTCGAGCGTCAGCGGTGCATTCTCGCCGGTCGCGAACTGCGCGACCGCCTCGAGCTTGAGCTCGTCGAGGCCGGCTTCGCGCTGCGCCTTGTCGGGGTTGCGGAGCTTCGCGCGGAGCCGCTGGCTCAGGAACGACGTGACCGCGCCGAGACGCGCCGGGTCCGGGACGACCACGACGTATTCCATCTTCGGCTTGCCCGCGGCACGCTGCAGATCCATCTGCGCGTCGCAGATCTTCTTGATGCCCTCCTGCGCGAGCGCGAGGGCCTGAATGAGGAAGTCCTCGGTGACCTCGTGCGCGCCGGCCTCCATCATCATGATCGAGTCACGCGTGCCGGCCACGATCAGGTCGAGCTTGCTCTCTTCCATCTGCTGGATCGTCGGATTGAGGGTGAGCTCATCGTCGACGGTGCCGACGCGCACGCAGCCGATCGGACCTTCGAACGGAGCGTTCGAGATCGTCAGGGCGGCGGACGCGGCGTTCACCGCGAGAACGTCGTAATCGTTTTCCTGGTCGGCCGACCAAGCCGACACGATGATCTGCACGTCGTTGCGGAAGCCCTTCGGAAAGAGCGGCCGGATCGGGCGGTCGGTAAGGCGCGCGGTGAGGATGCCTTCCTCGGAGGGGCGGCCCTCACGACGGGGAAATGAGCCGGGTATCTTCCCCGCGGCGTACAGGCGCTCTTCGAAGTCGACGGTCAGCGGAAAGAAATCGATTCCCGTGCGGATGGTTTTTGCGACGGTCGCTGCGGCGAACACGACCGTATCGCCGTACTGGATCGTGACGGCGCCGCCCGCCTGCTTCGCGTATTTGCCTGTCTCGAAGGTGAGCGGCTTTCCATTGATGGTCGCCTGGGAACGAGTAACTGGCATGTGGTTGTTGATCTCGGGTGCCTAATGAAAAAACCCAGGAAGTTCCCTGGGTTCCGCTTACGCGGGCGGTCTCACCGTCGCAGACCGAGTCGCCCGATGACTTCCTGGTATCGCTCCGGGCTTCTGCGGTGCAGGTAGGCGAGCAGCCGTCGGCGTTGACCGACCATGCTGAGCAGCCCGCGGCGGCTGGCATTGTCGTGGCGGGCGGTGCGCAGATGTTCGGTGAGGTGTTTGATCCGCTCGGTCAGGAGCGCGATCTGGACCTCCGGCGAGCCGGTGTCCTTCTCGTCACGGCGATATGCCGTGATCACCTCATTCTTCTTAGGGAGCGTCGCTGACGGCACCCGTTGTCCTTTCTTGATCCTTTGGATCTCTTATTCGCTTATGAGTCTACCGGATGCGGAACGATCAGCCGAGCGCTCGTAGCCGCGGAAGGAGTGCAGCGGCCTCTTCAGCGCGCTTCCGCGGGTCGCCGGCGGGCATGTTCCCGCCGCCGATCATGACGAGAATTTCGGTGAATCCGGCAGCGATGGTCGTCGTTGCCTTCGCGAGCGTCTCCTCCGGGGTCGTGAGGCGCATCGAGATCGAGCGGCGCACGGAGCTCGGTTCGCGGCCCGCCTTCGTGCAGGCCGCGTCCAGGGCCTTGCTCAACGCAACGCCTTCTTCGAACGTTGCGGCGTTCGAATGCCACACGTCCGCGTGGCGAGCGGTGAGTCGCAACATCCGCTCACCCTTCGAGCCGATCCAGATCGGGGGGTGCGGTCGCTGCACCGGCTTGGGTTCCGCGATGGCCTCCTTCAGCTCGTAGAAGCGGCCCTTGTAGGTCGCTCGTGGCTCCGACCACAGGAGCTTCATCGCGCGCAACGACTCGTCGAGCATCGTGACGCGATCGCCCGCACTCGGAAACGGCAGGCCGAACTGTGTGAACTCGGGCTCGTTCCAGCCCGTGCCGATCCCGAACTCGAGGCGGCCCTTCGAGAGGTGATCCACCGTTACTGCGATCTTCGCCATGAGTCCCGGATGCCGGTAGAGATTGCCGGTCACGTTCAATCCCATCCGTGCGCGCTTGGTGATCGCGGCCATCGCGCCGAGCACGGTCCAACCATCGAAGATGAGCGCCGTGGGATCCGGTCCGAGGGCGATCAGGTGATCGAACGGCCAGATGTGATCGAAGCCCGCCGCATCGGCGGTCCGCCAGACATCGACCTGCACATCGATCGGATGGACCTGCTGCGAGAACTTCAAGCCGTAGCGCAGCGGATTGTTCGGTGAGGGCATCTTTGCCGAATCTACCAAGCCTCCGCACCGGCCGCCTTTCGACACCTAGTACCGTACTGGCATGACTCCAGAGGGCGCGGTCGCGTTTCTTGTTGGAGCGATCTGGCTCGGAGCGATCGTGGCGCTTTTTGCGTGGCTCACCGGCCGAGCCCAGCGGCGCCGACACGGTGGCCGTCCTTTGCACCTCATCCCGTGGTACCTCGGTGGCGAGGTCCAGCGGCCTATCGAGGGGCCGCCCGAAGATTCAGACGGAGGCCGTCGCTCAGGCCGCTAGCACGAGCTTCTGCACGGTGTGGCAATCCGGCGGGACGAGGCCCGCTTTGCCGGCGATGGTCCAGACGACCTCGGCCACGTAGAGATCGCCGTTGGAATCGACCGCGAGGCCGTGCGGGGCGCAGAAGCTTCCGGACGCGCACGGATCCGGTCCACCAAGCCGCGTGACGACGGTGCCGTTCGCGTCCAACACGCTCACCCTGCTCGGTAAGTCGCGCTCGATCGGTCCGTTCCGGAACGAGCGTTGACCGACGCGCCAGCCCAGCTCGGAGACGTACATGAGGCCGCGGGCAAGGACGATCTGCGTCGGGCGCTGCACCTCGGTGATCTCTTTTATGAAGCGGCCCTGCGAGGTAAACACCTGAATCCGATCGTTCTCCCGATCGCAGACGAGCACGTTGCCGGTGGCATCGACTGCAATGCCGTGCGGCAGCATGAACTGACCGCGTCCGGTGCCCGGCTCGCCCCATGACGCGAGCAGCTTTCCAGCCGCGGAGAAGCGATGCACTCGAGCGTTCCCGTAGCCGTCCGTGACATACAGGTCCCCGTTCGGCGCCACAGCGAGATTCGTCGGACGGTTGAAGGGCGGCGCACCGCGGACGATCGTCGTGAGGTTTGAGCCGTCGTATCCACTATCGGAAGGCTTCCCCGCGTTCTCGCCGAGTGCGAGCAGGAGCTTTCCATCGGGCGTGAACCTACGCACCGAGTGTCCAGCGTCGTCGGTGCACCAGACCGAATCGTCGGGAGCGATCGTGATGCCGTGCGTCCGCATGGTGAACATGCCTTCGCCCCACGAGCCGACGAAGCGACCATCGGGCTCGTACATGAGCACGGGATGCTCGGCGCGGCAGAAGAGATAAACGCGTCCTTTGGAGTTGACGGCGACGGCGGCGACGTCGGGATGGGTGTAGCCGGCGGGCAGGTGTTCCCAGCCTACGACGGCCCGGTATTTCGGGGCGACGCTGGTGCTCATCTGGAAAGCGCTCCTCTCGTGTCCTCAACGTCGCGTGCGATCTGCGCAGACAGCTCGGCGGGGCTCGCGAACGCTATCTCGTCGCGCAATCTTTTCACGAATGCGACCTCGACCTCTTCGCCGTAGACGTCTCCGGAAAAATCGAGAAGAAAAGCCTCGAGCACGCGCTCGCCGGCGCCGAACGTCGGCCGGACCCCAAGCGACGCGGCGGCCTTGAAACGTTCCTCCCCCATCTCGGCCCACATGGCGTAGATCCCATCGCGCGGCAGGAGCCGCTCCTTGGGCAGCGCGAGGTTGATGGTGGGAAAGCCGAGCGCGCGGCCACGTTTGGCGCCGTGCACGACACGCCCGCGGATGCCGTACGACCGGCCCAGGAGCCGCGCTGCGGCCTCCACGTCGCCGCCGAGGAGCACGTTGCGAACACGGGTGGAGCTGACGACCGCGCCGTCGATCTGGATCGGTGACACCACGTCCACGACGAACCCATCGCGTTTGCCCCGTTCGCGGAGCTTCTCAACATCGCCCTCGGCGCGGCGGCCGAAGTGAAAGTCCGGACCGACCACGATCCGCCGGACGTCGCACGCCCCCTTCACTCGATCCACGAACTCGTCGGCGGAGAGCCTCGCGAAGGCGTCGTCGAATTGGAAGATCACGACCGCATCCGCTCCGGCTTCGCGCAGCAGCTCTACACGATCGTGGACATCGGAGAGTGCTGAGGCCGGCGCGCCGGGCGCGAGCACTTGGATGGGGAGCGGGTCGAATGTCGCCGCGACCGCTCGTGCGCCGGCTTCTCGCGCGCCCCGGGCGAGTCGTTCTATGAGCGCGCGGTGCCCGAGATGGACACCATCGAATACGCCGATCGCAAGATGTACTGGCCCTTTCGGCCACGCGGTGAAGTCATGGAGCGCTTCGATGAACCGAGACTAGTCGGCCGCACCGACTCCGGCAGGCGTGGGTTCGGCGATGGCGTCGAGCGCGACCGGGATGGGGGCCGGCTCGGGCAATAGCGAAGGCGCCGGCTGCGGTTCGCGGACCGGGCGAGGCGCCGTGACGATCGCCGGAGCGGGCCGACGGACTCGGCGCGGAACACGCCGAGCCGCGCGCGTCGCCAGGAACGGCACCGGCGTGAAGACGGCGGCGATGAACCCGAGGTAGTTCCCCTGGAAGTACCGCCCGAAGAAGAGGAACGCGAGGAGTGTCAGCGCGTAGCCGGCGAGGAGCGTCGCGATGGTGGGTCGCTGCCACAGCCGGATGAACCACCACGCGGCGATCGGTGTCGCGATCGCGATCTCGATGGCCGCGAATGGAAAATCCGCCTGCCGGTACGGGATCAGGCCGAGCCCGAGGAGTATGGCGGAGAAGCCCATCCCCGAGATCGGATACGTCCATGCGGCGCCGCCGGCGTTGTAGCTGACGACGTCATCCCAGAACGCGCCGAAGTTGTTCACGAGGAACGGGACGAACGTCGCGATCAAGAGGAGAGCGGCGGGCCATGTCGGCATGAGCGCGGCCACCACATCCCGCACCGTGCGCGGCCGCTTCGTAGCGACCATGTACACGGCCACGAAGGGCAGGAAGATGAGCGCATGGAGCTTGGCCGCGCCGGCAGCCGCGAACGCGAGCGAGGACATCGTGCGGCGTTCACGCATGAGGAGCGCGAGCCCCCCGAACAGGAACAGCAGCACGAAGAAATCGTTCCTTCCTTCCACGACGAATGGGAACAGCTGCGGGTTGAGCGCGATCGCCGCGGTCATCGCAAGGCGCGGAGCGGCCCCGCGCACCAGGAATGGGACGAGCGCCAGTGTGCCGACGTAGGCCGGAAGGTAGAGGTACCGCTGGTCCCAAATGAAGCCGAAGTGATCGAAGAACCACACGAATGGCGCGCTCACGAGGAACATGAATGGGAAGTAGGTGAGGTGGTAGAGGGCCGGGTTGTTGATCATCGGCCAGAAGAACATCGGAGTGTCGAGATAGTCGGCGACATACGGGTTCATGCCGGCGAGGAGCTTTCGTGAGGCCTCCTCGACCATGAGCGCGCCGTCGTGGATATAGGTGTACGGCTTGCCGGTCTCACGAAGGATGATCGAGGCGAATGTCGGGATGATCACGAATGCGGCGATCATCGCGACGAGATGGGCCACTCGAGCGCGCGTCGTGAACGACCCGCGGGAGCGGTGATCCCGGAAGGGGTAGGCAAACGCGAGCGTGCCGCAGACGATGAGGAACACGACGTCCGCGCCGGCCGGAAACAGCTGCCAGAGCGGCACGTCGTGGGTCGCCGCGACAGTCGTGTGGTTCGCGAAGAGAAGGAACCAGTTGCCGACACCGAAGAGCGCGACCCCCTTCGCGTCGAGGGAGAGGTCGCGCCAGGCCGACAGCGCCCACTTGATGAAGCGCTCGAGTGATTTGGCGAGCATCAGGCTGACTCCCCCGCTCCGACGATCGTACCAGCGGATCGCTCGAGGAATCGGCGGTCGAGCGTCAACAAATCGTCATTCGGCGGCCGAAGGAGCGCACTGACTTCGCGGCCACGCGCGCGGAGCTCTTCCGGAGTCAGCGCGTCCCGAGCCTCGAGCGCGCCCACCGCGAGGCGCCGGAGACGCGCGAGATGCGCCGCGGAGCCGACAGCGCGTCCGAGGTCGCGTGCGATCGCGCGAACGTAGGTCCCTGATGAGCACACCACATAAAGGCGCAGGTCCGGCGGAGCGATCTCGATCACGTCGAGACGAAAGACCTGCACGGTTCGCGCCGCCAGAGCGACCGTCTCGCCGCGCCGCGCTCGTGCGTATGCCGGGCGGCCGGACACCTTCAACGCTGCGTACTGCGGCGGAACCTGCCCAATGACGCCACGTAATGTCGCGAGAGCCGGTTCGACGGTGTCCGTCGCGAGAGCCGGAACTCCGCTTTCGCGCGTAACGGCCCCTTCCCGATCGTCGGTGGCCGTCTCCGAGCCGAAGCGGACCAGCGCGTCATAGACCTTGGTCGCCTCGTGGAGACGGTCGGCGAACTTCGTCGCGGAGCCGACCAGGACCGGCAGCAGTCCGGTCGCCTGTGGGTCGAGGGTTCCGCCATGGCCGACGCGCCTCGTGCCGAGCACGCCACGGACGAGCGCGACGATGTCGTGGGAGGTCCAGCCCTCAGGCTTATCGATCGCAAGTACGCCGGACGGCGGGTCGGTTGGAGCGATCAGGCGCTGATGGGCGCGCGGGTCTTCGCACCGTCGAGCGCGGCGCGCGCGGCATCGAGGACGCGGTCGCGGATGTCCGCGAGGTCGCCCATGATCAGCGCACCGGCAGCGCGCACGTGGCCGCCCCCACCGAACCGCGCCATGAGCGCCGAGGCGTCTACCGAGGGCTCCCACTGCGAGGTGCGGCAGGAGACCTTGACGCTGCCCCTCTGCTCATTGAAGAGGAGCGCAACGCGCATGCCGCTGGAGCGTGCGATCTGCTCGACCAGACCCGAGATGTCCTCGTCCCGTGCCTCGGCCCGCTCGATATCGCCTGCGCGGATCTCCGTCCAGACAAGCTGGCCGCCGTCCTCGCGGACGAGCCGAGCGAAAGCGAAGCCCCAGAGCTTCAGTGCTTCGAAACGCTTGTTCCGAAAGATGTTGTAGGTGATCGCCTGCAGGTCAGCGCCGGCCTCGCGGAGTCGAGCAGCACGACCGAGCGCGCGGGCGTCGGTGCTCGGGAATTGGAATGAGCCGGTGTCGGTCATGATCCCCACGAGTGCCGCGGTTGCCATCTCCGGTGTCCACTTGACGCCGAGCGCGTCGATGACACGCGAGACGAGCTCGGCGCTGGCCGCGGCGGTGACGTCCACGAGATTCGCGGTGCCGAAGTTGTCGTTGGACGCATGGTGGTCGATGTTCACGAGTTTGGGACGCGACGGGAGAGCAAATTTCGCGCGATCGACCGACCCGAAGTCCACCGTCACGACGAGGTCGACATCCTCCGGAGGCGGCTCCTGTGTGAAGCGATCGCTCCCGTGGAGGAAACGCTGCTGCTCGGGTACCGGATCGGCGCAGTGCCAGGACACTCGCTTGCCGAGGGATTCGAGACCGAGGCCCAGTGCCAGCGCCGAACCGATCGTGTCCGGGTCCGGATCGCGATGCGAGACGAGCGCGATCCGGCGGGCGCCGTGCAACGCGGCCGTGATCTCCTTCATCGACCCTCGCGCTCGCGGGCCTCGCGGAGCAGCGCCGAGATCCGCACGGCCTGCTCGGCCGAGCGGTCGTGGACGAAGGTGAGCTCCGGGACGAATCGCAGGTCGGTTCGCGAGCCGAGCTCACGCCGGAGGAACGGCTTCGCGTCCTCAAGCGCTTTCATCGTCTTTTCCGACGCCTCTTCATCGCCGAGCACGCTCACATGTACGCGCGCGCTGCGAAGGTCGGGGGTGATCTCGACCGCGGTCACCGTCGGAAAAGCGATGCGCGGGTCGCGCAGCTCCTCGCTGATCAGGGTGCCGAGCTCGCGCTGAAGCAACGAGTTGACCCGGTCCGATCGCTTATACGCCATGGCTAGCGCGGCTTCGGCTGGATGACGAAGCACTCGATGATGTCGCCCACCTGAACGTCGTTGTGGTTCTCGAGCACGATGCCGCACTCGAGTCCGACCGTGACCTCACGAGCGTCGTCCTTCATCCGCCGGAGCGTTCCAATCTTCCCCTCGTAGACCGCGGTGCCGCCGCGAAGGAGCCGTATCTGCGCGCCGCGCCGGACGAGACCGTCGACGACGCGCGACCCAGCGATGGTGGTCTTGCCCGAAGTGAAGATCTGAAGCACCTCGGCGTGGCCGAGCAATGACTCGACCATCTCCGGCTCGAGCATTCCGGTGAGCGCCTTCTGCACGTCATCGAGCAGCTCGTAGATGATTTTGTATTGGCGCACGTCGACTTTCGTCGACTCGGCGACGCGCCGCGCCGGCGCCTCCATCTTCGTATTGAACCCGATAACGACGGCATTGGACGCCGCCGCGAGCGTGAGGTCCGACTCGGTGATGTCGCCGACAGCGTCGTGAATGATCGAGAGGGCGACCTCCTGTTGCGGCACCTTCGCGATTGCGCCCTTGATCGCCTCGAGCGACCCCTGCACATCCGCCTTGAGGACGATCTTGAGCTCCTTGGCCTGCCCCTCCTTGACCTGCGCGAACATCTCGTCGAGGGTCGCGGGCCGCTCCGCGGCCGCACCTGCCGCGCGCTCGCGCGCGTTCTGCGCGACCACGGCGCGGGCGGCCTTTTCGTCCGACACGACTCGCATCACATCGCCCGCTTCGGGCACCTCAGGCAGCCCAAGTATCTCTACGGGCCGGGAGGGCTCGGCGCGGCCGACGTTCTTGCCCTTGTCGTCCACCATCGCGCGGACCTTGCCGAAGGTCGTGCCGGTGACGACGAGATCGCCGCGCTCGAGGGTGCCGGTCTGAACGAGCACAGTCGCGACCGGGCCACGACCCTTGTCGAGGTGGGCCTCGATGACGCGCCCGATCGCCGGACGGTCGGGGTCCGCCTTCAGCTCCGCGACATCTGCGACGAGCAGGACGGTCTCGACGAGATCGTCGATCCCCTGCTTCGTCTTGGCCGACACCGGAACGAGCGGCGTGTCTCCGCCGTATTCCTCGATCGTCACCCCGTGCTCGGCGAGCTGCGCTTTGACCTGGTCGGTGTTGGCGTCGGGGCGGTCGATCTTGTTCAGGGCGACGACGATCGGAACCTGCGCCGCCTTGATGTGCGAGATGGCCTCGATCGTCTGCGGTTGAACGCCGTCGTCGGCGGCGACGACGAGCACGGCCACGTCCGTGACCTGCGCGCCGCGCGCGCGCATCGCCGTGAACGCCTCGTGGCCGGGCGTGTCCAGGAACGTCACCTTCCGGCCGTTGTGCTCGATCTGGTATGCGCCGATGTGCTGCGTGATGCCGCCGGCCTCGCGCGCCGTGACGTTCGTCGCGCGGATCGCGTCGAGCAGGCTCGTCTTGCCGTGGTCGACGTGGCCGAGGACCGTGATGACCGGCGGCCGCTCCTTGAGCTTCGCCGGATCGACGTCCTCCCAGAGGATCTGCTTCGTCGAGATCGGTTCGGGAGTCGTCTCCTCCTCCGTCGGGGGAGCCGCTTCCTCCTCGGCGCGTGTCTCGAAGCCGAGCTCGTTCGCGACGAGCGTGGCGGTCTCGAAATCGACCGACTGGTTGATCGAGACCATCGTTCCCATGTTCACGAGCCCGCGGATAACGTCGACCACGCTGACATCGAGCGCGCGCGCCAGGTCCCCGACGACGATGGTCTTCGGAAGCGTGACGACCGTCGACGTCTCCGCCACAGCGACGGGAGCAACGGGCTCCGGAATTGGCTGGGGCATCGGGGCGCGCTGAGGCCGGCGCCCTCGTGGGCGCGGTCCGCGCTGCGGTGGCATTCGTCTGGGTCTTGCTTTAGGCACTCGGTCTCCGTTCCTTGGCCGCCGCCGCGAGCTCGACTCGCAGCCGGTCGGCCGTCATTCCGTCGATATCAATTTCTAGGGCCCTGGCCAGGGCGCCCTCCGCGAGCCCCCGCTCGAGGCATCCCGGATCGGGATCGAGATACGCCCCGCGTCCGGAGGCCTTGCCGCGCAGATCCACGGAAAGCTCTCCCGTAGGTGAGCGTACGACGCGCACCAGATCACGTTTGGCGCGGGCCGTCCGGCAGGCGACGCAGGTCCGCTGCGGAAGGCTCCGCACCGGGCGCGACGCCGTCTTAACGGCGCTCGGCTCGCTTCTTCTTGCCTCCGAGGAGCGCGCGGTCCTCTTCATCCAGGTCCTCCTCGTCCGCTTGCGCGGACTCGGCTTCAACCTCTGCCACGAGATCGTGACGGATCTCCGATTCTTCCTCCGCGGGCACCGGCTCGGCGACCGCCACCGGCTCCGGCTCGGGCTCCGGCTCGACCTCGGCCCTCACCTCGGACTCGCTCCGGATGTCGATCCGCCAGCCTGTGAGCTTCGCGGCCAGGCGTGCGTTCTGGCCCTCCTTGCCGATCGCCAGCGAGAGCTGCCGGTCGGGGACGATGACGTACGCGGTCTTCTCGTCCGGGACGATATCCACCCGGACGACATGAGCCGGCTCGAGCGCATTCGCGACGTAGCGCTCCGGGCTCTCGGCCCACTCGATGATGTCGATCTTCTCGCCGCCGAGCTCGTTCACGATCGCCTGCACGCGCAGGCCGCGCTGGCCGATGCACGCGCCCCGTGCGTCGAGGCCCGGCTGACGTGCGCGGACCGCGATCTTGGTCCGCGAGCCCGGCTCGCGCGCGATCCCGACGATCTCGACCTGGCCGTGGAAGATCTCGGGCACCTCGAGCTCGAAGAGCCGTTTCACGAGCGCTTTGTGCGCGCGGCTCACGATGATCTGCGGCCCGCGGAGTGTGCGACGCACCTCGAGCACGACGACCTTGCGCGCCTGGCCCGCGAAGTACCGTTCATGCGGAGCCTGCTCGGAGCGCGGCAGGATCGCCGTCGCCCCGCGATCGAGCTCCATGATCGCCGAGCCCGCGTCGAAGTGGCTGATCTTCGCGTTGATGATGTCGCCCTCGCGGTCCGCGTACTCGGCGAAGACCTGTTCGCGCTCGGCCTCGCGCAGCGACTGCTGGATCACCTGCTTGGCGGTCTGCGCGCCGATCCGTCCGAGCGCGGCGGCGGATTCCTCGAACGGAATCACATCGCCGAGCTGCGCATCAGGCTTGATCTTCTTCGCGGTGTCGAGCTGGACCTGGATCTTGGGATCCTCGACCTTCTCGACGATTGTCTTCAGAAGGAACACCTTGAAGGCACCGGTCTGCACGTCGACCTTGACGTCGATGTGCTCCTCGTCGCCGTACGCGCGCTTGATGGCGCGGGCGATGATGTCGCTGACGACCTCTTTGGGGAGCCCCTTCTCGGCTGAGAGTTGCGCGAGGCCGGTGACGAGCTCTCGGTTCATGGCAACTCTCCCCTTTATCTTCAATTCGCTTCACGGAAGCGCCCGAGCGCTGCCGCTTTGGGCGACAAAAAAAGTGGGGTCGACCCACTTTTTGGTGCCCGACGCGCCGCCCGACGAGGCCGGGCGACGAGCAATAACTATATCAAATGGTGAGAACCGCCTCCGCCCGGGAGCGGCTGGCCGCCGCGCCGCTCCTACGTGAGGTTATTGCCGATGTTCGAGAAGTAGTTCGTGAGCTGGTTGCGGAAAAAGACCATCGAGATGATGACCGCGATCGCGATGACCGCGATGATGAGTGCGTACTCGACGAGTCCCTGGCCTTCTTCGCTCTTGATAAACTCGACCATGCACGCTCCTTCCACGGCGCGGCGGCCGCGGGCAATGGTCGCAAATAGCACGCTCGCCTGCTAGGCCGACGGTACTTTCCGTCACCTCCCTGCGACCGGTGTCCGTCCCGTCGCACGGAGGGCGGCCCCGAGCCGTTCCTCGGTCGTGGCGCCCCCTTTTGAGGGCGCGTGGCGAAGCGCCGTGGCCGCTTCCGATGCTGTGTAGCCAAGCGCGACAAGCGCGGTGTGCGCGTCGTCCTCGGCTGCCAGCGCGCCTGCTGTTACCGGAAGGCCTGCGACGCGCCCGATCTTGCCTTTGAGGTCGACGATGAGCCGCTCGGCGGTCTTCTTTCCCACCCCGGGGGCGCGCGCGAGCGCCGCCGTGTCGCCCGACGCGATGGCACCCGCGATCTCCGCCGGGCGCGCCACCGACAGGATGGCGAGCCCGGCCTTCGGCCCGACGCCCGAGACGCTGATGAGCATCTCGAAGAGCGCGAGCTCCTCGCGGGTCTCGAACCCGTAAAGCGACTCGTCATCCTCGCGCACGACCTGGTGCGTGTGCAGTAGAACGTCGTCGCGCGAGGGGTGCCGCGGTACGAAGACCTTGTAGCCGACTCCGTTCGTCTCGACGACCACGTGATCCGTGCCGCGCGCAATGATCTCGCCGCGTATCGCCGCGATCACTTCAAATTGTCGCCGCTGCCACGGCATCCGCGAAGCGGGCGCGCTGCGCGTGGGTGAGCGCGATCGCGACCGCATCGGCCACGTTGTCCTGCGTGATCGGGGTGTCCAGCGCGACGAGCAGAGGGAGCATTCGCTGGATGGCGTGTTTGTCGGCGCGGCCGGATCCGGCGATCGAGCTCTTCACCTCTTGCGGCGTGTACTCGGCGATCTCGAGGCCCGCGCGCGCGCCGCAGAGAAGCGCGACACCGCGCGCCTCGGAGACACGCATCGCCGTCTGGACGTTCTTGTTGAAATAGAGGCGCTCGACCGCGAGGACGAACGGCCGATGCCGGCGGATCAGCTCGTCGAGCGCCTTCGAGATCGCGAGCAGCCGCTCCGCCGCGGTCGTGCTCGCGCGCACGTCGACGACCCCGCATTCGAGCAGCAGCGCACGCTCCGGCCCCGCGACGAGGAACGCGTATCCCATTCCGGTGGTCCCGGGGTCGATCCCGAGGATCACGCGGCTAGGCGTGCTGGAGGACCTCTTCGGGAACGTCGAAATTCGCGTGCACCTTGATCACGTCGTCGAGGTCCTCGAGCGTCTCGACGAGACCGAGGAGCTTCCGCGCGGCATCTCCTTCGACGCGGACCGTCGTGGTCGGGCGCATCGACAGCTCTGCGGCGCCGGTCTTGACTCCGGCCGACTCGAGCGCCTTCCGAACGCGCTCGAAGGAGGTCGGCGTCGTGTACACGGTGGCGAGGCCCGGCTCGACCTCGACGTCCTCGGCGCCGGCGTCGATCGCCGCGAGCTGGATGGCGTCCGCGTCCTTGCCTTTGAGGTCGATCTCGATGACGCCCTTTTGCTCGAAGAGCCACTGGACCGAACCCGACTCGCCGAGCTTGCCACCGCCCCGCGTGAACGCCGCCCGTATCTCAGAGACCGTCCGGTTCCGGTTATCCGTAGCGGCCTCGATCATCACGGACACGCCGCCCGGCGCGTAGCCCTCGTACACGATGCTCTCCAGCGCGGCGCCCTCGCCGCCGCCCGTCGCCCGATCGATCGCGCGCTGGATGTTGTCCCGGGGCATGTTCACCGCGCGAGCGCGATCCATCGCCAGCCGGAGGCGGAAATTGGCGTCCGGATCCCCTCCGCCTTCTTTCGCGGCGAGCATGATCTCTTTGGTCATCTTGGTAAAAACGACCCCGCGTTTGACGTCGGCCGCGCCCTTTTGCCGCTTGATCTGGCTCCACTTTGAGTGCCCCGACATCGGGCGTGATACTAGCAACGCATCACGCCCTGGGGAGAGTCTTGATGGCATCACCGGAGCCCACGAAGATCAGAAACGTGGCCGTCGTCGGCCATGGAGGATCGGGAAAGACGAGCCTCGTCGAGTCCCTCCTCCACTCGGTCGGGGCGACGAATCGCCTCGGCAAGGTCGATGACGGCACCAGCATCCTGGACACCGATCCCGAGGAGCAGAAGCGGCACATCACCATCAACATGGCACTCGCCTCGTTCACGCACGAGGGCGTCAAGATCAACCTCATCGACACACCGGGCTTTGCCGACTTCGCTGGAGACCAGCACGCCGGGCTTCGCGTCGCCGATGCCGCGATCGTCTTTGTCGACGCGTCCGCGGGCGTCCAGGTGGGCACGCAGACCGTGTGGTCGGAGCTCGAGGAAGCTGAGACACCGCGCATCGTCGTCATCGGCCGGCTCGACCGCGAGAATGCCGACTTCGACCGAGTGCTGGAGCAGCTTCGCGAGGCCTACGGCATCCGCGTCGTGCCGCTGCACGTGCCCGTGGGCGAGCACCAGGAGCTGAGGGCGACCATCGACCTCCTCCACGGCCAGCTCCTGGAGGGGCCGAAAGATCCGGTCGCCGATCTCCCGAAGGAAGAGGCCGACCGCGTCGGCAGCTATCGGCAGCAGCTCGTCGAGTCCATCGTCGAGACCGACGAGGACCTCCTCACCCGCTATCTCGACGGCAAGGAGCTCTCATACGACGAGCTTCGCGACGCGCTCCACAAGGCGGTGCGCGAGGGGAAGGTCATCCCCGTGGCGGCGTCGTCGGCGCACAAGCGGGTCGGTTTCGCGGCGCTCCTCAACACCGTGCGCGAGATGCTTCCCTCCCCGGCCGAGGCGGGCTCGCTCATCGGTACGTCGCCCTCCGGTGACGAGATCGCGCGAAAGCCCGATCCGTCGGACAAGCTGTCGGCCTTCGTCTTCAAGACTCTCGCCGACCCTTTTGTCGGCAAGCTGAGCTACGTCCGTGTGTACTCGGGGACTCTGCATCACAACGCGCAGGTCTTCGACGCGACGAAGAAGGAGACGGAGCGGGTCGGTCAGATCTTCTTCCTCCGAGGGAAGGAGCAGGAGATCACCGACGCGGTCGGCGCGGGCGACATCTGCGCGATCCCGAAGCTGACCGCGACCACGACGAACGCGACCCTCTGCGACAAGGACGCCGTCATCCAATACGGCGCGATCCAGTTCCCCCCGCCGTCGTTCTCCGTGGCGATCGAGCCATCGAGCAAGGCCGATCTCGACAAGCTCGCGACGGCTCTCCACAAGCTCACCGACGAGGACCCGACCCTGCACGTCCGTCGCGAGGACGCGACGCACGAGACCATACTTTCGGCGATCGGCGAGTCGGCGATCGAGGTCGCCGTGCATCACCTGAAGAACAAGTTCGGGGTACAGGTCGACATGCGAACGCCGCGAGTCCCCTACCGCGAGTCAATCCGCGGCAAAGCGCAGGCCCAGGGCCGCTACAAGCGGCAGACCGGCGGTCACGGGCAGTTCGGAGATGTGTTCCTCGAGATCGAGCCGCAGCCCGCTGGCTCCGGGGTCGTGTATGCGACCCGGATCGTCGGCGGCTCGGTCCCGCGGAACTTCTGGCCGGCAGTCGAGAAGGGCGTGCGCGAGACCGCAGAGCGCGGCGTCATCGCCGGATATCCGCTCTCCGACTTCAAAGCGACGCTCTTCGACGGTAGCTTCCACGCGGTCGACTCGAGCGAGATGAGCTTCAAGATCGCGGGATCGCTCGCGCTCCAGAACTGCGTGAAGGAAGCCCAGCCCTTCCTGCTCGAGCCGGTCATGAATCTCGAGGTCCTCGTGCCCGAAGAGCAGATGGGCGATGTGCTCGCCGACCTCAACTCCCGACGCGGGCGGGTCCTCGGAATGGAGGCGACCGGCGCCGGCCTCCAGCGGATCAAGGCCCACGTGCCGATGGCGGAGACCTTCCGCTACGCGACGGACCTGCGATCGATGACCGGCGGCCGCGGAACGTTCAGCGCGGAAGTCCTTGGGTACGAAGAGTGCCCGTCACACATCGCGCAGAAGGTGATCGCAGCGCACGAGGGGCAGGTGGAGGAGCAGCCGGCAGCGGCGCGCTAGCGGCGAAGCGGCCTCCCGATGAGCCAGTGGTGCCCCGCAGGATCGGCCACCCGGCCCTGGCGCATGCCGTAGGACTGATCTTCGACGGGAAAGACGATTTTCGCGCCCGCCGCGACCGCTCGGTCCGCCACCTCGTCGGGATCGTCGACGATGAGGCTGATACGCACGCTCGTTCCGCCGAGGGTCGTCGGACTGACGTTGAACGCCGGCGGGTTCTCGTCAACGGCGTAGAAGCGCTCACCGTCAATCGACATCTCGATGATGAACTGTCCATTCGGACTCGATTGGCGCGAGATCTCGGTGGCTCCGAAGGCCTTCTTGTAGAACTCGACGGCAGCGCGCGCGTCCTTGACGGTGAGGAAGGGTGTCAGCGTCACGCTCGCCATATCTCGACGGCTCCTTTGTCGTGGACGCCATGCACTCGGCGGCCCGCCGTCGCGAAGAGTCCGTTCGCCCAGCACACCGCGGCGAGCGCGAGCGCGCCGTAGATGCCTGCGGGAACGTGATACCAGGACGCGTAAAACGCAACTGCGATGCCGAAGACGCGCACCGCCTGCACCCACGGAGGCATGAAGCGCCGCAGGTATGCCCCCATCCGACTCGATCGGTAGCGCTCGAGATCGGCTTCGCGAAGCAGAACAGCCGAGACCATGACCGGCGTGAGGAGCGCGATGATCAAGCCAGGTCCAAGCTCGTGCCGCCAGAACAGATCGATGCCGATGACAGCGCTCGAGATGTCTGCGAACAGCTTCGCCGGATGGATCTGGTGGTAGAGCGCACGCTCGGCGAAGGTCATCGCTGGATCTCGACCGTGGCCCGCAGGCTCCGCAGATGCTCGGTCACGTGCGGCAGCACGATACGCCTGAGCACAACCTCGGCTGATTTTGGGCGGCCCCCGAACGCAAACACCGGGCGCGACCAGTCCTCTTCGCCCATACGAGCGATCACGCCTTGAAGGCGCCGCCACCCCTCCTCGATCTCCTCCGCGGCGATCTTTTTCGACATCGACCCGTGCTCGCGCGCGATGACCGCGTTGATTTCATGGGTCGGCTCCCATTCGAACTCGAACGGCTCCTCCTTGGTAAGCGCACGGGCGATGAAGCCGGCCTGCCGTCTCAGACCCAGCCCGATGTGGTAGGCGACGATCACCGCCGGCCAGCCCTCGGCCGCGCTCTGGCGGCGAGACTGGTCGACACCGAGCCCCCGCACCAGTGCGAGAGCGTCGGTCACGAGCGTGCGGATGTCGTGAAGGGTTGAACTCCGCTCGTCGCTCACGGTGTGTTCGCAACGAGCCTGCCCGCAAAGAACGAGAGGATCCACTCGATGAGGAGGCTCGCACGATTCCGCACGCCAAGCAGCTGCATGAGGTAATTGACGCGCCACACCGTCCACGCCGGAAAACCGCCGAGCACGAAGCCTCCGAGCTTGGCGAACTCGGCGCCCGCCTGCGTCCGGCCGAGAGCAATGAGATCGCCCTTCCGGTGATAGACGAAGGGCGTGGTCGGCTGTCCGCGGATGAGCGCGACGAGGTTACGCGCGGCGGCCGGCGCTTCGAGCACCGCGACCTGGGCGAGCTGCGGGAGACCCTTGCCCTGGTTCTCGAAGTACGCGGCGTCGCCGAGCACGAGGACGTCGTCGCGCCCGTTTACGCGAAAGTGGTCGTCGACCACGATGCGTCCGTCCTTCGACTTCGCCACGTCGAGCGCGGCGACGAGCGGGTTCACCTTGACGCCGCCGGACCAGACGATGGTGCGGCCGCGCAGCTGCGCGCCATCCTTCGTGTGGACCACGCCTGGTCGGATCTCCGAGACAAGCGTGTTGAGTAGAACGCGCACGCGCTGCTGCTCTAGCCGCTTCATTGCGATCCTCGAGAGCCGCGGGTCCATTCCGGGGACGACACGGTCGGCGCCATCAAGAAGATGGATGGTGACGTCCGCGTAGAAATTGATCGACGGATAGATGCGCCGGAGCGTGTGATCCATGAGGTCACGGAGCGAGCTCGCGAGCTCGACCCCCACTGGGCCGGCGCCGACGATGATGAACGTGAGCTGCTCGCGCCGGCGCGCGATGTCGGTCTCGGTCGCGGCAGACTCGAAGATGTCGAGCACGTGGCGCTTCAGGGCCTCCGCGTCCGAGAGCCATTTCACGGGAAGCGCGTTCTCGCGCACGCCCGGGATGCCGTAGTCGTTCGTGACCGAGCCGAGCGCGATCACCAGGTGGTCGAACGGAAGCTCGCCGTCGGCCGTGCCGACTCGCCGGTGCTCGAGATCGATCGCCGTCACCTCGCTCTGTATGAATCGGAAACCGGCAGGCGCGGTCACGTCGCGCAGCGGATAGGCGACGGCGTGAGGCGGAAGCTCTCCGGTGCAGACCTGATAGAGCAACGGTGTGAAGAGGTGATAGTTCTGCCGGTCGACGAGAGTGACCGACGCATCGCCACGATGGAGGCCACGCTCGAGCCGGCGGACGAGGTGCAGCCCCGCGAAGCCGCCGCCGAGCACGACGATGTTCTTGGCCGGGCTCAATTGGCCTTGCCCGACGCGGCCTCGACGCGCTCGAGCTCCGCCAGGTAAGCGCGCGTCAGAGGATCGTCGGCGTCGATCGTGCTGGCGATGCGAAGCCGCTCGCGTGCGGCACCGATGTCGCCGGCGCGAAGGTGCGCGAATCCGGCATCGGCGATGTATGCGGCCTGTCCGGGACGGAGTGCCGCGGCGCGGTCGAGGAAGCCGAGCGCGTCCGCCTTCGAACCCGACGCGAGCAGGGCCACGCCGAGCTCGTGCATGACGTCGGGCTGCTCGGGCGCAAGCTCGAGCGCGCGTCGAAATGACACGGCCGCGGCGACGAAGTCCTCTGTCCGCCGCGCGGCGAGGCCCACGCCGAAATGCGCCTCCCATATCTCTGGGTCGAACGCGAGCACGCGCTCGAAGGCGGCCCGCACTTCGCCAAGGCGACCGACCTCCGCCGAGAGGGCGGCACGTCCAGCGCGCTCGAGCTCGGCCTCAAGCTCGGGACGATCGAGCCCGAGCCGGAGCCGACGCGCCTGCGCGAGCGCGTCGGGGTCTGCGGCCGCCGTCGATAGGACCGCATCGAGCTCTCGCGAGGCG
>WNGC01001923.1_pt1 | contig 19584 bp, 8 predicted proteins | sample 5400051 | NCBI WGS metagenome assembly WNGC01 (sample SAMN13153368, study PRJNA577476) | soil metagenome | isolation source: 20 cm soil or saprolite under grassland replicate 2 | place: USA:California | collected 2016-06-15
CGTCCAGCTCGATCTTGGTACCCTTGGCCGCATAATCGACCAGGGGGCCATCGAGGTCTGCTTGCATGGATGCCGACTTCATTTCTTCTGCCGTATATGGCTCAACCACACGCCGGTTAAGGAACGGCCTTAGCTTCCAACCGTGCGCGCCGTCAAACACCTGTATTGCCGTTTGGCCCTTAAACACCAGCTCAACCCGCGTTTTGCGGGGACGCTTCAGGTCCATCACAAACGGGAGCTGCGCCTCATCGACTGGCCGCTGAGGAATCGACTTTAGACTGGTCTTTGGTCCCTGCGGTGGAACCGGAAGAGTAGCCCGTTGATTCCCTCCGGCACCCAGTTTTCCCTCCAACGACATCGTTTGGACTGCACGCCACGCCTGCAACCCGCCTCGGGCCGCGACGTTCCTGTCCACGATAGCAGCCGCGGAAAGATTAGACCCCGTCGGCGTATCGCCCGCCGCGAAGAGCGAAATGGCAAGCGCGAGTGAGATGCAAACTACGAAGACAACCAAGAACTTTCGGAACATTTTATGCGCCTCTATGCAAAGTTTTGCACTAAGTCTAGGAAAGTATAAAGCAGAACCAATATTCGGTCTTTGCGCTACGACAAACTCCAAGCGCATTAATGCCGGCTACGATCTGGGGAAGGCAATCGCTATTCCACCACGAGTCCGTCAGCGTGGAATTGCCCAATCACCACGTTTATCCGGTCTCCGCGTTTCACTCGCCTGCCGCGGTTCGAGAAAGCCATCCAGTAGATTTTGCCCGCCTCGGGCGGGGCGCTCTGGCGCAGTTGCCCGACCTGTTCCAACGATGGGACCACGAGTTTGACGCCGGCCTGCGGGTCGATCAAGGAAGGCTCGAACTTCTTATCGTTGAGTCCTTTGGCTTTATCTGCGTCTAACACACGATAGCTAAAACGAACGATCTCGCCCGACTCCGCCGTCTTGACGCTCAGCGAATCAACTCCCCAGATGAGTTTGTAATACGTACCCGCTCGTCCAGCGAACCGATCTGGCCTATAGCGGGTTGAAGCGGCAGTCACCGAAGACTTCGCGGCCGGGGCAGCAGATTGGGCCCCGGTGCGTAAAACCAGAATGCCGCTGGCGAGTACCCCTGCCAGCAGCATCGACGTTGTTTTCAAGATCACGTTGCGGTCCATCATTTTTTCCTTTTCCCCGTCCCGTAGTGTCTGTTCGCCGAACAGGGCGGGCATCCAAAGTTTCGGATGCCCGCCCTGCCAGGGTTGATTTGGTTGGCTAGTTCGCGCTGTAGTTAGCATTAATGATCGGCGTGGTTGCGGCGGTGCCATAACCCGTTACTAGGAGGTGTACAGTCCCGTTGAGCGCCGCCCCTGTTGTTCCGAGGACTGGCGTATATGTGATCGTGACCGTGCAGCTCGAACCTGCCGCGGGCGGTGCCAACGTTCCTCCCGGGTTGATGGGAGCGCCTGCCGCGCAAGTACCGCCGAGCACGTAATCCGTTAATGGTGCGCCGTTGACCCGTGTGAGCCTAATTATTGTTGGGACGTACGGCCCAGCATCAAGATTCGTGATTGGGTTTATTGTGTTTGTGATCGTTATGGTGGCGGTCTTTGGAGTGGCGTTCGCCGGAGTCGTCGTCAACTGCGCGGTGACCCCCGCGGCCGTTGCCGGGGAGACGACAATCGTCGCAATCGTGTCGTGGCCGGTGAGCGCGACCGTCTGAGTGATACCGCCTGCGGTCACGTTCAATGTTCCAGTCCTCACTGCTTGCGAGGTACCGGTAGGAACAAAGTCCACAGTGATTACGCAGCTTTGTCCAGCACCAAGAGTTGTGCCGATGCAGTTATTGGAAGTGAAGGTGGTTAATGTAGCGGTGCCGCCCGTGCCCGTGGTTGCGCCCGTAACATCCGCCAAAGTGGCCACGGCATTTCCTGTGTATCCGTTGCCGGGGGTATTAAGCGTGACGGCCGTAATCGCCCCGGTCGCACTCACAGCGGTCACCCTTGCAGTTGCACCGGATCCACCGCCACGAGTGATGTTGACGATATCGCCCGCGGTGTACCCGCTGCCTCCATTCACCAATGTAACCGTTGCGACTGCGCTCGTCGGGATGACGAAACTTCCCGCACTGATTCCAGTGGCAGTAATCGTGGCGCTGGTGACCGTCACCGGGAGGATATCCGAGTTAATGACCTGGATGTCTTGATCCGGAGGTATGGGACTATGAGCTGGGACCAGACCGAAGTCCACCGCTGGCGGTGAGAGAGTGAACGTTGAGTGACCAGGAGTGCCTGCAACCCGGATCGCTCCGGCATCAGTATTTGGGGGACCAGTCTTCCTCGGATTGTCGAAGAAGTCGAATGCAGGAGCGTCGGTGAAGTTCGTTCCAGTGACCCTCGCCGCAGTTGCGGCGGTGATGGCGTAGTTTCCGAGCGGCAGACCGCCACCGTAATTCCCGGAAGCTCCGCCCGGGGCTGTGGGGTTCGTCATCGACAACGGGCCCCAGCTGAGGTTGACCCAGTTGTTGCCTTCGTCCACGGTAGCCGTCGGAGTCAGGTTGAAGATTGGGTTGGGCACGGTTGCATCCGAAATACCCGGAGGCACTTGCCAGCCAACCGCCGCCGCCGGAACAACGCTCGCTGTCATTGCTTCCGGAGGTACTCGCGAACCGTCGCAGTATGAAGCGACGAAGGTCGGAGCGGTGTTGGAGTTACCTGCGCCAGTAACTGCCGAGCCGCCTGGTGTCAGAACCGAATCTGACGCGACGAGTGTGGCCCCGCCACTATGGTTGGCCGGTCCCGTGTCACCGCGCACGCCGATATCCCAGAACGTGGCGGCAGGGCAAGCGCCTGTTGTGGCTTGGCTCGGCGCTAGTGGGCCAGATGCTGCGCCGGCGGCAGTCGCACTATGCAGCGAGACTACGTGCTGCTGGTCCAGAGTACCCGCACCGAGGGCGCCCACTTGGATGTAGTACATACTGTTGTGCCAGACCACATTGTTCTCCAGCTTCGGAACCGAGAGGGTCCGGCAATTGCCGTTATTGCCTGCGGGGGTCCCGGTACTCACGGTATAATGACCCGGGGGACAAATAATGCGGACAGCTGTGGGGCCAGTCGCGGCGAGATTCGCTCTCAAAATCGCGCTGTTCTGGATGGCCACCACTCCTGCAACTTGTGGATGTGTGGTCACGCCGCAGTTTGGTGAGCCGGGGCAAGTTTGGCTTGAGCCCGGCGGCGTGCTGGATAACGTAGCCCCTATCGTGTTGAAGAGGGGTCCTGCCGAGGCAGTGCTGGAGTTGAATGCTATCGTGTTGTTGATGATGTTCACTGCGGTTGAGTCTTGCAGCGAGATTCCGGCTCCGTCCCAGCCAGCCACGTTATCGGTGATGATGTTGTTGGTGACGGTCACCGTGTTCCATTGCCCAGGATCCGTAGGGAAGGCCACCATATCCGAGCCGTTGGCTGCCTGGAAGGCGATCCCGCCTCCGTTGCCAGACTCGGCAGCGTTCCCCATGATGAGGTTGGCATTGATCACCAAGCCCGGACCGACGCCGTCGCTCGGACCAATACCGGCTTGAACCGTAACTGCCGCACCCAATGTTGCCGAAGCCGACGCACCTGAACCTGTGGTCGTAGTGAACGTTACGCCTACAGGGCCGGTGTAGCCGGCGCCGCCGCTGGTCAGGTGGATGGAGGTAATGGCGCCGCTGCCATTTACTGTTATCGTGGCGGTTGCGCCCAACCCACCACCTCCTGCGAAATTAACGGTGTCGGCTGATGTGTATCCAGTGCCGCCGCTGCGTAGCGTAACACCGGTAATCGTGTGGCCAACGGGTGTGCAGTCGCTATCGATAGTGGTGTTGTTGCCGCAAATTATATCTGCATCGGGGGTGCCCATGACGATGATACCACCGCCGTTGGATGGGATCGTCGGGTTGGTGCTCTGATTGAATATAATCGTGTTGTGTTCGATGTCACCATTGTAGCTGAACCCCATGTGACCGACGCCGCCGCCGTCACCGGTGCTCAAGTTGCCGCAGACCCAGTTGAAGTTGAACAGGTAGTAGTCGGAGCCGGTGCAGAAGCTGACACCGCCTGCCCCTGCCGGCGTGGCGGAGAATAATTCGTCGCCGGTCGAGGAGTTCAACGCGATATCGTTGTTGTGAACGTTTACATTTACGTTTTCGCAGTACGGCAACACAGCATTCGGTATAGGGCTGTCCTCGCAGGAGCCAGGCGCCGCGTTCGTCAATCCCGCCCCCTGGATGTAAGCCGGAGGATATTCGCCCTGGCCGACGTTGATGCCGCCAGAAAGCGTACCAGCGTTGCTGACGATCCGGTTGTTGCCGATTTGCAGGTTATGCCCCCAGCCGTGGACGAAGATGGCGCCGCCACCCTGGGAACTTTGTGTGATGCCCAAGCCGTCGATGCTCGACGGGTTGCATGAGTAGTTGCTCGGGAACGGATTGGTCGCGTCGGTGGAACTGGTGTGGCAATTAGCGTTGGCGTCGCCAACGGCGAAGTTACCGTGACCTTGACTTTCCGGTTGACTTCCCATGAGGAGCGTCGTCCCTGCCGGGAACCCGGCAAGTAAAGTGGGGTCGTACGGATTCGAGGGGAAATTCACACCCTTCGCCAGTACCGTAATGCCCGCACCTTCCAGCGCACCCATCAGGCTTGGTTCCTGCAACTGTTCGGCAAGATTGCCGTTGAGGTTGGCATCCCAGCCTAGAACGGCTTCGAGCGGCAACCGATCTACCTGTGGATTGATGGGCGTGGGGGTAAAGTGAGTCCAGCCAGCCCCTGGGCAACCGACCGAACGCGTTGGATCAAACGGATTGGCGCCAGTGCTGGGTTGGCCATTGAGCGCCAGGCCAAACAGACAAACGATCTCTTGGCGCCAGATATCCAGCTTGCCCGCAGGATGGGTATTGGCGTTGATGATGCTGGAGGCGCCTCCGACACCTTGCAGCCGGACCGGCTTCCACATGATCAACAATTCGCTATGGGCGGAGGGGGAGTGCACATTGGTGGCAGAGGGAGTACTACACGTAGTCGCCACTCCCGCAGTCGTGTTGCAAGTGGGATCGACAATGATCAAGTCGCCCGGATCGGCACCGTTAATCGCGGCCTGGATCGATGCCGATGGCGCAACGTGAGTCGGCGCTTTGCCGCCAATTGTCACTGTCACGGTGTCAATCGATTGCTTCCCAGCGACGACCACGCTGGCCCCGTTTGTTGTGGACGTTCCGAGGGCAGTTGACGTACCCCCAGTCACGCCTGGGCTGAAAGTCACACTAGGCGCGGTTAGATATCCGGAACCGGGGTTGGTAATTGATACCGAGACTATGGGCCGGTTTGCTGACAGTACGGCTGTTGCGGCTGCCGGCGTTGTTGGAGCGCCGCCTCCAGTGATCCCAACCGTGGGCGCGCTTGTGTAACCAGCGCCGGGAGCGGTAACTGTCACTGCGGACACGAATCCGGACGTGACAGGGGTTCCAGCCGCAGTGGCTCCGGTGTGTGCGCCTGTGAAAGTCACCGAGATCGCGCCTGTGAGGGCGTAGCTACCCGCATTGGTTATGGTGACGCCGGTTACGTGACCTCCCGTGAGCACGGCTGTTCCAGTTGCCCTTATTCCACCAGTACCTGTAGGCGCACCGAAAGTCACCGTGGGCGCGGTCGTATACGTGCCAGCGCTGTTGGTCATCGTCACCGAGGTTACTCTCCGCCGCACAGTGGCTGTTGCAGCCGCGCCGGTCCCACCGCCTCCAGTGTTTGTGCTAGTGAACGTTACGCCAGGTGTGCTTGTGTAGCCAGCTCCGCCATTGGTAACCGTCACCGAGCCTACGCCGCCGCCGCCCAGAACGGGTGTTCCAATCGCCCTGGTTCCACCCGCCGGGGGTAGACCGAAAGTCACCGTGGGGGGGGTGCCGGTACTGGAATAACTCCCTCCTCTGGTGATCGTCACGCCCGTGATGTTACCTCCGGTGCGTGTGGCGCCAGTCTTGATGACCAGTTCACCGCATTGCGCCGTCGAGCCTCCGTATTGGGCTTGTTGCTGGACACGGCAATTCGGCACACCACTCGGGACAGTGACTGTGATCGATGTGTCGCTCCAAGAGGAAACCGGAGCATTCACTCCACCGATAGTCACGCCTCCCAACGCGAGAGTCCCGTTTTGCTGCGTAGCGCCAAAGCCATAGTGGCGCAGAACGGTTTTTGCATTGTACGGAGCCACTGTTGCCGACGGCCCAGTGTAGGCATAGTTGGGCACCATCTGGTCGCCCAACGAAGTGATCGTGAGGGTACCACCGGCCGCGCTCACATAGGGTCCGATTCCATTGCTGCTATCCACTTCGCTGATCGCTGGCGTGGCATCCGGGTAGGCGCAGTCCGGGTTGTTGTACCCCGCGCCTACGAAGGCGGACGTGGGCGTTACCGGAGTGTCCATGTACTGGGTTTGTCCCGGCATGAACGGGATCTCGTAGCAGAACTGGCTGTATTGCGGGTTGAACAGGGGATCGGGGATCAGCTTGCCACCCGGACCTGGAATCGGTCCCGGATCATTCATGCACGTGACCATCATCGTGGGCGCGTACCCAGTCGGGTTCGGCGGGTTGACTTCCCACGTCGAGTAAGTTAGGCCGTCGTAGGTTCCCCACTGGTCGGTATACACGCGGGATATTTCGGTGCCAGTCCAATCCTTGATAGATACCGGCAGGCTGGCAGGCGAGAACTTCTCGCCGAACTGTGGTGAGAACGGATCGAATTCCGACGTGAAGTCGTCCGTGATCACGCCAGTGAAGTGCGCGGCCACGTGGGCCGAGGTGAAGACCCAGAACTTCGCCAGCGCCGACGCCTGTTCCGTGAGTGTCACTTCCTTGCGGTCGCAGAGATTGCGAGTAGCTCCTGCAAACGGCGCTACTTCAAGAGACTGTGGGAACAGGCTGATGTAATCGGGAACGATACGCGTCGCCCCCACGCAGGGCCAGAAGATTTCGACGCTTCCGGTGTCCCCCTCGCCTTGTGGAAAGGTCGGTCTGCCGAAATCCTGCGTCGGATTCTGTACGTTGTTGGCGTTGTAGGTGGCGCCGATCGCGGCCTGGTCGGGAAGAATGTAAACTGACCCTGCTAGGCCAGGGAACTGCACGGTGACCGGAGCAATGTAATTGTCGCCGATCAGGATGTTCTTGTCCTCTTCCTTCACCAATTCGTAGCCCGGAGGCACAACCACTTCTACGACATACTTGCCGGCCGGCAGCATGTCTTCCTTGCCGAAACGGAAGGTATCGGTGGCGTCAGGATTCTTGACGCAGATGGTGCAGTTTGTGCCGGTGGTGTTGCCGGTGGTCGGGTTTATGCCTGTGACGCTGGGGAACTGGTAACTGCCGTCGAAACGCGCCGGCTGGACCTGATTCCAATTGTGCATGCCGTCGTAGCACTTGAATTGCGAGTTGTTCGGCACGGTGTGCAGGGGTGTCCCGTTGTGCATGTTGTTGTACACGTCCAGGTAATCCGGCTGGTCAAACAGTGTGAAGTAGAAGAGATCGGCGTTCGTACCTGTGCCGGCGCCCTGGCCCGGGCAGCTCATGTTCGGGTTGCCGCTTGTGGCGTTGAAACCCTGAGCCCAATCGTCCCAACTGCTGGTCGTGGTGTGGTCAACCAACGTGAGGGTTGGCGTAACCTTATCGGCCGCCGTCCCCTCCTGATACAGGTTCATGGTGACTCCCGGCACGTCCGGCGTCCAACTGGTGTGGATGAGCAAACTAGGATCGTCGAATGGCCGAGTCGAGGCGTAGATCACTTCGCCATGAATCCCGCCATTCTCGTTGGCCGCGAAGGGCTTCTTGCCGAATTCGATGAAACTGTTCTGGCCAGCGAAACCCTGCCAACCCTCGGTGCCAGCCCAGGGCGGATCGACACGTCCGGTAGATCCACCTGCTGTGTCTCCAGGGTTACAGTCCGCCGATGCGCAATATCGTGCGCCCGGTACCCGCAAGGCAGCGGGCACAGGGATCTGTTCAGCAGTGTTCGCCAAGCTTGCGGCAATGTTGGAGTTGCCGCATACCGTTCCGGTGGTTGCCCCGCAAGTCGAGCCGTCGGACGGACCGCCCGCGTCGTAAACCACGTGGGTCCCCGTGTTCTTGAAACGCGTCGTATCCGTTTCAACGACGTACCAGCTGAACAGCGGGAAGATCTCGTTGAAGCCCGCGTTGCCAGCCAGGTCGGTGTTGTTGAAGTTGGAGTAGCTGCCATCGCGGAAACGGATGTTCGTCGGAAGAAGGGTGAGTCCGGGCTGGCTATTGCCAAAGTTCGCGTTGCACCCTGTCGGGACGCCAGTCGCCGTGCATGCCGTTCCGGTATAGTCGGTTGACACGCCGCTGCCGTTCCGATCGAAGAAGCTCTTGGTGTAGATATTCGCCTGCCACTGGTTTGTGGCAATCTGTCCCAAGTCGGTGGTAGTTCCGCCAGCGAGCCTAACAGGCGTCGAAAGGCCGTCCACGAGCATGTCGTTCCATTGGTCAAATACAGTGACTCTCCAATCTCCGTCGGGCAGCCCGCTGAGACTGAAGGAGCCATCGCCGTTGCACTTGGTGAACGCGAAGTCTTCCCCGTCCGGATCTCCAAAGCTTACGTAGCACTGAGTGAAAGCAAAGCTAGAGTTGTCGCCGCTGCTGTAAAGTCTCTCATCCGGCGTGCGGCTCATGCGCTCGGTTGTGACCAAGCCCGTGACGGTATTTCCGCAGCCCGTGACGCCCCCGATGGTAGGATCGCTGCCATTGCAGACAGCCGCTTTGCGGGCATTGATGATTGCTGGATTGGCAAAGCCGATAGCTACGTGGAATCCCGCTGGGCCATACTCCTGGAAGTAGCTTGGTTCTTGAACCCGGAGGAAGGAATCATGTGCCTTCTGGCCGTCCAGGGTGTTGGTTTGGAGCCACTCTTCTCCCCTTGCAATCCGGTCGGCTCCCGGCGTGGCTACGACGCCGTACCTTCCCGGCATCAGGTTGGCAATGACTGCCTGACCTGCCAGCGGGGACGGAGTCAAACCGTCTGATTCGAATACCGGGCAGACCGTGATCAAGCCGGTGATGCCCGTTTGAGTCGGATCGGGTATTTGTAGGAAGTGGCCGGGGTGCGCCGGATCGGGAATCGGACCGTCAATCGTACCAATCCTCGAAATCGCCGAAATCGGGCACGCATCCAGCGTGGTGGTCGGGTCTATCGTGTCCGCCAGGCTGTTCGACAACGGCTGGTTGAACATGTCGTAAGTCATCTGCCCGGTCGCATCGCCCGTGCCACCAGCATCGTCGAAGAGCGTGATATTGAATTGCCCAAGGCCGGGCTCGTTGTTGGCGTTTACCGTGGTCGTTCCGCCGCCGCCATCCTGCTCACCGTTGAGCGGGAAATCGTCCTGGAACACGAAGACGGAGAGCTTCGACGGTGGAAATGGATCGGGTTGCACATAAACAGTGATGGGGTTGAAGACACAAGTAGTAACGGTACCAGCGGTAGTGCACGTGGGTACGACAGGAGTGCCGCCCATACCGTGGCCGCAGACGGATGTATCAAAGCCTGGGGCCGCATTGGCTATACCGTTAACGCAGCCGGCGCCGCCGTATGCGTTACCAAACGGGTTTCCCGCATCTCCCGGCAGGACTGAGAGATAGTAGCGCTTGGTCGGATCCAGATGAACTTGGGCGGGATCTACGGCCGTCTGTTGTGAGCCATCAGTTCTGCAAACGCCATTGCCAACATCGCACACCGTGCTTACGTGCGCCCCAGTGGCTGGGTTGATGACTGTCTGGCCCGATTCGCAGGCCAACGCGCCCGCCGGCCCGGCGCAACCTGCTGCCACGACCGGCATATAGCTAGTATGGAAATTCGTCCCAAAAGTCATGGGAACGCTTGTGCCGGCCGGTGGTGTGCAGCCTGCTATCGCGACGCTCGAGTTCGTCGTGCAATTGGGATTGACATAGAAAGTGCGATCTTCTTCAATAATCCACCGATAGTCGGTTATAACGGTTGTCTTATCTTTGCCGTCCAAAACTGTAACTGAAAGATTGCTAGCCGGCAGGAAGGTCAGCGTCACGGTCGCGGTTGTGCTACTTTGCGTTCCCCGTGAGTTCTTCGCATAGTAAGTAAAAGTGGAGGTACAACCGGCGGTGGCAGCACACGGCGTCGCCAGTGACGCGTTGAACCCTCCATTCGGGTCTGCACTAACTGTCAGGCCGGAGCTCGTAGTAGCAAGCGGCGTAACAACGGTAAGCGGATATCCCGCGTTGTCTTTGTCAACCGATAGGATGCCGGGGGGCGCGATGGCCAGGTGTGCAGCCTGGTTTGACGTGTACGCGATGTTGTTCATCACGATGCCGGCGGCAGTCCCAGCTTCCCCCGCACCCAGTGTCACCGTAGCCGTGAGAGTCGTGGAGCTACATGACGCGACCGTCGTCGTTGTCGCGGCCACGTACGCGTTGTTAGCGCAATAGGTGAAGGAGTCCGAAGTGGTCCCGGCGGTCTGAACATAGGTAAATGTGCCGTCCACGTTCAAAGTCACCGTACCACCGGTTGGCGCTGCCAAGAGATGAACGCCATAGACATTCGAGTCATTGGCGATTACACCTTTGCCTGGATCCGACACGGTCAGCCCAGGGCACGGAGCGGCGGAGCACGCAACCAGGGAGTTGTACCTGTCAGCGTTGGCTGCCGCGGAAGCGAATGTGGGGGCGCTCGGGAATCCGGCGCCATTGATACCGATGTAGGCTAGCATCCCGGCGTCGCGTGCGGTGGCGTTGCCTGACAGACTCAACTGCCGGTCAAACACCGGCAGCGCTGTCCCGACGGTGGCGGGAACATTGATCATCACGTCGTAAGTCTTGCCGGCGGGCAGGAAAACCTCGCTTTGGACGCGTGCAACGCCCGGCAGCGGATTGCCGTCTTCAGCAATCAGCGAAAAACCGGTAGGCGGGACAGTCGCCGGGGCAATTGCGGTCCCTGTTTGCGATCCGACGATCGAAGGCACGTGCATGCGCAGGCCGGCGTTCACGAAGCGCACCAATACGGATCCGGTGACCGGTGTCGTGGCAGCTCCCGTCAAAGCTGGGAACAAAGAGGGATTAGTAGCCGCCGCGGCGGTCTTGTCGAATGCCACGCCGTTGAATAGGTAATACAGCGGCGTATAGTTCACCGCTGGCGGATAGCAGGTGTTGATTACCCCGACCGCTGAACCGGGATTGCCGCATTGGCCTGGCTGCCCAGACCACACTTTGGTTTCGCTGAAACCCGCGGTATTGACCGCAGTGCTGACTGCATTGTTTTGGACGGAGTCGATCTCACTGAGAAGCAGTGGGACTTCGGCATTGTAGGTTACGGCTGGAGTTGTGCCAACAGCTGGATACGCAGTCCCCGTCGCGGCTGCTGTCGGCGCGGTTGTAACCACCAGCATGCCGTACAGGCCCATAGGACCCTGAATTGAGGGGTGCGTTCCTGACTCGATCAGATAGGTGCCAGGCCTGAGAGCAGGCGTCGGGACAGTACAGGTGAGACCCCAGCACAGCGAAGTTGTAGCTCCCGCAGCCACTTCCGTGGAGAAGGACTGCACACGGTTGCCCTGCACTGGCGGCACGCCCACACCAACTGGCGCCACACCCGGCGCGGTGCCGGCAATGGGCCATGTCAATGGCTGGGCGTTGGTATGGTCCGGACTTGTCGTGGAGGTCGCCGTCGTTCCCAGACCGCCGCCCAACTGGCCAACAATCACCAGCGAAGTAGGCACCGTATTGCCATTCAAAAACGAGAGACTATTCGTCAGGCTGATAGTCAGGTCTTGTCCCGCGGGAACGGTAATCACCACGGGCGACCAGGGGGCTGCTGCCGGGGCCAAAGGATTCAACGCAACGCAGGTCTGCGCGCCCGTCGCTAATGCAGTGCCTGTCACAGGCGCGCAAGTGTAGCCCCACATCTGGACCGTTGTGCCGTCGGGCAATATTGTGGTCGTCGGCGCCGCGGTTAGGTTGACCACCTGCTGCGCAAAGGACACACCCGCAGTCAGGAGAAGAGCTGCTACGGCGAGTGTTGCCGCCTTCAAGATTGCTTTGATATTATTCATTCGCATCTTCATCCCTCGTCGTCAGCTTGACTCGTAAAATTACATAGACTCGTCGATCACAAATTCCCGTGAATCAACTAACATCATCATCAACATTCCGCCGGGGAAAATGTTGTTGGTGGTGATTTCGCGCTCGTTGTGAGAGTGCCACATGAACGCAAAGCCGGCCTCCGATGACGGGCTATTCGCAATAGTCCCGGAAGGTGGAGTGCTGCCTGAGGTGGTGCATGAAGTGGTGTTATTGACGCCCGTGCACGTTCCGCCAACCGCGCGGGTGGTCGCGTCCGGACCAAGATAGGGACTGCCGCCGTACCAGGCGCCATTCGTCAGGATGTTGGCATCGGGCAGGGTTGCAGGGCCGCCAGACGCGACATCGCCGAACGGTGCAACTTGAACCGGCTTGTTGTGGTCTTGGCACCATTCGTAATAGTTGATCTGAGTTTGTGCCGCAACGCTGGTGTTGTAGCCGTTGGCATCTGGAGTACATGTTAGCTTGGCGTTAGGGTCGGAAGAGGTTGGATTATGACCGTATGCATCCCAGTTGAGACCCTTGCCGGTCCAGTAGAAAATCCCGTCGAAGGCCAAACCCGGAGTCGTCGGTCTCGCCCGCAGTGGCCGCTGGGCTGAGAATCAAGTTCCCGTCCCGCGCCAGAATGCGCACGTGGTTACCGTGCTCGTGGAACGGGTGTTGCCACCGGCCTTGACCGATGACGCGGATCAGCACCTGCTCGCCTGGATGCATGTGAGGATTGCCGTTGTAGGGCTGGTGCGGATATTGGAACGCATAGTTAGGGTCCATGTCGTCGGGCATCGAGCGTCCATTAATCATGAAGTACCCAGGATGGTAAGGCTCGGTCGCGACATTGAGACTGCATCCCGTAGCCCCAGCCGCACAGCCGGCCGTCGCTCTGACCTGCGCCAACGCCTGGGTGTGAATTCTGGGATCCATTTCGGAGAACTGGAAAATGTATTCCCGGTCGTAGCAAGCATGGTTGTTGTCGTAGGCGGCTCCTACAGCGCCTGAAGCATTCGCGAGCCGGAAATCACTTTCACCCCAGTTCCCTTCCACTGCCACGTTCGCAGCAGCCAACCCGGAGGTGCAGGCGGAGGGGATCGTGGCCGGGAGCACAATGATCGCGCCGTACAGGCCCATCTCGACCTGCAGGTCGCCTTGGGTTCCGCTGTAATAGGCGTGTGTCCCCGGTGAGAAGCCAGTGAGGGTATACATCACCGAACCGCCAGGTGCGGCCTCTTGCGTCATGAGGCCAGTCACGCCGCCCGACGTTGCCACATGAAAGCCGGGAAACAGAATCGATGTGTTGCCGGCAGACGTGGGGAGATTATTCGTCAGCGTCACAGTGACCGTCGATCCTTCCGTAACGATCAGCGTGGGGCCTGGAACTTGCATCGCGTTGCAAAACCCGGTGGTGATAGTCGCCGGGGCAAAGGTCGGCATGAAGCCGGCGCTGCAACCGTATCCCCACGAATAAATCGCCTGCCCATCCGGCTGGGTGAGGTAGGCGGATTGCGCCGTTAGGCTGAAGCTCGTGCCGGTGATGCCGGGAGCCGAGGCGTGCGCCGTAGCCGTGAACAGCGAGGCCAGCGCCAGCATCACAACCGCCAGCAGCTTGGACATCGAGATCGTTTTGTTCATTTTCGTCTCTCTCATTGCCTCTCTCCTAATTAACGTGAACCTCGGTCATGAGCCCGCCGAAATTTTCGGCGTCGTTAGACAGGTGGTCGAGATTGGGGGTGTACAGATAGTAGGTCCCCACGGGAACCGTCGTGGTGCAGGCGCCGCCGACGGCTCGGACAGCGCAGGAATCGAGAATCACGTCGAGCGACTCGCCACCGCCCAGCGTGATCGAGTATCCGACGACATGCATCGGAATCCCTAGTGAGGCCAAGGTCTGATATTCCGAAACATCGAGGTCCGAAATACGCAGAAGCGCCCTCTGGCCCGCCGTAATGTTGATGATCGAAGGCAGCGGCTGTGAGAAATGATTCACGCCATCCGAGGACTGCGTCTCCAAAGGACCTGACTTGACCGTGTCTGGGTAGCTCCGCCCGTTCAGCAAGAAGTATTTGTCCTTCATGTCCGCGAAACCTTCCGGATTGAAAGTCATGCCGACAAAATGGAAGTTGGGATCGAAGCCGTGAATCTGGATGGGATACTCGACATCGTAGTAGGTCGAGCCGTCGCCATCGTTATACGCATACCCGCTTGTCCCGCCCTGCCGAATAGTTGCTGCCCCTGCCGCACCCGTATTTACAGCGGGCAGGGGGTTGCTGCACAGGATATCGGAATGCACTGTATCCGCGGACGACGGGCAAGCCGTGCGCAGATCGAGTTGCTGATTCTGGAGCGCCGTATAGAGGTCGCCAGTGACTCGATCTTGCCGTGGGCGCACATAAAGTTGCCCGACCATGCCCATCTGCAAGTGCTCGGGAGGCGTAATATGGCAGTGCCAGAAATATGTGCCGGCATCCGGCGCAAGGTAGTAATAGGTGAAGCTGCCGCCGATGTTGATGGCGACTGAAGCGTCCGGCACGCCATCGTAAAACGCTGAAGCGTTGGGATAGCCGTGGAAGTGAACGGTGTGTTGCTCGAACAAGTCCGGCCGCATAATCATGCCCACATTGCTGAGAGTGAGGAAGTACTCGTCATCCTCATCGATCGCCATCAGAGGGGCCGGGATGTTGCCGTTCATCACGCCGACATCCAACATTTGGCGCGGATCCACGTGTCCATTGATGGCGCCTCCGTTGTCGAGGTCGGGTACCTGGCCCACGGCGCCGTTATACGTGAACGAAGCCAAGTTGGGCGTACTTGTCCCGGACGGGTCATCCGTCGTGGCAGGGTCACCGGGTAGAAGCACATTCGAGGGCGGATTGATGGTATTGAACTCGGTCGGGGAGTCCGTGCCGGCCTGCCCGCTCGCAATCTTCGCGAGACCAGACAATGGCCCGAAGGAGAACAGGTACGTCTGCGTGCCGTCGCCCATCGTCGCGTAGCCGTCGCCGCCCGAGATCTGTTGGCATTTAATAGCGCCGTTCACATTCGCAGTCGGCGCCTGAAATGTGGAAGCGGAGGGCGCCGAAAGTGTGGTCGGACCGGTGTACGCCGGTTCGACATCGTTGAGCGCCGCCGGGTGGGTGATGGTGCTGTTTGGACATTGAACCCGGAACGACTGGGCGCTTGCGACCCCTGTCGCAAGACACGTAAAAGCGATGAGCAAACCAATTTGGTGCAGCTTTCTCATGACTTGACAATCTCCTTCCAGACCCGCGGCGCCCGAGATTCACGCTCTTTTCCTGACCAATGAATGAAACAGGTGCGACATGGGCCCGCTGTGATCGCACCCCGCGACAACATGCATGATAGCGGCTCCAATGCAGGAGTCCTTGCCCATTCGCAAACCTGGAAAAAAATATAAAGCGCTGCTGAATTATCCCTTGAACACAAGGAGGAAATGCAATCCGATGTTATTTCTTAAGTTATATAATTTCATATTATACTATATAGTATAACAATGGACTTACGGTAAGGCGCTGGCCGCGCTGCTTCTGTTTGGATTGACGCATCTTTCGATCGGGAAGCTCTTGTTTCCGCTCTCACCATCATCAAGAACTAGCGCGTTTGCCGCAATTATCCCCGGCAAGCAATCCGGGTGATTCTTTTCCAGCCGCGAAAAGCGCCAATCCTTCCGTGCTGACTGTCGGGAAGTCAACGGACGCAGAGAATGAAGCTTCGATACCGATATTCAAGAGTTCCATCGAGGCGGCACGCTTCACGACAAGAAAGATCTAGCTCGAGAACTCAAAGACTGAGAGAAAGAATACGGCGAGCGCCGGCTACATCTTGCATTCGAAGGAAAAACTCCTGTTGCGAGAATTCCAGAATTCGATCTTCCATTCCCTGCCTGCATGGACTCTCTCCCGACTATAACGCCCGGTAATCGCAATCGGCACAGCCCGGCTTCCAGGGTCCCTGACGTTTTGGATCTTTACGTCTTGAATTGCAGGCGACGTGATACAGTAAGCTTATGAAGCGAACGCGAAAGACATTACAGCCGCGCGAAGAGACTCGGAAAAAAATGCGACCGATAACGCGAGATACTTTCACGGCTATTGTCGCGAAAGCGATTAAGACACCTTCCAGGAAGCCTGCTCCAAAATCGAATTGAGCGCCAGATTGCCCCCCTCTTCGTCGATTCAGTCGGATGCTATTCCCACCCAAGTGAGCTCTCTTGTCGTTCTCTCTTCCGCTGTGAGAGAGGCAGCCGATTCCCCTTCTGGCGCAAGACCACATGCCTCTCCATCGTCTATCTTTGCGGTCGGCCGCTCCAGTGCTAGGTCTTCATTGTTGAGCAATCGCCGAACTTCATGCAATGTGCGCCATGCCGTCTTGTAAGTAACACCTGTTTCGCGTTGAATCCGCTTTGCGGATAAGCTGCTGTTTGTGGAACCCATTAGGTATATGACGTAGAACCAAGTCTTGAGTGAAGTAGCGCTCTTCGCAAAAACAGTCCCACTGAGCGGGTAGATGTGATTCCCACAGTGGTCGCAGGCGTACGCCGTACGGCCGGTCACGCGGTGATGTTTACGTTCGATGCTGCATTTCTCGCACTTAGTGACCCCGTTCGGACAGCGCTGTTCTTTGATGTATTCGAGGCAGGCATCATCATTCGCAAATTCGCGGTTAAAATCGTCCACCGAATAGAACTGTTCTTTTGCGATGCTCAGTCTTGGCCTCATGTCCGCCTTCCAGAGATACCGAGCGTATTGCCATACTTGTATTCAAGGGATAGATACAGATTGATGGCTGAAAACCGCGCCAGAAGCAGAATCGATCCTTGCGACTGCAGTTTCGACGGTTCGCCCGCAGATCGAACACCTACTATGGCCGGTCCAGAAATTGTCGCCTCCCTTCGATTAAGTGGCTCCCAGAGCCTGGAGATTATTTAGCCTTACATAGATCCAAGAGCCCAGCGACATTGTGAACCTCGATCACTTCCCTTCGAAGTTTCAGGAGCCCCTGATTTTCCCAGTTGGTGAGTATCCGGCACACCGTGAACGAGGCCATGGATGTCATCTGCGCCAGCGCTTCCTGCGAGACGTTGATTTCAACATGGCTGTTCACCTGGCGACCTATTTGATCAAGCAAACGAGCTAACCCGTGAGCCAGCCGTGGCGCGACCGTTTCAGTGGATACTTCACAAAAACGGCGCTCAAGCTCTTCCAAGCGCTGTTCAAGGATGCGCTTTGCGTTGCGTCGAAGGAGCGGGGTGCGTTCTAAAGCAGCCTCGAACGTCGCTGAATCCCAGGCAAGCACCTCGCAATCCTGGGCTGCTTGTGCAGTCGAGGAGTGCCTGCTCCCCGGCACCAAAGCAAGCTCGGAAATCAATTCGCCAGGGATGCACAGTCGAAGAATGACTTCCGTGCCGCGTTCACTGAATTGGGTTATCTTCACGCGGCCGCTAGTCAGCATGAAAATTTGCTCGATCTGATCGCCCGCGAAATAAATCACCTGGCGGCTCCGGATGTCCATAGGGCGCGCGGTAGATAGGATATTTGTGCAAACAGAACTGGGAATACCCTCAAATAACTCAGTTTTTGTCTCCAATGGACTCTTCTCCCCTGCTTCGGCCATGATAGGTCTCCAAGCACTAGCTGGAATATCCCAGATGGAGCTCCAGTCAGTGCAGCCCGGAAGTTCAATTAAGTGGTTGCTAAGGAAGAACGGCTAGACATCGCCAATCCACAAAGGAGGACGAGGCCAGAAGCCGCCGTTTTGTAATGATTAAGAGAGTTTCAGGCGCGGGAGGGTGTTGGAGGTGCGCGGCCGAGGAGAGAATCTAAGAGGAGACTGCGGAGTGTCGCAAAATCCGGTCGTGGAATGGAGCCCCTTGCCGGGCTAGGATGTAACAGGTATTTCGATCCAGAGAAATCTCCCACAGGCAATCGCGGAGCTTTCGCAACTGTGTCCGTCTGCGGTGGCAACTTACAATTCAGAGTCTTCCCAGACCCGCCAAAGGACGTTGGGAATGAAGATGGATCAGCTAATGAAAAAGCCCCGTGTCCGTCGATGACCAGGACCGCAAGGGGTTCTTCTCGCCAGGCTGAGCTGACAATCAGGTCGGGAATGTCGTCGCCGTTCACATAGCGCGTGGCGATTCGCAGCCCCCCCGAGGGCCCAACCAAATGGATGGATTGCTCGCCAACCGCGCTGAGCTGGAATTGAACTCTGTAAGTTGTACCTGAGGAGTTATTTGAAACCTGCTGAACGCTTGCTAAATCTGGGCGATGGTCTCCGTCAAAATCGTCAATTGCAAAAGGTAACCTAGGCCCAGAAACAGGCAAACTTTGATTACTCGCTTGTGCTGGTATGCTGCCAAAGAAGGGTCCAACAAGAACGAGCAAACAAACCCGCAGCGCCGCAGGTAGTGGGATGATCCGCCTAACCAATTTGCTCCGCCAAGACACGTCTGAAAGCATAATGACTCGCATCAAAACTGTCGTCATTCAACTGCATGATCGGTTCGATTCTAATGGTACTTTGGTACTTTGGTACTTTTATGTCCGAGCACGTACCCCGCCATTGGTCATTTTGGCCGGAAGTCTTTGCATCGAAACGACATTCGCGGTGGAGGGCCCTTGCCAGATGCGTGAATCATCTTGCACAACTTGGCAAAGTTCTCCCTCATTTCTGAATTATTTTAGTACCTCCTCTCTGTCAGGGTCACTGGAGTGACGATGCGGATGGTCTCTTTATCAGGTATGGCCTCCATGGCTTGCCATCTGGATTCATAGTCCCTTTGCTTCACTCAAGGAATCCACTGCGTAACACTTTCCCGGCCAAGGAAAGAGTTGGCTACGGCTGTTCTCCCGAGTTCCAGTCTCCTCGCCTCCGCGATTCTTTGTCCAAAGGAAGTGGGCTTTGATATCCCGTATAGGCAGTTTCCATGCCATTTGACAGGCCCGCATTCCTTATATACCGTGCCCGCCATGACCAGCAAGAAGCCAAGTGTCGCCTCCAGCCCCACGGCGGGCAAGGGAGTCGTGGTGGATCGCGCCGATGACGTACTCATCTTTACCTTGGACAACTCCAGCCACGGCAATGAAGTCACCGGCGCGATGCTTGACGCCATGCTCGCCGAACTCCGCAAAGAGGCGTCAAAGCCCCGCGCTCGAGTCTTACGCATTCGAGCGCGCGGCAACGTCTTCTGTACCGGACGCGAGCGCGCGGGCCGCACACCTGCGGCAATCCGTGGTGAATCGGCTCGCCTCATCAAATTCAAAGCCACTCTGCGGTCCTCTCCATTGATCAGCATCGCGGAGGTCCAAGGCAACGCGTTCGGCTTCGGCTTCGGTCTCGCGCTCGTCGCGGAGCATGCCTCCCTCGGCTTCCCCGAGATGCGTTCCGGTCTCGCCCCCGTCGCCATCCTGTCCTATCTCGGTGAATACGCGCTTCCGCGCTTCGCATTTCC
>WNGC01000726.1_pt1 | contig 19583 bp, 22 predicted proteins | sample 5400051 | NCBI WGS metagenome assembly WNGC01 (sample SAMN13153368, study PRJNA577476) | soil metagenome | isolation source: 20 cm soil or saprolite under grassland replicate 2 | place: USA:California | collected 2016-06-15
TCCTCGAAGGCGAGCAGCCGGTCGACCTGAGCGCGGCGCGGCTCACGGGCGCCATCAAGCTGCCGCTGGATTGGAACGAGCAGCAGCGGCTTCTGTGTAACTGATCGTCCGGTACGCACCCGAACCGCACCGCCTCACCACCCGACAGAGAAAATCGGGGCCTTGCCGACCCCAATAACGCCGGCCCCTCCATTCTCCGGTCCGGTTCAGCTCGGAAATGGCGCAGAACGCCGCCGCATTCAGGCGCGAGCCGACACCTGCACGGCGGAGACAGACTGGGTGGCGGAGGGGATGGGATTCGAACCCACGATACGGCTATTAACCGTATAACGGTTTAGCAAACCGCCGCCTTCAGCCACTCGGCCACCCCTCCACCGATGAGTGGGGTCGTCACGGCGTATGCCCCTCAGGTTCTAGTGAGCGCCCACCGCCAAGTCAATTCGGGGCAAGTCAATTCGCGCCGCCAGAACAGACCGGCTGCTATGATCGCCGCCACGGTATGCCGAACGCACCGCTCCTGTCACAGCGCACATCCGACGATGATTTCGCGCGGTTGATCGATGAGATCCGCGCCTGCCGCCTATGCGCCGCCGAGCTGCCGCTTGGCCCGCGCCCGATCGTGCGCGGCCGGCCCGAGGCGCGGCTCCTGATCATCAGCCAGGCGCCGGGGACTCGGGTGCACGAGACCGGGCTGTCCTTTGACGATAGGAGCGGCGACCGGTTGCGCCTATGGCTCGGCCTCGACCGCGAGACCTTCTACGACGAGAGCCGCGTCGCCATCATGGGGATGGGCTTTTGTTATCCCGGCCGGGACCAAAGCGGCGGCGACCGGCCGCCCCGCCCGGAATGCGCGCCTTTATGGCACCCGCGGTTGCGGCCGCATTTCCGCGAGGTCGCGTTGACGCTGCTGGTCGGCTCTTACGCGATCCGGTACTACCTGCCCGACAGAAGCCGGCAATCGATGACGGCCACCCTGTCGCGCTGGCGCGAGTTTCTGCCCGAATATTTCGTTTTGCCGCATCCGAGCTGGCGGACGACCGCCTGGGAACGCGCCAACCCGTGGTTCACGACCGAGCTGCTGCCGGAGTTGCGCGCGGCCGTCGGGAAGGCGCTCGGCTGAGCCGACTCAATCTTCCTGCTCGATGCGCTCCATATCCTCATCGCTGAAGCCGAAATGGTGGCCGATTTCGTGGATCACGATATGGCGCACGACATCGGCGAGGTCCTCCCCGGTTTCGCACCAGTAATCGAGGATCGGCCGGCGATAGAGAAAGATCGCGTCGATCCCGGGCTGCGGATCGCTGACGCTCTTCTGCGGCATCGCGACACCGCGATAGAGGCCCATCAGGTCGAACGGGCTGTCGAGCCGCATCGCCCGCTCGGTCTCGCGGTCGGGAAAATCCTCGACCCGGATCAGCACATCGCCCAAATGGCTCTTGAAGCGGCCCGGCAACGAGGCGAGCGCCCGCTTCGCGAGCGCTTCGAGATCGGCGAGCGAGGGCGGCAGCTGCGGCATCGCGCGACGCGCCATCGCCTTACGCGGCCGGCCCGGCTTGACCCCGCCCCCGCCGCGGCGCACTTGTCAGGGCAGGTCGAATAGGGAGGTCAGCATGGTCGAGAGGCTGACGGGCGCGGCGCGCCAGGCGGCAGTGCACGGGCTGCACGGCTGGAGCGAGGTCGACGACCGCGACGCAATCCGCAAGAGCTATCACTTCAGCAATTTCTCCGAGGCCTGGGGCTTTCTGTCGCGCATCGCGCTCGCCGCCGAGAAGATGGATCACCACCCGGAGATCTTCAATGTGTACAACCGGGTCGAGATCATCCTGTCGACGCACGATGCCGGCGGGCTCAGCGAGCGCGACATACACCTGGCGCAGGTCATCGACGAGCTGGCGCCGGAGCGCGACCGGCGCCCGCCGACCCCCTAGCCGACAGGATCAGCGCCCGGGCCGGCTTACCCGACCGGCTCGATGTGATGTCCGGCGCGGTGCCGGTGATGCTGATAATGCCGCAGCAGCAGATCGGTCGCGAAATCATGCCCGGGGTCGTGCCACACCGAATGGATGTGGTTGGCCTCGTTCTGCGTGTTGTCGTACTCGATCAAGAGGTTGGGGCCGTGCAGCCGGTAGTAATGCGGCCGGCGCGGCTCGGTGCTGCCGGCCCAGGCGAAATGGATATGCTCTAAGCCGGCATCGCGGATGCGGGCCCGCTCGGCCTCGGCGACATCAGGCCGCATCGTGCCGATAAAGTCCTCGATGATGCGCATCGCGAGATTGCGATGGCTCTCCTCCATAGTGCCGAGCGGCAGCCCGGCGGGGCGGCTGAGGCTGCCCTCACGGCCGGGGCCGGTAATGATGTCATCGAACGCGTCGCGCGCGATGATCGCGCGCTCGCGCTCCGGGTCGGAGAGGCCGCGGATCAGCGCGCGGCCGAGATCCTCTTCGGCGCCGAGCACCCGCAGCCCTGCATGCGGCCCGTGCTCCACCGTCGCCGGGTTAGCGCCGAAGAAGGCCGGCGTCACCGCGACCCCATCCGGCGTATGCGCGAAATTCAATGACAGATGATGACCGTCGATGCGCCAGCCCCATGGCCTCTTCCCACCGGGCTCGCCGAACACGGTGACGGCATAGTTCAGGGGCCCGTAGGTCTCGGGATCGTCCTCGATCTCGGCGAGCACATTTTCGAGCCACATGATGTGCTCGGCCCGGGAATAGCCGCGCTCGCTGAGGGCGGCGCGCAACAGCGCCATGGCCGCCTGGCGCTGCGCATCGTTCATCGCCTTCAACACCACCCCGTTGCGCTCGCGCGGAATGTAATGCCAGTTGAACCGCTCCTCCGCCTCGAACGGGAACAGCGCACGGCGCCGCAGATCCGGCCCCAGCGCGTTCAGAAAGTCCCGAACCGCATTCTCGATCATTGATGATTGCTCCAAGCGGCCGCCTCTCTCTAGCCAACGCCGCCAAGAGCCGAACGGCCTTGCAAACCGCGCCGCTTCGCCCCACGGTTTCACAATGCCGGACCGTGAAGCCGCAACGCGTTACCGCGCCAATCTGCAGGGCGAGGTCGACGGCGCCGCTCTCTACCGCGCGCTCGCCGATGCGGAAACCGATCCGCGCCTGAAAGATGTCTACGGTCGGCTCGCCGCGGTCGAGGAAGGCCATGCCGAATTCTGGCGCAAGCAGCTCGACCGCATCGGCGCGCATGCCGGACGCCTGGGCCTCGGGTGGCGCACGCGCGCCTTGGCCTGGCTGGCGCGCCGCTTCGGGCCGCAATTCGTGTTGCCGACGGTCAACACTCTCGAGCAGCGCGACAGCGGCCAATACGATGCCCAGGCCGAGGCGGTGGCCGGTGGGCTGCCCGCCGACGAACGCTCGCATGCCCGCATCGTGCAGGCGATCGAGAGCTCCACCCCCGGCGGCTTGCAGGGCAGCGCGCTGGCGCGCCTGGAAGGCCGGCACCGCGCGATGGGCGGCAACGCGTTGCGCGCCGCGGTGCTCGGCGCCAATGACGGGCTCGTCTCCAATCTGAGCCTCGTCATGGGGGTCGCCGGCGCCGCGGTCAGCGAAAAGACCATCCTGTTGACCGGGCTCGCCGGGCTGGTCGCCGGCGCCTGCTCGATGGCGATGGGCGAATGGCTGTCGGTCAACTCCGCGCGCGAATTGGCGCAGAAACAGATCGAGATCGAGAAAGCCGAGCTCGAACAGGCGCCGGAGGAAGAGATCGAAGAGATCGCGCTGATCTATGAGGCGAAGGGGCTGCCGCGGCCACAGGCCGAGGCATTGGCGCGGCAGATGATGGCGAACAAGGAGACCGCGCTCGACACGCTGGTGCGCGAGGAGCTCGGCATCGATCCCGACGAGCTCGGCGGCTCGGCCTGGACCGCGGCGGCCTCCTCATTCTTCCTGTTTTCGGTAGGCGCCGTCTTTCCGGTGGCGCCGTTCCTGTTTCTGCAGGGTTGGATGGCGGTGATCGCGAGCCTTGTCGCGAGCGGTGTCGCGCTCGCCCTGATCGGCGCCGGCACATCCTTGTTCACCGGCCGCGGCATCGGCTTCTCGGCGATGCGGCAGCTGCTCGTCGGCTATGCCGCCGCCGCGATCACCTACGCAATCGGGATGCTCGCCGGCGTCACGCTCGGCGGCTAATTCGAAACGCTGCCGCAACGGTTATTTTCTTCGTCATCACCGGGCTTGTCCCGGTGATCCACGTCTTTGTTTTCGTGGATGGCCGGGTCAAGCCCGGCCATGACGATTGAAGGGGTGTTTCACGCCCCTTGTAACGCGATTACGGCAGGCGCGGCAGGATCTTCTCCGTGAGCAGGCCGAAGGTCTTGTGGCTGAGCGGCGCGGCCAGGAGGTAGTCGAGGCCGATCTCCTCGCGCAGCTTCGCGATTTGATCGAGCACCGAGTCGACGGTGCCGTGCATAATGACCTCATCGAGATAGCGCTGCACGCGGTCAACGCCAGGCGCGTTCGGATCGGCGATGCCGACGGGATTGTGCTGCGCGCCGAAATAGGAATCGACGATCCATTGCGCACCGGCACGCGCCGTCTCGCGCGCCTCCTCGGCATTGTCGCCGAGCGCCACGAGCCGGGCGATCGGCAATTCGCGCCCCGCGGCCGAATGCCCGGCTTCATTTAGCTTCTCGAAATAGTATTGCCGCTTGCGGCCGATATCGCGGTGCGCGGCATGCGGGTCCATCAGGATCGAGAAGCCGCGCCCGGCCGCCCAGTCGATCGCCGATTCCGAGGTCGCCGCCATCCACACCGGCGGGTGCGGCTGCTGCAGCGGCTTTGGCAAGACCTCGACGCCATCGAATTTAAAATGCTCGCCGGCGAAGGTCAGCCGCTCCTCGGTCCAGGCGCGCAGCACGATCTCGACCGCCTCGCGAAAGCGCGAGGTGCTCTCACCGGGCGGTACCCCGAAATTCTCGAACTCGACCCGCGCAAAGCCGCGGCCGGCGCCCCAATTAACCCGTCCCCCCGACACCTGATCGAGGAGCGCCACCTCCTCAGCCAAGCGCAGCGGGTGGTAGAAGGGTGCCAAGGAAACGCCGGTGCCGATCCGCAGCCGCGTCGTGCGGGCGGCAGCGAGGACCCCCATCATGTGCACCGAGGGGCAGACGCTGAAGCTCGAGAAATGATGCTCGGCAAGCCATACCGCGTCGTAGCCGGTGCGGTCCATGATCTCGATCCGCTGCAGGGCGCGGGCATAGACCTGGCTGAGCTCGACCCGCCGCTCCGGCCAGCTGAAGAATTGCAGGACGCCGATTTTCACGCCGCACCTCCGCCCGGCCCCGCTCTACCTCGGCGGAGAATGCCGCCTCCGGGCGCCCGACGCCATCATACCGCCGCCATGATATTGTCAAACAGCGCCTGGAGGTGTTGATTCGCGGCAGAAAGACAGCAAGCCCGCCGCACAGGGCGGCTGGAGAAGATCCATGATGCCCTCGATGCCCGTAATGACAGAACGGCAGGCGGCGTTCCGCGCCGATTACCGCCAGCGCATCTCGCCCTGGTATAGCGGGCTGGCGCATGTGCTGGTCATCGCCGCCTTGGGGATCGCGACGATCTGGTATTGCGCGCGCCATATCCACGATCCGAGCTGGCTCGAATGGCTTGTCGTGCCTGCCGCGTTTCTCGGCTGCAACATCTTCGAATGGGCGATGCACCGCTTTTTGATGCACCGGCCGGTCAAGGGGTTTATGGGGATCTACAAGCGCCACACCTTGGCGCACCACCAGTTCTTCACAGATCACGAGCCGCGGATCGACACGACCCGCGATTTCCGCATCACGTTTTTCCCGCCCTATGCGCTGACGACCTTTATCTGCCTGTCGGCGGTCGGCGGACTCGTGCTGGGATGGCTATGGTCGGCCAATGCCGGCTGGCTCCTCGTCGCGACGACGACCGGCGTCTATCTCAATTACGAGCTGTTCCACTGGGGCTGCCACGTCAAGGACGACCGGATCGTGCGGCACATCCCGTTTATGAACACGATCAGGCGGCACCACATCGCCCATCACGACCAGGGGATCATGATGGGCACCAACATGAATTTGACCTACCCGATCGCCGATTGGCTGTTCGGCACGAGCGATCTCGACCGCGGCCTCATCGGCCACATTTTCAACGGCTACGACACCCGCTTTCGCAAGCGGAACCTGAAAAAGGCGCGCGCGACGGCAGCAGATTCGCGGCTCGCGGCCGCAAAGGCGTGAGCGCGATGGCCGAGGTTCCAAGGGAGATCGGCGTCAAACGGGGGTTGCCGTCGCTGATCGGCGGCATCTTCACCGCGATCGTCGCGTTTGTGCTGTGGCTGTTGCTGTTCGGCGCCGCGAGCGCGCCCGTGATCCTGGTCGGCGCGCTTGTCGCGGTCGGGCTCGGCTTCTGGATCCGCCTGGCCGATCTTTGACCGCTTATCGCGCACTCTCAGCGCGTTGAACCATTCCCAATTCGTCATGGCCGGGCTTGACCCGGCCATCCACGAAAACAACGACGTGGATGCCCGGAACAAGTCCGGGCATGACGGTCTTAATAAATGCGCGGGATGAGGCGCGCCGTCGTTTGGCGGTATCGCGCGTATTCCGGGAACCGGCGTTCGAGCACCCGCTCCTCGTTTGTCATGCGGCGCAGCTGAAAACCGAGCTGCATGCACAGCAGCAATAATGCCCAGAGCGAGAAGAACTGGATCGCGCAGCCCACGGCCGCGATCTCCTCGGCGAGATAGAGCGGGTGACGGATATGGCGGTAGATGCCGCCGGTCACCAGGCCGCGCGCCTCGGCCATGACGCTGAACGAGCGGCCCAGCCGCAGCAATACCGCCATCGCAAACGCGTTGCCGCAGAGGATCAGCCCGGTCGAGAGCGCGCCCAATGCCGGCGACAAATCGCGGCGCGGCAGGAAGGCGATCGCCGTGATCAAGAGTGTGCCGAGGAGCGCCGACAAGCGCGGCTCGATGCCTTGCGCCTTGTCGAGCGCCGGGCCGCGCAGCAGGACGGAGGCGAGAAGCACCACGAAAAACCCGATCAGCGACAGGCGCATCGCGATGTTGACGGCGTAAAGCGCAGGCGGCGCGTCCGCTGCGCCGGCGGCATAAGCCATCAGATCGTTGGCCGCGCTGATGCCGAGAAAGCCGCACCACAACAGGAGCGGCAGCCGCATCGCGATATCATAAGCGCGCGAATGCCGCAGCCGCCCGGCGAAGATCCGCGCCGGGGCGGCGGCGCCCTTCTGAAAATCGCTGGTGATCGCCACGACGCGCAGCTTCAACTCGTCGGGCAGGTTGTCAACGTACAAATCAACGGGACGGTCGCTCGGGTCGTCAGCGTGAAGCCCGGGATGAGCCCCGCCCCGCCGATGCCCGGGACCGATATCGATCCCACCGTGTAGCTCGCAGTGATCGTCATCAGCGCAAACACCGGCGACAGCGATTGGATATTGCAGTTATGGCTCAAGGTGTAATTCGCGCTGTTCCCCGGCAAATAGGTCTGCACAACCGATTGCACCTGGTTTGTCCAGGCATCGGCGCAGTTCGTACCCTGGTTTGTCGGCTTCTGATAGTAGACCATCGCGGCGCGGCCGCCCTGCTGCACCGCCATCGTCATGCTGTTCCAGATCCACATGTCGATCGCGAATTCGAGCACGCCGAGCAGGATCAGCAGGAACGCACCGATCGCCAGCACGACCTCGACCGTGGTTGTCCCCGCCTCGTCCCGATGCCATCGTGTCAGCGCCCGCATCGCGCGCTCAATCGAAGCGGATCTTCGCCGTCGCGCTGAGCGACGAAAAACTCAATGTGCCGAGCGAGAACAGCGTGTTCTGTGTCGTCCCCACCTGCACCGAATAGATCAGGCGCGGATCCGCCTTAGCTGCGCACGGATTCGGATTCGCAGGGCTGGTGGCGCCGGGTTTCGGGCAGCTCGCCAGAAGAGCGTTGCTATCAGTGCAGCGGCAGACGAGTGTCGCGGTCGTACCTGAGGTGAGTGTAGTGACCGTTCCGGCATTCGTTTGCAGGCTCGAGTCGGTCGGATTGCTTTTGGCGTATTCGGCGCCGCCACGAGCCGCGCTGATCAGCGTCGACATCTGCAGCCCCATGAGGCCGTAATTCAGCGCGCCGGCGACGAGCGCCATCAGCACCGGCAGGACCATCGCGAACTCGACCGCCGCGCTGCCCGATGTCGCACTACCGGGCTTGTCTTTATGCTTTCGGGTCAGGAATTTCTTGATCATCCGGCGGTCCTCACGGTGTCATGACCACCTTGTTGATCTTCTGTGCGCCTTTGCTTCCGGGGCTGACGACCGGCACGCCCTTATTCGTGCAATTGGTGACGGAACTCAAATTAGTAAGCGAGATCACGGTAGCGGATTTTGCTATTAGGATAAAACAGGTAAGACTAGACCCTGCACCTGACGGATTCTGGAAATTGAATTGTCCGCAGGGCAAATATGCGATGCCGTTTAGGTTGGCGCTGCCGGTGGATCGCACGAAGCTCTGATTATAGGTCACACTCGCATTGCAAGCAGCGTTGGCACTAAAGCTGTTCCATTGATAGAAAAGCAGGCCTGCCGGTATCGACGTCCCGGCTGCCGTGGTGTCATCCTTCGGCGGGCACAGGTCTGCCTGGCCCGCAATCGAGACGCCGCCGGAGCTATTCGAGCTCGGATAGATAATGACGACGACGCCACTGCCCTTATCGGAGGTGGTACAGCCGCACGTGTTGCAATGCACCTTAGCGCCATGTTGAACGTCAAGCGCCGCGGTCGAGGCGTTACCTCCGACGATGTAATACACGCCCGGCGTAAAATCGATTTCCTTGCAATTACCATTGCCCGGTTTGAACAACATCGGGTTGTAGACGCCGGGAGAGAGAATACCGGTGGGGCATCCTGCCGGTACGGACTGGGGGTTTGTGGGGACCGGGAAGCTCGGCGGGCTGGAGGCGTAGGCATCGACCGGCATATAGCTGCCGCTTCCGTTCGCGGCAAACGTCAGCGCCGGGGTACCCAAATTCACCGTCGCGGTGCCTGCATTATAACCGCCGTGGGTCCAGATTGTATCCAGGCCTACAGTCGGTGTGCCCGATATACTTATGGCCTGCGGATTTGGTGAGGTCGGTGCGACGAATGCACAGTTCGGCGCAGTCACGTTCGACGATACCGTAATGACGCCGCCGGCACCCACTGCCACAATGCACGCAACACTGCTGAATGGCTCAATGTCGGCCGTGGCCTGCGCCTTGATCGTGACGGTCGGCAGGAAGGCGCTGGCGAGCGAGGTGCTGTGCTGCAAGGTCAGCGTCACCTGACAGCTGGTGCCGTTGCATGTGCTGCTGATCGCGTTCGGCGACGTGTTGTTGAACCCGTTGAGGGTGGCGTCATTCGTCGCCCAAGACGCCGCGTTCGCCGCGTTGCCCTGCAACAGCTCATAGGCGCCGGAGAGGGCCGCCGCATCGGCCTGGGTCTGCAACGCGCGCTTTTGCGCATACCAGAAGGCAGTCTCGGCGGCGAGCCCGCCAAACCCCACCAGCGTCGTCGCGAGCACCGCGGTCATCGCGGCGATCGCGCCGCGGCGGTCGGCGAGAAAAAGCCGTGCGATATCCCGGAAGTGCCGGCTCAAAACTTCGCCCCCATGACGCTGCCCAGCGTGTCGATGATGCGGAACACCAAAGGCGCGCCGATGATGATAATGAGCGACGGCAGGATAAAGCCCATCAGCGGGATGGTCAGCAGGACCGGCAGCCGCGCGGCCTTTTCCTCGAACCGCACGGTGCGCTCGGCGCGCATCTCCGAGGCGATGATGCGCAAGGAGTCGGCGACCGACGTGCCGAAACGGATCGATTGGCTCAACGCCGCGACGAGGCTCCTGAGGCTGACCAGCCCCGAGCGCCGCGCCAGGTTATCGAGCGCCTGCGAGCGGTCGGGCAGGATCTGCATCTCGGCCGCGGTGATCATGAATTCCTGCGCGATCTCGGGGTTGGAGCGACGCAGATGGGTCCCGACCTCTTCGATGGCTTGGTCGAGCGCCAGCCCCGCTTCGGCGCAGATGACGAGCAGATCGAGCGCATCGGGAAAGCCGAGTTCGAGGCGCGCCCGCCGCCGCGCCGCGATCCGCGAGATGACCGCCTCGGGAAAACGCCAGCCGGCGATAAAGCCCGCTGCCAACACCGCAAGCCGCACCCAGTTCGAGCCGGAGAAATAGCCGGTCCACTGCAGGAACAGCCAGAACAGCACGACAAAGCCGACCGCCGCGATCAGCTTCGCGGCGATCAAGGTCGCGAGGTGGTGATGGCCCTTGAGCCCGGCCGCCGACAGCTCGGAGAGCAATTTCTGCTGCTCGGCCGAGTTGACCAGCTGCTTTGTCGCAATCATGACGCCGAGACGGCGATACCACGGCATCGCGGGCGCCAAGGCCCGGCGCTGCGAGGGGCTGCCGCGCAACCCTTCGAGGCGGCGTTGGCGGTCCTCGCGCTGGCCGATGCTCCACAGCCGGATCGCGCAAACGATCGCCGCCGCGAGCGCCGCGATCAGGATCGCGCTATGCATCGGATCGAAATCGGCGCCGGCGATGCGGAAGGTCAGCCAGGCGCTGAGCACCTCGTCCCACGCGGAAAAGTCGATACCCGCAAACATCGCTACCGCGCCACTCGCTTGATGATGATCGTCATCGTCGCGAGACCCGACAACAGAAACGCAATCGCCAATCCCAGCACAAAGCGGCCGCGCGGCTCGATGAACAGCGATCCCATCAGCGCCGGGTTCAGCATAAACAGCGCGCCGCCGGCAAAAAACGGCGCCGAGCCGATCGCCACCGCCGAAGCCTTCGCTTCCGCCGTCACCTCGCGTGCCTTGCGCCGCAGCTGCTTCCGCTGGCGCACGATGCCGCTCAGATTGGCGAGCGCCTCGGCAAGCGCGCCGCCGGTGCGCCGCTGTAGCGACAGCGTCACGACAAGGAAATCGAAATCGGGGGCGCGGACGCGGTCGGCCGTGCGTTGCAGGGCCTCGGTCATCTCGACGCCGAGATCCATCTCGCGCAGCGCCTTTTGAAACTCGCTGCCGACCGGCTCCGGGATTTCCGAAGCGACGAAGCGCAAGGAATCCATCGGCATCAACCCGGCCTTGACGCCGCGCGCCACCATGTCGACCGCGTCCGGCAGAAAATCGAGGAATTTGCGCCGATAGCGCTGCTGCGCCCAGCGCAGCACTAGCGCGGCGGCCCCAAACCCCGCGAGTAAACCGAGAAAGAAGCTCGTGATCGGGCCGAAGCCGAGCAGGTTCGAGACAAAGCCCGAGGCGAGCAGCATCGCGACGAGGCCGGCGACCACCAGATGCACCGGGCCGATGCGGTTCCCGGCCGCGGCGAGTTCGAGATCAAACCGCGCCTGCAGCCGCCCCTGGATCGGACCGGCGCCGGGCAACACCGTTTGCGGCAGCGCGCGCATGGCGAGCGCCCCGCCGCTGCGCGCCTCGAGCCGGAGCTGCGCCACCGGACTGCGCGCGCCCGGCGCCAATGTCGCAAGGCGCTGCTGCAATCCCCTGCGGCGGCGCTCGCCCATGACGACGACGAGCCAGCCGATGCCGAGGAGGGCCGCGACGCCCAGCGCGCCGATCAGTGGCTCTCCAAAGCCGCCCATCGATCAGACCGCTACGCCGAGGGTATCGAGCAGCTGCCTTTCGAGGCCGAACTGCTGTGCCCTGAGTGCCATATCCGGCCGCATCCGGCTCGGTTCGAAGACGCCCTCGATCGTGCCGTCGCGGCGCTCGCCGCGATACTCGAAGGTGAACAGATCGCGCAGGCTGATCGCATCGCCGCCAACCCCTCCGACTTCGGCGATCTTCTGCACCCGGCGGATGCCGTCGCGCATGCGCTCGGTGTGTACGATGAGGTGGACGGCGCTGCCGATCTGCATGCGGATTGCGCCCAAGGGCAGGTTCAGATTGGCCATCATGACCATGTTCTCGAAACGGTAGAGCGCATCGCGCGGCGAGTTCGCATGGACTGTCGACATCGAGCCGTCATGGCCGGTGTTCATCGCCTGCAGCATGTCGAAGGCTTCCGGGCCGCGCACCTCGCCGACGATGATGCGGTCGGGGCGCATGCGGAGCGCGTTGCGCACGAGCTCGCGCTGCGGCACCGCGCCGACGCCTTCGATATTGGGCGCGCGTGTCTCCATCTGCACAACATGCGGCTGCTGCAGCCGCAGCTCGACCGCGTCCTCGATCGTGATGATGCGCTCGCGGTTGTCGATGCCGCGCGAGACGGCGTTGAGCAAGGTCGTCTTGCCCGAGCCCGAGCCGCCGCAGATCAGCACATTGGCGCGGATCCGCGCAGCGACCTCTAGAAAGCGCGCCATCGCCGGCGACAGATTGGCGCTCCGCACCATGTCTTCGAGCGTCAGACTGTATTTGGGGAATTTGCGGATCGAGATCGTGCCGCCGTTGAGGACCAGCGGCCCCAGCACGATGTTGACGCGGCTGCCATCCGCGAGCCGGGCATCGACCAGCGGGCTCGCCTCGTCGATGCGGCGCCCGACCGCAGCGGCGATGCGCTGCGCGACATTGACGACATGCTGGACGTCGCGGAAGCGGGCGGCGGTCTTTTCCAATTTGCCGAGCCGCTCGACAAAGACGTCGTAAGGCCCGTTGACGAGGATGTCGGTCACGTCCTCATCATCGAGCAGCGGCTCCAACGGACCGAGGCCGATCAGATCATCGGTCAGCTCGGTCGCGAACGCGTTCTCCTCGATCTCGTTGAGGTGGAGCCGTTCACTCGTCGCGATCTCGTGCACGAGCTTGGCGATCTCGGCGCGCAAGGCGGGGCGGGGCAGCCGCGACACCGCCGCCGAATCGATGCGCGTCAACAGGATATTGCGCACCCGCTCCTTGTGCTCGGTGCGGGCGCGGCTATCGGGAAGGTGGACGACGCCCTCGAACGGCTGATCGACCGGGACGAGTTCGCGCCCGCCCGCTTCGACAACCCGGCGCCCGAAACCGTTCGATCTCATTTGAAGATTCTCCACCAGCCGCGCCGTTCGGAGGAGCGGCCGGACAATTCGCCGGACAAGGCGGCAATGCCGTCGGTAAAGCGGTTGCGGCGCTCCGCGGCGAGCGAGCCGGCGCCGGCCGCGGCGCTGAACAGATGCGGCTGGAACGGGATCACACAGCGCGGCTCCATCTCGACGATGCCGCGCATCTCGTGGAGCTTTACCGCGTGCCGCCCGCCCTCGCCGCTGCGGTTGACGACGAGCACGTTGCGGTGCTGCAGATCGCCGTCGCCGAGCGCCAGCCGCAGCCGCGCCGTGTCGCGCACCGAGCGCAAGGTGCGGTCGGCGACGACGACGCGCAGATTGGCCAAATCGAGCACGCGCCGGTTCGGTTCGGCGATCAGGTCCGGCACGTCGACGATGACGTAATGGAATTGCGTGCGCAGCAGCCCGACCAGCTTGTCGACCGCATCGCCGGTGAACTTGACCTCGTGGTCGAAGGGCTCCTCGGCGCTCAGCACGAAGAGGCGGTCGCCTTGCACCGCCATAACGCGTTCGAGAAAGACGAGATCGAGCCGCGTCGGGTTCGTCAGCGCCTCGCGCAACCCGGCGGTCGGGGTCACATTGAGCGCCAGCGCGCAATCGCCGCGCTGCAGATTGAGATCGAGGAGCGCGACGCGGCGGTTCTGGCGATTGGCGAGATACCAGGCGAGGTTGACCGCGACCGTGGTCGTGCCGACGCCGCCCCGCGCGCCGACCAGCGCGACGAGCTTGGCAAGCCGGTGACTGATCGGAGCGCCGGCCTGCCCCGGCCGCAAATCGAGCGCCTCGGCGAGCGCCTGCGGCGCGACCGGTTTGACGATGTAATCGTGCACCCCGGCATGCATCAGGTCGCGATACAGCGTGATGTCGTTGTGGTCGCCGATTGCGATGACCGTGACGCCCGGCTCGCACACTTCGGCGAGCTCCTGGATGCGCGCCGCCGGCATCTCGACGCCGCTGATATCGACGATCAGCGTTTCGGGCGAGCGCTCGCTGGCGAGAAACTGGATCGCCTTGGCGATGCCGCCCCGCATGACCGGGGAGTCGGCGAGCGCGAGCGGCGCCAGCGATTCCTCGACGTCTGTCTTGGTTTGGCGATCGGCGACAAACGCCAACAGCGGCACCCGGCCAGCCGGAAGCCGGTCGGAGCGCTCGATCGGCGTCGGCAATTCGATGATGCTTCGCGATTCCTGCGATAGAGCCATAATTTGCTTTTCTCTCCGACTTGCCGCCTACCTTTGCCGGTCATTCCCGCAGCGGCGGATGCTACGGTCGGGGTGGGTGACTTGTCCCTGCCGGGGGCCGCCGATAACCGCATGCCCTTGAGCGCTTGGTGAGCGCTTGGTGAGCGATCGCTTCACTCCGGTTTCACCGCCTCGGCCTTGTTGCCGCGGATGATGCCGACCGACGGACGATCGAGCGGAGCGGCCTTATCGGCCGGCTTGATCGTCGCCAAGGCGGGGGACACGTCGCCGGCCCAAGTCGGGCGGGCGCGGTTGTCCGCTGTGCCGCTGACCGGCGCGGTATCGCCGGCACGGCGCAGCAGCAGCGACAATTTGCCGAGCTCGGCCGCGACGCCGACCTTCTCCGCCTGCTCGGGGGTCACTTCGAGCATGACCGAACGGCCTCCCTGCGCGTTCGGCGGGTCGATGGCCAGCATGCGCAGGTTCTGCGCGATCGTCTCGCTGACCGAGCGGCGCGCCAGCCCTTCCGAATTGAAGTTCTGCGTCAGGACGACATCGACGCGGTCGCCCGGATTGAGGAGACCCGTGCCGGCCCCGACCGAGGAGATCGGGATTGCGATCGCGCGCGCCCCCGAGGTCAGCACGACCTGCAGAAACTCACGGTCGCCGGGCTTGACGATAAGCGAGCGCCGGATCGGCTCGCCGCGCGCGAGATCGACGTTCAGCGCGGCGCCCGAGACCTCGTTGCGCGCCTGCTCGTCGCGCTCGGTATGCACGGCCGCGAGCGGCCGTACGACCGTGCCGGGCTCGACGACGCCGGCGGCCGGCCGCCACACGACATCCTCAGAGCGCAGCAGCGTGCCGGCTGCCAGCGGCCCGGCAGCCACCAGCACTTCTTCCTTCGGGGTCGGCTGCACGTCGGCGGTGGCGTTTTGCGGCAATGCGTGCAGGAACAGCCAGGCTGCGACGCCGAGCGACAGCAGAAACAGAATTGTTAGTAGCGTTTTGGCGCGCATGGCCTGAATCTAAAGGAAAAGTTGCGGGGGGACTGTCTGTAATCCCAGGGTGATTATGCCGGCAGCCGCAATCGCGACACCATAAGGGACGCTGAGCTGCATAGCGGGCTGGCCGCTGTCGGCTGCGCCTGTCAGCGCCGCCGAAAGGCGCGAATGACGCATGACCCAGCCGCCCGGCTTCTGCCGGGCCGCAATCGACAGCGCGAGGGCTTGCAGCCAAGGGCGGATACGATGCTGCCCCAGCACGGCCAAGGCGAGGACGCCGCCGCACAGGCTCATCAGAAACAGGAACGCGAACAGGTCGTGATAGCCGACCAGCAGCGTCGCGCCGGTTATCAGCTTGGCGTCGCCGCCGCCGATGATGCCGCGCCAGAACAGCGCAAAGCCGACCGTGAGCGCGGCCGCAGCGGCGAGCAGCGTCATGACCGCAGCAGCTGCATCGCCGGCCAGCGCCATGCGCGCAATCCCAAGCGCCCCGATTGCGAGAACCAGCCCGTTCGGGATCCGCCGGTGTCTGATGTCGCCGAATGCCGCTGCAGCAAAGACCGCAACGGCGAGACCCGCCACGATTGCCTGCATCTGCCGATCCACCCTAACCTTAAAGCACGGCCCGCTTTGCGCCGCGCCCGATGCCCGATGCCGGTTAGGGCGACAGGCCGGAGAGGCTCGCGCCGATCGAGCTGAACAGGTTGTTGATGTTGTTGCCCAGCAATGTCGCGCCGCCGGCAATCGCCAGCGCGATAAAGATGATCAGCATCGCATATTCGGTCGCGGTCGCGCCGCTCTCGTCGGAAAGAAAACTACGCATCAGGCTACGCATACCGGTGCTCCCGTAATGAATGTTCACGACACCACGGCCTCGTGGTCCCGGACGGCAACTCAGTCCCGATCAGGGCGCCAAGCTGGTGATGCTGGCGCCAATTCTGCTGAACAGGTTGTTGATGTTGTTGCCGAGCAACGTCGCGCCGCCGGCGATCGCCAGCGCGATGAAGATGATCAGCATTGCGTATTCGGTCGCGGTCGCGCCGCGATCGTCACTGCAAAAGCGTTTGAACAGAGCGAGCATGTGCATACCCCGGAGATTGAGCCCGTGACCGACCCCTTTGCCCCTCGGTGGAACAGACGCGGTCGACCAGCCCCGGCCAAAGCGGCTTATTTTTGCGGTCCGGTTCGGTTTGGGGCGACTTACGGGCACGTATGTATCAAATTTTGTCTGGTTTGCAACGGAAAATTAGCGTTAACAAATAAAAAGCATGGGAAAAAGATGATTAATGTATTCGTGCCAACAGGAGTTTACGGGAAGGCGAAAATTTGCGCGCCCCACGCGCCCCATTATTAACCAAACCACAACTTTCCAGGGTTATCCACAGATCCAGTCTTGGAAATACCGAACGTAGGACTGAAACCGGCACGAGGATTGGGCATCATGGAATTCGCCTCGGCAGGTTTGTTTAACGTTGCTTGTTTTCTGGCGATCACGACTGTCCTCGTTACGGTCCATGAGCTGGGTCACTATCTCATGGCGCGACTGACCGGGCTCAGGGTCGAGGTGTTCTCGATCGGCCTCGGCCCCGAAATCGTCGGCCGCACCGACCGCGGCGGCACCCGCTGGAAGCTCGGCCTCGTGCCGCTCGGCGGATATATTCGGATGTTCGGCGAACAGAGCGGCCCTCGACATGCCGGAATACCGGCCGCCGAGGCAAACGGCGCGCCCGGCCCGCTGCTTTTCGAACAAGCCTCGCTCGGGCGGCGGGCCGCGGTCGCCGCCGCCGGCCCAGCCGCTAATTTCGCGCTCAGCTTTGTCGTGCTGGCGGTGCTGCTCCTCGTCGTCGGACGGCCCTCGAACGTCGAGGCTTCCTTGCCGGAAGCCGCCCTATGGCTGATCTGGCGCGCCATCGAGCTGACCTGGGGGCTGACCGCTGAGACGCTGCAGGCGCTGTGGCAGCTCGCCACGGGCGTCAATGCCGGCCAGGATTTTATCGGCCCGATCCGCTTTGCGCAGGTGTCGGGCGAGGTCGCGCATCAGGGTTTTTTGATGTCGCTCGGGCTCGTTGCGATCATCTCGGCGAACCTCGCCGTCATGAACCTGCTGCCGATCCCGAGCCTCGATGGCGGGCATCTCCTGTTCTATCTCGCCGAAGCTCTCCGCGGCCGGCCAGTGGCGGCGCAGGCGCAGACCTTTGCGACACAGCTCGGGCTCGGATTTGTCGGCGGCTTGATGGTGTTCGCGACCTTCAAGGACATCGCCGATCTCGGGGTCAATACCCTGTACCGCCTCGTAGGCTGATTGTTTGCGGCTGATTGTTTGCGGCTGATCGGCAGCGGTGGACCGTTAGCGGCCGATCGTTAACAACAAGCTGCGTCCGGGCGATCAGGGTTTGGTCTGATCGTCTCGGACATGCACGACGGCGACCCCGTCGCCGTAAAGCCTATGCCATCCGGGCAGGTGGTCGAGCATCTGCACTGCCGGCCGTTCGGGCGCGAACAGCGTCCAGGCGATGCGGTACTGGTCGAGCAGCTGCGGCAACTCATCACTGACCAGGGTGACCGCCTGGGCGTAGCGCTTCATAAAGGCGTCGCCGTAGAAATCGGCGCGGCCATCGATGAACACCTTGATCCCTTGAAAGATCAGATACCCGCCAAAGGCGTGATCATTGAGGACCGCCCCGTCGATATGGTGCGCACCGACCGCAGCAAGCGCGGCCGCCGGGGTGAGATCGTCGGCCATATGCAGCCGCTGCCGCGGCAGCACGGCCGCCGTCAGCACGACGAACAGGACGAGGCTAACGGCGATGCCCAGCCCTGTCGCAGGTTTCTTCAGCTCCGCGATCGCACGGTCGACCCCTTGCAAGGTGCGGCTGCCCCCCGGGCGGTCCTCCAGCTGCCGCGCCAAGGCGGGCGCCAGCAATAGCGGCGCGAGGAGTCCCAGGATTTCGATATGCCGCCGGTGCTGCAAGGCCATGTGCAATAACAGCAGCAGCATGATCAGCCGAGTCGCCGGCAGCCGCCACTGCAGGCTGAAGGCGGCGACCAGCACAACCATGATCCACAGTTCAAGCGGGTTGTAGTGCTGAAAATCGGGGCTGCTCCATTCGATCAGAGCCGCCAACGCGAAGCTCATCCCGAGCAGCCGAAATGGCTGGAGCAGCCCTTCGATGCCGAACGGGGTGACGAGTGCCGCCAGCAGCGACAGCGCGCCGAACAACAGCCAACTGCGGGCCGCCCGCCGCCGCGACCGCCAATCCGGCGCGGCGATCAGCGCCTCAACTGCGAACAGCGCCGCCAATGCCAAACCGAAAATGAAGCTCCCATGCAGATTGGCCCACAGGACCATCAGCGGTACGAGCCACAAGGGCGGCGCGCGATCCTCGTCGCGCGCCTTCACCAGCGCGGCGGTCCACAGCACAAGAATCGGCAGCGCGAAGATATGCGGCCGCGCCAGGATGTGGCCCGAGATCAGGTGCCAGGCGAGCGCGGTCGCCAGCAACGCATGGATCGGCGCCAGACTGCGCAGCAACAGGCGGAGTAGCAGCGCCAAAGTTGCAGCTGCCGACAATGCCGCCGCCGCGGCGAGACCTGCCCAGCCGAAATAATCATAAATCGCGGCGATCGCGACCTCGGCGAGCCATTCGAACGGGACAAACGGCGCGCCCGGCATGGAGAAGGAAAACAGGTCGCGGTGCGGCACCGCGGCGTGATCGATGATCCAGCGCCCGAGCACGATGTGCCAATAGGTGTCGGGGTCTTCCAGCGTGTGGTGCGGCAGACCGATGACGTTCACATAGACCAGCAGCGCGAACAGGATCGGCAGCGACACGCCAAAGCGGCTGCGCAGCGGCGCGGTGATCGTGACCTCTGACATGCTCGCGATGCTGCGCTAAAACGGGCCCGGTTGACGCAGAAGGATACTATCCCTGGCTCCCGTCACTCGTCATGGCCGGGCTTGGCCGAGGTCTGGCCGTGTCTCGCTGCGGTGGTTTCTGACATCCGGCGCGGTTGCGCTGATCGTCCTCAACATCGTGCTGTTGCTGGGGTTCTATCGGTCCGGCTCGTGGATCCTCGACCCCAACGGCGCCCCGATCCTGACCGACTTCACGCCGATGTGGCTGGCCGGGCGGGAAGCGCTCGCCGGGCACGCCGCGGCGGCCTACGATTCGCGCCACTTCGGCGAAATCCAGACCGAGTTTGTCGGGCCGCATGCCGGGCAGTATCCCTGGCCCTACCCGCCGATCTTCTTTCTTCCGGCAGCCGTGGTGGCCCTGTTGCCGTATGCCTGGGCGTTTCTTGCCTGGCAGGCGGCGACGCTGGCCGGCTGTCTAGCGGCCGGATATCGCATCCTGCGCGACGGGCTGACGCCGCTCG
>WNGC01002544.1_pt1 | contig 19567 bp, 21 predicted proteins | sample 5400051 | NCBI WGS metagenome assembly WNGC01 (sample SAMN13153368, study PRJNA577476) | soil metagenome | isolation source: 20 cm soil or saprolite under grassland replicate 2 | place: USA:California | collected 2016-06-15
ACGTCTACGAACTCGTGCTCGCCGCGCAGGCCGCGGCGATCGCTGCGGTGAAGCCGGGCAACCGCTGGGACGAACCGCACAATGCCGCGGTGAGGACGCTCGCCCAAGGATTCGTGGATTTTGGACTGTGCCGCGGGACGGTCGAAAAGGTAATCGAGGCCGAAGACTACAAGCGCTTCTACATGCATCGCACCGGACATTGGCTCGGCCTGGACGTCCATGACGCCGGAGAATACAGACCGGGCGGGCAATGGCGCCGCCTCGAGCCGGGCATGACCTTGACCGTGGAGCCGGGCTGCTACATCCGGCCGGCCGACGACGTGCCTCGGCAGTTCTGGAACACGGGCGTGCGTATCGAGGACGATGTCGTCGTCACGGCCTCGGGGTGCGAGGTGCTGACGGCAGCCGCACCGAAATCGATCCTGGATATCGAGGCACTGGTTGGCCGTGGTTGATCTGCCGGAGGTGGATGTCGCCATTGCCGGCGGCGGACCGGTCGGGTGCGCGTTGGCCCTTGCCCTGTCCGGGAGCGCGCTCTCCGTCGCCCGAATCGCGGGCGAAACCGATTTCGCAGATCGACCTATCGCCCTCTCCTACGGCAGCCGCCTCATCCTGGAGCGCTTCGGCGCATGGAGCTCGGTCCGAAGCAACCCGATCGAAACCATCCATGTCAGCCAGCAGGGTTTCGGCAGAACGGTAATGCGCTGCGCCGACTACGGCTTGCCGGCGTTGGGATACGTCACCGCCTACTCCGAGCTCGTCGAGCGGCTTGCGGACCGCACTCCCGCAAGCGCGCAATCGTTGAGAGACTGGAAATCAACTGACAGTGAAGTTGTCGTGCGGCTGTTCCGCGGCGAAAAGGAGAGAGGCATGCGCGCTCGGCTGCTCGTGCTCGCCGACGGCGGTCAGAATCTCCGCGCCCGGCAAGTGCTGGATTATCGGCAGCAGGCCATCGTGGCTGAAGTCAGGGCCGAGCTCCCGCGAGTCGGGGTCGCCTGGGAACGCTTCACCGCCGAGGGGCCGCTCGCTTTGCTCCCGTTCGGGGACCGCTACGCGCTGGTTTGGAGCGTGCGTCCAGAGAACGCTGTCGAGCTGCTCGGGCTCTCCGATTCGGATTTCCTCACGCGCCTGCGCGCGACCTTCGGTGGAAGGCTGGGAAATTTCATCTCGGTCGGCCCCCGTTCGACCTTCCCGCTCTCCCTGCGTCATGGCAGGATCGCTCCCGCGCCCAGAGTTCTCGCGATCGGGAACGCCGCGCAAACGCTGCACCCTGTAGCCGGCCAGGGACTCAATCTCGGCCTGCGTGATGCGTGGGAACTGGCTCAGATGTTGCTTGATGTCGCAAAGGAAAAAATTGGCGCGCCCCGCTTTCTCGCTCGCTACGCCCGTGGTCGCAGTCTCGACCGCTACGCCGGAATCGGCTTCACCGATTTTTTGGCGAGGATATTCTCGAATTCTGTTCCGCCACTCGCGCTGGCACGCGGTGCGGGCCTGGCCGTGCTCGACGCCTTGCCGCCCGCGCGGCGGTTTCTCGCCCGCCGCATGATCTTCGGCGCCCGCGCGCTGCCCTGAACGGCGCGGCGCCGCTTCTGCGCTGCGGAAAAAAATCCGGCGCCAAGTTGTTGCGCGAAGCGCCGGAGGGCTTCCCTAAGCGCTCATGTTTAGGTATAGAATTGCGCTCCCGCCGAAAAAATTCCGTGATCGTCGATGCGAATCGGTTCGCGCACTTTGCGCAATAATCTTTTTGTCGCGCCGATGGCCGGCGTCACCGACCGCCCCTTCCGGCAGCTGTGCAAAAAGTTCGGTGCGGGCTTGGCCGTATCCGAAATGGTGGCCTCGAACTCGTTGCTGTGGGGTAGCGAGAAAACACGCCGCCGCGCCAATCACGAAGGCGAGGTCGAGCCGATCTCCGTGCAGATCGCGGGGGCCGACCCGGTGATGATGGCCGAGGCCGCCCGCTTCAACGTAGAGCGGGGCGCGCAAATCGTCGATATCAATATGGGCTGCCCGGCGAAGAAAGTCTGCAACACCTTTGCCGGATCCGCGCTCCTCAAGGATGAGCCCCTTGTCGGGCGCATTCTCAAAGCCGTGGTGAAGGCGGTGAACGTACCCGTCACGCTGAAGTTCCGAACGGGGTGGGATCCGGCCAACAAGAACGCTCTGATGGTCGCGAAGATCGCTGAGGACAGCGGCGTGCAGCTCTTGTCCCTGCACGGTCGCACCCGCGCCTGCGGCTTCTCGGGCCGGGCCGAGTACGACACGATCCGCGAAGTCACACGGTCAACGCGCTTGCCCGTAGTGGCAAACGGCGACATCACCACGCCGGAGGAAGCGAAGCATGTGCTCGAGTACACCGGCGCCGACGGGATCATGATCGGTCGCGCGGCTCAAGGGCGGCCCTGGATCTTCCGCGAGATCGAGCACTACCTTTCGACGGGCGAGAAGCTCCCTCAACCCCTCGTCTCCGAAATTCACGCCGTGCTGCTTGCGCATCTGCACGAGCTCTACGCGTTCTACGGCCGGGAAACGGGAGTCAAGATCGCACGCAAGCACATCTCCTGGTACACCAAGGGGCTCGCCGGTTCGGCAAGCTTCAGGCACCACATGAATCAGCTTGAAACCGGCGAAGAGCAACTCGACGCGGTCAATCGTTTCTTCGAGCAGTTCGGGCGCGAGAATCTGCGCCTGCGCTACGAGGTGGAGCTGGCGGCATGAGGCATACAAACGAGATCGAGGACTGCGTCCGCCGGTCTCTGGAGCGGTATTTCAAGGACCTCGACGGTGCAAAGCCGCGCGCCATCTACGACATGGTGCTCAAGAACGTGGAGCGTCCGATGCTCGAGCTCGTGCTCGACCGGGCCGAGGGAAATCAGTCCATTGCCGCGGAGATGCTCGGGATCAACCGCAATACCCTGCGAAAGAAAATCCAGTCGCTCAAAATAAAGATGTGAGCGGCGAACACCGTCGACTTGCATGATTCCCATCCGGACGGCGCTGATCAGCGTATCCGACAAGAGCGGCCTTGCGGAGTTTGCACGCGGCCTCGCCCGGTTCAAGATCAAGTTCCTGTCGACGGGCGGCACGGCGAGACTTCTCGCCGAGCAGGGCCTCCCCGTAACCGAGGTCGCCGACTATACCGGCTTCCCGGAAATGCTCGACGGGCGGGTGAAGACCCTGCACCCGAAACTGCACGCCGGGATCCTCGCCCGGCGCGATTCCCCCGCGCACCTGGCCGCGATCAAGGCGGCGGGTATCGAGCCGATCGATCTCGTCGTCGTCAACCTCTATCCGTTCGCACGAACCGTTGCGAAACCGAATTGCACTCTTGCCGACGCGATCGAGGACATCGATGTCGGGGGTCCCAGTATGCTGCGCGCTGGGGCCAAGAACTATGCGGGTGTTGCGGTCGTGATCGATCCATCCGACTATTCAAGGCTGCTCGCGCAGATGGACGAACGCGGCGGGGCCTTGAGCGAGGGCACGCGCTTCGCCCTGGCCCAAAAGGCGTTCGCCCACAGCGCGGCGTACGAAGCCGCCATCGGCAACTACCTTACCGGCCTCGCGAATGACGGAAAGGTCACGCCTTTCCCGGAACGCCTTACGCTTCAGTTCGAAAAAGTGCAGGACCTGCGTTACGGTGAAAACCCGCATCAGGCGGCGGCGTTCTATCGCGACGGCGATCCGGCTCCCGGCGGCATCGCGGGCTATTCCCAGATTCAGGGCAAGGAGCTGTCGTACAACAACATCGCCGACGCCGACGCGGGCTGGGAATGCGTGAAGACCTTCGATGAGCCGGCCTGCGTGATCGTCAAGCACGCCAATCCTTGCGGCGCGGCGGTCGCAACCTCGTCACGCGAGGCGTACGAGCGCGCCTTGGCCGCCGACCCCGCGGCGGCCTTCGGAGGCATCGTCGCCTTCAACCGTGCGCTCGACGCCGCGACTGCGGGGGCGGTGTCCAAACAATTCGTCGAGGTCGTGATCGCGCCCGAATTCGACGCCGAAGCACGACGGATCTTTTCCGCCAAACCCAACGTGCGGTTGATGTCGGCGAGCCTCGCGCGGGCCGAACAGACCTATGACTTCAAACGCGTCGGAGGAGGGCTGCTGGTGCAATCTCCTGATGCGCGCAACGTGCAGACATTGGACCTTCACACCGTCACCAGACTCAAGCCTACCCAGGCGCAAATCGCCGATTTGCTGTTCGCCTGGCGCGTGGCGAAGTACGTCAAGTCGAACGCCATCGTTTTCTGCGGGCACGGCTGTACGCTCGGCATCGGCGCGGGCCAAATGAGCCGGGTCGACGCCGCTCGTGTTGCCGTACTCAAGGCACAGGACACGGGACTGTCCCTCGAGGATCCGTTGTCGCATCGGACGCATTCTTCCCGTTTCGCGACGGCGTGGACGTCGTCGCCCAGGCCGGCGCCAAGGCCGTCATCCAGCCCGGGGGCAGCATGCGCGACGACGAAGTTATCGCGGCTGCTGACGAGCTGGGACTCGCGATGGTATTTACAGGCGTGCGGCATTTCCGGCATTGATGCATGAAGCTTCTGGTCATCGGCTCGGGCGGCAGAGAGCACGCGATCGCGTGGCGCCTGGCGCAAAGCCCCCGAGTGCAAAAGGTCTTCGTCGCCCCGGGCAACGGCGGGACTGCGCGCGACGCCGGCCTGGAGAACGTGGCGATCTCGGCGATCGACAAGCTGGCCGAATTCGCGCTCGCCGAAAATATTCACCTCACCGTGGTGGGACCCGAGGCGCCGCTGGCCGAAGGAATCGTCGATTGGTTCCGTTCCAAAGGACTGCGGATCTTCGGCCCGACCCGGGCCTGCGCACGGCTGGAGAGCTCCAAGGAGTTCGCCAAGGAATTCATGACCCGGCACCGGATTCCAACGGCGAAGTTCTCAAGCTTCGACTCGGCGAGCGCTGCGCACGCTTATATCGACGCGCGCCGCGCGCCGATCGTCGTGAAGGCGGACGGGCTCGCGGCGGGAAAGGGCGTGACCGTCGCCATGAGCGCTGACGAAGCCCATCGTGCAGTCGAGCAAATCCTCGTCGAGCGCACGATGGGCGCCGCGGGCAACCGTGTCGTGATCGAGGAATTTCTCGAAGGCGAGGAAGCGAGCTTCATCGTGCTCGCCGACGGCGAGCACGTGCTCCCGCTTGCGACCAGCCAGGATCACAAGCGCCTCAGGGACGGCGACCGGGGGCCCAATACCGGCGGCATGGGCGCGTATTCTCCGGCGCCGGTCGTGACTCCCGAGTTGCACGCGCGAGTGGCGCGCGAAATCATCCAGCCCGTGCTCGCGGGAATGACCCAGGAAGGCCAGCGCTACACCGGGTTCCTCTACGCCGGCCTTATGATCGACGCCTCGGGCAATCCCCGTGTGTTGGAATTCAACTGCCGCCTCGGCGATCCCGAGACGCAGCCGATTCTGCTGCGTTTGAAAAGCGATTTGTTCGATCTGATCGAGAGCGCCATGGACGGAAAGCTCGATCGGGTCAAGGCGGAATGGGACCGCCGCGCCGCACTGGGGGTGGTTCTCGCGGCACCGGGCTATCCCGATGCGCCGGAAAAGGGCCAAGTCGTCACCGGACTGCCGGCGGCGGCGGAAGACGTACGGGTGTTCCACTCGGGCACGGCACTCAAAGATGGCGCCGTCCTCACCAACGGCGGACGCGTGCTTTGCGTGACCGCCCTGGGCGACTCGGTCAGGATGGCACAGCGACGCGCCTACCAAGTCGTGGAAGGCATCCGCTTCGACGGCATGCAATATCGGCGCGATATCGGGCATCGCGCCCTTGCGACACGGAAGCCTTGACCTGCGAAACGGATCGATGAACCCGGCTGCGGTCCACGCTTATCTCCTCGAGCTGCAGAAGCGCCTGGTCGCGGAGCTGGAGCGCGTCGAAGGACACAGCTTCCGCAGCGATCATTGGCAGCGGGACGAGGGCGGCGGCGGTGAGAGCCGCATCATCGAGGATGGGGACGTATTGGAGCGCGGCGGCGTGAATTTCTCCAGGGTGCGCGGGGATCGGCTGCCTCCCTCGGCGAGCGCCGCGCGGCCCGAGCTCGCCGGCCGCGCGTTCGAAGCCATGGGCGTATCGCTGGTATTGCATCCGCGCAATCCCTTCGTCCCGACCGTTCACATGAACATACGGTTCCTGCTCGCGATCAAGCCGCAAAGCGAGCCGATCTGGTGGTTCGGCGGCGGAATGGACATGACGCCCTATTACGGGTTCGAGGAGGACGCGCGCCACTTCCACTCCGTATGCCGGCAGGCGCTCGAAGCCTTCGGGGCTGAGCTCTATCCCAGCTTCAAAAGCGCGTGCGACGAATACTTCTATCTGAAGCACCGCGGCGAGCCACGCGGTATCGGCGGGATTTTCTTCGACGATCTGAACGAGGGCAGCTTCGACAGGTGCTTCGCCCTCGCGCGCAGCGTCGGCGACCATTTTCTTCCGGCCTATCTTCCCATTATCGAGCGCCGGAAAGACTTTCCTTACGGCGAGCGCGAGCGTGACTTCCAGGCCTATCGCCGCGGCCGCTATGTCGAGTTCAATCTCGTTTATGATCGCGGCACGCTGTTCGGCTTGCAGTCGGCCGGCCGCGCGGAGTCGATCTTGATGTCCCTGCCTCCGCTCGTGAAGTGGCGTTACGACTGGAAGCCGGACCCGTCGAGTCCGGAAGGAAAACTCTATAGCGATTTCCTGCGACCGAGAGATTGGCTCGGCGAATGATCATCAAGGAGAGGAGCACGATGGATACACGCAAGCTTGGGAAAAATGGGCCCGCCGTCCCGGCGCTGGGCTTGGGCTGCATGGGAATGACGGGAATCTACGGCGAGCCGAACGAGACCGAGTCGGTCGCGACGATTCATCGCGCCATCGATCTGGGAGTCAACCTGATCGTGACCTCGGACGCGTACGGGGCGGGAGCCAACGAAGAGCTGGTCGGGCGCGCGATCAAGGGCAAACGCGTGCTCCTCGCCACTAAATTCGGGAACATGGGCCTGAGCGGCTTCAAGCTTCCCGAAGGTCTTTCGGGGGGACATCCCGGCTACGTGCCGCAGGCTTGCAATGCATCGCTCAAGCGCCTGGGCGTGGAAGCGATCGACATCTACGGACTGCACCGCGTCGACCCCAAGGTGCCGATCGAGGATACCGTGGGCGCAATGAAAAAGCTGGTCGACCAGGGCAAGGTGCGCTATCTCGCGCTTTCCGAGGCGGGCGCGGCTACGCTGCGGCGCGCGCACAAGGTGCATCCGCTCTCTGCGCTCGAGACCGAGTACTCGCTGTGGTCGCGCGACGTGGAAAAGGACATCCTCCCCGCCTGCCGCGAGCTCGGCATTGCCTTTATGGCGTACTCGCCTCTGGGCCGCGGGTTCCTCACCGCTACGATCAAGACGCTGGACGCGCTCCAGCCGAAGGACCGCCGCCGCGATCATCCACGCTTCAATCCCGACAACCTCGAACGCAACGTCGCGCTGCTGCGACCGCTCGAAACGATCGCCGCCGCCCACAAGGCCACGCCCGCGCAGGTGGCGCTCGCGTGGGTGCTCGCTCAAGGGCGGGACGTCGTGCCCATCCCCGGAACGAAACGGCGCAATTACCTGGAGCAGAACGCGGCCGCAGCCGGCATGGCTTTGAGCGCTGCGGAAGTCGCGCAACTCGCGAAGGCGTTTCCTCCCGGTGTTGCCTCGGGCACGCGCTATCCGGAGAAGCAGCTTGCCGGGCTCGGCATTTGAGCCTGACCGGAGCGGGTACTCAATCCAGCGCCCGGGGTGCCGACCCGATGTCGGCGCTTGCGCGGAAATGCCGGTTGGCTTCCTCGGTTCGCCCGATGCGCTCGAAAAGCCGCGCGAGCGCGACGTGTGCGGCCTGCGTCGGCTGGGTGGCGAGGCTTGCTTCGAGGTAATTTTGAGCCTTTCCCCACAACTCGCGCTGCACGCATAAGCGGCCCAGCGTCAGCAGCAATTCCGCTTCCCCCGGACGCTCGCTGAGCCACCGTTCGGCGCGCTCGAGTCGCTCGGACGCGTCCTCGTCGGTGCATTCTCCATAGAGCAGAGCGAGCGCGCCGTCCCAGTCCCTCTCGAGCGCCTCCTCGATGATCCGGTGGGCCTTGCGACAATCTCCGAGGTCGATGAAAGCGCGCGCGGCCGCCGCCGCTATCTTGGGACGGACGCGCTCGGAGCGCGGCGTGTCTTCCCAATGTCGAGCGAGGCCCTCCCGATCGGCGGTCTTGCGCGACAATATCGCGATGCGGGCGTTGACGCGCACGCTATCGAGGGCTTCCGGCGGCATCGCATCCCGCTTCTCCAGCAAATTCGCCAGGCGGAGGACTTCGTCCCAATTCGCCATCCCCTGCTCCAAGCGCAACGACAGCAACAGGGCCGCAACATTCCGAGGGCGGCCGGCGTTCAGTTCGCGCAGCACGGTTCGCGCTTCGACGAAACGCCGCTCCTCCAGCAAGAGCTCCGCGGCGGTCATTAAGCGCGCAAGACGCCCTTCGCTGTCCCCTTCTTTCGCCCGCTCGAGCCACTGATCGCGCCGGCCGAATTGCCGCAGCCTCTGCGCCGCGCGTGCGGCAAGGAGACTCACGAGTCCCGGCGCCGTGCCCATGTCGGCCGCTCCCGAAGCGAGTTTCTCAGCCTGGACAAATTGGCCCTCGAAGAGCGCCTGAATCGCTCCCAGCGCTGCTGCGTGTCCTTTTTCATCCCGCCGACGTTCACGAAAGGCGCGCACATACGAAGGAAGCCTCAGGGCATGCCACACCACTCTGAGTAGCAAGTACCCTGCCGCAAATACGAGGGCCAGAAGAACGGCGAGCAAGTTGAGCGAAATCTCGGCGCGCCACGGATGCAACACGAACAGCGCGTAACCCCCGTGGCCTCGCATTGCCAGAGAAAGCGCAACGGCGAGCGCCGACAGGACAAGCAGCCACAGCAAGCCCTTCATTGCCCGGCCTTCCGGATCGGCTTGTAGCCGCGCACCGCCGCGAGGCTTTCGCCTATCGTCGGAAGCGAAACCCCTATGCCGCCTGCGCCAAGCTGTTTCAGGGTCGCCGCCATCGCCGCGGCGGGGCGAGAACGCGTGTCGAAGTATCGCTCGAACCAGCTTGCCGCGATTTTCACGTCGCTGCTGTAAGCGGTTTCATCGCGCGCGAGGAGCGCGAGCCGCGCGTTCAGCAGGCGCAGCTTCAGATTCTCGCGTAAGAAAAATGCCTGCGGCGGGCTGAGCAACGCCGGATCGGCGGAGTCCATCCTCTCGATCCTGACCAGCTGCTTGATCTCGCCGAGCAACTCCGCGACCAGCCTTTCCCATAGCCCATCGGGCTCGCGCTTGGCGGTGGTCGTCGCCTGCGGTCGCGCTTCCTGCGCGAGCGGCAGGGAATCCACGCCCGCGATCAACTGGTCCAGTTTCACCGCAAGTCCCGGAACATCCAGGCTGGGCGCTGTCTTCAGGCGCTCGATGTCGCGGGCGAAAGCCCTGCGCAACGCCAGGAGCTGGGGCCGGCCCGAGCGTGCCAGGCGCGCGTCGACCGTCTGCAATGCGGACAAAGCCGACTGGACGTTGCCGGTGAGCTGAAGCTGCTGCGATACGATGGTGAGGATCTGCTCGATTTCGGCGAGCACCCATTCGTCGCGACTGCGCGATAGCTCCTGGTAGAGCGTCTCGAGTCCGAGCTGCTGATTCTGAAATTCCGCGAACTTCACTTCGATCTGCGCGAGTTTCGCCTGCACCTCGCGCGCCACCTCTTGTGCCTGCCTCGCGGCGAGGCGCGCGTCGCGGCTGTCGGACTCGCTTTCGCGCACGCGTTGGGCAAGCTCCTCTCGCAACGCGCCGATTCGGCTGTGACCGTCGTACCACTGCCACACCAAAAGGAGGGCGACCAGAACGAATGCGACGGACGTGGGTGAAATGCGCCAGTTCTTGCGCTTCGAAGCTCGCTGCGTATCGTTTTCCATGCGTGAGCCGACTATCGGTGAAAGGCGATCATACCTTAGCAAAAAAAGCGGCTATCTCCGCTGCGGTGCGATCGTCGCCGCGCCCGGTTACGACGATCTCCCGCACGCCGAGTTTCCGCGCGGCATGCGCGATTCGCGGATGCGGCACGAACACCGGGGTCGCTTGCAAGTATCCCCTGCCGGTCGGACCCAGCATCTCGAAGAAATTCGCCAAGCCTTCGGCGCTGGTAATCGAGACTGCATCGATTCCACCCCTCTGCCAGCGGGCGAGGAGGCTTCCCGCGTCGGCCTCGGGCCGTGCGCGGCGGTAGCATTCAGCGTACTCGACTCGGGCGCCCCGCGCTTCGAGTTTCGTTCGCAGCCATTCGCGGCCGCCCTGCCCGCGAAAGATCACGACCGAGCGTCCGTGCAGATCCTGCAGCTCGGGAAGTCCGGCCAGCGCCTCGCTGTCAGCCTCACCCGAGGGCGCAATCACCGCATGGAACCCTAGTTCCTCGAGCGCTCCTGCGGTTCCCATTCCCACGGCGGCCACACGCAAGCTTTCCGGCCATTTCCGGTTCGCGACGACCGTCGCATGTCCTCGCATCGCCGCGGTCGGGCTGACGAAAATCGCAAGCTGAAACCCATCCAGGCGCGCAATCAGACTCGAGATCGTTGCGACATTTTCCGGAGGCAAGATCTCGATCGTGGGAAAAAGAATCGGGTCTCCGCCTACAGAGCGGATCCGCTCGGCAAGCGCCAGAGCGTGCTCGCGCGGGCGCGTCACCACGATACCGTGGCCCGAAAGCGGCCCCGCGCTCATGACAAAGACGCGAGAATCGCGTCTGCGCCGAGGGCCCGCAGCTTCGCCGCGAGCATCTCGCCCAGTTTTTCCGGCGCCGCGATCGGGCCGCTCGATTCCGCGCGCACCACCTTGCTGCCGTCGGGCATCGCCACGAGGCCCCGCAAACGAATCTCCGCCCCGTTTGCGACCGCATACGCCGCGAGCGGCAGTTGGCAATCGCCCGACAAAGCGCGGCTCAGCGCGCGCTCGGCGAGCACGCAGACCGAAGTGCCGAAATCCCCGAGCGAGGCCAATCGCTGCCGCAGCTCGCCTCGATCCTCTCGGCACTCGATCACGAGTGCGCCCTGTCCGGGCGCGGGCAAGCTCTCGACCGCCTGGAATTCCCCGCGATCGAGCTTGGCCAGGCGCGTGTCGAGATTGCCGCGCAGCGGTTTCACCTCCAGCGCCGGATGGCGTTCGCGCAACTGCGCCTCGCGCCGTAGGCTGGACGTCCCGACCATGCTTCCCGAAGGCAATGCTTCGAGGCGCGCGCTCAGATTCGATACGAGGCAGTCGCGCGGATCTTCTCTCGCGGTGATGGCCGCCAGGCAAAAGCCCTGCGGAAGGCGCATCGGAACGTCCTTCGCGGAGTGCACGGCAAGATCCGCCCGCCCGTCCTCGAGCGCCGCCTCGAGCTCCTTGACGAAAAGGCCCTTGCCGCCGATTTGGGCGAGCGGCCGATCGACGATCTGGTCGCCTCGCGTGGTGATGCCGAGGATGCTCACCTCGCAACGCGGATACAGGCGCTTGAGCTCTCCCGCGATATGCTCGGACTGCCACATCGCGAGTCGGCTCTTGCGCGATGCAATGACGATTCGTTCCGAACCCTGACTCAACTCTTGCTCCCTAGCTCACCAGCGACTTGACCTGCGCCCATTGCCTGCGGCTCACCGGTAGTTTCTCCTCGAGACCGTCCAGGACCACCGACCATCCGCCCTCGTCTTCGGTCTCGGCGCCGCGCTCAATGCCGCGGATGAATCGCCGCGCCACGAGACAGTTGCGATGAATCCGCACGAACACGCTGCTGAATTCCTGCTCGATCTGAGTAAGCGACTCTTCGATCAGGTGCTCGCCTTCGCGAGTCCGTACGGTGACGTACTTGAGCTCCGCTCTGAGATAAATCACCTCCGAGACGCGGACCAGGGTCACGCGCCCGCGCTCTGCGACGCTGAAGTAACGCCGCGGAGCCGGATCGATGCTTTCGAGCACCCCGCGTGAAAGCCGCGCACCACTTGCGGCCTTTTTCAATGCCGTGAGCAGCCTCGCGGCGCGCACCGGCTTGGTCAGGTAGTCCACGGCGTTGACCTCGAACGCCGCGACTGCGTACTGATCGTGTGCCGTGACGAAAATCACTGCGGGCGGTCGCTCCAAGACCTGCAGATGCCTTGCAAATTCGATGCCGCTCATTTCGGGCATGTGAATGTCGACGAGGACGACTTCCGCTCCCGTGGAGGTGGCGATACGCAGACCCTCCACGCCGTTCGCCGCTTCGCCCGCGACCGAATGCGGCAGGTCCCCGCGGCAGTCCTCCAGAAGCTCGCGCAAGCGGTTGCGCGCGGGTTCCTCGTCATCGACGATGAGCACCCGGAGCGGGGTCATAGGCTGGTGCGATAGGGCATCGCGATATCGATCTCGTAGCGACCGTCGGCGATGCGCGTATCCAGGCTCGCCTCCACGTCGAAATGCAGCTGCAGGCGCTCGCGGATGTTGGCGAGCGCCATGTGGTTCCCCTGGCGATGTTGATAGTCCGCGTGGTAGGGATTGGCCAGTTGCAGCCAGAGGCGGTCGTCCCGGCGCTCGATGCGCACCTGGATCACCCCGGGCGCGATTCCCGGCTCGATTCCGTGGTAAACGGCGTTTTCCACCAGCGGCTGCAGGAGCATCGGCGGCACCAGGGCCTCCTCGATGGCGGGATCCAGCCGCCAATCTACCCGGAGCCTTTCCCCCAGGCGCAGCTGCTCCAAGTTCAGATATTGACGGCACAAGGAGAGCTCGTCTCCGAGAGCGATCAGCTGACGGTTGTCCACCATGACGGTGCGGAACAGCTCCGCCAGATCCTCCAAGGCGCCCTCGGCGCGCTTCGGATCCTTGCGGATCAGCGAGAGCACGGCGTTCAGCGTGTTGAAAAGGAAGTGCGGACGGATGCGCGCTTGAAGAGCCTGTAGCCGCGCCTCGGAAATCGCCGGAGAGAATGCACGGTTGCGCAGATGAAAATACCAGGCGATCGCCCCCGTCCCAAGCGTAGCATGGCCAAGGCTCCAGGCGAGTTCGCGCAATTCACCACTTCCTCCTAGCAGGGTTTGGAACGGAAAGAACGCAGCGGTCACAGACAGCACGATCGCAAGCACGGCAAGGAGTCCCTGGACATATGCGAGGCGCTCGAGCAGCGTGGACCCCGCGTAGAGCACGATCACCACGACGAGCAATATCGGTTCGAGCAAGCCTGCGATCTCGCTGACTCTCGCGGCGAACTCGCCGATCTCCCGCGAGCGCGCCAGAGCGAAAAGCAAGGCGAGCGCGTTGACGGAAAGCAGGATGCGCGACATCACACCCAGATTGCGGAAGTCGGGCAGGGCGTCGGGCAGGTCGTTTTGCCGAATACTTTGCACTTTTGTGTGAACGCGAAAGTGGACGCTTGCGGCGATGAACCGCGCGCTTCACGACTTCGGGCATTTTACAGTCAACCATGGCAGCGAAACCCAAGCCCGGCAAGAAACTCTGGTCCGGGCGGTTCGCCGAGCCTGTATCCGAGCTCGTCAAGCGCTACACTGCCTCGGTCCGTTTTGACCGGCGCCTTGCCCCCCACGACATCCGGGCGTCGCGTGCGCACGCGCGCATGCTCCGCGCCGTCGGGATCTTGAAGGCTGCGGATTTCAAAGCGATCGAACGCGGCCTGTCCAGGATCTCCCGTGAAATCGAAATGGGACGTTTTCGCTGGTCGCTCGAGGCGGAGGACGTCCACGTCAACATCGAGCGGCGGCTGATCGCTCTCGTCGGGGAGGCAGGCAAGCGCCTGCACACCGCCCGCTCGCGCAACGACCAGGTCGCAACCGACCTGCGTCTGTGGCTGCGCGAGGCGATCGACGAGGTCGGCGACCTCGTGCGAAGGCTGCAGCGGGAGCTCCTCGACCAGGCTGAAAAGCACGCCGCCACCGTGATGCCGGGTCTCACCCATCTGCAGGTGGCTCAACCGGTGACTTTCGGGCATCACCTCCTCGCGTATTTCGAGATGCTCGAGCGCGACCGCTCGCGCCTTGCCGACTGCCGGCGTCGCGTGAACCGCCTTCCCCTCGGGGCCGCGGCGCTCGCCGGAACCTCCTTTCGGATCGACCGCGCGAAGGTCGCGCGCGAGCTGGGGTTCGACGCGGTGAGCAGAAATTCGCTGGACGCGGTGTCCGATCGCGACTTCGCGATCGAATTTTGCGCCTGTGCGGCGCTTGCGATGGTCCACCTCTCGCGCTTGTCCGAGGAGCTGATCCTCTGGAGCAATCCGCGTTTCGGCTTCGTCGCCCTGCCGGATCGTTTCTGCACCGGATCGTCCATCATGCCCCAGAAGAAAAACCCGGACGTTCCGGAGCTCGCTCGCGGCAAGACCGGGAGAGTCGCCGGCGATCTCGTCGCGCTGCTCACCCTGATGAAGGGGCAAGCCCTTGCGTACAACAAGGACAATCAGGAAGACAAGGAGCCGCTGTTCGACGCGGCGGATACTCTGCGCGACACGCTCGCCGTTTTCTCAGAATTGGTCGCCGGCATGCAGGTCAACGCGGCTGCGATGCGAGCCGCGGCCAAGGAAGGCTTCGCCACGGCGACCGACTTTGCCGACTACCTGGTAAGAAAAGGCCTCGCGTTTCGCGACGCCCACGAGGTGGTGGCACGGGCGGTGCGCTTCGCCGAAAAATCGGGGCTGGGTCTGGAGCAGCTGCCGCTCGCGGAGATGCGCCGTTTCTCCACCAAAGTGGAAAAGGACGTCTACCGTGTGCTCACGCTCGAGGGCTCGGTCGCCAGCCGCTCGCACATCGGCGGCACCGCGCCCGCGCAAGTGCGCGCCGCGATCAGGCGCGCGCGCAAGTTGCTGAGGGCTCACCCCTTGCCGTGATCTGCGTGCGCGAACTCGCAAAGGTCTGGGGGCGGCATGATCGCACCCCCTGAACTCCTCTCGGCCCTGGAAGCGGCAGCCTCGATGCCGCCGGTCCGTTCCGCCTCAGTGAACAGATACGGGTGTACAGTGCAATTTCATTACACCCTACCTTGCTAGAATTTGGCGTTGATTAGTGGCATCCATGGGAAGCGACCCTGCTCGATGTGATTTAACAGACCAATCTGAATACCACTCAAGTTCACGCAAACATTGAAAAGACCGATTTGGACACCAGTAACATCTCCAGCAAAGTTAAAAAGTCCAACCTGGACGCCTATTACGCTGCTAGTTTTTGGGGCTAACAAATTGTTAATTCCACCAATTTGAATGCCTTTTATTGTGCCCTTTGATTCGTTTGCAACTAAAGCAATCTGAATGCCAAAAGCATCATATCGAACAGCGTTTGCAATACCAGCTATCTGTATCCCAGACAGATAATCTACTTCACTACCAAGTCCACCAATCTGTATTCCTTTCGCGGTGTCTGCGTCATTAACCCCCAGTCCGAGATCAATTCCAGAAATGTCAGTGTTTTTCCCATACAGCAGGGAGAGCCTCAAGCCAGTAATACTTTTATTCTCCCCAACTAATTGGATCGGACTGTATATGGAAAACTGAAAAGGAGACCATCCTTTCCCGGAAACGTCCCCTTCGCCCGGTGCAGCTAATGAATTTCTAGATACTAACGAGAATACGAGTGCTAGGGTCATCGAAAAACTTATTGTCTTCATAGCGGTCTCCAACCTTGTTCCACACTGTTTTCAGGAAACAGTAAGGAGTCGCGGCACCGTGAGCAAGGATACAGCAGCTAAATTTCGCAGACCAGAACAGGGACGGGATCTTTCGAGCATGATATTTCGCGAGGGTGCGCAGCGGCTGGTTGACGTCGATCGGGCCTCAGAAACGTGCCGGCACCGCTTCGATCGCGCCTTCATCCCGATCTTGGTCGCGCGGCTGACCCTCGCCAACACCCGCCTCACGGCTTTGTAGCACTGGGGCGTCGCACGCTCGCAAGGACTTCGAGGCGCATGATCGCATCCCCTGAACTCCTCTCGGCCCTGGAAGCGGCAGTCTCCCACGCCGCCGGCGCGTTCCGCCTCGAGCGCGCAACACCCGCAGCGGGAGGCTGCATCCACCGCTCCTTCATACTCGAAGGCGGCGGATGCAAGTACTTCGCGAAAATCAATGACCGCTCGCAGCTTGATAGCTTCGCCGCCGAGGCCGACGGCCTAGCGGCGCTTGCCGCGGCGGGTGCACGCGTCCCGGCATCCCTTTGCCGGGGAGAAGGGGGAAAAGAAGCGTTTCTAGTACTTGAATACCTGAACCTGCGCGAGACCGGTGACCACGCGGCGCTCGGACACGCGCTCGCTGTTATGCATACGGTCCATGGGGAGAACTACGGCTGGCGCCGGAACAACTATATTGGGGCAACCCCACAGTTCAATCGACAGTCAACGTCCTGGAGCGACTTCTGGCGCGAAGCGCGGCTCGGACCTCAGCTCGACCTGGCGAGAAAAAACGGCTTCGGGAAAACTCTCCTGAGAAAAGGGGAGCTGCTTGCTGAAGCGCTGCCCGGACTGCTTTCCGGACATGCGCCCGGCGCATCGCTCCTGCACGGCGATCTATGGAACGGGAACGCGGGCTTTCTGGCCGACGGCGCGCCGGTGTTTTTCGATCCGGCCGTCTATTGGGGAGACCGCGAAGCGGACCTGGCCATGACCGAGCTGTTCGGCGGATTCCCGCAGGCTTTCTATTCCGCCTACGCGGAAGCCGCGCCCCTTGCTCACGGCTACCCACTCAGAAAAACGCTGTACAACCTGTACCACGTGCTCAACCACGCGAATCTGTTCGGCGGCGGCTACGCGGCACAGGCCGAGCGCATGATCGAGCGCCTCCTCGCGGAACTGCGATAAGGCGATCGGTCTTCCGCCTAGGAGGTGGTTTTTTCTCCGCTGAGGAGCTTCTGCAACTCCCCGGACTGGTACATCTCGCGCATGATGTCGGATCCACCCACGAACTCGCCGTTGACGTAGAGCTGCGGAATGGTGGGCCAATTGGCGTATTCCTTGATTCCTTCGCGGATTTCCGGTTCCTCGAGCACGTTGACCGTAAAGGCTTGCTCGACCCCGCAGGCCTTCAGGATCTGCACGGCATTGGCGGAGAACCCGCACTGAGGAAATTGCGGAGTCCCCTTCATATAGAGAACTACCGAATTACCGGTGACTTGCTGTTTGATGCGTTCCTGCGCGTCCATGTTGAGTCCTCGAATACCTGATAAAAACCGTCGGGAATTGTACCGCTGGCCTCAAGCGCGGTCAACCGCGCGATTTCAACGCCTTCTTACTGTTTCTTGCCGTCTGCAAGCATGCCGGTCTTTTCAGCGAGCTGGCGCGCGACTTTCTCGACGCCCTTCTTGAGATTGGTGGCATCGTCCTTCCGGATGTAGAGCTGGAACGCTCCATGGCCGACCTCTTTCGCCCCCGGAAACTCGAAGAGCTGGCCGATCAGGTGGAGGTTCGAGGCATTTTTACCCGCCTCCACGGCGGTCGGCGCCCACATGACGTAGAGGTAATCGACACCCAGCGAGCGCTGGATCGCGGCGAGCTTCTGTTTATCCGTCAAGCGCCAGTCGACATCGATCTCGAAATACGCCGAGCGGTAAGGCCCCTTGATCACCTGCGGATAGGGCTTGAGCGCCTGCGCGATCTGCGCGCGCGACATGACCTGATAGCGGGTTTGCTTGCGCAGTTCGTCGGCCACCAGCGCGGCGATGGCGGCGTTCCCCTCTTCCGGCAGGGCCGCAATCACGGCGATGCTCCGGCCCTTAGGGGTGAAGTTGCCGTCGACCATCTGGAAAGGCGTGAAACAGCCGCCGAGCGCCAGCGTGAGCGCGGCGACGAGGGCGAAACGAAGGCCTGGAAGGATTCGCATGGCTCCCGCTTTCATTTTTTCGACTTGGTGACCTTGATCACGTCATCGACGATCGCCTCCGCCGAGAGCTTGATCGCATCGACGATGTAATAGTCCTTGGACCGGAACAGCGCGAGGATCGACGTCGAGGAGCCCATGCCCATGCGCGTCGACGCCACGACACGGCCACTCGGGTACTCGAGCATGTTGCCGGCCGGATAGACGTAATACGTGGTCCCGTTGTTGCTGCTCACCACGGTCATCCGGGGAATCCAGACCACAAACAGGTAATCGACCTTCAGGCGCGCCTGCAGCGCGTCGAGCTTCGCCTTCTCCGGCGGCGCGAACCAGGTCACCTTCTCGTCGCCGTCCTTGATGTCCTCGCGCTTCCTGAGCCCGATCGGCGAAGGATAAGCGGGCGCGCGCTTGCCGATCTCCTCCTGGGACAGCACGTGGAAGGTGGTGCGCTCCGCGAGTTGTTTGGTCACGAAACCCGCGAGCTTCACGTCCCCGTCCTGGTGGCTGCCGCTGATGACGGCGATCGACGCCGGCTTGATTGGCCGCTTCTCGTCGATGGGATTGAAGGGCTTGTAGACTCCGCCGCCGCAGGCTGCGAGTCCCGCCGTCAGGAGGGCAACGAGAAGGGCTCCGGTAAACCGCCGCCTCGCCCGGATGCGGGCAATGACCATAGCTCCTCCTATCCTTTTCTCGACCGGCTCACCTCCATGCGCCTCCTAGCGTCTCACCGATCTTCTATTCCGATTTTGTCGAAGTGTGGAGAATGTGTCAACAGAATCAGACACCGTGCCAGCGACCCGTGCAAACACGCGGCACCTGGGCGAGATCTTCGAAGTCTTCGACATTCGCGTAGCCGAGCTCGCGAAACACCTCGATGCAACGGTCTCTTTGATCGTAGCCATGTTCCAGGACCAACCATCCGCCTGAGCGCAACCTTTCTCGCGCTTGCTTCGCGATTGTGCGGACGCAAGTCAGCCCGTCCTCGCCTCCGACCAATGCGAGGCGCGGCTCGAAGCGCAAGTCCCCGCGCTCGAGATGAGCGTCTTCCGCCGGAACATACGGCGGGTTGGACACGATCAGGTCGAATTGCCCCGGCGGGAGCGCGTCAAACCAGTCGCTGAGGACGAACTCGATTCCGGCCCTGTGGTCGCGCGCGTTGCGCCGCGCGAGGGCGAGAGCCGCCTCGGAAACATCCGTGGCGACGATCGCCAGCCCAGGCCGCTCGCTCGCGAGAGCGATGGCGATCGCCCCGCTGCCAGTTCCGAGCTCCAGCACGCGCGCAGGGCGCGTCGCCGTGCGAACAGAGCGCGTGCCGAGCGCGCCCCGGACGAATCGATCGCATCTTCGGCGTGGCCGATGAGCCGGACGCGCTCGCAGCCCAGAATGGAGCAAAGCAACAACTCGGCTTCCAAGCGCGGCAACCCACACTCGCGCAGCAATCCGTCTATCGTTGAGGCGGCGGTCTCGACTGCGCTCATTCCGACACCCCCGTTTCAACGCTCTTCGGCGAACGCGGCGAGCTGCTCGGTTTGGTGCTCGGCGAGCAGCGCCTGCGTCAGCTGGGAAAGATCGCCGTCCATGATGTCGTTGATCTTGTAGAGGGTGAGACCGATGCGGTGGTCGGTGACCCTTCCCTGCGGAAAATTGTAGGTGCGGATGCGCTCGGAACGGTCGCCCGAGCCGATCAAGGATTTGCGCGCGGCGGCTTCCTTCGCC
>WNGC01003306.1_pt1 | contig 19564 bp, 17 predicted proteins | sample 5400051 | NCBI WGS metagenome assembly WNGC01 (sample SAMN13153368, study PRJNA577476) | soil metagenome | isolation source: 20 cm soil or saprolite under grassland replicate 2 | place: USA:California | collected 2016-06-15
TCGCGCCCACCATGCGCAGCGCCTCCTGCTCGTCCTCGTTCTTGATCGCGCGCGCCTCCATCATCGGCGTCATGCCGTCGGTCCATTCGATTCTCTCCTCGCCGAAGACCTTGAGCATGTTGATGTCGATGAAGTCGACCCCCAGTTTCGTGCCGGCGACGTTCGCTTTTTTCATCTCCTGCTTGACCGCATTGGTGAACTTCTTCACCTGGGCGAGCGAGGCGGGCCCGGCCGCGCCCTTGATCCAGGCGTAGGACCAGCGCACGTGGTCCTTCGGGATCCACGGCGAATGGCGCTCGATCTGCATGCCGATATCGCCTTGTTCAAATAGAACGGGCGCGTCGTCGCCGCACAGCATGGCGTAGCGCAGCCCGGGCTTGAGGCGGTTCCAGCCCGGCGTGAGGGTGCTGGTGACGTAGCGCACGTTCTCGTCGTACATGAGCAGCATCGCGCCGAGGCCTGCCGCCTTCATGCGCGCGCGCGCGCGTTCCAGGCGGTACTTGCGCAGCCGGTCCCAGTTGATGCGCTGCTGCCAGTCAAGCCCCACCATCCCTGCGTTTGCCATTCGCTTGTCTCCAGTTGTGCGTACGTCGGAAAGGAAGCGGCGTTCGCCTTAGTCGGCGATCGCCCCGGATTCTTTTGCCACTTTGCCCCAGCGCCGGGTTTCCGCCGCGACGAACTCAGCGAATGCCTTCGGCGAGGCGCTGGTCACCGCCTCGGCGCCGCCCTTCGCGAGGCGCTCGATTACGTCGGACGTCTTCATCGTCTGCACGAGCACCTCGAACAACCGATCCACGACCGCGCGAGGTGTGCCCGCGGGAACGAGCACGCCCTGCCACGAGCCCGACGAGCCGTCGACATAGCCGGCTTCCTTCATGGTGGGCACCTCCGGCAGCTCTCTGATGCGCTGGGGGCTCGTTATCGCCAGCGCCTTCAGCCGCCCGCTCTTGATATGGCCCATCGCCGAGGAGACGGTGCTGAACATCATCTGCGTTTCGCCCGCGACCAGGCCGGTCACCGCGGGACCCGCTCCGCCCTTGTAAGGCACGTGCACCATGTCCATCCCGCCTTCGGCCGTCCTGAGGATCTCCATCTCGAGGCGGTTCTGGCTGCCGCTCCCGGGCGAGGCGTAGTTCAGCTTTCCCGGGTTCGCCTTCACATACGCGACCAGCTCCTTGACGCTGTTGGCCGCAACCGACGGGTGCACGATGAGGACACCCGGCACGTCGACGACCTGGGTCACCGGGATGAAATCCTTGAGGTTGTTGATCGACAGATTCGTGAAAACCCCAGGATTGATCGCCGTCGAGCCGACGTTGGCGAGGACCAGCGTATAGCCGTCGGGAGCCGAGCGAGCCGCAACCTCCATGCCGATGGTTCCCGCCGCTCCGCCCCGGTTCTCGATCACAATCGGCTGGCCGAGCAGCTCCGAAAGGCGCGGCTGGATGATGCGGCCGACGAAGTCCGACGCGCCTCCGGGCGCGAACGGCACGATAATCTTTACGGCTCGATTCGGATAGCTGCTCTGCGCGAGCGAGGGTCCCGGGCACAACACCAGCGCGAGCGCAGCGCACAGGGCGAATTTGCGCCTCATCGTCTCTCTCCTCTTTCCTGCTGGTTATACCGCCGCACGCACTCCCATGCGCGGCGTTTCGTCCTTCGCCGTGATCGGGAGCGGCACGGCGCGCTTCAGCCGCGCCGAAAGATCGAAGGCCTTGGTCAACATCAGGCGGTCGTGCGCCTCGGCTGCGGTCGCGTGCTGCGTAGTCACGCCGACCGCGAGGCGATTCAGCCAGCTTTCAGTTTCATCGCGTATCGGGCCGCGCAGCTCCCCCAGCGCGACGTCTCCGGGAGGATAGCTGCCGAGAAAATCGACCCGCCGCGCCGCGTCCGGGGCATAGCCTTCGCCTTGGGCAATCGTCGTGGCGAGAACGATGTCGCGGTGCGTATCGTCTATCGTGAGAACGCCTTCGGTGCCGACGATGCCGACCTCCAGGCTGTATACGGCGCCGGGCCAGACAGTCGGCAAGGCCCAGGATATCGAGGCGTGATAGAGGCTCCCGTCTTCGAAGGTAATGACGCCGGCCGTCGCGTCTATGCCCCGGCACAGCGGCCGGAGCGCCTTGTCCACCGAGCGCGCATAGACCTCCACCGGGCGCTTCGCCTCCATCATCCACATGACGATATCCAGCGCATGCGTTCCCGAGATCACCATCGGCGAGATCTCGGAGGGATCGTCGGTCCTCTTGTAGTTGTCGAGGGCGACGAGCCGGTTCATGAACGCCCGGGACGTGACCAGGGAGACGTCGCCGAGCTGGCCGGTGCGGACCTTTTCCTTCGCCACCAGCCAGCGGCGGCGGAAGCGCTGCGTATACCCGACCACTGCGTCGACGCCAGCGTTGCGGATAGCGGCGAGGACGCGCTCCGAATCGGCAAGACCGGTTGCGAGCGGCTTCTCGATCAGCAGCGGCAGCTTGCGCTCGACCGCGGCGAGGATAGGATCGACGTGCAGGTGCTCGTCGGTCGCGATGACCGCGGCCGTCACCTCGGGGCGCGCGAGGAGCTTGCGGTAGTCGTCGGTCACGAAGTCCGCGCGGATTTTTTCTCCGACCTCTTTCCTCCGGTCGGGTTTTAGCTCCGCGAGGCCGATGAAGTCGACCTGCGGGTGACGCGCGGCGACTTCGCCGCGGAACAAACCGACCCGGCCCCCTCCGATGATGGCGAGGCCGATACGCTTGGGGTTTTTCTTCGGCATCGGAAAAACTATGCCGCGGCGCGCACCGGCTTGGACCCCTTCAAAGGCAGCGTCACCGATTCATTGCGCTCGGCGGACAGGTCCGCAGCCATGTAGATCTCCATCACCGTGCGTGCGTGCTCGGGGGTCACCATGACCGGCCGATCGTGCGCCACGGCCTCGAGAAAGTGGACGGTTTCGGCCGCCATCGGACCCGCGTAGGTGTGATCGACGCGCTCACCGGGCATGGTGGACATCGGCAGCTGCATGCCTTTTTCCATCGTGTTCAACACCACGTCGCGGTGGCTGTCGTCCACCAGCAGGGCGCCCTCGGTCCCGACCATCTCGATCCAGGTCGTCGAGAAATTCGGATAACCGGGCGGCAGGCTCCAGCCTCCGCCCACGACGAAGGAGAGGCCTGAGTCCATCGTAACGGTGATCCATTGGGTGTCGGCGATCGGCGCGCCGCTCGCGGCCTGCATTGCGCCATAGTTCGCCTGGGAATAGACGCGCACCGGTTTCGCCGGCTCGAGGCACCACAGCACGAAGTCAAGATCGTGCGTGCACTCCATTGCGGCGGGCGAGAGCTTGACGCGTCCGCTGATCTTTTTTCCGAGGCCGCGCGTGATGTGCCGGCTCACCAGGGCGCTCACCGGCTTGCCGATCGTCCCATTGCGGATCGACTTCCGCACGTAGGCGAACTTGGGGTTGAAACGCTGCGAATAGCCGATGGTGAATTTAAGCTCGTTCTTACGGGCAAGGGCGATGAGCTCATCGGCTTCCGCGAGCTCCATCGCGATCGGTTTTTCCAGGAAAACGTGTTTTCCGGCGGCGAGCCAGTCGCGCGCCATCGGATAGTGCGTGGTTTCCGGCGTCGCGGAAATGTACACGGCGTCGATTTCGCCCATCTTCAAGAGCTCGCGGTAGTCGCTCACCGCGCTCTTCGCCCCGGTGGACCGGGCTACCTCGGCGAGCCGCTCGGGGCGGATCTCCGCGATGTGCAGGCTCTTCGTAAGGGGATGCGCCGCGCACGTCTCGGCGCGGATCCCGCCGCACCAGCCGGTTCCGACGATAGCTACCGCGATCTGCCTCATGGATTCCTCCTCCGGATCTCGCCTATTATCGCCTGATCTTGAGCAGACGGGCAGCATTGCCTCCCATTATCCTTTCCTTCTCTGCGGAGGCGAGCCGCGGCACGCTGTTGATCAGGCCGACCGGGTCTTCCTCGCCCATGTCGAAGGGATAGTCGGTGCCGAGGAGCACTTGCGCCGCGCCGAACTTGTCGATCAGGTTGCGCAGCATCTCGGGGTCGAACGTGATCGTGTCGAAAAAGAACTTCTTGAGGTAGCTCGTCGGGGGCTTCTTGATCACGGTGCGGCAGTCGGGCCGCGCCCGCCAAGCGTGGTCCATGCGGGCCCAGTAGTGCCCGAGGAAACCGCCCGCGTGGGGAAGAACGATCTTCAGCCCCGGGTGCCTTTCAATCACTCCTCCGAAGATCAGGTGGCTCGCGCCGACGGTCGTGTCGAGCGGATTGCCGATGACGTTGTTCAAGTAGTGGTCCATCAGGCGGTCGCCCTGCGTGAATCCGATTGGATGCATGAAGATCACGATGTCGAGCTCGCGCGCCTTGGCGAAGAACCGGTCGAGGTTCAGGCTCGGATCGGTGAGCTCCTTCCCCGCGACGTTGGGGTTGATCTCGACGCCGCGCAAGTCCAGCTGCTTGACGCAGCGCTCGAGCTCGATCACGGCCAGCTCGACGTTCTGCAGAGGCACGGTGCCCAGAGCGACAAAGCGCTCGGGCCACTTCGCCACGATCTCCGCGAGGCGGTCGTTCACCATGCGCGAGACTTCCGCGCCCAGCCCCGGCTCGGTCCAGTAGTAGGTCTGCTGCGGCGCAGGCGACACGGCCTGGATGTCGATGCCCATGCGGTCCATGTCCTTGAGCCTCACCTCGATCGTGGAAAGCATCGCGGCGCGGTCCTGCATCTGCTTCACGTTGACTTCGCGCGTGAGCGCACTTGCGAACTTGACCGAAGGCTCGTACTGCGAAGGGTTGAGGTGCGCGAGCTTCGCGGCCGCGTCCCGGTTCAAATAGTGGCAATGGATATCGACGCGGAGGCTGCGCCCTTTCTTGTCGCGGACGAGCTTGCTCGGGACCGAGCGCTTGCGCGCTCGCGCTGCCGCTGCGCGGCCTTTGCGTACGGCCGCGAAACGGTGTCCGTGCTCAAGATCGGTGCAGCCGGGGATCGTGCAAGTAAACATCATGAAAGGGTTCCTTTCTTGAATCGACTGGTTAAAACACTCCGAGATGCTGCGTGATCAAAGCCTGGTCGTTTCGCACCTCGCCGGCGCTGCCGCTGAAGGCGACGCGCCCGGTGTTGAGGATCACGACCTCGTCGGCGAGGTCGAGGGCGAGCTTGATGTTCTGCTCGACCAGCAGGATCGACTGGCCTTCCTGCTTCAGACGCAAGAGGGTGCGGCCGACCTCCGCGACGATCAGGGGCGCGAGGCCTTCCGAGGGCTCGTCCATCAGCAGCACCCGGGGATTGCCCATCAGCGCCCGGCCGATCGCGAGCATCTGCTGCTCGCCTCCCGAGAGCGAGCCGGCTGCCTGTTGGAGCCGCTCTTTCAGGCGGGGAAACAGCTCGATCACCTGCTCCAATGTCCACTGCATTGCGATGCCCTTGCGTTTCTGCCTTGCAACGGCCAGATTCTCCTGCACCGTCAAAGTGGGAAAGACCCGCCTTCCCTGCGGCACGAATCCCACCCCCTTGCGCGAAATCGTCTCTGGCGAAAGCCTTCTTATCGTCTCGCCGAACAGGCGGACTTCGCCGCTCCGCGGCGGCAGAAAACCGATGATGGCGTTCATGCAGGTCGTCTTGCCGGCTCCGTTGCGCCCCAGGAGCGCCAGCACCCGGCCGGCGTTCAAATTGAACGAAACGTCGTGCAGAACGTGGCTTTCGCCGTAGAGCGCGTCCACGCCCGAAAGAGAAAGGGCCTCAGTCACCGAGGTAGACCTCGCGCGTCTTCGGATCGGCGACCACTTCGGCGCGCGTACCCTCGACGATCACGCTGCCGTAGTGCAGCACGGTGATTCTCTCGGCGAGATCGAGCGCCGTGTCCATATCGTGCTCGATCATCACCACGGTCACTTCCCGCGGGATGCCCGCGATCAGGTCTTTCATCGCTGCGCGTTCCTCGCGCGACAGCCCCGCGAACGGCTCGTCGAGCAGCAGCACCCTGGGCTTTTGCGCCAGCGCCATGGCGATCTCGAGCCGGCGTTTCTCCCCGTAGGAGACGACGCTTATCGATCGCTCCGCGAGCTGCTCCAGGCCGACCCGTCTCAGCACGCGGCGCGCCTCCTCGTTCAGCTCGGGGTATCGGGCGAGCGGCTTCACGCTGTTCCAGCGCGATTTTGCCAGCCCGAGCAGCGACAGCACCAGATTGTGCTCGAGCGAGTCCTTGGGAAAAAGCGTGATGATCTGGTAGGTCCGGGCGAGCCCCCGGTGGGCGCGCTGGTGCGGCGCGAGGCGCGACACCTCCTCGCCGAAGAGGTGGATCGCGCCGGAGTCGCGGCGCAGGTCCCCGGTAATCAGATTGAAGAGCGTCGTCTTGCCCGCTCCGTTCGGCCCGATGATAAGCCGCTTTTCGCCGGGCATCACTTCGAGAGAAACCCCGTTCATGGCGGGCAGGCCGCCGAAGGATTTCTTGAGCTCGCGCAGTCGCAAGGCCGGCGTCATCGGGAGTTCTTCCACGCCCTTACCGCCTGGCCAGTGAGACGCCGCAAGCCCGGCACGACACCCTCGGGCATAAAGATCACGATGACGACGAACACGAATCCTAGCAGCATGTTCCAGCGCTCGATGTAGGCGGAAACGTAGTTCTTGAGGATCATCACGATGGCGGCGCCGACGATCGGGCCGGCGAGCGTCGCGGACCCTCCGGCGATGACCGCGAGCAGGCCTTCCGCCGAAGCCGTGATCGAGAGCGAAGCGGGATGGATGTACTTGTTGTAGTACACGAACAGGAGGCCCGACACCGCGCCCCAGAACGCGGAGTAGACGAACGTGATCCAGCGGATCAGCCAGACGTCGTGTCCGAGGGCGCTCATGCGCCGCGGCTGATCCCGGGTCCCGCGCAGCGCGGCGCCGAAAGGCGACGCGACGAACACCGCCATAAGCAAGATCGCCGCGGCGGTGATCGCGAGGGCGAAATAATAGAACGAGCCCGCGTCGTCCAGGCTGATGCCCAAGGGCGCGGGCCGGGTCAGTCCGCGCAGGCCGTTGTCGCCGTCGGTGACCGAGACCCAGCGGTAGGCGGTCCCCCAGAGCACTTGCGACAAGGCGAGGGTCAGCATCAGGAATCCCAGTCCCGTCGCGCGCAGCGAGATCCAACCGAAGGCGCATGCGACCAGCGTGGTCGCGAGCAGCGCCATCGGCGCGGTGGCCCAATGCGCGAGGCCCAGCTTGAGCGACATCCAGGCCGAGATATACGCGGCGAGCCCCAGCCAGGAGGCGTGACCCAATGACGGCAGCCCGCCGTAGCCGACCAGCAAATTGAGGCTCGCCGCGAAAATCGCCGCGATGAAAATCTGGCTGGCGAGATTGATGTAGTACTCGCCTCCCACGAGCGGAAACGCTAGGAGAGCCGTCGCCAGCGCGACCCAGCCGGCGTTCCTCATACGGATTGACGCCCGAAAAGGCCCGTGGGACGGAAGGCGATCACGACGATCATCGGCAGGAACAGGATCACGTAAGCGAGATCCGGAAGGAGCGCCGTGCCGAAGGTGTAGATCGCTCCGATCAGGAAGCTTCCGACAAAGGCGCCGAGCAGGCTGCCGACTCCACCGAGCATGACCACGATAAGCGCCAGGGGCAGCATATCCGCGTCCAGACCCGGATAAGCGGACATGATCGGCCCGCCGATAATGCCCCCTGCCCCCGCGAGCGCCGCGCCCAGGCAAAACACGGCGGTGAAGAGGCGCGACACCGGGATGCCGACCGCGCGCGCCATCTGCATGTCGTCGACGCCCGCGCGGATCATTGCGCCGATCCGGGTCCGGTCCATCAGCAGATACAAAGCGAGCGCCGTTGCGACCGCGATAGCGAGCACCACCAGCCGATAGGTCGGGAACGCCACGCCGCCGACGAGAATCGGCTGCTGCAGGGCCGGCGGCGTCGGGATGGGAATCGGATCGCCGCCCCAGATCATCAGGCACAGGTCGGCGACGATGAACGAGATGCCGAGTGTCACCAGCACCTGGCCGAGCGCGTTCCCGGCGAGCGCGCGCAGGATCAGCCGCTCGACCAGCCCGCCCAATAGGGCCATCACGAGTCCGCCTATCAATGCCGCAAGCCAGAGATTGGGGACGTATTTCAGGACGGAGATCCCGACGTAGGCGCCCAGCATGTACAGAGAGCCGTGCGTCAGGTTCGCGATGCGCATCAGTCCGAAGATCAGCGAGAAGCCCGCTGCGAGCAGGAACAGCAGCCCGCCCAGGGCGAGGCTGTTCAGCGTCTGAATGATCCAGTACTGCACAAAAAACGGGGCCGGTTGTCCCGGCCCCGTGTTCCTCCCTTGCTTACGACTCCAGATTCTTCGCGGGCGGCCAGTCGCGCGAGTACACCGGGTTCTTCAGGAACTCTTCCGGCTTGTAGATCCAGAACTGGCTCACGTTCGGGTAGGTGTGGATGACGCGGTTCACGAGGCGCCCGTCCTTGCGCTCGACCTTGCGGATATAGACGCTGCCCACCACGTTGCCGTAGCTGTCGAATGCAACGGGCCCCCGGGCGGTATCGACCTTGATGCTGCGCACCGCCTTCATGAAAGCCTGCTTGTCCTCGATGTTCCCCTTGATCGCGTTCAAGGTGGCCTCGAGCACCGCGGCTTCGACGTAGGTGGCGGCCGCGTAGAAGCCCGGGTCGTAGCCCCAATCGACGCGGAAATTCGCGGCGAAGCGCTTGTTGATCGCGTTCTCGATCTCCGCGGAGTACCAGCAGGAGGTGACGATGCCGAGGGCCTCGTCGCCCATGTTGCGCAGCACCGCCTCGTCGAGCGCGGTCATGCCGCCGACCGGGGTGATTTTTCCCCTGAGGCCGTATTCGTTGAACTGGCGCAGGTAGCGGAACCCGTTCGATCCGGCAAACCCCAAGAACATCGCGTCGGCGTTGGTCTTGAGCTGGGCGATATAGGTCCCGTAATCCGGGACCGTCAGCGGCGAAAACAGCTTCTGAATGACTTTGCCGCCCGCCTCCTCGAAGACGCGCTGGAACCCCGCGCACATCTCGTGGCCGTAGGCGATATCGTCGGCCATGACCACCATGCGCCGGTATTTGAGGGTCTTGTAGCAGTAGTCCGCGAGCGGCTGGGCGCACTGCGATGAAGTCGAGGTTCCGCGCGTGAACCACGGATTGGGTTTGCGCTGCGTCATGTCCTCGGCCGCGGCGACCGACAGTGTGAGCAGCTGCGCGCTGCGAATGTAGTCGTCCGAGGCGAGCGCCGAGGCGGTGTCGAGCGGCCCGATCATGATCTGGATCCTGTCGCGCTCGACCAACTCCTGGAGCTTGGTGCGCGACTGGGCCGGCACACCGCCCGAGTCACCCACGAACAGCTCCACCTTGCGGCCGGCAATCGTGTAGCTGCGCTCTTTCAGGTACTGCACCAGCGCCCGCTCCATGTCGATGCCACCCGAGGCGAGCGGGCCGGTCTTCACCGTCATAAGGCCGACGCGGATCGCTCCGCTTTGTCCCAGGACGATTGCGGGGAAGCCGAGCGCCGGGGCGCCGAGCCCTGCGGCCTGAATGAAACGCCTGCGGGTGAATGCCATGGAATCCCTCCTGTCGCGATTCAGTGAGCCGGGTTCTTGGGGGCGTCGGCTTGTTTCGTCGGCTGCGAACGGTCGAAAGCCTCGATTTTCATGCATTCCCCGAAAATGCGCATGACCGTCGGCAGGCTCGCAGTCTCAACATTGAAAAACTTCGCCCCGAAGACCTGGGAAACCAGGCAGATGTCAGCGAGCGTAATCTCATCGCCGTGGCAGAAACGGCCGGTTTCACTTTCTTTCGCGAGATGCGCTTCCAGGGCCTCCAGCGCATTGGCGGTCCAGTGCGCGAGCCATTTGTTGCGCGCCGCGCCGGCTCGTCCTGATGCATTTCGCGCTCGAGGTAGCCTCGGATACGCGGAACGACCAGCGGATGCCCGTCGCTCACGACGATCTGCGCGAGGCCGCGAACGCGGGCCCTGCCGCGGGGATCCTTCGGCAGCAGCGCCGGCCTGGGATGCGTTTCCTCCAGATATTCGAGGATCGCCATCGACTGGAACAACGGCGGGCCGCCGTCGATCACGAGCGCGGGCACCACGCTCTGCGGGTTGATCGCCTTGTATTCCTCGGCGTGCTGTTTTCCCTGCAGCAGATTGACCGAGATCTGTTCGACCGCTATCCCTTTGAGCGCGAGGGCGGCGCGCACGCGGTAAGTGGCGAGAGACCGCCAGAACCCGTAGAGTTTCATAGGCATCGCTTGCTTCCCCTTTAGCGCTGCGGCGGGATCACCGGGACCAGGATATAGGATTCGCGCCCCGGTCCCGCATGGAGCGTGTTCCTGCCGCCGAAGAGCACCGCCGGGCGATCGCGCGGATCATCATGCAGGAACGGCCCGCAGCCGCGCAACTCGTTCTTGAAGTTCGACAGGCGCGCCCCGGTCGATTTCTGCCATACGTAGTCCTTTCCCCGAACGCTGAGCGCCAGTCTGAGGCCCGGCGGGACCACGATCGAGGTCGGCCAGATCTCGACGTCGAGCTGCGCCACCTCCTCGTCTTCCAGCGGCTGCAGCTCGTCGTGCGTGTGGTAAGGCCGGTACTCGGTGGAGAGTTTTGCGTCGAGCTTGCGGTGCGAGGCGCGCAGCCAGCCCTGCGCAACCGGCGTATGGGGATCGATCGCTCCCATGAACACCACTTCGCGCATGTCCGGAGAGAACACCCGGAAAACGAGGAACAGGTCGGCATCGGCAGTGGACGAAGACAGGAACAGCCTCGCGGCAAGCGGCCCGGTGATCTCGGTCTCGCGCTCGAGCGGCGCCGAAATGAAAGTCACGCCGTCGCCGAACGCATCGTAGGCGACGCTTGTCGCGGCCTGCGGCGGCTCGGGGCCGAGCGCGTGTCGGGCAGGATCGAGATACAGCTTCGTCCAGCGCGTGCGCGCGATGGGCCACTCGCCCTCGTGCCGTTCGACGAACCGGTCCAGGTGGCGTATCTGCAACTGCACGCGCGGCTGGCGCTCCCAGCCGTTCTTCATGCCCTTCAGGTGGTAATCGAAGAATCTCTTTTGCAGCGTGCGGCCGTAGTCGGTGTAGAAATGCGTCCAGTGCTCGATGCCGTGGGCTTCGAGCCACTTGTCCTTCGAGGCGGCGCGCACGAATCCTTCGAAATTGCCGCGCGGGTGCAGGCCCTGCCCGCCCCAGTTGGCGGCGGAGAGCAAGGGCACGGTGATTTTTTCCCAGACCGGCGAGCGGCCCTTGTGATAGCCGTCGTCCAGCGGATGCGCGAGGATGTCGTCGCCGAAATCGCAGCGGTTCTTCTGCAGCTCGCGGTCGGCGAGCGTCTCGTCGCCGCAGACGAGCTCGCCGGTGACGCGGCTGCGCGGCCCGCGCTCGCCCAGCCCGTACTGCACCGTTTTCACCTGCATGTCGTACCAGTTGGCCCAGAAGGTCGAGAGGATTCCGCCGTGGTGCGTCATGTCGCGATACCAGTCGGCGGCGCCTTCCCAGACGCACATCGCGGCGAGGTGCGGCGGCTGCAGGGAAGCGACGTGCCACTGGTTGATGCCGTAATACGAGATCCCGTTCAAGCCGACCTTCCCGCTAGCCCACGGCTGCACCCCCGCCCATTCGATGCAGAGATAGAAGTCCTTCGTTTCGCGGGGAGAGAAATGGTCGATGTAGCCGGGAGAACGTCCCGCGCCCCGCGAATCGACGCGCACGCAGGCGTAGCCGTCGGGAACCCATTTCTCGGGATCGACCACTTCCCAGCTCTGGTAGCGGTTGGTCGAGGCGTAAGCGACGTCGGGGTGCTCGGAGACCATGCGTTGCCACGCGCTCGGGTAGCCGTCCTGGAACGCGAGCCCCTTGGCGTAGGGACCGTAGCTGAGTATCACGGGGAAACGCCCCTCCCTCTCCGGGCGGTATACGTCCGCCCTGAGAGCTAGCCCGTCGTCCATCTCGATCGGAACGTCCCAGTCGACGCGCATCCCGTCGCGGAGCTCGCTCTTGGGCGACTCCATTCTTTCTCCTTTGGAGCGAATGCGGCCTCGCTGCAGCTGCTATATTTATTGGCAGCTAATTTGAACCCACGCGGCAGCGGGTGTCAACAGGAAGGACCTCGATGAAAATCGGAATTGCGGGCACGGGCAGGATGGGCGCGGCGATCGCCCACCGACTTATGAGCCTCGGACACGAGCTTACCGTGTGGAACCGCACGGCCGAAAAGACGCAGCCGCTCGCCGCCGCCGGAGCGAAAGTCGCGGCCACGCCCTTCCAGGCGGCCTCGTTTTCGGAAACGGTGATCACCATTCTCACCGACGCCGCGGCGATCGCCACCGCCTACCACGCGAGGGACGGACTCTTGTCGGGCAGCGTCGCGGGAAAGCTCTTCATCGAGATGAGCACGGTGCGGCCCGGGACCGAGCGCGAGCTCGCGGCGAGGATCCGGGAAAAAGGCGCGGCCATGGTCGAATGTCCGGTGGGTGGAACCGTCGGCCCCGCTCGCGAGGGAAAGCTCTTCGGCTTCGTCGGCGGAGAGGCGCCCGACGTCGCCCGCGCAAGACCCCTCCTCGAGCAGCTTTGCCGGCGCATCGAGCACGTCGGCCCGGTCGGCGCCGGCGCGAGCATGAAGCTCGCGATCAATCTGCCGCTGCTAGTTTTCTGGCAGGCCTTCGGCGAAGCGCTGGCGCTGTGCCGCTCGCTGGGGCTCGAGCCGGCGAAGATCGTCGATATCTTCGCGGACACTTCGGGCGGGCCCAACGTGTTGAAAGGACGCGGGCCGGCCCTCGCGGCGGCGCTCCAGGGCAAGGACGGCGGACCTGTCACGGTCGACATCGATGCGATGCGCAAGGACCTGCGGACGATGATCGAAGAAGCGCAATCGCTGGGAACCAGCCTTCCGGTCACCTCACGCGCGCTGCAATGCTATGACGAGGCGTCGCGCGCGGGCCTGGGAAAGGGCGACATCACGGCGATCCCAGTCCGATGGATGAAACTGTTGGACGAATCCGGATCGAAGCGGTGACGATTCCGGGGTGCTCGGTCATTGCACCGGGACGACCCCGTCCAGCCGGGAGAAGCACGCCCGCCGCGCCGTTTCCAGGAAGTCGCGGATGAAGGGCTGCCGCGCCATTTCGGCGGTGGTGGCCCCGTGCAGGTTGCTCCACAGTCCGTTTCTGCCGATGCGCCGCGCAATCACGTACTTGTAGTCCACGTAATTCTTGATCCCCCAGTTCGGCAATGCCGCGACTCCCCGGCGACTTGCGACCAGCTGGAGGATCGCGACCGTGAGCTCCGTGGTTCGCCGCCTGGGGCGCACCCCGGCCGGCTTCAGCACCCGCCGTATCAGGTCGATGCGTCCCTCCGGCACCGGATAGGTGATGAGAGTCTCCTGCGCAAAATCGCCGGCGTTCAGATAGCGCTTCTCGCGAAAGCGGTGATCCGTCGCCAGCACGGCGAGCACCTCGAAACGGAACAAGGGGTGGAAGACAATTCCGCGCCGCGGCTTGTTCTCCGAACCGATCACCAGATCGGTCTTGCCGTCGGCGAGCAAGGCGATCGGGTTCGGGTGAAATCCGGACACGAGGTCGAGTTCCACTTCCGGCCAGTCCTTGCGGAACAGGTCCATGATCGGCATCAGCCAGTCGAAGCAGGTATGGCATTCGAGCGCGATGCGCAAGCTCCGCGCCGGCGTCCGAGCAAGCTTCGCGAGGTCCCGCTCCGCGGTCTGCATTTCGCCCATCACCGACCGGGCGAGAGCCACCAGCCTCTGCCCCGACTCGGTGAGCTTCACCGACTGGCCGTGGCGCTTCACCACCGCGGCGCCGTAGTGCGACTCGAGCGCCTTCAGCTGGTGGGAAAGGGCCGACTGCGTGAGATGCACGCGCTCGGCGGCGCGCGAGACGGTTCCCGTTTCGGCGAGCGCGATCAGGGAGCGCAGATGGCGTATTTCGAGCACGGCGGGGCGTCAAGCGCCTTGTGGGTATGAATGCCATTCACTATTTCTGTATGAACTTTCATTGGATTCATAATTCAGTATAGGCGATGATGCATCACGGGTCAAAAGGAGCGAGACATGAGCATCGCGCACGTACTGGGTTTCCCGAGGATCGGGGCAAAGCGGGAGCTGAAAGTCGCCTTGGAGGCGTTCTGGGGCCTGGACTTCGTCACTGTCGGCGATTTCGCCTGGTACGACCCGGTGCTGCAGACGCTCGCGCATCTGGGCTGCGTGCCGGGTCGGTTCGGCTTCGACCCCCGCTCGCTCACGCTGCAGCAATACTTCACCCTTGCCCGCGGCAACGCCGCTCAGCCCGCCATGGAGATGACCAAGTGGTTCGACACCAACTACCACTACCTCGTGCCGGAATGGAGCGCGGAATCGCGCTTCGACGGTGGGGTGGGGTGGCTCTTCGATGAAATCGCGCAGGCCGCGGGGCTGGGCCACCCGGTCAAGGTCGCCCTGGTGGGCCCTCTTACCCTGCTCTACCTCGGCAAGATCAAGTCCGGTCTGTCGCACAAGCTCGATTTGCTCGCGCAGCTGATCCAGGCCTATCGGCGCCTGCTTTCGCGCCTCCAGGTCCTGGGAGTGTCCTGGGTGCAAATCGACGAACCGATATTGGGCCTGGAGCTGGATGAGCGCTGGCTCGCCGCCTTCCGCCCGACCTACGAGACTCTCGCATCCCTGTCGCCCAGGATCCTGCTCGCCACCTACTTCGAATCCGCGGCCGAACACGCGGCCCTGCTCAAGGCGCTGCCGGTCTCGGGCATTCACCTCGACCTGCTACGCGGGTCCGGGCAGCTCGCGACGTTCCTGGACGGATATCCGGAGTCCAAGATTCTGTCGCTTGGCATCGTCGACGGTCGCAACATCTGGCGCACCGACCTGGATGCCGCTCTCGCTGTGCTCGAGCCGGCGCACGACCGCCTCGGCGATCGGCTGTGGATCTCGGCCGGATGCTCGCTGCAGCACGTGCCGGTGGATCTTGCCCACGAGAAGGCGCTGGATGCCGAGATCCGCAACTGGCTGGCGTTCGCGGTGCAAAAGCTCGACGAGATCGCTACGCTCAAGCGGGGCCTAACCCAAGGCACCGAGGCGATCGCGCCGGCCCTGGAAGCTTCGCGCCAGTGCGCAGCCTCGAGAAAATCCTCGAGGCGGGTGCGCTCCGACGCGGTAAAACGCCGCATGGACGCCTTGTCCGAGCGCGACACGCGCCGGCCGTCGCCCTTCGCAACCCGCATCCAGAAGCAGAGGGTCCGGCTGAAATTGCCGCTTTTGCCGACCACGACCATCGGATCGTTCCCGCAAACGCCCGAGATACGCAAGGCGCGCGCGGCATTCAAGAAAGGGCAGATCGACCAGCCTGCGTACCTAGAAGCGATGCGCACGGAGATCCGCGATGCGGTGGCGCGCCAGGAGGCGCTCGGACTGGACGTGCTGGTGCACGGCGAAGCCGAGCGCAACGACATGGTGGAGTATTTCGGCGAGCAGTTGCGGGGTTTCGCCTTCACCGGGAACGGCTGGGTGCAGAGCTACGGCTCGCGCTGCGTGAAGCCGCCGGTCATTTACGGCGACGTCGAGCGGCCCGCGCCGATGACGGTGGAATGGACGCGCTACGCCCAGAGCCTCACGCGAAAGCCCATGAAGGGCATGCTCACCGGGCCGATCACCATGCTGCAGTGGTCGTTCGTGCGCGACGATCAGCCCCGCAGCACGACCGCGTTGCAGATCGCGCTGGCCTTGCGCGACGAAGTGCTCGATCTCGAGCGCGCCGGCACCGCCATCATCCAGATCGACGAGCCGGCGCTGCGCGAAGGTCTTCCGCTCAAGAAGCGTGACTGGGCACAGTATCTCGACTGGGCGGTGCGTGCGTTCAAGCTGGTATCCTGCGGCGTGACCGACGAGACGCAGATCCACACCCACATGTGCTACGCCGAGTTCAACGACATCCTGGCGGCGATCGCCTCTCTGGACGCCGACGTGATCACCATCGAAACCTCGCGCTCGGACATGGAATTGCTCGAGGGCTTCGGCGAGTTCCGCTATCCGAACGAGATCGGTCCCGGGGTGTACGACATCCATTCTCCACGGGTGCCGGATTCCGGGGATATGCTGGAGCTGCTCAAAAAGGCCGAGCGGGTGATTCCCCTGGAGCGCCTGTGGGTGAACCCGGACTGCGGACTGAAGACGCGCGGCTGGCCCGAAACCGAGGCGGCCCTGGCGAGAATGGTCGAAGCCGCCCGTCGCATGCGCGAGCGCGCCGCGGGCCGGCAGCCCCGATCCGCTTGAAATGGAATCCCAGAAAAAACACCCACGCACTTTCAGCTTCGAGTTCTTCCCGCCGAAAACCCCGGAAGGGATGGAAAGGCTGCGCGCGACCTGGAAGCAGCTCGCGCAGTTGAAGCCGCGCTTCTTCTCCTGCACCTACGGCGCCGGCGGCTCGACTCGGGACCGCACGCTGGAGACCGTTCTGGAAATCCAGGCCGCCGGGCACCGCGCCGCGCCCCATATCTCCTGCATCGGGGCCGCGCGCGCCGATGTCGCCGCGACGCTGGCTCTCTACAAGTCGAAAGGCATCGACCACATCGTCGCCCTGCGCGGGGACCTGCCCTCCGGCGCCGCGAGCGCGGGAGAGCTTCGCTACGCGAGCGAGCTGGTGGCGTTCATCCGGGAGAAGACCGGCGATCACTTCCATATCGAAGTCGCCTGCTATCCGGAGTTCCATCCCCAGGCGCGCAGCCCGCGGGAGGACCTGGCGAACTTCAAGACGAAGATAACCGCGGGCGCGGACGCGGCGATCACCCAATATTTCTACAACATCGATTCCTATTTCCGCTTCGTCGACGACTGCGAGGCCCTGGGCATAGCCCTGCCCATCGTTCCGGGGATCATGCCGATCGGAAATTTCTCGCAGCTCGCCCGTTTCTCGGACAGCTGCGGCGCCGAGATTCCGCGCTGGCTGCGCCTGAAAATGCAGAGCCTCGGCGACGACCTCGCCGCGATCCGAAGCCTGGGCCTGGACGTCGTCACCGACCTGTGCGACCGCCTGCTCTTGGCGGGCGCTCCCGGCCTGCACTTCTACACCATGAACCAGGCGGGCTTGACTTCCACGATCTGGCAGCGGCTCGGGCTCTGAGCCGCGTGCGCTCTCAGGCGCGCCTGTGCAAGGCGTCGGCGCGCGCAGCTTGCCAGCCCAGGCGCTGCGAAACGGCGTCGGCAGCCTCGAGGAGCTCGCGCACCCAGCCGAGCAGCGCCTTCCTCGCCATGCGGTGCACGGGGCCGGCGATGCTGATCGCCGCGACCACGTTGCCCGAGTACAGGTGTATCGGCGCCGCGATGGCGCGCAGTCCGATCTCGCTTTCCTCGTCGTCGACCGCGTAGTTGCGCGCGCGCACCGTCGCCAGCTCGCGGCGCAATGCCCTGGTGTCGGTGATCGTGTTGGGGGTGCTCTGCGGCAGGCCGCGCGAGAAAATGCGCTCGATCTCCTCTTCGGGCTGGAACGCGAGCAAGGCCTTTCCGACCGCCGTCGAATGCACCGGCACGCGGGTCCCCACCTTCGAGCCCATGCGCAGCGCCTGCTTGCTTTCGTGCGTGATGACGTAGAGGATGGAATCGTGGTCGAGAATCGCTAGATGCACGGTTTCCCCGGTCTTCTCCATCAGCGTGCGCAGAAAGGGCCGCGCTTCCATGGTGAAATCCATCTTGCGGCGGACCATCGCCCCCAGCTCGAACAGCGCGAGTCCCAGATGGTACTTGCCGTCTCCGGGGTTCTGCTCGAGCATCCCCTCCTCGAGCAGCGTCGAGGCGAGGCGGTGAACGGTGCTTTTCGCCAGTCCGAGCCGCTTGGCGAGATCGCTGATGCCGATCTCGTACTCGTCTTCGGAAAACGCCTTGATGAGGCGCAGGGAATTCGCCACCGACGACAGCCGGGTGCGGGATTTTGCGGAATTGAGCCTTCGTTCCATCGCTGACGTTCTCAAGCGGGCGCCGGGCGCGCCAGCCGCATTGCCACGGCGAAATTCGTGACCGCGATGACCGCGACGCCGAATCCCATCGCGAGTTCGGCCCCCGCCAACGCCGACGCGGCGCGCGTTGAAAGGAGACGCGCCATCCCCAGGCCCGCAATTCCGATGCCGAGCAACGCGATCGCAAGGCCCATTACGCGCGAGGCCACGCGCGCGCGCCGGTCGGCGCGCTCGATCATGCGCGCCACCCATGCGCCGTTCAAGCCGTCGGTGGCCATCATTCCCAGCGTGAACACAAGCCCGAGCGCAACCGAAAACGGCCAGCCGGCCAGATGCACGGCGGTCAGCGAAAAAAGTGCGGCCTGGCTGACCGTGTCGAAGGAAAGCGCAAAGGCCGCGCCGATCATCGCGATCGCGGCGGGATGACTGGTTTCGGCGATTCGTCCCAGCCAACGCCCCTTGAACCCCGCCAGACGCACCACGCGGTATGCGGGGGTGCGGAGAACCGCGACGACATTCACGATTCCCAGCGCGAGGAGAAACGCGATGGAAACCCATGCGCCGAGCCGCTCCAGCCATTGCGGCGCGGCGCCGCCGTGCAGGTTGGCGGCAACGAACCCGGCGACCAGTGTGACGACGGCGCCGTGGCCCAGAGAGAAGAAGCAACCGGACCAGCGCGCGAGCCGCGGCCGGTCTTGAGCGTTGTAGCGCGCGAGTCCGTCGACCGTCGCCAGATGGTCCGGATCCATTCCGTGCCGAAGGCCGAGGAGGAACACCATCAGCGCAAGTCCGGCGAGGTCCTGCGGCAGGGGCGAAGTCATCCTACTTGGCCGTGACGAGCTCGTTCCAGTGCTTGAGCCATTTTTCGTCCTCGTCGATCAAGGCGACGGGATCGAGCATCAGGTAGGGAAAACCGCCGATGCTGCTTTTGACTTTCTGGCTGGAGGGAAACCGGCCCATGGAATTGAAAAGCTGCTGCCCCTCCGGGGACAGCAGGAAATCGGCGAACAGCAGCGCCGCGTTCGGGTGAGGCGCGCTCGCCGCGAGGCCGAGCGCCTGCGGCCTGCCGATCACGGGCTCGATCGGCTTCCAGTCGATCGGCTTGTCCTTGCGCTTCATCGAATCGGCGTTGGAAGCGTAGTTGGTCAGGCTCACGGGCACCTCGCCCGCCACCACCATCTCGGACAGCAGCACGTGTCCCTTGCGCACGTCCGGCTTCATCGCCGTCAGCTTGCGAAAAAATTCAAGGGCCCGCTTCTCGCCCCAGTGCCTGGCGAGCCCGGCGAGCCACTCCTGATCGGTCGCTTCGAGACCGATCCGCCCTTTCCACTTGGGGTCGAGGAAACCCTCGTAGGTCGCAGGCAACTCCTCGCGGCGCACCTTGGCGGTGTTGAACGCCACGACGAAATAATCGACGCGGTCTGAAATCCACATCCGGTGCGAGGGCACACCCCAGGAGGGAATGTCGGCGGTATGGGGGCTGAAGAACCGGCCGGTCACCCGCTCCCGCGCGAGCGCCTCCAGCTCCGGGGCGTTGGTCTCGATCACGTCGACGTTGTGGCAGCGCGCTTTCGCCTCGTTGAGCGCGCGCTGCACGACCTGGTCGCTGAGCGAG
>WNGC01000727.1_pt1 | contig 19561 bp, 16 predicted proteins | sample 5400051 | NCBI WGS metagenome assembly WNGC01 (sample SAMN13153368, study PRJNA577476) | soil metagenome | isolation source: 20 cm soil or saprolite under grassland replicate 2 | place: USA:California | collected 2016-06-15
TGCCTTCGTAGGTGATCGAGTGAATCGGCACGGAACCGATTTCAATCGTTGCGAAACTGTCAACCAATAAGGAGAGTTGGCGCCCGAGAAAGATCCAGGTTGCCAAGATGGCAATGATAAATGCGACGAGAATCGCAAGCGTAATCAGAATTTTGCGCATTCGGTGCTCTCGTTGTAACCACGGCGCTGTGTCGCCATGTTCGGAAGTCTATTCGGCAGCGTCTTGACACAGCGAGGCGGCTACAATACTACGCTTTCCTCCGCTGGATATAGTCGTTGACTTGTTCTTCGAGAATCTCGAGTGGCAACGCGCCGTTCTTGAGCACGGCATCGTGAAACTCGCGCTGATCAAATCTTTCGCCCAGCTCTTTTTCGGCTCGGGCGCGGAGTTCCTGAATCTTTAGCATGCCGATCTTGTAGGCGCACGCCTGGCCGGGCGCGACGATGTAACGTTCTATTTCGGACTTAACTTCTTTTTCGCCCATCCCGGTTTTCTCGCGCATGTAGGCGATCGCCTGTTCGCGGGTCCAGCGCTTTGCGTGAATACCAGTATCAACGACCAAACGCACCGCGCGGAAAAGCTCGTCACGCAGCCGTCCCAAGTCACCGAAAGGATCTTTATCATACCATCCCGCCTCTTTTGCCAGCCATTCGCAGTAAAGCGCCCAGCCTTCCATATACGTAGTAAACGGAATTACTTTCCTAAATTGCGGCACTCCTTTGAGTTCCTCTGCGATTGAAATTTGCCAATGATGCCCGGGGACACCTTCATGATATGCCAGAGTCGGCATGCTCCATTTTGGCACTTCGTTCATATCGCGAAGGTTCGCGAAGAATATCCCCGGCCGCGCGCCATCCATCGCGGGAGGCTCATAGTATGCCCCTGGCGCGGTCGACTCCTTGAACTCCGGGACGCGGCGCACCTCGATCTTCCCGTGCGGAGTCGTGAGAAACAGTTCCTTAGACGAGTGCGCTGTCGCTTGTGTGATCAACTCCGAGTATTGCGCCAATGCCTCCGCCCGGCCCTTGTCATCGTTGGCGTAAAGAAACCGCGGGTCTTTTGTAAGCTTGTCCATGGCTTCGCCAATCGGCTGACCGACGAAGCCGTTTGCGTCGAGAATTGCCCGCATCTGGTCCTCGATTCGGGGCACTTCACGCAAACCAAGCTCATGGACCTGATCAGGGTTCAACGTGGTAGTTGTATTTTCGTGCAGACAATAGGCGTAGTAGGCGTTGCCATTCGGGAGTTTCCACACGCCGTCGTCGGTGGTCGTTTTCGGTAAAATTTGCCGGAAATAATCGATCAGCTTTTGATAGGCCGGATAAACTCGCCCAGTTATTACTGCTTCGACGCGCCCTTGGAAATCTGCGCGTTGGGCTTCGGTCAGCCCCGCGATTTTAGCAGCACGAGTTTTGAACGAGGTCGCCAGAACGTTCTTCGGAGCCGGCGTGCCGACAAAATCCGTCATTTCCTTGAGCACTTCCTCAACAACAAAACGCGGCGGCAGAATTTGTTTTTGTTCGCGCACCTTCAGACCATCGAGGACTTGATCGAACTTATTCGGCAGAGCATCGAGTCGCTTCAGGTAATACTCGCAATCCTTGCGATTCAGCAACCGGTGCGTGTTTGCCATGAAAGAGGGAAATTGGTTCTGCACGCCGAAGAGTTGATTGACTGGATAATTGTGCCATTGCCACTTTTCGCCTTCGGCTTGCATTTGCAAAAACCATTCCAGCACGCGCGTGGAAAGTTTTTGTGAAGGCGACTGCCGATCGAGCGGGTACTCACGAAGCTGCGCCAGGTCGCGCTTCCATCTGTCGAATTCGCGCTGTTGATGCGCTGGCGATTCATCGTCGAGTTTTCCATTGTGACCGGTAATACCAAATTGTTCGACCAAGCCCAGCGTCGATAGCAGTTCCGGATGATCGAAGACAACTTCGGCGAAAACTTTCTCGTAAAACAAACTGAGACTCCACGGCCGAAAACAGATGAGATTGATCAGGAATACGCCGAGAGCGATCGCGAGTACGGCGATGATCGCCCCGATCCATTTCAGAATGCGCTTCACCATGTAATCACATCAGCGCGGAAACGCATATGATGATATGATGCAGTAATGCACGGCGCTGGATTCAGGAATTCAATTCCTGAGGTTATCGTTTTCGACACTTGAACAGGCTTCTCATCCTTCTGCGAATATGACGCTGGTCAGTTAGCGGTCGTGTCTAAACGAGAGGATCTACTCTTTTGAAATTAAGCCACTCCGTTGCCGCAGGTCGTTCCAAGGCGCTTCGACCGCAATGGCCGGGTCCAGCAGGACCTGGTGCACAATTTCCTTCATCTCCCGAGTAGCTCGCAGGAGCCGCCTGGCGGTGAACCAATCCGGCCGGCACATCTCGAAGTCGTTAGGCCTAAATTTTTCGGCAGTATCTGCGGCAAAAACTTCGCCCCATGATCTGCCCCATGCTCGTTCTGCAAACGCATCGTTATCCGAGCGCAATTGTTGTTCGATGTGTCTCGCCAGCGTCGTAGTCAGCCCGCAGTAAGCGGCATCAGTTAGCCCTTTTTTGCCAAGATAGCCAGCGAGCTCGACTTTACATCGCTTTGCCTGAAGCCAGGTAAGCCTCTTGTTAGTCTCGCCGATTGAGCGCAATACGTCGCGGGCCACACTCACCGTGAATGGCCCGACTGCTTCATTCCGCCGGATTTGGGCGTCTCGGAATTGCGATAAGTTTATGCCGATGCTCCCGAGAAACTCCGGTATCACGCCGCGGGCGATGGTTTTTTTTGTAAAAGGTCGAGCAATCAGTTCGGCGTCGTGAGCGTCTGCCAACGCGAGCCAACGTGAAAATTTGGCGCCAACCGACCGAGCGAAGCCCAGGGCGCAAGACTGGAATGGGTCCCACCTGCGGAAGCTCTTGACCGAACTGGAATAAGTCGAGTTAATCCATTGCGGCTGGTTGCGCGGAAACAAAATGAGCTTCGGTTCAAGATTCAGTTCTCCGATTCGGCTGAAGAATGCAGCCGCATGTCTTCGGCTTTCCAAAATTCCTTCCAAAGCTTCCGACGAAATGATGATTGCTTCAGAGGGCGTCTCAACAAGTGCCGCGACAGATTTTGTTACCAGCCTGTCTCGGTGCTCCCCTACATCCAAGCCGCACAAGCTCTCGACCAGCGCATGGTGCGCGCCGCGCTTTGACTCGCTCTCTGGCACGAAATAGCCGTGCTTCAGTAGCTCCTCGCGATTTTCTTGCAGGAACCACTGAATCGACGTTGTGCCTGTCTTATGCGGTCCGACGTGGATGTAACACACGCGCTTTCGCATGCGGCAAGTATAGTGTGGAGGATTAGGCGAGGCGAGCGGGCGGCGCTTTGATAGAAGCGAAAGCTCGCGCGGCTTGTGAAAACTAGTTATAGGCCTGGTAATGGGCAACACAGCAGAGCACATCGATAAACCGGAGCCGCGCGCTCAGGCGGTGCTCGCGTTTTTGGCGATCTGCGCAATTTACCTGGCGTTGCCTCGGGACCTCGTTATCGGGCCGATTTGGTTATTGCCGACGGTGATTGTCGTTTTGCTCGTGCCAACGGTGGTGAGCCATCGCGTCGGTAGACGTTCACTTAATCGCACCCTCGGCTTAATTATCAATGGAATCACAACGCTGGCGCTGATCGGCTCTGTGATTCTGCTCGTGCGTTTCCTGCCTACACATCGCGAATCGCCATTGCAGCTGCTCCGCTCGGGCGGTCTACTTTGGCTGACAAATGTGATCGTCTTCGCTCTCTGGTACTGGCGGCTGGACGGCGGCGGCCCTACCTTGCGTCACGAGCAAAAGAAATTTGGCAGCACGAGTTTCCTTTTTCCGCAGATGCAAGTCCCGCATGATGAGCGTGCCCAATTCGCGTGCGCGCGCTGGCGGCCACGGTTCGTCGACTATCTATTTGTCGCCTTTACGCAGAGTTCCACGTTCGGCCCGACCGACGCGCCGCTGCTCGCGCGCTGGGCAAAGATTCTAGCAATGATCCAGATTTTTATTTCGCTCAGCATCGTCGTTTTGCTGATTTCGCGTGCTGTGGGCGTTCTGTAATGCGCCGTTGAGGCTGCCGCGCTTCTCGAGTCATCGTCTTCGGAGAAGCCGATCCACCTTCTGCTGAGTGGAAGGAGGTGGAACGTATTTTCCCTTGGCTCGCCGTAGCTGTGCGAAGGCGGCTCAACGCGTTGCCAACTGCACGCGGCTTTGCCGCCTGGATCCTGGATCTCCGCTGATTTATCTGCCTATGAGAATCAAAATGCCTGCCGCCAACGCCAGAATTCCGGTGACGATTGCAGGGATGGCAATGTGAACGAGAGCCATGATCCCGACGAGAATGAGGTAGATGGCAAGGAGAAGCATTCCGAGATTTTTTGTGATCATCATGCGATTGTTTTGAGTGAATCGCGTCGCCTTTGCACGCGTAAAGTACGTGCAATTCAAACTGTTTGCGGCTGCCGCCTCTTCGCGTAACTCTGGCACATCATGATTCCTGTTCGAGGTTATGCGGCGCGAAGCGCCACCGCCCCGCTGGCACCATTTGATTTTCGTCGTCGCGATCCAGGTCCAAAGGACGTTTTGATTGACATTCTGTACTGCGGAATTTGCCATTCCGACCTGCATCTGGTCCGCAACGACTGGGGCAGATCAATTTATCCCATGGTGCCGGGACACGAGATTGTCGGCAGGATCGTTGAGAAGGGAAAAAGAGTGCGAAGATTTAAAAAGGGCGACCTCGCAGCCGTCGGCTGCTTCGTGGATTCATGCCGGAAATGTTCGAATTGCAAAGACGGCCTGCAGCAATACTGCACGGACGGCTTGGTCCTAACGTACAATAGCTACGAAAAAGATGGGAAGACTGTCACGCGAGGTGGTTACTCCACCAAAATTGTCGTCGACGAAGACTATGTGTTGAAAGTTCCGCCGAAATTACCGCTCGAAAGAGTCGCCCCTCTGCTCTGCGCAGGCATCACCACCTACTCGCCACTTCGTTACTGGAAGATTGGCAAGGGACATAAGGTTGGCGTTTTGGGGCTTGGAGGATTGGGGCACATGGCCGTCAAGTTTGCTTCGGCGTTCGGAGCGAAGGTGACGGTCTTAAGCGGATCACCAAGTAAGCAGCGCGATGCCAAACGAATGGGTGCAGCTGACTTTGCCCTAACGCGTAATGCTGAGAAAATGAAAACGCTGAGTAACCACTTCGATTTCATTATCGACACTGTCTCAGCTGGGCATGACTTGGACTTCTATCTCGGTTTGCTTCGAACGAACGGTGTGATGATCTGCGTCGGATTGCCGTCCGGTGAGGAACAACTCTCACCGTTCAACCTGGTCCTGGGTCGAAGAAGCATCGCCGGCTCGTTGATCGGCGGATTGCCGGAAACACAGGAGATGCTGAACTACTGCGGAAGACACAACATTACCGCAGATGTCGAAGTCATTCCCATTCAACAAGTCAATCAGGCGTATGAGCGAATGCTGAAGAGCGATGTCCGCTACCGGTTTGTGATTGATCTTGCGTCGCTGAAGTAAAACAATCGCCGCATCGACCGCGGCAAAGTTATTTCGTTCCAAAACTTTTTCTTCGTCGCTATCCTCGGCCTGATCTTCGCCCTGTTGTATTTAGGCGCTGCATCGCATGGTTAAGTCTCCTTCGTTTGTTGGTAACGGGGCTTCAATGTCTCTTGATACGCGACGAATCCGAAATTCGCAGCGTGATCGGGCTCAAATAGCATAGGCTGCTTCTGGAAGAAACTGTTAATCAGTCGCCTCTCTTCTGAGTCGTCTCGAACGATATTCGCGATGCGAGCGTGATGAACGAGAAGCACGTCAGCTAGCCACGGAAAATCTTTCGGTCCGAGAGATACTCCCGCTAAAAGCGATCGGTCAGGCTCTGCAAGCGATTTGAGTGAGGCGAGCTGTACTTGCTGGTAGCCGTGTGGAAAACGAGGATCAGCGGTAGTCAGACTCGTCTGAAGCTCCCGAATCTTGGGGCTGAAGTCTTGAGTCTTCCAGCAGTCGAGGTAAAGCAGGAGGCGATCAAAATCGTAATCAGATAGTTTAGCTTTTGCGCGACGAGTGAAGCCTTCGATCTCGTGGAGGTCGCCACTGAGGATCGAATAACACAAGTAGTAGCTCCAAGTCTCGCCGAAGAAAGGCAAGCCACGAATGTAAACAAAATGATCGTCGGCGGTACCAAGCGTGAAGTAAGCGTCAAAAATAGAGCACAAAAAGTGCACTGCGTCGTCGATGCGTTGCCATAAATAGCAATAGCGGGATGCGGTGAGTAGATGTCGGCTGGAAATCTTGGGAAACTGGCAACCCCGAAATAGATCGATCATTTTGTCTGGGTTGCCCCTAACTCCATATTCCTGTGCGAGTGAGAATCGAATTTCATCAGAAGCCGGACAGGCGGAATAAGCCTCGGTGAACCGCCGAAAGGCTTCGGGACGGTCTCCACGGCGGAATGCAGCAACACCCCAATAGAAGTGCCACGTTTGCTTTTCCTTGTCCTGCAGCCTGGACGGATCAAACTTCCGGAGCTCTTGCTCAAGCATGTCCGTCCTATGCTGCGTCACAAGACGGTCGATCACTTGATCGACGGTTTCGCGCCGCTTGGAGAATAGTGCCATCTCTGATGAGCCGCCGAAGAGCCTAACCAGAATTAGGCTTCATTTTGCGGCCTAATTTGAGTTGCGTCTTCACTGCGCCTTCGACGGAAACAAAATCGCGTCGCTCATGCCGTGCAGAAATTTTTTGTCGGCTGGAGCAATGGTCGCGAGCGCGCCGCGTAATTTCACGCGGTCGCCTTCGACGAAATAGTAGGGACAAAGACGCACCCGACCCTTCATTGTTTTTAGCTCGCCAGAATCCGGATCCCAGTAACGGTGCTCAAACAAGCGGCCCTTGTGGAAGCGCTGAAGTATGGTTGGCGACGATTCGAATGTTGCGAGCGCGTGCTCGATTCGTTTTTCCCATTCAGCGTGCGGCAGATCGCTTCCAAGTGCGATGCCTCGGCTGCCCCAGCCGAGCGGCGAAAATCCGCTCACTTTTAACAGAAGTTCGCGATCTTTTTGGCTGAACTTTGCTGCTTCGCGCCAGTCGTGAAGCTCTAATCGCGGAATGACCGCATGTTGCGGCAATGGCGTTGGATCCAGCAGCCATGAGTAGGGGATTACTTCCTGTAGCTTGATGAAATATTTCTCGCCCAGCTCGCGTCGCCAAAATTCGCGCAGCGGCTGCATCCAAAAAAGCGCGAACCACATTTTCTCTTCGAGATACGGTTTGATTGGCGGCGTGATCGTAATTCGGTCTTCCGCATTCGCACGCAGGGTGTTCTCGATGCCAGGAATATTTGGCAGATCGAATAATTCAAAAAAGCGATACACAGCGCGTCCATCTTGCGGCTCGTAATTTTCGGCCGCCACCACGCGCCAACTGTAGCCGGGGGCGGTGACTCCGGCGGGCTGAGAACTGCCATGGCGACTGCGGTCAACGCCCGCGGCTACAACTGGATTTCCAGAAGCGCCGGGCTGGTTTTTATCCAGCATCGAGTATCCAGGATCCAGCATCCGCTGATTCAATCGCGCCGCGATCCATTCCATCTCTGGCCGATACGTCGCCGCTTCTTGGGAAATCAATATGTCCCCACCATTTGGCAGCACGCTCCGGAACCCGTCCAGCATGCCGTCTCGTCCGCCAATAATTTGGCTCTCGAACGCTGCGTAGGTTTGGTTGAGCCACCCGGTCAGGCCGATTCCGCCCGGCACAGAATCGATTTCAGCAATGATATAGCCTTCCTCCGACAGAATTAGATCCGGCCGGATTATTCTCGGTAAATCATCGCGAATTTCTTTACGCCGCGAAAATTCGATCAGCTCTTTGGGCTTACCAGCGTCGAGGTAGCGCGCAACCCACTCCGGCTGCTTACCCTTAACACTTAGCTGATAAAGCTGGTTGCAGGCGCGCTGGAATACGAACAGCCGATGACCGAGCTGCTCAAGCTCGGCCACAAATTTTTTCTCGATCGGAAATGCGTCCGGCGAAAGGAGCCAATCTTTTTCGGCAAAGAGGCCTTCTTTTGGGAAAGCAGCACGGATCGCGGCGAGCCTGTCGTCCTGAGCCTGCACTTGCGTCACGAAGTCAACGTCCAATGCCCAACGCCGAACGTCCATGGGGAATAATTGTAGGGCGGCTCTGTGAGACGCCGTTCCGGGGAAGGCGTTTGACACAAACGCCCTACAGTCACCTTCCTGCCGCCATTCTCTTCAGCACGAGCTTCACCAGTTCTTCGGCCGATTCTGCTTCACCTTTGTCCTGCAGGTCGCGCACGGCTTTGTGGGCCTCGACTTGTTTATAACCAAGCGCAATTAAAGCGAGCACTGCTTCGTTGGCTTGTTCTTGCTCGGGTGTGGGCGCGTGCGCCGCGCTCGCAGCTTCCCACGCTGCAGCTACGCCGACCTTGTCCTTCAATTCGAGAACGATTCTCTCTGCCGTCTTTTTCCCGAGCCCGCTAATTTTTGAAATCGCAGCGACATCCGAGTTCACTACTGCGGCCTTAAAATTGTTTACGCTCATACCGCTTAGCACTGCGAGCGCCAGCTTCGGCCCGATGCCGCTGACATGATTGACCAGCAACCGAAACAGATCGCGCTCTGCCGGTGTCATGAATCCATAAAGCACATGGGCATCTTCACGCACCGCCAGATGAGTTAGGATTCGGATCGATTGCCCGGCGGCGGGAAGTTTATCGTAGCTTGATAGCGGAATAAACACCTCGTAGCCGACGCCGCCGACATCAACAATCGCCTGCGTCGGCAGCGCGTTCACCAGTTTGCCATCGAGGAAAGTGATCATTTCCCATTTGATCTACCACAGAGATCAGAGAGTGCGCAGCGAATAAACAACATTTCCATCTCGATGTTCTCTGTGTCCTCTACGGCTAAACTATTCTGGTTTCAGCAGCAGCGTGAGATCGACGCGTTTCCCCTTCGCCACGTTAAAGCCGCTAACCGTGAAAGATTTCCAGTTTTGCGGTACGTTTGGGAAAACCATGCCGGCAACGGGCATCGGCAAAACGATAAACCGCGGGCCGGGCATGTTCATGAATTCTGCAGCGCGGCGCTTGTTCACCGGCATAAGAAAACCTGTCACCCGCGAGCGAAAATACCAGACCAGGCTTGGCTCCTCGAATTCCACTGAAGCAAACTGCATGTTTGGTCTCAACTCCGCGCGGGATTGCTGGAAAAGCTGGTACGCGGGAAAAAAGCGCGCCACCATCGGCGGGACAACCAGAGCGATCACTATCCATGCACACGCGGTAATGATCGCGATTGTCTTGAACAGGAAGCGGCGGTTTGGAAGCGCCGCTTCTTGCCAATGCCGCGCCAGTAAAAGAGCAAGCAGTGGAAAAGCCGGCAAGGTGTAATGCGGAAGCTTCGTGCTGACCAGCGTGAAAATAATAAAGATGATTGCAAACCCGATAACGAAATAAACGTCGATCTTATTGCCGTTGTAGCCGGGCACGTCGAGCCCGGTCTTTTTCTCGCGCCACAATGTTCGGACCAACCACGGCAACTTGATGGACCAAGGAAAGAAACTGACAAAGACGGTTACGAAATAGAACGGCAGAAGCAGCAGATACATCCCAATGGAGTTGGCGCCGTGGCCTTCCATCGTGGCAAACGAACGACCAATCACGTGCCGGCCGATTCCAACCGAGAAAAACTGGCCATCCGTTCGAATCAACGCTGGGATTCCCCAGAGCGCGACCACGCCAAGCGTGAGTAAAATTCCAGGTAGGAATCTGAAGCGCCGGACCAACTGCCAATCCCGCGACCATATAATCATCACCGCAACCGTGAGCAGCGGCGTCCACGCAATTGGGCCTTTGGCCAGAAAGCCCAGCGCGAGTGCGAGATAAAAGATAAGGAAGGGCGATTTCCAGATCGCCCACGACGGACCAGCCGCTCCTTGGTTTCTCGACGAATGTTGAATTAGTTCCCAGCCTTTCCAATGCGCAAGAGTGACGAACAGCACCAGCCACATGTCGGCGACGGCTGCTTTTGCATGGACAAAAGTTTGCAACGAAAGCGTAAAAATAATCGCCGCCCACCAGCCAACCTTCTCCCCGCTTAATCGTGAGCCCCATGTGAAAATCACCAAAGCGGTAAGCGCGGCCGCCACAGCGGATGGGAAACGCGCTGCGAAATCGTTGTCATCAAAAATTCGATAGCTGGCAACCTGCGTCCAATAGGCGAGAGGAGGCTTGTCGAGACGCAGCTGGTTATTGAAATAAGGAACGATGTAATCCGCGCGCTCAATCATTTCGCGCGATGCTTCCGCGAAGCGCGGCTCGTCACGATCGATCAGGGGTAAGGTCCATGTGCCAAGGACGTGAAAAAGAACGCAACCGGCAAAGAGGAGTGAATAATTGCGGATTGCGGATTTCACTTGGGCCCCCAAAATACAGTCCGCGAAAACTGACGGGAACTTATTTGTGAAGCGCGCTGCCGTTTCTTATTGGCTAATTGGCATCGCAATCGCAGCGGTAGCGATCGCAACGGCATTTTATCTAGATGACAGCGTCCAGAATTTCATCATGCACCATCAAAGCCGCGGGATGCGAAATTTTATGCGCAACGTCAGCTTGTTTGGTGATTGGCCATCGCATGTTGCTCTCGGCTTGCTCCTGCTGGGAGTCGCCTGGATACGCGACAGCAAGAAATGGACGCACATTTTTTTGGCGATGCTCGTGGCGATGGCGATAGCAGGCGTTGCCGCCCAGGTAATCAAACGCACGGTTCCACGTGCCCGTCCTTCGGTACAGTCAGAGTTTCGTTGGGGCGGCCCGCACTTCAGCACGAAGTATCATGCGTTTCCATCCGGGCACGTTTCAGCCTCGACGGCATTTTTTGGTGTACTGCTGCTCGCGCGCCGGCGCATTGGTCTGGCGTGTCTGCCAATTCCAATCCTGATCGGGTTCTCGCGAATGTATCTCGGTGCGCATTATCTCTCGGATGTCGTCTGCGCCGCAGTCCTAGGGATTCTCTGCGCGCTACTGGTCACGCAGTTTTTTGTGCCACAAATCGCAAATCGCCATTCGCAAATCGAAAATTGAAGCAGGAGCGGAGGGGGTGAGATTCGAACTCACGAGGCCTTTCGGCCTTCCGGTTTTCAAGACCGGCGCAATCAACCGCTCTGCCACCCCTCCGGGAAAATGGTGACCAGTGATCGGTGATCAGTGGATCGGCGGGTAGTATAGCAGCATTACCTACTCGCTCCATTACTCCATCGGAGCGCGGTGCCGCGAAGCGAGTTGCTGAAGTGCTGGAGTATTAATTGAGGAATTTGGCTCGACAGGCGGTTATGTTCATGTGAACTTATCACATGCCGGCAAAAAAGAAATTCCGGCCTGTGATTGAGGAGACCGCTCAGAGCTCTGCGCCGATCCACGGTCGCGGCGCGTCCTGGAGCCCGGCAAATCGCTTTGAAAGGCTGCATGTTGATCTGACGGACATCGATGTCGTCGATGATGACCCAGACGCGGAAGAACGGCCGCGGCGCGCGACGCAATATTTTCGAGATGCAACCAAATCGATCATTACTCGCAATACCAGCCCTGATGTGGGTTTCGAGACAAGCCTAAACCCGTATCGCGGCTGTGAGCACGGCTGCATTTACTGTTATGCCCGGCCCACCCATGAATATCTCGGGTTTTCCGCCGGTCTAGATTTTGAGAGCAAAATCATGGTGAAAACGAATGCGCCCGAGCTGCTGTGCGCAGAACTGGAGTCACCGCGCTGGCAGCCGCAGACGCTAGTGATGAGCGGGATCACTGATCCGTATCAGCCGATCGAAAGAAAGTTGCGAATCACGCGTCGCTGCCTCGAAGTGCTCGCGAAATTTCGAAACCCGGTGGCGATAATTACCAAGAATCGTCTCGTCACCCGAGATATCGATCTGTTGTGTGAGCTGACGAAATACAACGCCGTCGCTGTAAATCTTTCTGTGACTTCACTCGAGCCAAATTTGCAGCGAGTACTGGAGCCGCGAACGTCGTCTCCTCAGGCGCGGCTCGATGCGATCAGGCAACTTCGAAGCGCAGGAATTCCTACGGGGGTTATGGTTGCACCGGTCATCCCTGGACTTACCGATCACGAAATTCCGAAGATTCTCGAGGCATGCGCAAAAGCGGGCGCGCAATTTGCCGGGTACACCGTTGTTCGTCTCCCGTGGGCGGTAGCGCCATTATTCGAGCACTGGCTTGAGGAACATTTTCCAGATCGCAAAGAGAAAGTGCTCGGACGCATCAGGCATTTGCGGGGGAACAGGCTAAATAATTCTCAGTGGCATACGCGGATGACCGGGGAGGGGATTTTCTCAGAGCAAATTGCTTCACTGTTCAAGGTTGGTTGTCGTCACGCCGGGATTGGTGAACGGCCGAAATTATCTTGCAAATCTTTCCAAACGTCGACAACCCAGCTGCGACTCTTCGGTTAGCCGTCTCTCGGATTTGCGTTACCGCTAAAACGGCCGGCGATTTGGCCAGCCGGACGCTTGGTCTTGCAATCGCTCCCCGATTTCGAGCGACTCGCTAATATCGATTTGCGCGGTGGCATCATCAGCGCCGAGAACCAATCCCTTGTGCGCTGTTGGCCATTCTTGGAAGTATCCGGCACCTATCGCGACCGGCGACTGCGACTCGACGAATGCATTGATGTTTCCTTTTGCGCACGTTACGCGCGTCGTTTTGCCGTCAGTCCGAACACAAAACAAGCAATCCGAATCAGGCTTAATGGTTAGCTCGCGAGCCTTGATAGTAAATTGTGAGGCGCTTCTATCGCTTGGAGTGAACAGAACGATGATTTTTCCTCGGTTCAACCGTATCCGCGCGCTCCGATCTCGCATGCCGCCAGCAGTCTCGTTGCCATCCTTTGTTACTTTCAGCTCTTCAATGTTGATGTCGGAATCGCCGGAGAGTTCTGCGAAAGCACCCGGAATCAATGCAAGATCGACTAACGCGCCGTTTAGTGATCGCACGGTGTCACCGTCGTGGATTCTGCTTTTCAGCGTGACCGGTTGGAAATCATTCCGTTCCGCATTTCCGAACACGACTTTGCCTTTGACCGAAAACACGGTGACTGCCGTGGCCTGATTGATGCCTTTTGAACATCCGTTCGCCAGAAGTGAACAGAGCGCAATATAAACAGCGAGCACTGAATGTCGCATCAGCGGGATTCGGGAGTTCGGCCGAGCCTAAGCGGCCTCGCGCCTCCTCCGCAACACAGAAGCAAAAAAAGAGCTGGCCTGGAAATCGATCCAAGCCAGCTCAGCTGTTTTTAATCCTACGTCAACTTAGTACCGATAGTAGTGATGATGACGGTGGTGGCGATAGTAACGGTGTCCGTTGGACCAGTAATATGACGGCCCAGAGTAGTAGCTGTAGTACGGATACGGTCGGTAGTATCCATATGGGTAATACCCGTAGCCGGATGGATAATAGCCGTATCGGTAACCTGGATAACCAAATCCGATTCCGACTCCCCCAACGCCAACTGTAATCTGAGCGTCTGAACGCTGTACGGGCACAAAAAGTGACCCAATTGCCACCAATGCAATTAAGAGAAGTTTTTTCATCTTTTCCCCTTTCGTTTTGTTTATCCCTTGTTGATCAAGGTTTACGCAGGTTGCATTCTGCGCAGATTCGGGCGCCTTAGTAGATATGCGCCCGTAATAGAATCGGATTTGAACGCTCTTGCGGTTCCCAGAAATCCGAAATCGTGTGGCCTTGGCAGCGCGTACGGGAGTCGAACCCGTGCACCAGCCTTGAGAGGGTGCTATTTTGCTAGGTAGATCGGTGCAGGTTGCTATTTTGTTGCTATTTTCGTCCGTACGAATGAAAAGAATTTTGCTTGCACACCTCGGCGTCAACCGCGCGTCCAACGAACGGTGTGGCGACTAGCCGAATGGCGAAAAATTTACTGCGGCCGTTCGGGAGAGCCGTACCCCTTGTTTCAAACGAATAATCTTTGGGGGAAGCGACTGCGTGGGACCCCGCGGTGCGGAGAGGCGGTAAAACGAGCCGTTCTAATCTTCATAGACCGGTCGGGTTAGTCTCCGTTTAATTCCCGGCACCCGCCAGTCATTTGACCTTCCCATACCACCACACGTCGCCACACGAGTCGAAAGTGTTTTTACGATGTAGCTGGCAACGTGATCGAGACGTTTGTTGAAGCCGTGCCGCTCGAAAACATCTTCATGCTTCATCCATACGTGTTTCCTCCGTCGCGCCGATCCCGCTGCACGACGCGATTGAGGAATACGTCGCCATCCGAAGGCGCAAAAGGGTAACCGAAAAGAAGGTAACGGAGATAGCCGATGAACTCTCTGAAAGGCAGGACGTGCAGCGCGTACGGGAGTCGAACCCGTGCACCAGCCTTGAGAGGGCTGTGTCCTAACCACTAGACGAACGCGCCGCAAACGGGATGCTTGTAGGAATACTGCAGCGAGTGTGGGCTGGCAAGATGCCGGCCAAAACTACTTGTGAACTTTCTTCTTATGTTTTTGTGCCTGCTTTTTTTTCGCAGGCGCAACAGCGGGCGTGGGCGTAGCGCCCTCCGGTGTGGGTGAAGGTCGCACCCGTGGCTGAGCCAATAAACTCTGGTGAGAACTCTTAAGTGCTTGCAACGCCAATTTGATTTCAGGGGCCGTGGCCAGGTCATACATCCGCTGATAATAGATGTCATAATAATTACGGAGCCGGTTGCGTTTTTCCAAGTCCGTTCGGGCAGCCTGAGCAAACGCCCTTGCCGCCTGCACCACCGGGTCGTTCACCGCCCGGTTTTTGAGTTGCCGCCATTCGACATGCACCTTGAGCGCATCAGCGTCCTTGCCCAGGGACTTCGGCTTAAAAGTTTCCTCTAACTGTTTTAGCTCCGGTAGCTCGGGACCGTTGGGTAGCGGCGTGACCGTCGCTTCCGGCACCTCTTGCCCTTCGTAGAGGTCTACAGAAGGCGGGGCGGCCTCCTGTCCGTGGATGATCAGCACAGCGCCGATTAGCGTCCCTGAGATGAGCAAGCCGTAGAACTTGATTCCCATTTGTCTGCGAATGTAACCGAATTTCGGGATGCGGGAAGACGCTACCCGTGATAAGGAATCACGGAGTTTCGGGGCGTAGCTTAGCTTGGTAGAGCGCGTGGTTTGGGACCACGAGGTCGGAGGTTCAAATCCTCTCGCCCCGACGTTGCGTCGCATCAGATGTCGTAATCCAAATTCGGCGCCAGTCGCTTCTCCACTGCAGCAATCGGTTCGCGACGCCGGGTCGCATAATCCCCCACCTGGTCACGCCCGATCTGGCCAACCCCAAAATATTTTGCATCGGGGTGCGAAAAATAAAGGCCACTCACGGTTGCCCCGGGATGCATCGCAAACGATTCGGTCAGTTTGATGCCTGTGTTCTTCTCTGCATCGAGTAGATCGAACAATGTTCGTTTCTCTGCATGATCAGGACAGGCCGGATAACCGGCGGCCGGCCGGATGCCGCGATATTTTTCTCGGATCAGGTCGGCATGTGATAATTGTTCGTCGCGTCCGAATCCCCAGGCTATCCGCGTCTGCATGTGCGAATATTCGGCAAACGCTTCCGCTAATCGATCTGCCAGCGCCTTTGTGATGATCGCGTTGTAATCATCGTGCTGATATTTGAATTCCTCCGACAGCTCATCCGCGCCGTGAATGGAGACAGCAAATCCACCGAGGTAATCAGCTAGTTGCGGATTGCCCATTGCGGATTGCGGAGAGATAAAATCCGCCAGGCAGTGGTTCGCCTGTCCCGGAGGTTTCTGCATTTGCTGACGCAAGAAATAAAACGTGGCGACCTTTTCAGAGCGCGCTTCATCAGCGTAAACGTCAACATCATCTCCAACGGAGTTTGCCCGCCAAAGAGCATGAACGCCGCGCGGGACCAGCAGGCTCTTCCTAACGATCCGACCAAGAAGTTCCTGTGCGTCGTCGAAAAGTTCGCGCGCCTGTTTGCCGATCTTGGGGTCATCAAAAATCGCAGGATAACGGCCACGCAATTCCCAGGCATGAAAAAACGGCGACCAATCAATGAAAGGCACGAGGTCAGCAAGTGTGATTGTGGTTTTCTCGGGAGCGTAAATGCGCACGCCGAGGAACTCCGGTTTCGGCGGGAGATAGGTGCTCCAATCGATCGGAGTCCGAAGCGCACGCGCTTCCTCAAGAGTTAACAGTTTTTTTCTCCTTGTTTTTGCGGCATGCTCCTGACGCAACCGTTCGTAATCCTCGCGTATTTTTTTATCGAACTTCGTTTTGAGTTCCTCGTTGAGCAGGGAATTGACCACGCCCACCGCACGCGACGCGTCGAGCACATGCACGGTGCTGGCCTGATAGTGCGGCGCGATTTTCACTGCGGTATGCGCCCGGCTGGTAGTGGCGCCGCCGATCAAGAGCGGCAAACGAAATCCTTCGCGCTGCATTTCCTGAGCCACATGCACCATCTCATCCAACGATGGGGTGATCAGACCACTCAGCCCGATCGCGTCTGCTTTTTTTTCCCGCGCTGTTTCCAGAATCTTCGCGGCCGGAACCATTACGCCCAGATCGACCACGTCGTAGTTGTTACATTGCAGAACGACCGCCACGATATTTTTGCCGATGTCGTGGACGTCGCCTTTCACGGTCGCCATGACGATCCGGCGCTGCGGTTTTGCACCCGCAGATTTTTCCGCTTCCATAAACGGCAGCAAATAAGCAACAGCTTTTTTCATCACACGCGCGCTCTTCACGACCTGTGGCAGGAACATCTTGCCTGAGCCAAATAGATCACCGACCACGCTCATCCCGGCCATGAGCGGACCTTCGATGACATCGAGCGGTCGCTCGCATTTTTGGCGCGCCTCCTCGGTATCGGTATCTATGTAATCAACGATTCCTTTGACCAATGCGTGTTTCAGACGCTTTTCGACAGGATCTTTGCGCCACGCCTTATCGCTGACAGGTGTTTTATCTTTTCCTTTAACATTTTCGGCGAACTCGATAAGGCGCTCGGTTGCATCGTCTCGCCGGTTCAACAACACATCCTCGACGCGCTCTCGCAGTTCGGGCTCAATTTCTTCGTAAACTGCGAGCTGCCCTGCGTTCACAATTCCCATGTCCAGGCCGGCGCGAATGGCGTGAAAAAGGAAAGCCGCGTGCATCGCTTCGCGTACGGTGTTATTTCCGCGAAACGAAAAGGAAATATTGCTCACTCCGCCGCTGACGCGCGCGCCCGGGAGATTCTTCTTGATCCAGCGCGTCGCTTCAATGAAATCCACCGCGTAGTTGCGATGCTCTTCCAAGCCGGTGGCAATCGTTAGGATGTTTGGATCGAAAATAATATCACTCGCCGGGAAGTCAGCCTGTTTGGTCAATAGTTCGTAAGCGCGCGAACAGATGTCGATTTTGCGCTGAAAGTTATCGGCCTGGCCTTTCTCGTCGAAAGCCATCACAATCGCAGCAGCACCGTAGCGCCGGATCAATCGTGCCTGACGGAGAAACTCTTCTTCGCCATTTTTGAGGCTGATGGAATTCACCACCGATTTCCCTTGTACGCATTTCAGTCCCGCTTCGATGACGCTCCACTTTGAGCTGTCGATCATGATTGGAATCCGCGCGATTTCCGGTTCGCTGCCGATCAGGTTCAGGAATCGGACCATGGCTGCTTCCGAATCGATCATCCCTTCGTCCATGTTCACATCGAGAAGGTTCGCGCCGCCTTGCACCTGCTGCCGCGCCACAGCCAACGCCCCCTCGAAATCGCCGGCCAGAATCAGCTTCGAAAATTTGGGCGATCCGGTGATGTTCGTGCGCTCGCCAATAACAGCGAAGCCGAATTCCGGCGTAATGTTCAACGGTTCGAGCCCGGAAAGTCGCAGAATCATGTGTAACTCATCGTCGCTTCTACGGCACGGGGCGAAAATTGACGCACCAGTTTTACCAGCGCACGGATGTGATCTGGTGTTGTGCCACAGCAACCGCCAACCACGTTGAGCCAACCGTTCTCTGCCCATTTCGCGACCTTCGGTGCAAATGTCTCAGCTGTTTCCGGAAAACCGGTCGGCGAAAGCGCATCCGGCAGACCCGCATTCGGATACGCGCTTATGTAATGCGGCGAGATGCGCGCCAGCTCTTCAATAAACGGCTCCATTTCATCTGGACCCAGCGAACAATTCAAACCGAGGATTAGCGGCTGAGCATGCGCGAGTGATATGAGCGACGCTTCAACTGTTTGCCCGCTTAAGTTCCGCCCGGACTTGTCGATCACCGTGCCTGAAATCATCAACGGCACGCCGCGTCCTGCTTTTTCCAATGCGTCAGCGATAGCGAACAACGCGGCCTTTCCGTTGAGCGTGTCGAAAATGGTTTCGACAATGAGAAGATCGACACCGCCTTCGAGTAGCGCTTTCGCTTCATCGAAATAAGTTTGGCGAAGTTGATCGAACGAGACCGCGCGAAACGCCGGATCGTTTACGTCAGGTGAAATGGAGCCAGCAACTGGAAGCGGTCCCATTGATCCGCCAATAAATCGCTGCTGCCCGGTTTCATTCGCGACGCGATCCGCCGCCTGACGTGCGATTCTGGCCGCTTTAAAATTAATTTCGTAAACGAGCGCGCGAAGACCGACATCGTCGACCACGCGCTGAAAGAATTCCTGATCTTTGCGGCCACGTGTGGATTCGCCTTGAAACAGGAAATCGTGCAAACCGATTGTTGTTCCGCTGAAGGTGTTTGTTTCGATGACATCCGCGCCTGCATTCAGATAAGCCGCGTGAATTTCCTCGACAACTTGAGGCCTTGTTAAATTGAGTAGTTCGAGACTTCCCTTGAGGTCTTTGCCTTTCCAATCACGAAATCGTTCTCCTCGATAATCCGCTTCTGACAGCTTGTAGCGCTGAATCATCGTGCCCATCGCGCCATCGAGCACGACAATGCGTTCGCGCAACAGCGCTTTCAGAGGATGAAGACCGTTTGTTACCATGATTGTCCGGGAACTAAAGGGCGTTTGATCCGGTTATCAAGAAACAAATTGACGTATCATGATGCGTAGATGTGTTCGGAGCTCGTGCTCCTGCTCGTGATCATAATCGGACTAATCAAGATGTTCGGTCCGTTGCGGGACAATCCGAAATGCGAATGTCGAGTGACAAAGGAATGACGAAGAGCGCGAGATAGCGACAGGCAACAAGGAGTGGCGGTCTCCAGCCCGCCTAGCTGATCTGGAGGTCGCGTTTCCTTGTGCGAAGCGTATGGACAAACGCTTCGCCTTGCGTCGCGAGCCGCCCCTCTAGCTTCTTTGTGCAATCACAATTGCAGCAGCCCCACGGTTCTGTTCCGTTCTCATGCCGGCAACTGCGCCGGGAATGTGCGTCCTTTACGCTGAGCAGTTCGAAATACTCTTCCCAATACGGACGTTCCTCAGCGAGCGGCGGATCGCAAAAGCACGTCTCAACCCAGGTGGTGACACCCTGAT
>WNGC01001253.1_pt1 | contig 19559 bp, 21 predicted proteins | sample 5400051 | NCBI WGS metagenome assembly WNGC01 (sample SAMN13153368, study PRJNA577476) | soil metagenome | isolation source: 20 cm soil or saprolite under grassland replicate 2 | place: USA:California | collected 2016-06-15
ACTCCCGGAAGGATGTTGTGCGAAAGCGGCATTGGAAAGCAGAAGGAAACCGGAGAGTATAACCGCGCGCACGATCATAAGCGCCTCCTGTCGAACAGCGGAGTCGTCAACTCGCTTCTTGAGGAGCTGCAAGATGCGCCGCCGACTGGACTGACCAACAGCCTTGCATAGGATGAGACGTCTTGCCGGCTTTTCAGGTTTCGTAACGACTAAATTTTGCGGCTCGGGACCTAACCGAAGAAAAGGTGCGGTAAGATTCCACCATCGTTAGAGGTAATTGTCTTGTTTGATTGGCGAAAAGAAAAGCCAAAACCAGTAACAACGGAGATTCGGGAGACGCTTTTCGGCGACATGCCGCTTTCCCAGTGGGCTTCATTCTCGACGCAAACGACTTCTGAACCATGGGCTTCATTTGAACGAGCACGGCACTTTATCGAATCCCGCGACACACAAAGTGCGACGGCAGCCCTGCAAGGGATTCTGGAAATTCCGGGACTCGAATCGCGCCACTACCTCCAGGCGTACCACTTCCTTGCGGAGTTGGGAGTGACTCCAATTCGAGAGCTATCGAAGAATGTCCTCGGTGTAGTGGTTGAAGTTGGAATGAAGGTCGGTCTCGACCTCGTTGCGGGATACGCCGACCATCATGCGCGATACTACAATTACAGCGGTGCGGGGGTCGTTTGGGAGAGACCGGACGGCACGCTCGACACCACTATCGACGAGTTGCTTCGAGTTGGCAGCGCAGTTGCACAAGTAATTGGCCCTTGGAAAGAAACTAGGTCACCTGCTCCAACCATCGGGCGTGCCAGACTTAATCTTCTCACGCCCAGCGGTCTTCATTTCGGTGAGGGTCCCCTTGATACTCTCGCAAAGGACAAGTTGGGCGGTCCGGTAATTAATTCGGCCTTCCGGCTCACGCCCAAAGCCCGGATTAGGGGTAGTCTGGCACCTGCGGAGCCCCGAGGGGACGACCTGGATGAGAAACCTGAGAAACCACTCCAGATCGTCCCAACGCAAGGCACAGGCGTAGAATGCTTTCTGCCTAGGGACTCAAGAATGGAAATTCCGGTTTAGCGGAGCAGCGACTCCGAGGTGCACGATGGGAGCATTGTGGCAAGACGTGAAGTTCGGCTTGCGGATGCTAAGGAAGAATCCAGGGTTCACGGCGACAGCGGTAGCGACTCTGGCGCTGGCAATTGGCGCAAACACGGCCGTGTTTTCCGTCCTCGATCCCCTGCTGCTTCGCAAATTGCCGGTCCAGAATCCCGAACAGCTCATGCTTGTCCATGCCGCCGGGAGTCTGGCATCGGAGAACATCCTGGAATTCTCCGCCTACGATATCTGCAGCAAGAGCCGCGTGTTCTCCGGGGTGATGGCCTACAACCTTATGGGAGGATTCGATGTCGTGCGGAATGGGGCTAGATCGTCGGCGGACGGAGAGTTCGTGACCGGCACTTATTTCCCCGTCCTCGGCGCACGGCCAATTCTCGGCCATCTCCTTGCTCCAAGCGATGATGAAGGACCATACGGTACCCCCGTTATCGTTCTGAGCTTTGACTACTGGAGACGTGCGTTTAACACGGATGAAAAAGTCATCGGTCAAACGCTTTCGATTCAAGATCTCCCCTATACGATCATCGGCGTGACGCCTCCGGACTTTTCTGGAATTGAGCCAGATCAACCGCCCGATTTCTACCTGCCCATCCATGCGTTCCCGCTACTACGCAGCCATAGCGCATTTCGCGACCATCGCGTCTCAGTCGCGGATATGTGGGTCAAAATCATTGGCCGCTTGAAGCCAGGCATGGGGGTTGATCAAGCAGTTGCAGAGCTCCAAACACCTTTCGAGGAGGCGAAGCGCGCATCTACGGTACCTGCAATCGAAATTCAACAGGCCATGGCTAGGCTCGTGCTGACTCCAGTGGTGCGCGGGCTTTCAGATACTCGTGGACGCTATTTGCTACCTGGCCGAATCGCCCTGATGGCCGTGGGCCTCATTCTGTTGATTGCGTGCGTCAATGTCGCGAACCTCCAATTGGCCCGCGGAATGGCGCGCCGAAAAGAAATAACCGTGCGGCTTGCGCTTGGGTCTGGACGGGTGCGTCTAATACGGCAGCTCCTCGTCGAGTCCGCGCTGCTTGCCCTCGCTGGAACGGCATTCGCCCTGCTGGCGGCATTATGGGCAAACCGCCTGCTGACGGCGTCTCTCACGACCGCCAATTATCCGGTTCTGATCAAGGCGGGGCTCGACGGCAGAGTCCTGTGGTTTACCGCGGGAATCGCGACTCTTACGACAGTGTTGAGCGGGCTGATGCCGACGCTCCTTTCCACTCGCGCCGATCTGGCACAGGAGCTCAAGGTTCAATCTTCGGCATCGAGCCAGTCGCAATCGAAATCGCGAGCCGCGCGGGCCATGATCATCGCGCAGGTGGCGTTTTGCGTCACGCTGCTCGCAGCGGCTGCCTTGCTGATGCACAGCCTCGTGAACCTAGAAACGCTGGACGTCGGATTTGATCGCGATCGCGTGCTCGCAGTCAGCTTTGATGTTGGGGGCATCCCGATCACCACCGAGCAAATTCGCGGTTTTTACAGCCAACTCTTTGAACGGGCAAAAAATCTTCCTGGAGTACAATCCGCCGCGCTTGCGTCGTTTCCGCCCGTCAGCGGATTTGTGCGGGGCGTGAACCTCGCAGTTGAGGGCCGCCGGCGCGAGCCCCTCGAGACGTCGCACGCGTTATTCAATTCCGTGACCCCAGGATATTTCGAGACCATGGGCATACCGCTGCTTGCGGGCCGCGATTTCACTGACCATGACGCTCCAGGACCCGGATCGGCGGCCATCATCAACCGCGCGATGGCGCGGCATTATTTCGGCGGGGAAAGTCCCCTTGGTAAACGATTCCGATTCGTGGAAGGAAATCGCCCTCCGATGGAAATTATCGGCGTCGTGGCCGACTCCAAGTACAACGATCTCCGCGAACAAGCACCTGATTTTTTCTACCTTCCCTCGACCCGGGGGGAAGACCGGTATCTCAAGTTCTTGGTGCTGCGCGCACAGAAAAATGCTAGCAGCCTTTCGGGGCCGGTTGCCCAATTGGTTCGGTCGCTCAACAGTTCCATTTCGATCCTTCACATGGAAACGCTGCGTGAGCAGGTTGACGAGTCCCTGCATCAGGATCGGCTAATCGCCGCGCTGTGCGGTGTGTTCAGCGGATTGGCGCTCGGGCTGACGTGTGTGGGCTTGTTTGGCTTGCTGTCATTCTCCGTGGCACGGCGCATCAGCGAAATCGGTGTGCGCATGGCATTGGGAGCGCGCCCGCGTGACGTGTTCCGGCTGGTAATAGGGAACGGAATGCAGTTGGTGCTGGCAGGACTGATCGTCGGCGCGGCGGGAGCCGCAGCGGCAACGTCTCTGCTCAAGGGAATCCTCTTCCACGTGAAACGTGCCGACCCCATCGCGCTCGGTGGGGTCGCAGTTCTGCTGGCGTTCGCTGCACTGCTGGCTTGTTATCTGCCGGCGAGGAGGGCTGCGAGGATTGATCCTCTACGGGCACTGAGAAATGAGTAGTTCGCGAAGCTGGTAGGGCGATGCATTCGAGTGTTGTTGCCGTGGTCAGCTATTTCGCTGATCGGTGGCCGCCGGTTGCGAACGGACGTTACTCTGCCAGTTGAGTCCGCTCGCTCGCCACTTAGCTGCCGGTCCTGTGAAACGGTCCAGTCCCGTTTGAGGGAAGCGAGGTTTCGTTGAAGGTCGCTGCGTTCTCGTCTCTTCGAACGCCGTTTCCGGACCGTGACGGGCAGAGGCGACTACACGTCCACATGAGTCCAGGCATCTCGCACTTCATTAACGCTCCTACTCACCGTCAGGTTTAGAATCCTGCTGACGTAGCGGGTGGACCCGACAATTTGCAAATGTCTTTGGGGGTGGTACGTGAACCGATTAGAAGCATACCGGCACTTCTACGCAGAGTTGGTCACCACGAGCGCCGGAGCAGCGAAGAACGAACGGCTTAAACACGCGTTTGCATCTACCCCGAGAGAGCGATTTATCGGTATCGGACCGTGGAAAGTATTTGCCCGGGGCAATTACGTCGAGACTCCTACCGATGACCCTGCGTTCCTGTATCAAGACGTCGTCGTGGCTCTTGCGCCGGAACGCCGAATCAACAACGGTGAGCCTAGTCTTCACGCAATTAGTCTTGCGGCGCTAAACGTGAAACAAGGGGAGAAGGTCCTCCATGTGGGGGCTGGAACCGGTTACTACACGGCGCTGTTGGCGAGGCTTACGAGCGAGACGGGGACGGTTGTGGCCTATGAGGTCGAGCATGACCTGGCACAGACGGACGAGACGGGAACGGTTGTGGCCTATGAGGTCGAGCATGACCTAGCGCAGAACGCTATGCGAAACCTCAGCGATCTTTCAAATGTCACCGTGCAGGAACGCTCTGGTTCAGAAGCGCCGTTGCCGGAGGGTTGCGATGCGATTTATGTGAATGCGGGGGCGACAGCGCCATTGGATGTTTGGCTAGATGCCCTGCGATTGCATGGTCGCTTGCTGTTTCCCCTTACGCCGGCCGACGGTCCTGGAGGAATGCCCGGTGCGGGAGGCATGATTCTTGTGACGCGCACTGGCACCGACCACTTTGATGCACGATTCGTCTGCGCCGCGATGTTTGTCCCCTGCTTTGGAGCGCGCGATGAGGAGACTGCACAGAGGTTGTCTGCCGCATTCAAGCGCGGTGATTCCAATAATGTGCGGACCTTACGACGTAATTCAAAACCTGACAATAGCTGTTGGTGTGCGGGCAATGGCTGGTGGCTCTCTACCGTCTGATTAACGTCGGACAACTGCCCCGGGCTCCCCGGAAGTCCGCATCGAAGAAGTGAGGTTCAGCTCCTTTTCCACCATTCTGCGAATCTTTGTTAAACGCCGCCAGCGCTTGTCTTTTTGCCGGAATCCCCCGCTGCCTGTTTGGAGGATCAACTACTCTGGTCTTAGGAGTTTCGGAGCACTTCTATCCTGGTCCATTGACTCCACTGAGAAAGCCGCCGAGGTGTCCCGTCAGCGCAACGATGACAACGGCCACAGCCTCGATCGGCAAGCGGTATCCGGGCAGGACCTCTTGTTGTTTTCGCCGCGTTCTCGCATGGATGAACCACACCCCGCAGATCAGGACGGTCGATAGGCATCCCATCACCAGATGCATCAAAAGGATGCCTTTCAGTTTTTGCCCCTCGAGTTCCCACTGCCACGCGAGAATTCCCGTGACTACCACAGGTATGTTTGCGATCGCCGCGACTAGCAAGTTGTAGTAGACCGCTGCAGCCAGCAGGCGCTGGTTCTTCCATTGCGCAAGAAAATCAAAGAGGACACCAATGATGAACAACGCGATCGGGAAGTGAATCAGCACGACGTGTTGCGCATGCTTCGCGAAAAGAACTGTTTTTACGTCGAACGGATGCAAGGTCGCTCCTCACTCACTGCACGATGACTTTGCCGGTCATCTTCGGATGAATCGAGCAGAAGTACGGAAATGTTCCCGGCTTGCTGAAGGTGAAGGAAAACTGTTCATCTGTATCGAGCACTTTGGACTTGAAGGCCTTCGGATCATCCGTGCTGACAACCGTGTGTGGAATGTCGTCCTTATTGATCCACGTCACCGTAGTTCCGACCGGCACCGTCAGAGCGGCTGGCCCAAACGTGAAGTTATCAATCTTGACTTCCGTCGTCTCCAGCTTCTGCTGCGCGCTTGCGACGAAGCCCGTCTGGCCCGCGCCGAGTGCTCCCAAACCGAGCAAAAACGCTGCTCCCAATCCTGCAGTAAAGACACTTCTCCTCATGCTTTTCTCCTTTTCTACTCATTTTTCTTTCAATTTAGCTTTTTGATCGGGCTAGTTCTCGCTTATGCCAGCGTGGAATCCACCACTGCCAGCGCGTGTTGGCCTTGGACGTAGTTCACATTCGTAATGCCCAGGACGCTCTTGAGCTGCTCCGCGGGCACTTTCATCGGGCCTGGCGAATCCGCCTTACCGGGCTGGGGTTGGGGAAACGCCGTGGACGCCGCGGTATGAAAGGTCACGTTTCCTTCGACCTTCTGCATCGTCTGGTGAATATGCCCATTGAGCACCGTCACCGATCCGAACTTCTTGAGATATGCCAGTGCCTGTGCGCTATCTTCTGTGCCCCAGCCCCATTCCGGATAAACGGACCACAGTGGAATGTGCGCGAACACTACGATCGGCGTGCTCTTCTTCAAGTGCTTCACATCATCTTCCATCCATTCGAGCTGCTCGTGCCCCAGCGTTCCGAGGCCACCGGCCTTCAAATTCATCACATTGACCAGCCCGATGAAGTGCACACCCTTCTTGTCGAAGCTGTACCATCCGCCGCCCTTGCTGCCTTTCCCGTAACGCTCCAGGAACTGCTTCCCGTCGTCATTCAGTACGTCGTGTTCACCGGGCACGTAAAAGACATCCTTGGGCGTCGCGCTCTTCAATATTTGGTCCACCGTATCAAACTCTTCGGGCTTCGAGAGGTGACTGATGTCGCCCGTGTGCAGCATGAATTCTGGTGCGCGCGAAAGGGCGTTAATCTTGTCCACTGCTGCTTTCAGCGTGCCTGCGACGTCCGGATTCGCCGGCTTGTTGAATCCCATGTGGCTGTCGCTGATCTGCACGAAGCTTAGCTCACCCATCATGTCCGAGGTGCTAATCTCCGAGATTCGGCTCAAACTGTACGAGTTCAGCACGCCGCCTTTCATCACACAAAAGGCGCCTGTTCCCGCCCACACCATGCACTTCAGAAAGCCACGCCGGTCAATTCCGTCGTGGTTGTGGTCGTGCAGGAGTTCATCTTTTTTCTTCTCGGACATCCTAGCCCTCCATACCTACTTTTTTTACCCCGTCTCTAAGCTCTGCACGTGCCGTTGGAACTGGCGGCGCGGGATGGTTTGGGGGTTGCCCGCGCCGCCATTGAACGTGCTTGCGTCCATCCAGACCGAGGCGGCGCCTCTCTTATTCCAAATTCTCCGGGTTCATTTCTCTCTTTGCATGTTCGCCCCAACAGAGCCCCCGTCGAGAATAAAATCGCCGGTTCTCTGGTTCTTACGCATGAAGCATCACTGATCAGGGGAAGTCTTTGAACGATTTTGATGCCGAAGACCGACTGCGCTTCGAACAGCTTGTGCTGCCCCATGTCGATGCCGCCTTCAATCTCGCGCGTTGGCTGTTGCGAAGACGCGCAGATGCCGAAGATGTCGCTCAGGAAGCCTTACTTCGCTCGTACCGTTTCTTCCGCGGCTTTCATGGTGGAGATGCGCGCGCATGGCTGCTCCAGATCGTGCAGCAATACTTGCTACACATGGCTGGAGAAAAATCGCCCCATGGAGCTAAGCATGGAATTCGACGAAGAGTTACACCTGCAGACGTGCGCCACACCTGAAACGCTCGCTGTTGCCGGTGATGATCGCAAGCGCCTGACCCTGGCCCTCGAGACGCTGCCGCCGCGCTTCCGCGAAATTCTTGTCCTTCGAGAGCTCGAAGGCTGTTTCTACAAGGAGATCGCTGCAATCACGGCGATCCCCATTGGCACCGTCATGTCCTCGCTCTCCCGTGCGCGCCGCCAGTTGTATTCCGCGCTAGCAAATTCTTCTCAAGGAGCCTGTTCGTGAGATGTGACTTTGCCGACTCTTTGCTTCAGGGCTATTTCGACGGTGAGCTGAGTGGCCGCAGGGCTGCGGAATTCGAGCGTCACCTCCGACACTGCGGCCACTGTGCCACTGAGCTCGTGGACCTGGATTTAATGCGCGATAGATTGCAACTCGCCCAACTCTATGAGCCTGCCACCGCCGAGCTGCGGCGGAAGATTAACGCCCCTCTCCACCCAATCGCAGCCACGACTGTTGAGTCGTGGCCTCTCCTTTGGCACTGGCTGGCTGCCGCGGCCGCATTGCTTTTCGTCGCGATCATACTGGTGACAGTGGGTCAAGGCGTTCACACTGACGACTATCAAGCCGAACTTGCCGAAGAAATTGTCGATGCGCATGTGCGCTCACTACAGCCAGGCCACATGAACGGCATCGCCTCCACCGATGCGAGCGTTGTGAAGGGATGGCTCGAAGGCAGAGCGAGGTTCGCTGTTCCTGTCCGCGATTTCGCGAACGAGGGTTTCGCGCTGAAGGGTGGACGCGTAGATGTTATTGAAGGGCGGGCTGTCGCAGTGCTCGTCTACGAGCGCAACGAACATCCAATTAATATATTCATCTGGCCCACACGGGAACGAGACAGTCCAGCGCGGACAGGTTCGCGGCAGCGCTTTCAATGGGTTGATTGGCGAAAAGGCAAAATGGAATTCTGCGCCGTCTCTGACGCAGGCGCTGTGGACCTTGAGCAGCTCCACCAGCTAATGAATTCTTCCGCGTAAGCAAACCACGAACATTATTGGGCAACTCCATTTCCAGGATCGACTTCGAGCACGATCATATGGACGGCAAGCACAAAATCAAGAAGTCGCGCATCCGGTTTGTCCTTCATCTTTAAGCGACGGCACTCCTCACAATGAGGAATAGAACATTCGTGACGGAGGTATTCGGAGATGAAGGCAATTGAAGTACGGAAGGCATCGACAATGTTCAGGACAACAATCGTGATATGGCTTGTGCTACTGACGCTGGCTCTAAATGTAGTCGCCTTCGTGACTCGCATCATTGAAAACTACAGACTGGCCGATCGCTTATCAAAACCCTTAGAAGGAACCGTCTCTGCCGTGCGAACCAGTCAGCCGACGGTATCGAGGCATCAACAGAGCCAGCCGACACACCGGTAGGGTTTGTCTGCTTTACCTGAGCCGATGTTGGGGCACCCACGATCAGGGAACTGTACAACAGAACGTTCGGGGAAATAGGGTGTCAGGGAACAATGCCGAAGGAGGTACGAGAATGGAGAAACAGGCCAGAAAGGGTAGCAACAACTGGGTGATTACGGTCGAAAGCAGAAACGACCAACACCAGGAAATCATTCTGGCAACAATCGCCAAGCGCGCCTACCAGCTTTTCGAACGGCGTGGGTGCGCGCATGGCTTTGATTTGGATGACTGGATCACTGCTGGAAAGGAACTTCTACAGAACGATTTTAATGGGAACACCTCCCAATTTGATTTGTTCATCGAGTCTCCGGGAGATCCGAAGGTGACCACAATTCTTAGCATGACAACTCATAGCATGATTGTTTTTCGCAGTCATGCTCGACACGCCGGAGAGGTCGGTGGTGGGCCAGATGTAGCATCTGTCCACCTCTTTCCAGAAGGAATTGACACAACTAAGACTGATGTGAATGGCGTGGATGGGCTCTTGCACGTGCAGGTTCCAAAGAAGAATCATAGAAATTCAACCTGACCTCACAGCTTCTTATCGAGCATCTTCAAAGCTGGTTCAGCAGCCTCTCCGCGCGAGACCAATTCCATACCGATAGATAGACTCTCCGGAAACGAAAATATTCCATATGTTTTTCTCTGCGCAAAAGAGGAATAAAGCAGCAGGAAGTTTAGTTAATGCGAACAGAGCATCGTGATTGTGATGCTCGTGGTTTGTGAAGCGCAGAAAACAGAATTCACTGGAGCCTGGTTACAGAACTCACGGAGTCACAAGCAAAGCGCGCCGACCTATCTTGAATGAATGCGAGGATTTCGAAGAATGAAAATAAGGGCAGCAATGGCAATAATTTCGTGCTTTGTCTCTTGCCTGTTTGCAGTAAGCACCGTCGCGGATGAGATTGGCTTCTTGTCTCCGATTGTGGGCTCGAACCCAGGCGTCACCATCGCCGGCGTGAAGAGCGGGGGCGCTCCGTGGGTGGGCACTCACGGGTTCGCAGTCTTGAACGACGAACGGCGTCTGCGCGTGGACTTACGCGGCCTTATCTTGCCCAGTGTGGGAACCGGGCCAGTCACAGCAGGTGCCGCGAGCGTTGTTTGCGGAGACGCAGTGGCTGCGAGGACTGATTCCGTACTACTCAGTGTGGACGGCAACGCCGAGATCCATGCAAAACTGCAGGTCCCGTCTCCGTGCCTTGGTACGATCGTGCTGATTCGTGCAGCAGCTTTCAACGGCACTCCGCTTCCGGCTCCAGGGCCATGGATCGCGGCCACTGGACTCGTCAAGGACTCCGATTCCAATCACGACAATTAGAATCGGGCTCCACTCTGTATCTGTCCTACGGCGTGAACCGCCACAGTTGTGTTCAGAAACGAAAGGAAGCCACTGATGTCCAGAATCTTGATTGTGTTCGCTCTGCTGTGTGCCAGTCTTTCGATTTTGACCTTTGGTTCTTATGCTTCGCCTAATGGCGAGCATCAAGGTGCAAACGACTCCTCTGTTCAACAGGTGAACCCCGTTGTTCAATGGAATAGAACACTCCTCGTAATCGTCCGTACTCCTGGAGCGCAGCCAGCCACGGTGCATCCGACGCGGAGCTTTGCGATCCTGCACGCAGCGATCTATGACGCGGTGAATGCCATTGACAGGACACACCGGCCATACCTGGTCCGCCTTTCCGGCGTGCCGCGAGATGCCTCCCAGGAAGCGGCCGCAGCGGCGGCGGCAAACGAAGTTCTGGTGGCACTGTATCCAGCGTTTCAGGCCACACTCAATACCGCACTACAACAATCTCTGGCACAAATTCCGGATGGCAACGACAAGGTGGAAGGGATCCACGTAGGACAGATGGTGGCAGATCGAATCCTGGCCCTGCGAAGCAACGACGGCTCGAATGCTAAGCCGATTCCTTATGTTTTCGGGACGGCTCCGGGAGACTACCAATCGACACCTCCTAACTTCCCGCCCCAGCCCCAATTCACGCATTGGTCTCGCGTGGCCCCGTTCGCGCTGGAGCGTGCGAGCCAGTTCCGGCCCAGCCCTCCCCCGGCGCTTGCCAGTGATTCGTACGGTGATGCTTTCAATCAAATCAAATCCCTCGGGATCGTGAACAGCACAACGGCCACAGCCGATGAGGCATTGACAGGGCGGTTTTGGAACGGGGCCATACAAAACTATTGGAACGAGATTTCGCAGACGTTCTCAATGGCGCACAGATTGACAACGGCGCAAAGTGCCCGGTTGTTTTCGCTGCTGAACCTGAGTTTCGCCGATGACGTGATCGCTTTTTACGACGCCAAATACACATACAATTTCTGGCGTCCAGTTACTGCGATTCGGGCTGTGGATACCGGCATCAACCCTGAAACCGTGGGGGATCCGACTTGGCTTCCGGAAGTCGGCAAGACCGCTCCCGACCCATCCTATCCGGGCGCTCACGCGGTGATCAGCGCTTCCGGGGCAGAGGTGCTGATTTCCTTTTTCGAGCGGGACCATGCCGAGTTCACCGTGACTTCCGAGGTCCTCCCTGGAGTAGAACGATCATTCACAAGCATCAGCGCGGCCGCCGAAGAGGCGACGTTAAGCCGTATCTTCGGTGGACAGCATTTCCGTTTTGACCTGACCACCGGACAACGGCTGGGCCGCGACGTAGCAGACTTTGTCCTTGATAACTCTTTGACTCCCGCGCATGGGAAAGACGAATCCGACGACAAATGATCGGGTAGGGCGACGATGCGCCACGGATGACCGGATTTAGAGTCGTCAAAGGTTGTCGCTTGTTTTCCGAGACTTAACCTTGCTGGGAGATGGAGCTTGAAACGCGGATTAAGCTCAAGTCAGTTCAGCGAAACGTGTGATGGAAACGATTCGAACTCGATTCTTTAGGTAAAGGGGAAAAATGATGAAGAAGTCGGAAAGCAGTGTAAAGCATGCAACAAACCGGCGTGCGTTTTTGACGAACGGAATGGTGGCAGCCGGAGCTGCAACGATGGGCGCCGCGCTGTTGCCGGGTGCCTCGACGGCCTTCGGCAGAGAAGAGGACGACCACGCGCCAATCACCAAGGGCGACATCGCAATTCTGACGTTCCTGAGCGCTTTGGAGCAAGTCGAGGCCGATCTGTGGATCCAATATGCGGAACTTGGTGGCGCCACGAATCAAGGGCTGTCCACGATCGACCTGGAGCTCAACGGTAAGAAAATCGTCACTGGGTTGGCTCCCAATTACATTACGGCTCTTGAGGTTCTCGATGGCGACATGCCGCAGTACATCGCGGACAATACCGACGACGAAATCAGCCACCACCGGTTTCTCAATAATTACCTTGCGTCGAAGGGCGCCAGGCCCATCGACCTGAGCGAGTTCGCCACTCTGCCACCTAGCAGAGTCAGCGGAGTCCCGCCGACGGGACGCCTGACCAACTTAAAGCAACTCACCGTCGACACGACGTGGTGGACACGCTACCGCAGCGAGACGGCAAACCCAGATTTCGGGGGCATTTTCGAGAACGCCGTTCCGGATCTCGCGAAGGGAAAGCATCCCGCTATCCCGGTGGACGATGGCGACCTGATCCTGAACGCTGACGGCAGCATCCCCAACCACCTGCAGGCCATCGCCAACACTGCGGGCTTCCACTTTGCATTCATCGAGCAAGGCGGCAGCAGCCTCTACCCAGCGTTAGCTCAGAAAGTGACCAATCTAGAGGTCTTGCGGGTTCTGCTGAGTATCGGCGGATCCGAGATAATGCACTTCCAAACGTGGCACGACAAGGCCGGCAATGCTACCAATATCACCGACGGTGATCTTGCGTTTCCGAACCTGAATAGCGGAGTCGACCCGAATCCAAGCGGCACTAGTGCCAACCCAGCTGACGACTTCCAAACCAACCTGATCATGCCGGAGCCAACGTTCTTCCTGAATGGGAAGTTTGGCCCCGTCTCCATAATTCGTCCGACCTCTACAGCTCAGGGTGGCGCAGTGGCCTCCGTTGTCAGCTTCGCCGATGATGGGCTCTTCCTCGACCCAGGTACAAACAAGAACACCGGGATCGTGGACGTGCTAATGCGGCTCGCAGAAGAAGCAGACGAGGCGCGCCGCAGGCTCTAATATCAGAAATTTAGGTATTCGTACGATTGAGAGGGTCAATGAAGAACCTTGCGAAGCGTTTTCCTGTATCCATCGTTCCCAAGTCTCTGCTGGGCCTCGCAATATTTCTTTCGCTATCCTGGTCGGTTCGCGCCCAAGTCCAACCCGCGCAGGTTATCGAAGTTACGGCGAAGAAATACGAGTACTCAAGCTCACCATTTCACGTGAAGATCGGGACTAAAGTTCAACTCAAGATCACAGCTACCGACCACGATCATGGTTTCAAGATTTCGGCTGTTCCGGATGGCGGCCTACCGAATGGCGCCGCTGGATTAATTTTCAGTTTGGCGCAGGACTGTTGGCAGCTCAAGAAGGGAGAAAGGACCACGATTGAGTTCCTGGCTCAAACACCGGGCACTTACACGTTTAAGTGCTGCCACACCTGCGGTCTCGGGCACAAAGGCATGAAGGGCCAAATTATTGTCGAGCAGTAGGATGTTGCCTTCCAGGATGGAGATAAATGCTTGAGTGCGCGGCAGTGGCCAGGGTGAGTGGTGGAATAGAACCGAAGGAAGTTCAGTCGTCGTTATAGAAACGAGCCATTGATTCCGAAATTTGAATCCTCACCTAAATAGAAAGAAGGGAACACTATGCTTTCACGTTGGATAGTACGGTTTACTGGAATTACGACACTTTGCCTGGCCATGTGCGCCGCTGCGTCCGCCCAGTATGGCGGAGGCGGTGGAACAGGTGGTTCAGGAGGGACTGGTGGGACTGGGGGATACACCGCGCCCCCGGGAGGATACAGCTCCGGCAAAGCAATTGGAATTGGCGTTGGCGCTGCGGCTGGCGCTGCTGTCGGCATCGCTCTTCTTGTCCGACACCATCATCACGCTGCGAACAAAACACAGACCTATGTCACCGGCTGCACTCAGTCCATTCAGGACAGAATCAGTCTAACGAGCGAAAAGGACAACCAAACGTACTCGATCATGTCCGGTAGCAACTCCCTGAAGGCAGGTGAGCGAATGACCCTTAAGGGGGTTGTAGTGGCGACCGACGGATCTGAAAATCCAAAGTTTCAAATACAAAGCTTGATCAAGGACTACGGGGCTTGCGGACAAGCATCGGCGTCTAGCTGGATGTCTCCGAGCTCAAGGTCCCTAAACTGAACGACGAATTTGCGGCGGCGTTGCCCAAGTTCGCGAGGGGCCTTTGCCAGATCAAGTACCAATTGGACGGACTGTTTCGCTTGACCGATGCTGTATTTGAAACGATACGCGTTCGTCGCCAAGCGGCGGACTCTTTGAGCCGTAAACGGAAAGACATGACGAAATATGTTGTCTTGCTGAGCTTGGCATCACTTCTTTTCTCTTGTCCACTCCTCGCGCAAGAAGAACATCACCACACTGAACCGCTCGAGAAGATCGACAGAGTTTCGTTTCCCATCACCGGCGACCACTCAGTTCAGAAGGAATTTGAGCGCGGACTCGCCCTTCTCCATTCCTTCTGGTACGAAGAAGCCCAGAAGAGTTTCGAGGAGGTACTCGATCAGGACCCTCATTGCGCCATCGCCTATTGGGGCCAAGCCATGAGCATCTATCGTCCCCTCTGGAACCGTCCCTCCGCTTCCGATCTTCAGAACTCTTCAAGGAGGAACCCAACCATCCCGGCGTGGCCCACTATTTAATCCACGCTGCGGACAATCCACGTCTTGCCAACTTGGGGCTGCCGGCTACGCACCGTTACGCGCAAATCGCTCCCGCTTCACCTGATGCCCTGCACATGCCCTCTCACATTTTTGCTCGCCTCGGCCTCTGGCAAGAAGACATTCAATCGAATCTCGCCTCCATCGCTGCGACGAGCCAATCCTCTGGAATGCACATCGGAGCCGAACATCAGATTCACGCCATGGATTTCTTGGAGTACGCCAACCTGCAAATCGGCAAAAACAATAAAGCGAAAGCAGTCGTCGATCATTGGCTACCATACACGCGGACGATGTCGATCCGGGTCTCGACGGATATCTGGACAGAATGCGCGCGCATCTCCCCGCGATGTATGCACTCGAAACGCATCACTGGAAGGAAGCACTGGCGCTCCAGCCTCCCGCAGGCGCTGAACCCAGCAGCCAAGCGATCACCTATTGGGCACACGCCGCCGCCGCGGGTCATCTGCGCGATGTACCCGCCGCCCGTGCTGCCGTCCAGCAATACGACGCCATGCTCGACACGGTTCGGAAGTCGAGCCGTCCCCATCAAGCTGATTACATGAGTACGAACAGCGTTGAGGCTCATGTCTGGCTAGTTTTCGCCGAAGGAAAAATTGACGAAGCGCTTAGCCTCTTGCGTTCCGTCGCGGACAAACAGGACGCGGAAGGCAAGGGAGAAGTTGAGCTGCCTGCGCGCGAAATGCTCGGAGACATGCTCTTGGAAATAAATCGTATGCGGGGGGCTCTCGCCGAGTATGAGAAATCGTTGAATACTGACCCTAACCTTTTCAATGGTCTCTACGGTGCCGCTCGCTCTGCCGAATTACTCCAACAACCACGGACCGCTACTCGCTACTATGCAGAACTCCTCAAAAATCGTGATGCGCCCTCTCAGCGCCCCGAACTGTCGGACGCCAAAGAATTCCTCGCCAGGAATTAATCGCATCCGAGCCTTGGTCCCCAAGTTTTCGAGTTTAATGATTGAGACCAATGCGACGTACAAGCTCCTGGAATCGCGGATCGGAGCGGAGGGGATCGAAGCCAGGACGCAGGAGGACACCTGGATTAAATCGTTCTTCAAAGCCTTTTTCGAGCCAATTCATGGCTTGGTCCGTATCACCGAGAGCCGCATAGATCACGGCAATCTCTGAACCGTGCGAGTAAGTGGCGTTTGATCGCTTCTTCAGACCGCTCAAGAGTTTTATCGCTTCACCCCTCTTGCCGGATGCAACGTAGGCACGAGCAAGATTCGCCATGACCGTCGGGCTTCCCCCGGAGAGCTGTGCTGCTTTTTGCAGTTCTGCAACCGCTTCGTCGTTCATGTGCTTCTGGAGGTAGGCCTGCGCGAGTTGATTATGTGCGAGAGCGAAATTAGGGTCCATTTCAATCGTTTTGCGGCTTTGTCGTATGGATTCGTCATAAGAATGTGCAAGGACAAGAAGCTCCGCCAAATCGGCGTTGATGATGAGAGATAGCGGATCCAGGTTTTCCGCTTTGCTCATTTCCGCGATCGCTTCGTCATACTGGCCCAGCAGACTCAAATGCCATGCATACCAATGGTGAGAGGTCGCGTAGCTTGGGTTCAGTTCAATGGCTCGCCGGAATTCTTTTCCGGCAGCGTCAAAATCCCAGTCAAAGCCATCCAAGCAGAACGCAAGCGAGTTGTGGGCTTCGCCAAGTGTGCTATCCAATTCCAGTGCTTTGAGCGCCGCGGCCTTGGCTTTTGGGAGTGCCTCCTTGGGAGTCATCACCGCATACTGCCAGTCTCCCAACAGAGCATTCGTGTCGGCTAAACCAGAATAAGCTGGGGCATATTTCGGATCCTCGTCGATGGCCTGATTGAAATAAGCTAGAGCAACCTTTAAACCATCCGCCGTTCGCTTATTCCAGAAGTAACGCCCTTTGAGAAAGGACTCGTATGCTTGGGGATTAACGAGCTTCACGCTTTTCAGCGCAGCTTGTTCCTGGGGGTTCACGTTGATTCGAATTTGATCTGCGATCGCGCTAGCCACACGATTTTGAAGCGCCAAGGTATCCCGCAATTCACCCTGATAGCTCTGGGACCATAAGTGCTTGTCCGCAGAGGCTTCGATCAACTGCGCCGTGATGCGGACCTGGTCGCCAGAACGGAGCACGGTGCCTTCGACCACAGCGTCCACGTTCAGTTCGCGGGCGATCTGCGGCAAAGGCTTGCGCGAATGTTTATAGGCCATCACTGAGGTACGCGAGATCACACGCAGCGCACTGATCTGGCCGAGATCCGAAATCAACTCGTCGGTCATGCCATCCGCGAAGTAATCCTGAGACGCATCGCTCGAAAGGCTTTCGAGCGGAAGGACAGCCAAGGAGCGAATGACAGGGGACGGGCGGTTCCAGGAATGAAGCTTCCAGGCGACGAGAGATACCATGAGTAGGAGCAACGCGAACGCTGATATCTTCCGCGCAAGTGACGGCAGAAGACGTTTGGACAGCGCGAGTTTCTCGGAGACATTTGGGCGGTCACTAACTTCTGCGGTGGGATGAGGCTCAGTTGCTAGGTCCGGGCTGCGAACAGGGGCTGAATCGGCAACTTTGACCTCCGCGAGGAAGCGGTAGCCGCGACGAGCAACGGTTTCCACAAAGCGGGGACTGTCGGCGGAGTCGCTGAGGGCCTCCCGGATTTTGTTAATCGCTTTGTTGAGCCCGTGATCGAAATCCACAAAAGTGTCTGCGGGCCAGAGTTTTTTCTGAAGTTCCTCCCGAGTTACGACCTCGCCCGGGTGCTCGAGCAACATCGCGAGGAGTTGGAAGGGCTGTTCCTGCAGCCGGACGCGTAGGCCGTGCTTGCGCAATTCGCCGGAGCGAGGATCCAGCTCGAAAACCCCAAAACGGAGCCGCACGCGAGGGTGAAGGTCTTCTTCCATGGAAAGGTGAGTGCCCAACGAAATTGAGTGTACCACCTGGCATGAGTTCACCGGAATTCGAGGCGGGGACATCTTCCTGTAAGTCTTTTATAGAGTGGAGCATACCAAGGGACCACCACTCCAGCAGGAAAGAACCGCCTGTCCATTGAATCGATCTCAAGTGCGAACCATAGTGATGCCGTCAAGCGAAGTGCTAGGACTCTTTCGGTCGCAGGGGGTTCAATGTTCGAGCAGAATCAGCTTCCGAATTTTGAGCAGGAAGTGCTGCCGCATCTTGATGCCGCCTACAACCTCGCGCACTGGCTGACTCGTAATGACCAGGACGCACAGGACGTTGTTCAGGAGGCATACTTACGCGCTTTCCGATTCTTTCCTGGTTTCCGAGGTGGTGACGCGCGCGCATGGCTCATGAAAATTGTCCGTAATACTTGCTATACCTGGTTGCATGCAAACCGGCCACTGCAAGACGCCGCCGAATTTGATGAGAACTTCTTCCCCCCTGATTCTCGCGCTCCCAATCCAGAAGAAGTTGTACTCCAAAACGACAGCGCGGCTCTATTGCGAACAGCCCTGGAAAAGCTGCCGCCGAATTCTCGTGAAGTCCTCATTCTGCGCGAACTCGAGGGGATGTCATACAAGGAGATCGCAGATATCACCGGCATGCCCGTGGGCACCGTGATGTCGAGTTTGTCGCGTGCGCGGGGCCGCCTTCGTCAAGTTCTGAAGATTCTTATGAACGGAGACACGGTGCCAAGCTCACGGCGGATAGCAGCTGTGAACGCTTAAGTGCGTGGGCGCAAGCGAAAGCTTACAGATCTGTAGTCATTGTTGCAGCGGTGCCGGCAAACCTCAGGGTTATCTGCCTTTCGATCGTGAATTGATGTGGCCGGAACGCTTGATGAAAGGCAAGGACGCATAGAGACATTTTCCTCAGTGCCTTGGCTACTCGGGTGCGCTGAGAAAAACGGTCATAACGTGGCGACCGAAATAGTTACGATTTTATTCCCGTCCCCTGAACATCTTTGAATCAAGGAATTATCCGAGAGCATTCGTGGTCTTACACGCTGAAGACAATGAAATGTCTCGCAATTCAAAACCGCATCGAACAAGGAGATTTCAGATGATCTGGGCTCGACATTTGAAATTATTTACGAAGTTAGGCGTGGCTGCTCTTGCGCTGGGCGCCTTGGCGACTAGCGGGAACGCGCAAAATGCATACCAAGGCAAGTTCACGCTGGCAGTTGAGACTCACTGGGGAGGCGCCACATTGCCAGCGGGCGATTACACTTTCGCTCTGCCATCCAACAGCGCTCCTTACAGACTTTACATCCAGGGACAGGGAGTAAGTGCCATCATCCAATCCGCTACGGCCGATCAAGGAGTTGTTTCTGAACGCCCACAGTTGAACGTGGTGGACATCGCAGATGTGCACACCGTCCAGACATTCGAGGCGCCCCCTGGACGCCCGCACTAAAGCACATGGGACGCAAGGAAGCTCGTCAAAAGACGACGCCACAAACGGCAACTTCATCGCAGGTCGGTGAAAACAAAACATCCATCGAAGTCCATTCTGGAAGTCGCTAAGGAAAGAAGTCATGCAAGTCACTGCAAATGCCAGGTGCAGAAAGCCAGTGGTTGGATCCCTGGCAAGGCCCACTGTAGAGAGGCGGCGTAGCCTAAACCGGGACGCGCGTCCCAGCACGGATTGCATCTTGAAGAAGGATGCGCCGCCAGTCTCCACTATTGGCAGCGATAAGCTGAGCGAAGCAAGAGCGATCCAGCGAGCGCGCGAGGGCGATCCGTCGGCGTTTGAATACCTCTATCGTTCGCATAGCCGACGTGTATATGCGGTATGTCTGCGCATGGTAGGAAATACGACTGAAGCAGAGGATCTGACTCAAGAAGCCTTCTTGCTCTTGTTTCGCAAAATTCACACGTTTCGTGGCGAATCGGCCTTCTCTACTTGGCTGCACAGACTGGCGGTTAACATC
>WNGC01000729.1_pt1 | contig 19557 bp, 18 predicted proteins | sample 5400051 | NCBI WGS metagenome assembly WNGC01 (sample SAMN13153368, study PRJNA577476) | soil metagenome | isolation source: 20 cm soil or saprolite under grassland replicate 2 | place: USA:California | collected 2016-06-15
GTCTGCGCCGCGATGCGCCCAAAATTTTTCGGAGTGACTTCTACTTCCACCGTGTCACCGATGTTGGCGTCCGGTTTGACCCTGCGCGCCTTCGAAAGCTCGATCTCATCTTGCGAATTGGTGACTTGCTCGACCACCACCAGGTTGGCCAATGCCCGGATTTCGCCGTTCTTCGGATTAATGTCGATGCGCAGATCGCGCGAGGCGCTGACGCTCTTCTTCGAGGCGGAAAGCAGGGCGTTCGAAACTGCCTCGAGCAAAATGTCGCGTTTGATTCCGCGCTCTCGTTCCAGGTAATCGAGCATCGCAATAAATTCCGCGTTCATAAAACATGCAGCCCGCAGACCAAAAAGAGTGGGACACCAGTTCCCACTCTGATCAGCGCGCGGACTAGACACTAAGGGTAACTGCGCGAGGACTTCTCGTCAAGCTGCGCTCCAGTTTGATTTGACGTTCAAAGCTCAATGTCCAACATCCAGCATTCAATGAATTCGCGCTTGGGAGCCGTCGCCATTGTCCTGCTCGCCTGGGCTTTGATTTACCTACCGTCGCTGGGTTCTATCGCGATTAAAGGAGAAGAAGGACGACGAATATTGCCGGCAATTAGGATGCTCGAGACCGGTAACTACATCGTTCCTCAGATCGGAAGCAACCCGTATTATCGCAAGCCCCCTCTGGTGAATTGGCTGGTAGCGGCATCCTTCAAAATTTCTGGAGTGCGTAACGAGTGGACAGCGCGTCTCACGTCGGTGCTTGCCGTGCTTGCCGTGGCCATGGCATTTGTCACTATTGCGCGCCCGAGTCTTGGCCCGAGAGGATCAATCGTTGCGGCCCTAATCTGGATGACGAACATTGGGATGATCGAGAAAGGCCGCTTGATTGAAATCGAAGCGCTCTACGTCTCGCTTTGCGGTCTGGCGATTATTTTTTGGCTGAGCTTTTGGAATCAAAAAAAGTCGCCCTGGCTCATCTGGACTCCGGCATCGGTCTTTCTTGGCATAGGACTGCTGGCGAAGGGCCCGACGCACCTGGTATTTTTTTACGCGATCGTGCTTGCCGTACTTTGGCATACGAAAGATTGGCGGCTTTTGTTTCATCCCGCGCACTTCGTCGGGCTTGCCATCATGCTGGCGATCCCAGCAGCGTGGGCCATTCCTTTTGTGCAACGCACGACGACGGAGACGGCGGTAGATAAGTGGTCAGCTCAATTCACCGGGAGGCTAAGAGGTATTGATTTCAAATTTTTCAGTTGGATTCAAAACATCCCGCGCGGCCTCATGTATTTTCTGCCTTGGGTTCTCCTGTTTCCATTCGCCCGTTTTTCAAAATTTCATGATCCAGCACAGCGGCGTTTCGCATGCGGGCTGGCGTGGGGAATCGCGGCGCCGTTTGTCGCGGTCAATCTGGTTCCGGGCGCTGTCGCTCGTTACAGCATGCCAGTGATAGCTCCGGCCTGTTGGTTGCTGGCGATGACTTACGTCGACGGCGCATTGCAGTGGCCCCGAAATTGGACGAGGAGCGATCGAGACTGGGCCAGGGTCGTGGCGGTTTTTATCGCGTTGGGCATCGCGATCGGTGCGATTGGCTACCCGCTTACCTCAGTCGTTCTAAAAAACAGGCAGCAGGTGAAAAAAGCCGCCGCGGAAATCAATGCGCTCGTGCCCGCGAATGAGACGCTATATGCAGTGAATCCAGATTATCAGCCGGTATTCTTTTATGTAAAACCGCCGGTGAAATACGTCAGCCATATCAGGAAATTGCCGGCTGATGCGCGGTATTTTCTCGTCCGAACCGAAAACGAAACTGAGGCGACAACTACCTCAAAGTGGGCGCCGCTCCAGGCGCGGCCAGTTGCCCGGGTGCGGGATTACAGCAAACGCGAACTCGTTCTCTTCAAAGTCGAGCCGTAAAGGCACATTGACACGCTGGCAGATTGGGATTGGTTAGTATGCTAACTAATTTGATTCCAGCATTATGTCCGATAGCGCAACATTCGGTCAGTTGCTTCACGGTACCGCCCGTGTCTGGCGGCAAAAACTAGACGAGCGGCTCAAGCCGATGGGGCTGAGCCAGGCAAAGTGGCGCACATTAATGCATCTGTCTCTTGCAGAGGACGCGCTGACCCAGGCGGAAATTGCGGCGCGTCTAGGCGTGGAAGAGCCGACCGTAGTGACATTGTTACATCGGCTGGAGAGAGAAAGCTGGATTACCCGGAAGAGTTCACCACGCGATCGCCGTTGCAAAATGGTGCTCCTAGCCCAGCGCGCTCAGCGCGTGATTACACAGATCAACAGGTCCGCCGACGATCTTAGGCACGAATTGCTGGCGGATATTCCGAACGCTGACCTGCAAACCTGCATCAAAGTACTGACGCGAGTTCGTGAGAGAGCCGATAAGAACGGTAAGCTTCGGAGAAACTTGGCGTTGCCAGTTTATGCCGGCCATGACGGCCACGCGACACATCGGCATTCGATTTCAACAAGAGGGGCGCCAGGTACCCGCGGGAGAAAAATCAAATGAGACGCGCTCGTGCTAAAAGTCGCGCTATTCCTCGATGGGCCTATCTACTTTTCATCGTGCTGGCTGCTTTTGCAATTTATCAGATCTACCAACACAGAATAGCCGAGGTAAAAGCCTCTAAACCACCTGCCCGGCCTGTCCTCGTCGCGCAAGCGATTACAAAGGACGTACCGCTCTACCTCGACGAAATTGGGACCTGCGCAGCGTACGAAACCGTGCAGGTACAGGCGCAGGTTAGCGGGCAGATTCTCGAGCGCCACTTTCAAGATGGCGTCGACGTGAAAAAGGGTGACCTGCTTTTTACCATTGATCCGCGTCCCTATCAGGCGGCGCTCGACCAGGCGAAAGCGCAGGCCGCGTTAGACCAGGTGACTTTGAAGCGGCAGAGGGACTTGCGTGCGCGCAACGTCATATCACCGCAAGACATGGACACGGCACAGGCAAATGCCCAAAAATCCCAAGCAGCAGCCGAGGCGGCTCAGGTGAATCTCGATTTTTGCTATATCAAGTCGCCCATCAATGGACGCATCGGCTTGCGCAATTTCGATATTGGCAATCTGGTTGGTCCAGGCAGTGCGCCGCTGGTCATGATTCAGGGACTCGATCCGATCTACACCGACTTCACCATCGCCGAGACCGATCTCGCATTGGTCCGCAAGTATCTCGGCAGCCCGAACCTGAAAGTGCAAACGTGGTCGCCGGACGACAAGATTCCGCCGCGCATTGGTGATTTGTATTTCATCGACAACGCAGTCCAGCCCGGCTCCGGCACAGTGAAAGCCCGCGCGGTCACCCCGAATCCGGACCGCGCACTCTGGCCATCCGAATTTGTTCGTGTGCGTTTCATTCTCGATACCATCAAAGATGCAACATTGGTTCCGTCGCAGGCCGTGCAAATCAGCCAAAGCGGACCATTCGTTTTTGTGGTGAAACCCGACAGCACTGTCGATTTGCGGTCGGTAAAACCCGGCCAGCGCCAGGACGACGATCTAATGGTGATCGAGACCGGCGTGAAGCCGGATGAAACCGTCGTTGTCACTGGTCAGCTTGCACTGGGTCCTGGAACAAAAGTGGATGCGAAACCGTATAACCCTCCCAGCGCGCCGAAGAATGAATCGGCCGTGATGAGAACGGCCCTGTAAATAAATGGACCGCGGCGACGAACATAATGGGGCGGGCGATGGCGAACACGAACGATCGCAGCGAGCAAAGGATCGAGGTCGAACCAGATCGCAAGCGGCAGCACCGCCGCAGGACACTCCGAGCGGCAAGTTGATCCAAGTCACCGGCTCGGGCTTGTCCGGTCCGTTCATCCGTCGGCCAGTGATGACCGTTTTGCTGACGCTCGCAGTGATTGTGGCCGGACTTGCCACCTACAACAAACTCGCGGTCAACGATCTTCCTGCGGTCGATTACCCTATCATTCAAGTGACTTGTTCCTATCCCGGCGCGAATCCGGAGACGATGGCGAACAACATCGCGACACCGCTCGAGAAACAATTTCTGCAAATCCCCGGCCTCGATCTCATCACGAGTTCAAGTACGCAGAGCAACACCTCGCTGACTCTCCAGTTCAACCTGAGCAAGAGCATCACTGACGCTGCGACTGATGTGCAGGCAGCGATCCAGCGCGCCACCGGCAAATTGCCCATCGATCTGCCGAGTCCGCCCACGTTCACCAAAACAAACCCGAACGACCAGGCGGTTTACCTGCTCGGTCTCGTGTCCGACACGCTCACGGACGGCGACCTGTATAAGTACGCATCGACAGCCGTCGCTCAGCGCATCTCGATCTTACCGGGCGTATCGCAGGTAAATATCTACGGCGTTCAAGGCGCCATTCGAATCAAGGCCGATCCCGCGGCGCTCGCCGCGCGCGGGCTGACGATGGACGATCTGGCGAGTGCGATCAAAGCGGGCACAGTTTACTCAGGTGCCGGCCAGTTCGATGGCACTCATCGCACGTTTGTGCTGCAACCGAACGGACAGATCGCCACCGCCGAAGGCTATCGCAATCTGATCGTGGCAAAAAACAAAGACGGCTCGCCCGTTCATTTGCGTGACATCGCGGACGTGCGGCAGAGCGTGCAGGACGAACGCATGTCGCGTACCTTTTGGGCGCGCGGATTCAATCCGCCCGGCTCGGTGGTCGTGCTCGCAGTGTCCCGGCAAGCGGGCGCGAACGCAGTGCAAGTCGCCAATTCGGTTAAAGCTCTTTTCCCTGAGATTCGTGCAAGTTTGCCCGGTTCGATCACGTTGGTGCCGGTCTTTGATCGTTCGCAAACGATTGTCAATTCGGTCCATGACGTGCAGTTCACGCTCGTCATCGCGTTCATTCTGGTGGTGCTGGTCATTTACGTTTTTCTCGGGCGCGCGACCGATACGTTGATTCCAGTCGTCGCATTACCCCTTTCGCTGCTGCTCACCGTCGCAGTGATGTACGTGCTCAACTTCTCAATAAATAACTTGACCCTGTTGGCGCTCACGCTGGCGATTGGCTTCCTGGTCGACGATGCGATTGTGTTTCTCGAAAATGTTGTCCGGCGCGCCGAGCACGGCGAACCGATTGTGCGGGCGGCTTTCAATAGCGCCGGCGAAATTTCCTTCACGATTCTTTCCATGACGCTGTCGCTCGCGGCAGTCTTTATACCACTTGTGTTTTTGCCCGGCCTCCTGGGACGAATTTTCCGCGAATTCTCCGTGACCATCATCGTTGCCATTCTGGCATCCGGTCTCGTGTCGTTGACGCTCACGCCCTTAATGTGTGCAAGGATGCTGCGGGAACATCAGCCCGGTCACAAGCGCAGCCGAATGGAGCGATGGACTACTGATTTCATCAAACGAATTATTGCCGGCTACGGCCGGGCGCTCGATTGGTTTCTCGATCGCGCCTATCTCGCCGTCCCGATCCTATTGGCCTGCATCGTCGGGCTCTGGTTTTTCTTTAGCCATCTGCCGTTCACGCTTTTGCCGATTGGTGACAGCGGTTTCGCGCGCGGGGTGTTCATTGCCCTGGAGGGTTCGTCGCCGGCGCAGATGCGGGCGTATCAGCAACAGGTAAACGAAAAACTCAAAGCCGATCCAAACGTTCAGCAGTTCTTTACTCTCGCAGGGTTTGCATCGCGCACCGCTGCTTCGCAGGGCCTCATGTTTGTGATCTTCAAGCCGCGAGAAGAACGGCCGCCGATCGATCAGTGCGCTCTGCAAATCCAGAGGACGCTCAGCACGATTCCCGGCATCACGGGAGTGTTGTCGCCGCAGCCGGTCTTGCAGATCAACGTCGGCGCGACCAACCAAACCCAGGGTCAGTACGCCTACACCATCAGCGGTATTGTGCCGCAGGATGTTTACGCAGCCGGTGATCAGCTGATGGCGAAGCTGAAAAATTTCAAAGGATTCGCCTCTGTTCGCTCCGACTATTACAACACGACGCCCAATCTCGCCGTCGACATCGATCGCGAGCGCGCCGCTACTTACGGCGTCTCCACTTCTGCGGTGCAAAGTTTGTTGCGAAATGCGTACTCACAAAACTACGTCTACCTCATCAAGGAACCTGACGACCAGTATCAGGTGATCCTGGAAGTCAAAGACAATGAGCGTGCCAAACCCGCAGACCTGGACAATCTTTACGTTCGCAGCAATGCAGGCTCGACCATCACGTCGGGCAATGCGGCGAGCAGCGGCATCGTCACGACGAACGGACCTGGCAGCAATCTGGTCCCGATGCGCGCGGTAACCTCGGTCAAAGAGATCGTCGGCCCGCAAGCCGTTAACCACTTCAATCAGTTCACCAGCGTCACCATCAACTTCAATCTGCTTCCGAACGTCGCGATCGGCGATGCGACCAAGTTTATTGAAGACTCATTTGCGCAGGTGCATCAGCAATTCCACGGGATCCAGGCCACATTCCAAGGCGAGGCGTTGGTCTTTCGCCAGCTGTTCCAGGCGCTGCCGCTTCTGCTCTTGGCCGCGATTTTTGTGATGTACATTATCCTTGGAATTCTTTACGAGAGTTATGTTCACCCGATCACCGTCCTATTTCCTGCGATCGTGCCGGCAGTTGTCGGAGGATTATTCACGCTCTGGGTCTTCGGATCGACGTTGTCACTTTACAGCGTTGTCGGCTTATTTCTGCTGCTCGGGATAGTGAAGAAGAACGGCATTCTGGTTGTCGATTTTGCTTTGCAACGAATCGACGAAGGGTGGGACCTGCGTGCGGCAATCCATGAAGCGAGCATGGAACGTTTTCGTCCGATCATGATGACCACTCTCGCAGCACTGATGGGCGCGGTGCCGCTCGCACTCGGTTTTGGTCAGGACGCCTCGTCGCGACGGCCGCTCGGCTTGGTCATTGTCGGAGGACTCATTTTTTCGCAGATGGTTACGCTGTTCGTTACCCCGGTGATCTACCTCTGGCTCGAGTGGTTCCAGGAGCACGTGCTCGACAAGGTGCCATTCCTTCGGAGCAAGCACACGCATCACGAAGGGGAGCCGGTGCCAGCGACGGATGATGGCGAGGTTCAGCCGGAACCGGCTACAGTCCACTGATTCCGTGGTGCTGTAGCGTGCGCTTTCCTCAGCGCATCAACTCAACGCGGCCAGAAAATCCGCTGAGCACAGCGGACGCTACAGCCGTGTGCCCCTGAGGTTCGTTATCCATTCCAGCTTCGCGATTTCTCATCCGCAGTTTATCCTAGAGCATGCGAGCGATGGTTTTGGATAACCCAAGAAAGTCGCTGCAATTGCGCGATGTGCCAAAACCGAAGCCGGGGAGGGGACAATTGCTCGTGCACGTTGCGACATGCGCAGTTTGCCGGACCGATCTCCATGTCGTCGATGGCGAATTGCCGGATCCAAAGCTGCCCCTGATTCTTGGCCATCAAATTGTCGGGCGCGTACAAGAGATCGGCGAGGAAACAGATCCGAAATTCCAGTTCGGAGATCGCGTGGGAATTCCGTGGCTAGGCTGGACGGATGGCGAGTGCGCTTATTGTCGATCGGGCCGGGAGAATCTGTGCGACAACGCGCGTTTTACTGGCTACACGATCAACGGCGGCTACGCCGAATTCACCGTCGCCGATGCGCGGTTCTGTTTTCCTCTGCCAGACCGCTACAATGATGTCGAAGTTGCGCCGCTGCTCTGCGCTGGGCTGATCGGGTATCGTTCCTATCGCAAAACAGGCAATGCGCGCCGCCTAGGTATCTACGGTTTCGGCAACGCCGCGCACTTGATCGCGCAGGTTGCGCTTTATGAAGGACGCGATCTTTTCGTATTTACGCGACCAGGCGACACGAAAACGCAGCAAAACGCGAAAACGCTAGGCGCAAAATGGGCTGGAGGCTCGGACGAGATGCCGCCGGAAAAGCTGGATGCTGCAATTATCTTTGCCTCGGTTGGCCCGCTTGTCCCAATGGCGCTGCGCGCCCTCGCCAAAGGCGGCATCGTGGTCTGCGGCGGAATTCACATGAGCGACATCCCTTCATTTCCCTATGCCGATCTCTGGGAAGAACGAGTTATCACTTCAGTCGCGAACCTGACCCGTCGCGACGCTGACGAATTTCTCGAGCTTGCGCCGCGCGTTCCGGTGAAAGCGCACACCAAAACGTTCCCCTTGGAACAAGCCAACACTGCTCTTGATCGATTTCGCGCCGGCAAACTGAGTGGGACCGCTGTTCTTGTGATGGATGCGAACTGACACTGCAGTGACGGCGTGTGGTAGGTTGATCGCACGTTTATAGGGCGTTTCTGCGAAACGCCGCCGACACATTGCCGTCCGCTCACTTTGTCGAGGAAAATTTTGCGGTCGTTGAGCGTTCCTCAGACTCTAGCGCATTCCCACGCGTGCACGAGCAGCCAACGGTTTCACAAAATTGCCCGGAATCCGCTTTTCGTCGTCTGGAGCTGAACCGGCCGCGTCGGCGAGCGCTGCTTCCTCTGGTGAGAGGAGCGGTTTGAAGCGGTTCTTATCGATGGCTTTCATGAACGCTTCGTGCGGGGAGACGATGCGTTTTTCGAGCAGCGCCCAAATCGCGTCATCCATGAATTGCATCCCTTGCGCTTTCCCGGAAACGATTACGTCCTGGAGCTTTTGTGTTGCGCCTTCGCGAATGATGGCGGCAACAGCTGCGCTGGCGATCAGAATTTCATTGACGGCGATGCGGCCTGGCCGATCCGACCTTTTCAAAAGCAATTGGGCTACGACACCACGAAGCGAGTTTGCCAGCATGGCGCGTGCCTGTGCCTGGCGATCGGCGGGGAAAGCGTCTATCATACGATCAACTGTCTTGCGCGCGTTATTGGTGTGCAGCGTGCCGATCACGAGAAGGCCGGTCTCGGCCGCGGTGAGGGCGAGCGAAATGGTTTCCAAGTCGCGCATCTCGCCTATGAGCACAATATCGGTGTCCTCTCGCAGTGAGGCCTTGAGCCCAGCGGCAAACGAGATTGAGTCGCCCGGCACTTCCCGCTGCGTGATAATGCTGCGCTTACTATCGTGCACGAACTCGATCGGTTCCTCGATTGTCACAACGTGCTTGGAAAAGTTTTGATTTATGAAGTCGATGAGCGCCGCCTGTGTTGTTGTTTTGCCGGAACCCGTTGGGCCCGTGACGAGAACAAGCCCACCGCGCAAGTAAGCAAATTCCTTAATCACCACTGGAACACCCAGCTCCTCGAGACTCAAAATCTTGGTAGGAATCAATCGAAAAGCCGCGGCATAACCGTTCGACTCCTTAAAGTAGTTGGTGCGGAATCGAGAGTCCTTATCCATCTGGTAAGCAAAATCGAGATCGCCGTGTTCCTGGAAAATCTCCCAATTCTGCGGGCCGCAAACTTCGCTGAGCATTTGGGTGGCTTCCTCCCGTGAAATCGGCTCGTCCCGGGTGGGCATGATATCGCCGTGCGTGCGTATTTTTGGCGGTTGCCCCTCTCCGATATGCAAGTCGGACGCACCCTGCCGGACGACGAGCTGAAGAAATTGATCGATGTAAGCCATTGGTTAATGACGAATGACGAATGACGAATGACGAATGAATGACAATCCATAAATGACAAATGGTTGTCTCCCAACCGCTGTCACCTTTCGGTTGTCGTCATTGAAATTTGTTTCGGTCTTCGTCATTCGTGCTTTGTCATCTTCCCACATGCTGGCGCATGAGTAGTTTTTGGTCGGCGCGTTCGTAAGCTTCCTCGGCGCTAATCAGTCCGCGATCATAAAGATCGATCAGCGCGTCATCCATCAAACGCATGCCTTGTTTTTTGCCGGTCTGAATAATGCCTGGCAGCATGTACGTTTTCGCTTCCCGAATCACATTGGCTACCGCCGGCGTATTGGTGAGAATTTCCAGCGCGAGCACCCGACCGGTTCCATCTTTTTTTGGTATCAACTGGTGGCTAATGACGCCACGCAACGACTCCGCTACCATCACCCGGATGTGTTCCTGTTGGTCGGCGGGAAAAACGTCGAGCAGTCGATCAAGTGTGCGTGAGGCATTACTGGTGTGCAATGTTGCGAGCACAAGATGTCCGGTTTCGGCCGCAGTAATTGCGAGTGAAATCGTTTCCAAGTCGCGCATTTCGCCGACCATGATCACGTCTGGGTCTTCCCGGAGAGAAGCGCGCAACGCCGTGCCGAAGGACTCGGTATGCGTGAAGACTTCGCGTTGACTGACATGGCAATTTCTCGATGTGATGACGTATTCGATCGGGTCCTCAAGCGTGATGATGTGATCGTGCCGTTCCATGTTTATTTGCTCGATCATTGCCGCGAGCGTGGTTGATTTACCAGTGCCAACCGAACCTGTGGCGAGAATCAGGCCATTCTGGTAACGGGTGAGTAACTTGAGATGCTCCGGCAATCCGAGTTCGTCCATGGTTCGGACATAGGTATTGATCACGCGAAAAACAATTTCAATCCCCAGTCGCTGCCGAACCACGCTAACTCGGTAACGAGCGAACTGGTTCGCATAGGCAAAGTCGGAATCGCCGCGTGAATTGAGTTCCTCCTTGTACACTTCGGGCATGAAAGCCTCTGCCAAGGCTGCCGGTTGCTCTCTGGTAAAAACTGGGGCGTCCGGCCACATCGGCTCCAACGTTCCATGTACCCGCCAGATTGGCGGCGCGGCTACGCCCAAGTGAACATCCGAGGCGCCGGCCTTTTGTCCGATCTCGAGATAGTCGTCCACGTGACCGAGCGGATGTGATTCAACTGCGATGGCCGGAACGAGAGTCGTTGCGATCATGGCTGCGTGCGGAAATAATTACGCAGCCCAGCCGAGCGCGTAAATCTTAAAAGGAGACGCATCTGATGCCACTCATTAGACGCATGGGACTTATGTTTTGCGGCGCGATCGCCCGCCAAAGTCCGTGAGCCGGTTTTTCACGAACTCGACAATCACTGGCCGAACCAGGTTTGCCGCGATTTTCAGCATACCCAGAGCAACGGCGTTTTCGACGAGCTTCTTCTGTGATTTGCGGCCGCTTTTTGCGTCGACGTAGATTTTTTTCTTTCGCATCGGCGCCAGTGCGATGAGCGCACCTACAGCGGCTGCCGCTGAAAGCCAGGAAACCGTTTGTTCCCGAAATGATCTGCGGAATTTCGCCGGGAAATCCAATTCGTACTTCAGGCCGCGCAAATCGTGCGCGACACGTTCCCGGGACTGCCCGATTTCGGCCGTTAGCTCCTCGATGGATTTGTTGCGTCCAGATTTTTCAGCCATTCGCGATCCTTCTTTAATTCAGTCAGCGTCGCGCGAAAAAGCGGTTTGGTGATACGGCTGCCCGCGACAAGCAGCAAGACCAGCGCGACAATAAAATGCACTACGCCAGCAGCCAGCGCTACCCATGGCCATGAAATTCCAATGAGGTGCGCCAGTCCTACGACTGCGCCAGTGATGAGAAAAACGTAACCCAGCGCGCAAAGGAGCAGCGCAAAAATTACGCAACCCACCAGTATGAGCAGTTGTACCGCGGCGCCTTTAGATTCCTCGGCAAGCAGAGCAAAGCGGCTCTCAAAGAACCCTGCGAGCGCGTTCAAGAGCGCCAACAAGTTCTCGAGCAAACCGGCGTGTCCCGCGGGATTGCGGGACCGAGTGCTCTCGCTCATCATCTCCGAATTGTTTCGGAGTTAGCGGCGGAAAATCAGACCCAAGACGAACCCAATTCCGAGCGCACTGAAAATCGCCTTTGTCGGATTTTCACGCACGTATTGCTCTGCGTCTTCCTGGAATGTTCGGGCGCGATCCCTTGCATCACCCCATGCTTGTTCTGCTTTGCCGCGTGCCTCGCCCCAAGCCTGCTCGGCCTTGCCGCGGTACTCTTCGGCGAAAGCACCTGCGGCTGATTTCAAATCTTCCGCAGCTCTGCGGGCATGTTCCTTACTACTTTGCAACTTATCCTGGGCCTCCGGGGGGACGGACGTTTTCTGTTGTGACTTGTTTTCTTCTGCCATTGGTAATCTCCAGTTAATTTTCGTTTCAAGTATCCGCGCGCTTTGCCAAATCAGCAAACGCCGAGTTCTCGTTGAACGGTATTCGCGTTGAAGCGTTGAAGCGGATTTCTTTCTTTAAACGCTAAAACCGCGGTGCAGCGTTTATCACTGTTCACGGAAAATGATCCGCGCCTTTGTCAGATCATAGGGCGAAAGCTCCACAGAAACCTTATCGCCCGGGACGATGCGGATGAAATGCTTACGCATTTTACCCGAGATATGTGCAAGCACATTGCGCTGGCCGGGAAGATCAACGCGGAACATCGTGCCTGGTAACACCTGTGTTACTGTGCCCTCGGTAACGATTGGTCCTTCCTTGGCCATTGCGGCGAAGCATACCGCGGGAACGGCTACCCCTCAAGGATTGCGCAGCTGATCCAGCGAAACCGTTGGCAGATATTCGCGAAGCTCCCGCCGCTTCCACCACGCGCCGGTTTCCCGAAGTTCGCTCACGGTCGTGAATCGATAGCGATAAAACATCCCGCGAATGTAGCGGGGCGGCTTTTCTGGGAACGGGTTATGTGCGAGCAACCTATTCACGTCTTGTGATCCCTGCAATAGTCTGACGATTAGCCCGAAAAACCACGGATTTTCCTGCGGGCTCTCCAAAGCAGCAAACCACATCTGCCAATCGAGTCTCGGCTGGTGCGGCGCGCACCAGCCGGGTGCGCGTTTCACGTCGCCGGGCTTCCATTTGAATTCGTAGGGCAGCCATTCGACACCGTCGGTGCTGCCTTCGAGCACGATCTCGCAGCGGTCCTTTGTCATTACTCGAAACAGTCCATAGCCGTTCACGATCCGGAGTGCTTCCAGTTGTTCGTAAACAGTTGCCAGCGCATGAGGTGGGCGGTTCCTTGGTCTGAATGCACTGAGAATGAGCCACGCATTGATCGGCAGCGTGACAACGATCACGGCGATCGCCACGTAGCTGCACAGTCGAATCGGTAGGGCGCGACCATAGCCTGCTCGCCGTGGCGAGGGCGCGCCGCTAGTCGGTGTGCCGACGGCCTCTCGCAACCGCGGGATCCCTACAGCCGCGTCATCGATCAACAACAAGCACAACACGATCGTCAGTAGATTAAAAAAGCAATAGTTCCCGGTAATGGCGATTGCGAATTGAAGAAAGATCATCAATCCAGCGGCAATCAGACGTGGACGCCGTGGGCCCCAGATGAAAAACGCCACGATGATTTCCACGCCCAGACAAAACGCGACTGAGAAATGCTTGAACCACTCCGGACTTTTATCTGCCCACCAGGCGAAGACCGTGGGAAGCGGTTGCGACCAGTAATGATAATCCAGTGCCGTCAGGTTCCACCAGCAATCATCGCCGCTGGTCAGTTTCACCACGCCGGACATCAGCATTAGTTTGAACAGAAGAAATTTGAGCAAGAACAAACCCGCGCGTGAAACCGGCGCAGCTGTAGCCGGGGGCGGTGACCCCGGCAAACAGATTAGCTCCCTGGGCCAAAGTCGCCACGGCGCCAGAAAGATCGATAAAAAACCAGTCTCGAGCAGGAGAACGTCCCATTGAAAACTAAGGAAGGTTTGTCCAGCGATAGTGAGGGACAGGTAAAAAGCAAAAAGGGCGACGAGCGAGAGCGCAGGCGCGATCCCGAAGATCAAAAGCACCGAGAGGACAGCGCCGCCGCCACAAAGGAAATGTAGAAACGCGTTGCTCGTGCTGAACCAGCAAAGCGTGGGCAAAATAGCGTACGCGTCTTTGCCTAGTTGTGCGTGAACTGACGGCAGGAACTGATTCACGGGCGACACACCATCGCTGCCGATCAATCCGTCCACTTGCACCCACAGCGACACGAATGCGATCAGATAAATCGCGCCCAGCGCGCGCAGAAACCAGCGCCGCGCCCAAAAGTAAGTCGGCGGCCGCACATCTTTTCCCCAGAGTAACCGAGTAACGCTTGAGCCGAGGCTGCGATGGCGTGCGATGAACTTGTAAGCGCTTTCTGAAATCGCCGAAAATCCCGGAACGTGGTCGTAACTCCATTCCAGCCATTTTCGCGAAGACCGATATTGCAACGAACGATAGACGGCTTCCGCGGCAAAAAATGTTTTGCCATCTGGCTCGATGAAGGCCATGGCGTGCTTGAATTGATCGAGTGGAATTTCCGGGAACTGAGAAGCGGCCTGCTGGTATGTCGCGTAATCCACCTTACCGGCGGTCATTTCGCGCCACCGCTCGATCCACATTTTGCAAAAAAGACATTCGCCGTCCCAGATCATGAGCGGTTTGGTCGGGGAATTCGAAACGCGTAGGCGCGGTTCGCTAGTCATCAACGCCCAACGTTCAACGCCCAATGCCCAACGTTCAATTCAGAAAATCCGAGTTGGTCGTTCGGCGTTTTCTTAATTCTGAAATTCCGCCCACACTGGCGCGTGATCGGATGGTTCCTTACCTTTGCGCATTTCAATATCGATTCCTGATCCGCTGCAGTTCTCCGCCATTGCCTCGCTCGCCAGAATTGCGTCGATGCGTAGGCCGCGATTTTTTTCAAAGGCGCGCATCTGATAATCCCACCAGCTATAAAGTTCGCCTTCCTTGTGGTGGATTCGAAGCGTGTCCTGTAAGCCAAGATTGCATAATTCTCGAAACGCCGCGCGTTCGCCCTCCGAAGCCATGATGGCTCCGCGCCAGAGCTCCGGATCATAGACATCAATGTCTTGCGGAGCGACGTTGAAATCCCCGCAGACGACCAGATCGCCGGATTTTTCTTTCGCAATACAAGCGCGAAGGCGCTCGTACCAATGCAGTTTGTACTCGTACGCCGGCGATCCGATTGCTTGTCCGTTCGGTGCATAAATCGAAAATACGCGCAGGTTATTGATGCTCGCGGCGATCAGCCGTGCCTGCGGATCGATCACTTCATCGCAAAGCGACGGACGAACTTCATGCAGCACACTCTTCGCAAGAATCGCCACGCCATTGTACGATTTTTCCCCGTGATAAGCCGAGCGATAGCCGACCGCTTGCAAAGCGAGCGCTGGAAATAATTCGTCCGGACATTTAGTTTCTTGCAAGCAGACGATGTCCGGCTTGGTCGTCTCCAACCATTCAAACAAGCGATCCTGTCGTTTGCGCAGTGAGTTGATATTCCACGAGGCGATGCGCATTTGTAAGGACGTGATCAGTGAACAGTATGAGTTATGGCGGCTGCGTCAGCCTCCAAACCACTGATCACACTTCACCGATCACAACTCTAGCTCCACGCCGGGCTCTGGTACAATCACCTCTGAGCCAGGAAGTCCTGTGGACAACGTCGCGCGCATCCACTCCACAGCCGGTGGATCGCCGTGAACAAGAACAATTTTCCGCGGCGAAATTTTCTTGGCGTATTCGATCAATCCTTCGCGCGTCGCGTGTGCGCTGAACTGGAACTGTTCAATGTTGCAGCGGACGCGTTGGGGCGGTTTGTCAGGATCAAGGGCGACCTCACCGCCCGTGCCCGCCTCCCGCAGAAGACCCGCAGGTGATTGAGGGCTCGCGTAGCCGACAAAAAAGATGGAGTGCCGCGGGTTTTCGATGAGTCGACGGGCAAAAACATTTGAGAGTGTTTTGGGGATCATCATCCCGCTGGAGAGGGCGTACACTCGTCCCGGGCGCAGCGGCGCATTACGCACGGTTTCATCGTTCAAAATGAATGGCGCTACTTCCCTCATGAGTTGGAGGCGCGGCAATTGCCTGCGCGTCATTTGCGCGCGGCGGTCGTAAATGTCAGTGAACTTTGAGCTGAGCCCGCCAATATAAATGGGAAACTCTTCCGAAAACATTCGGGACTGACGGCGGAATTTGTAGAGCATTGCCAGCACCTCCTGCGTCTTGCCTAACGCGAAAACTGGGACGAGCACGCACGCCCCGCGGTCGAAAGCGTTCACGAGAGCTTCCGCGAACCGCTGCTCTTCACCGGGTCGCGTCCAGCCCGCAGGCTTGGCGTGATCGCCTCGGGTGCATTCCATGATCAGCACATCGACTTTTTCTTCAGGGAAGATTGCCGCTTGCATGATTGTTTGATCGTCGAAATTAACGTCGCCGCTGTAAAACACGGTTTGTCCTTCGGCGCGCACCAGAATTCCAGCCGAGCCGAGCACGTGCCCGGCCTCGAAGAATTCGAACGTCAGCGCGTCCTTTTCGCGTTGGGGCGCCCTTTCGCCGGCAATGGAAATTCGTTGGCGCAATGGACACCACCGCCAGCGTTCTGACGCTCTGTCGGTTTCACGATGTGTGAAAAGCGGGTACGACATCTCCCCGATCTCCTCGCGTTGCCGGGTCATCACGTTCACTGAGTTGTGCAAAAGCACATTGCCAACCTCGGCCGTAGCCTCGGTCATGAAAACGCGCACGCGTGGAAAGCGGCGCATTACCACCGGCAAAGTGCCGATGTGATCTTGATGCGCGTGCGAAATCAGAATCGCTTCGATCTCCCGACCGGCGATTGCCTTGAAATTAGGCAGCGCATCCTCGCCGGTGTTCTTCGGATGCATTCCGCAATCGAGTACCAGTCGATGTCCTCCAATCTCCAGATAGTACGAGTTCGCGCCGATCTCCGTGCGCCGTGTCAGGTTAAGGAATTTCAAATGCGATGATGATCAGTGCCTCCCTGGCTTTCCTATCAGAGCCGTAATTGTCTGAACAGTCGGTTTTGCCGATAGTCTAAACACTCGTCGCCATGGAAGGAGAAACGAACGGGCAGCGCGACCCAAACACGCACTTGGAGCATGATATTTGCATCCACATCTTCACCGTTTCATCAGCCATGGTCGGCGTTTGTTTGACTGTGATCGGATTGATCCGCGTTGTCATTACACTTGGACGTGCGGACACTCTGGCGGATGACTTGCTGGCCGGAGATGCACTGCTGTTCCTGATCTCGTGCATGCTTTCGTACTGGGCGCTTCGCTCCCGGGGCTTGCGCCGAATGCATCGCCTGGAAAAAATCGCCGATGGAATATTCATCGTCGCCATGATCGGAATGGTGATCATTTGTGCAGTGATTACTTACAGCATTTCTATTCCGGCCCGATCAGGCGCCGGCTAGAGGACCTCTTTGAAAATCCGTATCCAGTTTTCCCAAAGAATTTTTTCGATCTGATCGTCGCTGAAACCGCGCTCGATTAATCGGCGGGTGAGATTGCGCGCGTGAGAATGGTTCCTTAACTCGGGAATGAAATGCGGAGTGGTAAATTTTGCGGCTAGCTCTTTTTGCCTCGATTCAGGCCACTGGCGATAAATGAATTCAAAGAAATCGAAACCGATTCCGACTCCGTCGATGCCAATCAAATTGGCGATGTATTCGATGTGATCGATGTAACGATCGAGAGTGCTCTCCTCTTTCGCTGCACTGACAAGCACGGAATTCACGCCGATCACGCCGCGCCGTTTACCGATCATCTTGATTTGTTCATCGCTGATGTTTCGCTCGATGTCGTAATAGCGGCGGACGTTTGTGTGGGACACGATCAATGGCTTTGTTGTAATCGAAAAAATTTCGTCAAACCCGGCCGGATTGATATGCGCCAGATCAATAATCACACCGAGCCTCTCGCATTCGTGCACCACATCGCATCCAAACGCGGTGAGGCCTTCCAGAGCGGAACCGGTCGGGGCAAAAACTCCGCCGTGTCCCGCCGCGTTGCTTCGCGCATGTGTGAGACCGATTGAGCGCACACCAAGCTCGTAAAACATGCGCAGCAAACTTAAATCGGTCTCCAGGGGCTCTACTCCTTCCATTGTGATAATCAGCGCGATCTTGCCTTCCGCGCGAGCGTTCTCGATTTCGCGAACGCTTTTGCAGATCGCGAAACGCTGGCAGGCCTGCGTCCCAGCATACAATCGCGCAATTTGATCAAGCGCTACGCGCAAGCCATTCTCTGGTAAGTAACGGTCCTCGATGTAAATCGCCGCGCCTAGAACGCCCATGTTTCCAGTCTCGAGCTCCGGCAAAAATTCTACTTCCAGAACATTTTTGCGATCACGTTTCTCATACAAATCCATCGGCAAATCAAAATGCATGTCGACGATTCCGCCCGCATGCAGCCTGTCGATTTGTTCTTCGATGGATTCTTTCGTGGCCATTGCTTAGCATAACGAAACCGCGGATTACGCGGATGTCACGAATAGAAACGCTAAAGTAAAAGCCGCCACACCGCAGAAGCGTGACGGCTCTTTGCGGGCGGTGTAAAGGCGGCTGTCCCCAGCCACAGACCTATCGCGCGTAAGGGCACGCGCCCTACAACATGTGTTTACCGATCGTAGGCGACCGTTCGCGGTGCCGGTCTCTTTAGTTCAAGCTGAGCGCTCACTCTCTGGATTTGCCTGCTCTTTCACGGTCGCGATGAGGGCCTTAATTTCCTTCTACTGCAGTGCGATAGCTATTTCCTGCGTTGCGGCGGTAGCTTCCTATTCTGCCGATAGACTTTTAGCTGGTGACCGTCATTTCCCGTTCCTGCACTGTACGGTAATCTTTTAGGAATTCGTTCATTACACATCGCATTGACCCCATCATCGCGCACGGTGTAGATGTCGCCGTTATCGTTGCGCACCACTAGATCGGCTTTCACCTCAGCCAGGTCCTTCGCGATCAAACCAAATGCAGTATGCTTTTGACGAATATTTGCTTGGTGACCGCTCGCAGCCTCGTTAACATTTTGAAAAATGCCGACCACGATCAATTTGGGAAGAGGTTTCGGGGCGATTCACGTCCCGCCGGGCTGGCAAAAACCGTGCAAAGCTGGTCAGTGGGGAGACGGTGTGCTCTCAGGTAGTACGAAAGTAGACGAATTCGATGATTTTCCGGCGGGTCTCGTTGTGTCGATGGGCGGGGGAGGCGTTTACTGAGGGTCCTTTCGCTCTACAGCCAATCAGCGCGACCGGAAGAGCCGCGGCGCTGGTGCAGCTCGGCGACCCAAATTACCGGGGTTTGGTGGGCCCTTACTTGCCGACAATGGACGCTGCTCTAGTCCAGAGCGGCTCCGGTCGTTGTATTGTCGCTTGGGAGGATGTACCTAGTTATGGCGGTCTACTGGTACCCCAGCGCTACGATCAAAACGGGAACCCGCTCTGGAATAACGGTAACCCGATCACCGCGAGCAGCGCGTTGGTAGCGGTTGCCATTGAAGGTGGATGGTTCTCTTTTAACCCGGCCTTTGTCGTTGAGCAAGATGGAAATGATGGGGCAATCATGGCGTGGTTTTCGCGTGACTCAAGGTACTCATATCCGCAAACGAACTATCCAATTCAAATCCAGCGAATCAATGCCAGCGGAAATGCGCTTTGGGGTAGCGATGGAATTTCGCTAGGCACACGTGGCTTTTCGTATCCTGTTTGGCCATGGATTCAGCTCGTGCCGGATGGAAGCGGGGGAGCGTTTATGATCATCTGCGAAACCGGCAACAATTGTGTGGTCTATACCATTCGGGCGAATGGTACCGTCAGTGGCACGCCAGCGACTGTTATCTCTATGTTCCCCTTCCCACTGGAGCGGAGCGCAAAGACTCCGCCGTGCCGTCACAGATGGTAAGGGCGGCCTGTTTCTTT